>UMKV01005506.1_pt1 | contig 43608 bp, 34 predicted proteins | sample 1966381 | NCBI WGS metagenome assembly UMKV01 (sample SAMEA4836182, study PRJEB28245) | human gut metagenome | biome: gut microbiome; material: fecal sample | place: Denmark | collected 2008
ATTATCAATGCCATACGGCAGATTCACTCTCGCCATCTATCCTCACACTCCTTCCCCGGCCATCCGGTCTGACTGTCTTCCAACAACGTATAATAATCCCATTATGTTTACCATACCATAAAACCTCCCCTTGCTGCAAGAGGATTTACAGATGGGGCACCGCGCCGACGATTCTTCTGTTCTGCAATGGAAATGATTACATCCAAATTGTAATATTCTGTCATATGTGTTTGTGTTTTTCCATCGATAGCGCCATGTTGAGTGGTAGTCGCAAATTTTGCGACTACCACCTGTGCCTCTAATTCTTCCTTCAAAGCATTATTAATATGCTTACCAATTGTTTTTACATCTCTTCCAAACAGCTCAGACATCTGGTTCCGGTTTAACCATACTGTCTCGTCTTCCACAGTTACAGGCAGCCTCACCTGATTATCTTCCGTCTCAAAAATTACAATCTCATTATTTCTCTGCATCCTTCTCCTCCTTTCGCCTTTTCTCGATCATTTCCTCGTATTTTATCTGATACTCAATCAGACGTGGAATATATTCCGGCGGTCTCCTGCGCCCAGCCTCCCAGTCTTCTATCGTTCTCAGAGGTATTCCAATATGTATTGAAAAATCTTTTCTGGATAATCCCGTCTGCTCTCTGATCTTTCTTATCTTTTCCGCTAATTCCATATCAATCACCTGCTTTAATATTTTTCTTATCATATCACACTTTTCCTATTTTCGCAATGCGTGGTTTTTGAGGCTACGCCGTGCGGCACCTCGAATCCGCTTCGCTTCTTCTCGGTGTTCGACTTTCGCTATGTTTCATCGGCTTCGCAATGCAGCATTCGCAATCCGCTTCGCTTCTTGCTCATGTATGGCTTTCGCCATATATCAGAGCACAGAAGCAGCCACTTCTGTAAGCAAGCTTACTCAGTGTCTGCTTCTGTGCTCTGCTGCATTGCTCAATGCTCCAGCATGTTTTCGATGAATATCCCATACCCTTTGGTGGGGTCGTTGACGAATACGTGTGTTACTGCGCCGACGATCCTTCCGTTTTGCAGGATCGGTGAGCCTGACAGGAGTGATGTCAAGTAGGGACAACAATTTATAGCTTCAAAAGATTAAATTGCTACTTTCATGTCGAGTTTTGTTTCTTTTCCAACTATCTTGCTTATCTCATCTTCGAAGTTCCAAACAATCTCGATTCTGTTCCCTGGCATGACAACAATCTTCCGGACAACTTCCCGCATCAATTCCGGGCTTAACTCTTCAACGTTTTGATACTGAGTAATCTTCCTTGCACGAAGCATCGCCATTTCCTGCATACTGCCATCTTCATCCAATGCATTCCATTCCGCTTCCTTATCTCTGAGGTTTTGTTCAAATACCTCCGTCTGCTCAAACAGATCTGCTTTCTTCTGCAGGAATTCTTCTTTTGTGATCTGAGAAGAAACATATTTTTCGTAATACTCCATTTTCAAAGCCTTATACCTGGCAATCTGTTTTTTCAGATATTTGATTTCATCTGACAACAGATTCCTTTTCGATTTTGCTAATCCCCGGCGTGCGTTTGCGTATTCCACCTTAGCATCCAACAGCTTGCAAAGGTTTTGAATGGCATGCAGTACCACCTTCTTTAAGTCTTCCTCTCTAATCCTCACCTGTCCGCATTCCAGTTCCGGATCATATCGTGATGATGCGCAGAGCCAATTTTTATTGGATGCTTTTCCCTTGGCTAACCGATTGCCACAGCAACTACAAAACAAATAGGAAGTAAACAGATATCTTTCCTCTTTTCTTGGCGATTTAACATTCGACTTTATTACCTTCGCAGCCTGATAATATAATTCCCTGGAAATGATTGGCTCATGAGTACATGGTATCACCTCCTGCATTGCCTCCGGAATCTGCTTTACATTATCACTTCCTACCCGAACAACATGTGACTTGAATGGTACTGTATCACCTGTATAAATCCTGTTTCTTATAATGTTCCGAACCGATTCATATGACCAGAAGGGTCTTGTTTTGTATTTTCCGCGTATGGGTGCCAGATAAACTGATGGTGTTGTAACCTTGTTTTCATTCAGTTTATAAGCAATTTTAGAAACTGTCAACCCTTCAGCAGCCCACTGAAAAATATTTTTTACTACGGGGGCAACAACCGGATCAATGACAATCGTATTCTTTTTCTCGCCTTTTTTGTATCCGTATGGAGCAGTCCCATAAACGTATTCCCCAGCACGCTTTTTTAAATCCACCGCACTCTTTATTTTTCTGGATATATCCCTGCTGTACATCTGATTAATCAGATTCCGGATTGCAAGTTCCAACCCGCCTGTAGACTCCCCATATTCCTTGCTGTCATACTGATCATTTATTGAGATAAATCTGACATCATATGCCGGAAAAATAAATTCCAGATAATGACCTGCTTCCAGATAGTTTCTGGCAAATCGTGAAAGGTCACGTACAACAATCGTCCTCACTTGCCCGTTTCTCATCAACTGTAGGAGTTGCTACATCCCAGGGCGGTTCATATTCGTACCGCTGTACCCATCATCAATAATCTCTTCAAAAGCGGCATGAAATTCGGGCATTCCTTTCAAATACTGCTGAATGCACACTCTCTGGGATATGATACTATTACTTACCTCTGCATTTCCTTCCTCTACATCCCCATCCTCTTTTGATAATCGGAGATACATATAGTCTTTTCTGTTATCCTGCATTCTTCTTCACCTCCGGTATTCGATCCAAATATTCCTTCAATGCCTTAAAAGGATTGCTGTAGGACAAGTGAACTTCTATCTCCCGGCTGCCGAAAACTTCAATGGATTCTACAAGTTTATCCAGCAGTTCCCGGTTCACTTCCGGCAGCTTCTGATATTCTTTTATTTCCTGAACCCATTTTTCCGCAGTATTAATAGCATTTTTCATTTCTCCGATAGCAACTGAAATTTCATTCTCCTGCATCAAAAACTGATCCCTTTTTTCTGCATATTGCTGTTTTGCGTATTCATACATATCCCTGTCAATCGTTCCTTCCATCAGGTCAACCAACATATGCTCCATCTTTTCTTCCGTATTTTCCCGTTTCTTCCGGATTCCAAGCAGTTGCTTCTGAAGAAGGGACTGGTAGTTTGTTACTTTCGGCATCCCCTTTACCTCAGCAAGAAGCTGTTCCAGATCTTCCGCTATAGCAACCTGCTTATCCAATAGATTTTCCACAGAATGAACCAATGCTTCCTGCCTTATATAATGGCAGCTGCATCGTCTATGCTGAGATTCTTGATATTGACTACAATCATAAAATATACGGCTTGCAGTCTTTGCATTAGGACGGGCGCATCCTTTTCTTGCTTGCATTTTACTTTTACAGTCGCCACATATCACCTTCCCCCGAAGCATATCACGGAAATCCACAGCCGCATCTGCCCTTTTTTCTTTTTTCTTTTCCACCAATGCCTCTTCTGCATTTACGGCCTGTACCTTTTCAAAGAGCCCCTTCATAATAATCGGAGGATGGGCATTCTCAATTACTAACCACTCTGATTCTCCTCTTCTGGTTTTTTTGCTCCCAATTTATCTCTTTTAACTCTTCCATGCACCCGATTTCCAATATATATTTGATAAGTACATATTTTTCTTATTGCTTTCCTTGTCCACTCAGCCTTTTCAAACTTAGGATTCACTGTAATTCCACGGAGAAAACGTACTCTGCCCGGACTTGGTATTTCTTCGGAATTAAGCACTTTTGCAATCGTATTATATTTCATTCCTTCTGAACGCATTTCATAAATCCGAACCACAACTTTTGCAGCTTCCGGATCTATGTCATAGGTATTTTCCTTTGGATTTCTTAAATATCCATATGCGATGCTGCCTGCTGGTGGGAGAAACTCACCGGAATTCATTTTTGAAGTAATACTGCTCCTAATCTTCTTTGAAATGTCTTTTACAAAAGAATCATTCATTACCATTTTAATCGGCAACATCAAATGTGTCGTATCCGCATTTTCCTCAATGCTGTCAAAATTGTCATTGATGCAGATAAGCCTTACTCCCATTTCTGGAAATATTTTTTCCACATATTCGCTGGTTTGCAAAAAATGTCTTCCTAGACGTGAGATATCTTTGACAATGACGCAGTTAATCAGCCCTTCTTTCAAGTCATTCATCATTTCTGCAAAATCCGGACGTTCAAAATTCATACCTGTAAAACCATTATCTGTATATGTTTTTACAAGAATAATATCGGATTTATCTTTTAGAAAGTGAAGACCGATTTTCTTCTGATTGCCAATGGAATTCTGTTCAATGTTATCTTCATCTTCGACAGAAAGCCTAATATATAACCCGGCACGAAACAATGATGCTTTAGCTGCTTCTATATTCTGATCCACATAACGGCTTTTTCTTGCCATATCAGACCACCTCTCTTTCTGATTGTTTCAGCAGTTCCTGGAATAATGCAAATTCGTCACTATAGTTAAACTTAATCTGAATACGCTTATCTTCAAAAATATAAATCTTATCAATTAATGTAACTACTACTTCCCTGCTTAATTCTGTGATATTTTTGTACCTTATAAACTGTTCAATCCATGTTCTGTCCACAGTTGTTTCTTTCAGAATCTCTTCCCGCTCTTTCTGAAGATTTTCCAAAGCTTCTCTTGCCGTTTGAATCATTCCAGTATATTTTTGTCTCATAAAATCATATTCATCCCGATCGAGCACTTCGCTTGCCAGAGACTCATATAATTTCATTCTGAAATCCTGATAACTGTCAATCTCCTTCATTTTTTCAGCAATTCTCAAATCAAGCCCCTGCAATTTTCTGATCATAACCGTGCTGCCATTAATATCACCAAGGAGTTCGTCAATTTCTACAACCAAATTAATCTGTTTTTGAATAGCTCTCAAAACTGTCTTTTCCAGTTTTCCCTGTTCAAAACTATGACTGGAGCATTCGTTGCTTTTCTTGTTATTTGAACAAACATAATAAAAAAATTTCTTATTGTTCCTGCTCACACTTCGTCTGCACATGCCCCTTTTACAATCCCCACAGAATAATAATCCCGCTAAAGGCTGAACAGTATTTTCCAATGGAGATTTTCTGGTATCTCGTTCCAACATTCGTTGGACCAGATCAAACATACATGCCTCTACAATAGGCTCATGGTTTTGTATAACAGTCACCCATTCCTCCGTTTTTCTATATCTCATTTTTTTCAACTTGTAATTGGGGGTTCCTCTTTTCCCCTGTACCAGATCCCCTTTATAAACTGGATTCGCAAGGATATTTCTAATCGTCATATGACTCCATTTACTATTTTCAGCAGATTTCAAACCGGATTTATAATTCAAGCCCCGGCTTTTCTTGTATTCTGATGGTGGCAGGATTCCTTCATGATTTAAAAATACCGCTATATCTGCCGGGCTGCTTCCCTGTAATTTCATTGCAAATATAATTTTCACCACTTCCGCAGCATACTCATCAATAATCAGTTTATGTTTATCATCCGGGTCTTTGAGGTAGCCATAGCAGGCAAAAGCACCTAAGAATTCTCCGTTGCTTCTCTGAATTTTAAACTGCTTACGCAGCTTTTTCGATAATTCCCTGCAGTAAGCTTCATTCATGATATTTTTTACTGGAATAATAATATCATCGCCCGACCTGCTATGATCGCTGTCGAAATCATCATTGATTGCAATGAATCGGATCCCTTTCTCTGGAAAAACCATTTCCAGATATTTACCCGTTTCAATATATTCACGTCCAAGACGTGATAAATCTTTTACAATGACGCAGTTCACCTTTCCTGCATTTACTGCATCCATAACGGTCATAAAACCAGGACGGTCATAATTTGTTCCTGTATAACCATCGTCATATGCTTCATCAACAAGAATAATATTATCATGTGAGGAAATATAATTACGTACCAGTTTTCTCTGGTTCAAGATACTATCGCTTTCGCTTCTGCTACCATCATCTTTTGACAAACGGTAGTATGCGATTGCATAATACAGAATTGAATTGTTATCATTTTCAGAATTAAAATATGCTCCCATTCATCAATCCTCCTATTTCTCAGGAAATTGACTTCTGGAATTTGCCTTTGCGGTGACCAGCCGCCCTCATTGACATTCCAATTATCGCTCAAACAAATCAGAATGTCAATTGGTGCTGGCAAATTTCAAATCTCTGCGTCCCCATTCCGTTACTATTCACTCCGTTCGCAGTAACCCTACTATACTCTGGTAATCAGTCAATATCCTGCCAGTCGCTCTACAGCTTCCAGCCTGCCACCAGCTCTCTCGCCTCGACGAAACGCTTATAGATGCCCTCCTGTTTCATCAGCTCCTCATGACGCCCCTGCTGCACGATTTTTCCCTGGTCCATCACGAGAATCCGATCGGCCCCGCGGACAGTCTTCAGACGATGCGCAATCATGAAGATGGTTTTTTCTCTGGTAAGCGCATCGATTGCCGCCATCAGCTCCGCTTCATTTTCCGGGTCGACGTTGGCGGTCGCCTCATCGAGAATAATGACCGGCGAATCCTTCATAATCGCCCTGGCGATGGAAATCCGCTGCTTCTCTCCGCCGGAGAGCGACGCTCCGCCCTCGCCGATGACCGTCTCATATCCGTCCGGCAGCGCCATGATAAAATCGTGGCAGCACGCCTTCTTTGCCGCCTCAATCACCTTTTCCATCGGGGCGTCCTCCTGCCCGAAGCGGATATTGTTGGCGATAGTATCCTGGAACAGATAGACATTCTGGAACACAAAGCTGAAATTTTTCATCAGACTGTCCATGCTGTACTCTTTTACATTATGTCCTCCCAGCGTCACACTTCCCGCATCCACATCCCAGAATCTGGCAATCAGATGGCAGAGCGTTGTCTTTCCGCCGCCGCTCGGTCCGACAATCGCCGTCGTCGTCTTTTCCGGAATATGTATGGAGACCCCGTCGATGATTTTCTTCTTCTCGTAAGAAAATTCCACTCCGGACAGCTCCACGTCCGTATTTTCGGGCGCAATCTCTTTTCCCTCGATGTCCATCGCCGGAAGGCTCAGCACGCTCTGCGCCTTGTCCACGCTGACGTCCACGGCGCGCAGCAGCGCAGAATAGTTGCCCGCCTGCTCCAGGCTGGAAAATACCAGGAAGGAGCAGATCGTCATGCCGATGCAGGTGATCAGCTCCATGCTCCCCTGCAGATAAAACCAGATGGAGAGCAGCGTCATCACAACGCCGGTCAGCTTAATCAGTCCATTCTGCAGCGCCATAAAGGGAACAAACATCAGCTCCATCTCTATATTGATATCCGTGTTCCGGTCGATCGCCTGATTGAGCTTCTTTGCCATCCGTCCGGTGAGATTATAGCCCTTCACCTCCGCGATGCCCTGCACATACTCAATCACCTTCTCCACCAGAGACGTATCCGATTTGATTTTTTCCGGAGAAATCTTCTGGGATTTTCTCTGCATCCGGCTGTTTATCACGAAGAAAAGCAGCATTCCCGCCAGCACTACCAGCCCGATGCGCCAGTCGTAAAGAAGCACCATCACGGCGATCAGCGCCGTCGTTAGGATTCCCTGCGTGGTCAGCATTACCACGCGGGTTGCCGTATCCGCAAGATTTTCCATCGTGTTTGTCGTTACGGAGGTAATATAGCCGAGGCTGTTTTCGTTGAAGTATCCCATCGGCAGATACCGCAGATGTTCCGCTATCTCCACCCGCTTGTTTGCCGCTGTGCCATAGCCGGCTTCGCACTGCAGGATGGTGGAGCGGTATTTTGCCGCAGAGCCTGCCACAATACTAAATAAGAGGATGCCGAAGCACTGCCAGATAAGCCCGCCGGTAATAGTCCCGCCAATGGCTCCCTGCAGCATCAGCATGATGGCGGGTATCTTCAGCGCCTCCATAAAGGCGAGCAGCACGCCGTACGCAAGGGATTTGTAAAATTTTCTTTTATTTGTTTCACCGCAGAAATCGAAAAACTTCCGGAATATTTTAAGCATAGGATACGCCCTCCCTCTCACTGTTTTTCACGCCGATGTGCGCCTTCCACATCTTTGCGTAGAGCTTTCCATTCTCCAGCAGCTCGCGGTGCGTTCCACGCTCCGCAATCCTGCCGTCATCGACCACAAAAATACAATCCGCATCCGCAATCGTCGAGAGGCGGTGCGCAATCACAATCAGCGTCTTTCCCTGCACAAGCTTCGCCACGGAGGACTGGATGACCGCCTCATTCTCCGGGTCCGTGTAGGCAGTCGCCTCATCGAGTATAACAACAGGCGCATCCTTCAGCATCGCGCGGGCAATGGCGATACGCTGGCGCTCTCCGCCGGAGAGGTGTCCGCCGGCGCCGCCCGCCACCGTATCATAGCCGTTTTCAAGCTGCATGATAAACTCGTGGCAGCCGCTCTTTTTCGCCGCCTCCTCCACCTCCGCGTCCGTGGCGTCCATTCTTCCCATGCGGATATTTTCCCGGATGGTATCATCAAACAGATAATTGTCCTGCGAAACGTAAGCCACCCTGCGGTTGTATTCCTCCAGAGACAGCTCCCGGATATCCACGCCGCCGATGCAGATGCTTCCACTCTTTACATCCCACAGCGACGCAATCAGCTTCGCAATCGTAGATTTTCCACTTCCCGACGGTCCCACCAGAGCATTAACGGTTCCCGGACGTATCTGCATGTCGATGCCGTGCAGCACCTCCTTCTCCTTATAGGCAAAGGTTACATCCTTCAGCGTCACCGAGTAATCCGCCGGCTTCTTTTTGTCCTCCTCCGGACGGGAGAGCTCCTCCCAGCACAGGATTTCCGTCACCTCGCCCAGAATCGTCCGCAGACGGCCGATGTCATCCGAATAGGACATCACCGTGATAAGCGGCGCCGTCAGCCCCAGCGAAAGAATCAGGCAGAGCACAAAGTCCGCGACCGCCAGAGTGCCGTTTTTCACAAACAGACCGCCGATGGGGAGCACGGAAACCGCCGTACACGGAAACAAAACCATAGCGATACTGAAAAATACGTTGCAGCGGCGCATCCATTCGATGTAACAGTCTGCGCCCTCCTTTGCCGCAATTTTAAACTTTTCGTAGGAGCTCTGCGCCTTTCCGAACGCCTTAATCACCTCGATGCCGTTGATGTATTCCACCGCCGTATCATTGAGAATCCTGGTTTTTATTACGGTGTTTTTAAAGCTCTCCTCGTACCCTATCATCATCCCCATGTAGGCGAGCAGCCCAAGCGGCAGGCTGACCAGAGATACCAGCGCCATTCTCCAGTCGATGACGCAGAGATAGACAAACACTGCGACGGGCGCCAGCAGGTTCGACGTGAATTCCGGCAGGATATGCGCAAGCGTTGTCTCGATGCTGTCGATCCGCTCCACAATAATGTTTTTCAGGGAGCCAGACGGCGTGTCTTTCACCCTTCCCAGCGGAACCCGCGCCAGCTTGTCGCACACCTGTCTGCGGATATTCCCCAGAACGTGAAAGGTCGCTTTGTGGGAGCAGGTTGTTGAGAGAGCGTGAAAAATTACTCTCGCCAGCCAGAGCACCGCCATCAGCAGCCCCTCGCGCAGATAAATCCCCCACTGCCGTTCTCCCGCGATAAGCCTGGAAACAACGTCCCCCATAATCACATAGGGCACGATGCTGCACGCGACGCCGCATACCGCCAGCAGGACGCTGGCTATGTACAGGTTTTTGTGCGTGCCTGTAAAATCGGCAAGCCAGCCTGTCACTGATTTTTCCTTTTGCTTCATTTCTTCTCCTCCTTGTTTTGGTTAGTTTTTTCTAACCATTGATATTTTTATAAGAGAAATCCTCAACGGATTTCTCCCATAAGCATTTTATGTGTTGCCCGGCAAAGAAACCTTCCTTATATTCCCGGAGCCCTTTCAGGATTTTCCGAATTTTACATTCAGAAGCTCCGACCAGCCCGCCGCGTAAAACCGGTGAAACTGTGAGATATATTCCCTGGCTTCCTCCTTCGGCATATCATGCACTATCACCTCGAAAATTCCGGAAAACAGCGCGCTGGCGATAATGTGTATCAGATTTTTATTCAGCGGCTCCACATGACATCCCATTTTGGCAAGCGTCTGTATGTAGGTGAAGGTGGAATCCACCTCCCGCACCACAAGCTGATGTACAAAATCCGCATAGGCGGTGCCCTCCGCGCATTCAATCAGCAGCTTGAATGCGTCGTAATTATCATAAATATAATCCAGCATTTTTTCCAGACAGACGACAGAGGTATCCGTCATCTGCTCCGTCTGCGTCTGTCCCGGAAGCTTTTCAAAATCATCAATGGTATTGCAAAACAGCTCCAGCACATAGTTTGCCTGTTTATCCACCAGCGCGGCAAACAACTCCTCCTTGCTGTCGTAATACCCGTAAAACGCGCCCGTCGTCACACCCGCCCGCTTTACAATATTGCGCAGGGAAGCCGCCTGGAAGCCCTTTTCCAGAAACTCGCACTTCGCCGCCTCATGTATTCTCTCCAGAGTGGATTTCTCTTCCTCCATCCTTCTTCTGCCTCCGTATGTAACATCGTTATATAACACTGTTATAATCATAATAGAAAAAGAACAGGCTGTCAAGAGAAAATACAAAATTTGTACATCAGCAGAAAAAACCGCCAGAATCCTTTTTTGATTCTGACGGTCCTTCTCTCAAATTTTCATTGAAACAGCCATGCAATTCTGCCGGAACATCTGTCCGGATTGCTGTTTACGGGAATAACGATGAACGCTTCAACGTCCGATTTCATATACGCTGCGCACACGGATATGACCGGCGTTTCCGGAGAGAATCTGCACACGGCGCTCCCCGGCTTCCATATCAAAATAATTATCGCTTAATACCCAGTCCTCGTTTTCATTCTGCAGCTCCACACCGGAGGCATAGGCGGCTGCCGTCACAATCAGCTCGCTGCCCTCGCGCCGCACGGAAAGCTGCGGATTTCTGTAATTGTAAAATTTCGGCATGGAAAACAGCACGCTGCCGGAGGAAATCACCCCGCCCTCCTGCACGCATGTATAAAACACATGGTGCTCCAGCAGATCCGCCTGCGGGAATTCCTCCTTTTCCAGCCAGACGCCGGAAAGCGGCGGCACCTGCACGCTGATTTCCTTCTCCTGCCCGATGAGCTGCGAGTCCGCGTCGCGGAGACTGTAGCGCACCGTTACGTTCTGTTCCTGCATCGTCTCATTTGCCACATGCAGGCGGACACTCTTTTCCACCGTATACGGTCGGGCGTTCAGATTCGGATTCTGCGTAAGCAGTCCCTCCTCGCAGCACGACAGCAGCACCGGCGCGAAGAAGCGCCTCTCAAAATAATGCAGCGCCTTCCAGCGTCCAAAGTAATCAATCGACGACCAGGACGTCACCGGCCAGCAGTCATTCAGCTGCCATATAATAGCTCCCATACACTCGCCGCGGTGACGCCGCCAGTGCTCCACCGCATAGCGCATTGCCTGCGCCTGCAGAAGCTGGGAAGCGTACACAAGGTCGGACAGATTCTCCGGATAGCGGAAATACTGCGCCATATAGACCATCATCTTCGCATAGCCGTTCTCGCTGCGCTGATGGCGGTCCATCACATACGAGAAGACGTTGCGGTCTTCCGGCAGCGTAAAGCTCTCTATCGTCTTCAGCGCCGGAAGCGACTCAAAGCCAAACTCAGAGGCATAGCGGAAGTTGTGCCTGCGGTAATCCGGGAACGGCTGATAGCCGTGCCATACCTTCCAGTAATGGGCGTCTCCTCTGGATTCCGCCTCCGGCTCGTCGAAATCCCCGCCGGACGACGGGCTGGACGGCCAGTAAAAAGCGTCCGGGTCCTCCCTTTTCACGATTCCGGGAATCACATAGCTGTACATGCGCGTATAATCGCCAATCAGATGCGGGTCGCGCGTATAGCCGTCCATAATCATGCCCTCCATCTCGTTGTTCCCGCACCACAGTCCCAGACAAGCGTGATGGCGGATACGGCGGATGTTTTCCGCAATCTCCTGCGAAATGTTTTCTTCAAATTCCTCCGTAAGACGGTAGGTGGAGCAGGCGAACATCAAATCCTCCCACACCAGAAAGCCGTACTCGTCGCACAAATCAAAAAACCAGTCCTCCGGGTAGCCCGCGCCGCCCCAGACGCGGATAGTATTGTAATTCGCCTCCGCGCACTGCGCCAGCAGCCTCTCTGTGCGCTCCCTGGAAAACCGCGGCAGCAGACAGTCCTCCGGAATATAGTCCGCGCCCATCGCAAAAATCGCTATGCCGTTGATCTCGTGGGCAAAGCTCTCTCCCCACGCATCTTTTTCAATCTTCATACCCATCGTGCGCAGACCGATCCGGCGCTCCCACACATCCTGCACCGCGCCGTCCGCCAGCGCCTCCACGCGCACCGTATAGAGCGGCTGTCCGCCGTAGCCTCTCGGCCACCACAGCGCCGGCTGCTCTATCACAAGCTCCCGCGGAGAATCGTCCCGCCTCTGCACGCTTCCATCCGGCGCCGTCACCATTACCCGGTACGCCACCTCCCCGCCTGTGCGGCGGCGCAGCGTATCCACATCAAACGACAGGCATACCTTTCCTTCCATATGTTTCTGGCGGATGAGCACGCTGTAAATACGCTCATCGCAAACGCCCAGCAGCGTTACCGGGCGGAAAATCCCCATATCCGGCAGCTTTGGCGCCCAGTCCCAGCCAGACATGCAGCTCGATTTTCTCAGATAGTTAAAGCCGTCCAGCGTATCCGTATTGCATGGAATGGAGCCCTGCTCTCTCACCTTCTCCTCCATATAACGGACTGGCGAATAAAAGCGCACCTCCAGGCGGTTATCGCCCTCCCTTAAAAGCTCCTTTACCGGAAACTCCCACTCCCGGTGCATGTTGCAGGTATGTCCGAGCAGCGTGCCGTTCAGATAAATGTCGGCAAGCGTATCGACGCCGTCAAAATGAAGCAGTACCTCCCGGCAGGAGGAAAGCGCCGCCTCCGCCCGAAAGTCGCAGTCATACGTATAGTCCTCTGCGGACAGCGCGAGCGCCGCCTCCGCATTGTCCCGGTAATAGGGGTCTTCTATTTCCCCGTGCGCAAGCAAATCATGATAAACGGAAAACGGCACGGATGCCGGAAGCGCGCGTCCTTTCCAGAGCAGATGCCAGCCATCCCGCAATAATTGTCTTTCCATAATTTCCCTCCCAGTCATTTCCTGTTATGATGCCGGTCAGAGAAAGCCTCCCGTCCCGGTCTGTAAAGCAGCGCAATAGCAGTCTTTTCTTATTTCCGTTTCCAGCAATACGCGACTGCCGTCACGCACCGTCAGAACCGCCCCTCCCGGCTCCACGCGGCGGCGCATCGCGCTGTCCCACACCGCAAACGCCTCCGCCGGCAGCAAAAGCCTCCCGCGCTTTGTCTCCCCCGGAGCCAGCCGGTATTTTCCGAATGCCTTCAGCTCCGCTCTCCGCGGCAGAACGCTTCCGCCCCGGTTCCGGAGAAATACCATCGGGACCGCCGTCTCCTCCCATTCGAATGGATTCAACACTGTAAAGGAGACGACCACACCATCCTCCTGCATTCTGACCACAATATCCTGATACTCCGCGTCCCCGTATCCCATTCCGGAGCCGAAGGAATACAGCGCCCCATCCTTTTCGTCACAGTAATGCATCGCCTCATAGGATATGCGGGAATTATACCAGACCGGAAGCTGACCGGCGCTGCGCGGCAGCGATACGGGCAGACGTCCGGACGGGGCATACTCTCCGGTAAGAAGCTGCGCCAGCGCCAGAGCGCCCACCGGTCCCGGATAGAAAGCGTACAGAAGCGCATCGGATTGCTCCGCTATCTCTCCCAGCGCATAGGGTCTTCCGCCAGTCACTATCGTTACAACCCGTTTTGCCGCAGCAAATACCTTCCGTGCAAAAATAAGCTGCGTCTGCGGAAGCTGCAGCGAAGATAAATCCACACCCTCGCCGCAATCCATAAGGCCATGCCCTCCGCCGTCTGTGACCGCTGCGCCGTTAATGTCAAATTCCGCCCCGCCAAAACGGCTGGAGCTGCCGCCCAGCACAAGTACCGTCACATCACATTCCGCCGTCTTCTCAGCTCTGTCACAGATTACCAGCTCCAGGTCCTTCCTCCGCGCAAATACCTCATAAAATCCGCGCTCGATGCTCCAGGAGAACTCCTGACGCACCGGCGGCGTATAATCGCCGAGCAGCGCATACACATCCCGGATTATCTCTCCGGTCAGCGCAACACGCAGCCGTTTCCGCTCTGAATCGCCGCCCCTCTTTCCCGCGCCCGCAAGCGGAAGGATACCGCCTTCATTCTTCAGAAGCACCGCCGATTCCAGCGCCAGCGCAAGGCTCTCAGACGCATACTCTGCCAATCCCCGATTTTGCTCTCTTTGTGGCCTCTTTCCCGGCTCCGGACTGCCGGACACATATGCCTCCGAATCCGGCGGTACCGGGCAGCGCTGTCCGTCCGCCGTCAGATACGGCGCATCAAACAGCCCCCGTTCAAATTTTAGCTTCAGCACCCGCCACGCCGCCTCATCCAGCCGCTCCCGGCTTACCATTCCCTGCGCAAGCGCCTCCTCCAGATGAGCGAACCCCTCATCCCAGAGCGATACATCCACACCGGAGGAAAGCGCCGCCGCCCCGCACTCTGCCGGGGTATTATACAGAAATCCGAGTTGGTCGACCGCCACACCGTCCGCCATCACAATGCCGTCAAAGCCCATTTCCCCGCGCAGTACATCGCCCAGAAGCCACGGATTATTGTGACACGGAATCCCGTCAATATCATTGTACGCCGCCATGATACCGGCGGCTCCTGCCTTTACCGCCGCATACGCCGGCGGCAGATGAATCTCACGCAGCTCCCGCTCTCCTATCCTCGCGGAGCTGGCGTTCACGCCGCCGGTGGTCTCTCCCTGCGCCGCAAAATGCTTCGCCACAACGTCCACACCCTCCGCGCGGTAGCCGCCGACGACCTCCCGCGCAAACTGCGCAGCCAGATATGCATCCTCGCCAAAGCACTCCTCGCACCGTCCCCAGCGCGCGTCGCGCAGCACATCAAGCATGGAAACGAGCGCCAGGTCGACCCCCAGCTTTTTCATCTGCCGCGCGCACGCACCGACGGCCCGCCCGGCAAGCTTTGGATTCCAGGTCGCCCCGACAGCCAGATTGACCGGCAGCAGATAGCCGTCCAGCGCCTGATGCCCGTGCGGACTCTCTTCCGCGATCAGCACCGGAATCCCGAAGCGCGACTGTGTGATCACATATTCCTGCACAAGATTATATGCCTGCACGGCAAAGTGTCCCGCCAGTCCGTTCTGATAATCGCGCCCGGACCAGGGGTCGGCGCGGTACAGCCCGTACAGCACGCCGATTCCGCCATATTTCTGCGCCTCCCGGCAAAATTCCTCCGAGAGCTCCAGACCGTTTTCGCTGCGCGTGCAGACGCGAAACCCGTACAGCCTCTGGTTAAGCTGACCCACCTTTTCCGCCGTCGTCATGCGCTCCAGCAAATCCCTTGCCCGCGTACCGGGCGAAAGCGTTCTGTCTTTATATTTTTCCATACTTATTTCAGCACCACCCTGTAGCTCTTGATCTCATATGGACGGATTTCAAAACGGAAGCTGCCGCCCTCCGGGACGATATCGCCGCCCTGCGTCTCCTCCATCAGATTGCATTCCTGTACCTGCCCGATTTCGTATCCCATGCCAAAGGAAACCGTCGCCTGCGTGCGCGCATTTTCATACTCATACATACGGATAATGATGCCGTTCCCGTCATCTGCTTCCTTTACCGTCTCCAGCATGACATTTTTGCTGTCACAGGAGAGGAAGGACGCCTCCGGCTGAAACGCACTGTCCGCGTGGGTATGCACCGGGAAATTCAGACAGTAGCCCTCGCGCACCGTGTCGCATTCCCGCAGGCTCCCACTGTGCGGATACAGAGCGTATGTAAACACATGCTCCTCCTGGTCGGCTGCCGGATTCGGCTCAATCCCGGATTTAATCAACGTCAGACCAATCTCTCCGTCCCGCACGGAATGGCCGTACTTGCAGTCATTCAGCAGACTGACGCCGTAATGTCCTTCCGACAGGTCTATCCATTTCTGTCCGCAGGATTCAAAGCGCGCCATATCCCAGCTCGTGTTCGTATGCACCTTGCGCGTCAGATTTCCGAACTGGATATCGAACGACGCCTCGTCCGTATGCACATCCACCGGAAAATGTACCTTCAGCAGATGCTGGTGCTCCCGCCAGTCCACCCATGTTTCAAAATCAATGCGCGGCGTATCCGCGTAAAAATATATTTTCTGGCAAATCCGGGAATTGCTTATCCGGCGCTCCTGCTCCAGAACGGCGCACACCGGGCCGCACGCCGTCCACTCCATCCGGACAGGCGCCGGTACATCCCAGCTTTTTTCCGTATAATAAATATCAATATCCCAGTTATCGTAGTTCATCGGCTTATCTTCGTACATGCAGAAGCGGTTTCCCGGTCTGCCCGGCTTCAGGATTTCTCTTCTGTTTTTCTTATCATAAATCGAAGAGAACATACCGTCATCATCAAACAGAATTCGGTAATACGGCGTTTCCAGCATATTGCCCTCCTGCACAAACGGCACGCTGCGCGCAACATCCGGCTTTCCATTCTCTCTGTCGATATAGAATGATTTCCATCCCTTCGCAGGAAGTCCTGCAGCATAAACCACTGCCTCCGCACCGAGGCTCTGCACCGGATAGCGCGTTCCGTCCGCATCCACAAGCGCACCGCAAATACCTTCCGGCAGGCGCACGATATCGTTCCGCGTAAAGCCTGTCGTGTTAAAGAGCGTCACACAGTCCCCCTCTCCTGCAAACAGATGCATCCGCTCAGAAAGAAGTTCCCCGCCTTTTCTGGCAAGCTGCCCGTATTCCTGCTTTGTCACCTCGTACACCTCGCGGATGCTCGAACCCGGCAGAATGTCGTGAAACTGGTTCAGCAGAATCACCTTCCACATCCGCTCCAGCTCCTCTGCGGGCGTCTGCATTCCGCGCAGCGCCGCCAGCGTGCACAGAAGCTCCACATCCATCATCAGAATCTCCGATTTTCTGTTTGCGCGCTTATTGCGGCCCATCGAAGTATACGTTCCCCGGTGGTACTCAAAATAAAGCTCTCCTTCCCACACCGGAAGTCTCCGGCTGTCCTTCACGCGCTCATACAATTCATCAAAGTACACGCGCGAAAATTCCTGCCGCACCTTCGGGATTCCGCAGATGCCCTTTTCCATGCGCTTTGCCGTCTCCAGCATCTCCCTCGTCGGTCCGCCGCCTCCGTCTCCATAGCCGAACGCTACCAGAATATCGTTATTGATATCTTTATTCTGATACCGATGCCAGCCGCCCATGATCGCATCCGGGTGCAGCATTCCATTATAAGTCGTAAAGAAATCCTCCTCGCTCTGCCCGACGCCGAGCGTGGTAATCAGGTGCGTAAACACCGTCGAGCCGTCGATGCCCTTCCACATGAATGTATCATACGGCATCTTGTCAATCTGGTTCCACGCAAGCTTTGTTGTCATAAAATAATCGATTCCGCTCTTTTTCATAATCTGCGGCAGCGCGCCCGAATACCCGAACACATCCGGAAGCCACAAAATCCGGCTGTCCGTGCCGAATTCCTCCCGGAAAAATTTCTTTCCGTAAAAGAGCTGACGCACAAGCGATTCCCCGGACGTCAGATTGGTATCCGCCTCCAGCCACATGCCGCCCTCCGGCTCCCAGCGTTCCTCGCGGATGCGCGCCTTAATGCGCTCGTACATATCCGGATACCGCTCCTTCAAAAACTGATAAAGCTGCGGCTGGCTGGACATAAAACGGTACTGCGGATATTCCTCCATCAGCTTCAGCACGGTGGCAAAGCTTCTCGCCACCTTCTCCCGCGTCTGCGCCACCGTCCACCACCACGCCACATCAATATGCGTGTGACCGATGCAGGTCGCAACCACATCTGCGCACCCCGCCATGTCTCCGTACACGGTCTTCTCCAGATACTGCTCCGCCGCCCGGATGCTCTGATAAAAGTCCTCCGAGTACGGCGTCCGCAAATCGAGAAGATTCACTGCTTCATTTAATACTCTCTCCAGTTCCATCCGGTTCCGGTCATCTTTTTCCATCCGGGAGAATGCGCGCAGCGGCACCACAAGGTCATAGTACAGCTTTTCAATGCGCAGATCCGCCTGCTGCATTTCCAGAATCAAATCAAATTCCGCGTGCAGCGTGCCGGTGTACGCCTGCAGATCGAAGCGCCACTTTTCCCCCGCCGCAGCCACCTCCGTCATATGCACCAGACGGTGATTCATATCCAGTCCCTGCGTCGCTTCGCCGTTTACAAACAGAAGAAACTGCGGATTTTTTCCATCGTCCCATTCCTCGATCTGCGTCTTCACGCAAAGGCGCAGCGCCTGCCCGGCAAGCTCCCCCGGTACGGTATATTCCGCCTGGAACCAGTAGTGACGGTCCGGACCGTACCATTTCATCTTCTCCGGATAAAATTCCCGCCATTCCCCGCCGTTCTCCTGCGCCTCCCGCGGATAAAAAAACAGTCCTTCCTTATAGCGGATTTTATCGAATTTCATGGTCTTCACCGTTATCAGCTTCTTCAATTCATCGCAGATTACCTGCACTCTCTTATCAAGATACCACATCTTTCCTTCCTGCCCCCTTTTATCAGTTATAAAAAAAGCTGCTGCAAAATGCGCCATATAAATTAAACACAATTTGCAGCAGCTGCTATTTCCGGCTTTTTCGTCCCGCTCAGAGCAGAGCTATTTTATTTTGTGGCATCGATCTGTGCCTGTGCCTCCGCACGGATGGTCTCCCAGCCGGCAGCGTCCAGCTCGCTCTTAATGGTTTCTATCAGCTCGCGCGGGTCCTGCGCACCCGTAAAGAATTCGGATTTATACTTCTCGTATACGGCGCGGCAGTTCGCCAGCTCTGTTTCCACGTTGCTGGTGTCCATATCAAATCCAAGCATCGCGGACGGTTTTGCCGCTTCATTCAGAGCCTTTACTTCATCCCACTGTCCCTCGGAGCCTTCCAGGTCGGTAACTGCGAAGAAAGTACCCTGGGTATAGCCCGCCATACTCCAGTCGCTGTTCAGCTTGTTTACAGTGCCGTTTTCCGTATATTCAAAGTTTTCACCCTCTACGCCGTAGTACAGCCAGTCACGCACCTTGCTGTCCGTATTTACAAGCTGCAGAAGTTCAAGCGCCTTGTCCGGGTGCTCGCAGCCGGAGTAAATTGCGCTGATGGAGCCGCGAACCGATGTATTTGACACAACCGTATCGCCGTACTGAATTGCCACGCAGTTTGCAATGCCGTTATTCGGTCCCCATGTGGATTTGGCAGCTCCGCTCCAGCCCTGCGCTGTGAAGAAGGTTCTGTATTTGTTGGAATCGTCTGCTGTCGGTGCATCACCGTTGATGATACCGTCCACATACATCCGGTGAATGATGTCGAGCTTTGAGAGAATCTCCTCGTCCTCCAGCGGATTGACAACCGTCTTTGTCTCGTCGTCATATTTTACGCCAATCGCGGACAGACCTGCGCCAAGCTGGTCATAATATGCCGTTACAAGGAAATCTGCGCCGGACTTTGACATATAATACGGATTGCCGCCTTCGCCCTCCTTGATTTTTGCAAGAGCCGGTTCCAGATCCTCAAATGTAGTAATACTCTCAATATCAATATCGTATTTATCCGCAATATCCTTATCCCAGATAAAATACTCGGTTATCGAGCTGTCCTTATAGGTAGGAACTCCGTAAATCGCATCATTCACGGAAACAGCCTTCCAGTAATCCTCCGGAATGAAGGAATACAGATCGGGAGCCGCCTCCGGAAGCAGTTCCGTGATATCCATCAGCACACCCGTCGTCACCTCCGCGCTGTAGCGCGTCTGGTCTGTAAACAGAATATCAAAATATTCACCGGAGTTTGTAATTACACTTCTGCGATTGTCCCAGTCGCCCCACGGAACAATCTCCATGTCGAGATTTACGCCGATTTTCTCCTCCAGATACGGATTAATCTGCGCCAGCCATGCATCATAATTTTCCGGCATCCCGTTGCCCACCTGAATCCATTTCAGTGTAACGACCTCATCCTCCGCCGCTGCGCTTACGCCAGTAGCGGCCGTCATGCCGAGTGCCATTGAAGCTGTCAGAGCCATTGCAAGTACCTGTTTCTTTTTCATTTTGTAAACCCTCCTTTTTGCTTTGCGCTGCCGACGGCAGCTTTTTTATATTCGCGGCGCGGAAAACCGGAAAATCAGTCCGGCGCCTGCCGCTTCGCAGGCGGAATCTCCCGCCCTGTTCTACGGAAATCTGCATTTCCGTTAAAACCTGTGTCATCCTTTTACCGATCCTACCGTCAGACCGGAGATAAAATATCTCTGGAAGAACGGATAGGTACACGCGATTGGAACGATAATCAGAATCGCCATTGCCATACGCGCCCCTTCCTTCGGCATGGAATTCATATACTCTGTCATGGTAACGCCCATTGTCGGATTGTTCGCCATCATTTCAATACTCCTCTGTACATGGTCGAGCAGTGCCTGCAGCGAATACAGCTTTGTGTTCGTAATGTACAGAGAAGACTGGAACCAGTCATTCCAATAACCGAATGTCAGGAACAGTGCAATCGTTGCCAGCAGCGGTTTTGCCAGAGGCAGCACGATTTTTCCGAAAATCGTAAACTGCGTCGCGCCGTCGATCTGCGCCGATTCCATGACAGAATCCGGTATGTTTGTCTTAAAGAACGTCTTGCATATCACGACATTAAACGATGAAACAAGCAGCGGCAGAATCAGCGCCCAGATACTGTCCTTTAAATGCAGAAGCTGCGTATTTACCACGTAGGAGGAAAGCATACCGCCGTTGAAAATCATCGGGATAAATACAATCATCGTGCAGAGCCCGTTCAGCCTGTAATTGCTCCTGGACATCACATAGCCCATCATCGTGGTCAGCATCACGCCGAGCGCCGTGCCGACTATCGTCACCACAAAGGATACGCCGAGCGCTCTCAGAATCATATCCGCCTCGCGGAACAGGAAAATATACGAATCCGCCGAAAACGATTCCGGAATAAAGCGGTAGCCGATATGCCGGATGGATTCCTCCGAGGAAATCGAAATAATAAATATAAAGATTACCGGAATTATGCACATCAGCGCCAGCACTGCAAATATGATATTGAAACATATGTCCGTCTTTTTTGCTATCCGGTTCAGCCTGTTCGGAGCATCCGGCTCCTCTCTTCTCTTTGCCATCTTCCTGCCTCCTTATATAATCGCGCTGTCTTCGTCTATCTTGCGCACAATTCCGTTTGCCACCAGAATGGTGATACAGCAGGCGACAGACTGGAAAAACGTAACCGCCGACGTCATGCCGATCGGCGTGGACGAGCGGATGGCGTTAAATACATAGGTATCAATCGTTGCCGTCGTATTGAAAATCGAACCGGTAGCGCCCTGCGACAGCTGATAGAACAGACCGAAATCCGAGTAAAAGACCTTTCCCACATTCAGAATAAACATCATGATGATGACATTTTTCAGACACGGCAGCGTAATGTACCACACCTGCTGCCTCTTGGTTGCCCCGTCCACCACCGCGGCTTCATACAGCGTCGTATCGATACCTGTAATGCTGGAAAGGTAAATAACCATGTTATAGCCGGTTGATTTCCACAGATACATAAAAATCAGCAGAAACGGCCACACGCCCGCCGTCATATACCAGCGGACCGGCTCGCTCCCGGCATCGCGCAGCATACTGTTAATCAGACCGTTGTCCTGGTTCAGAAAAGCATCCAGAAAGTACGCCACGACTACCCACGACATAAAGTACGGAAAGAACATCAGCGTCTGATACACCTTGGACTTCCGTTTGCTGTGCAGAAGACTTATCATAATCGCCAGCCCGACCGACAGAAGCATCCCCAGAATGATGAACGCCAGATTATAAAGAATGGTATTTCTGAGAATCACAAACAAATCCTTTGATTTCAGAAGAAATTCAAAATTTTTGAATCCCGCCCATTCGCTGTGGATTACATTATAGATAAAGCTCTTTCCGCCCGTCACACGGTAATTCTTAAATGCGATAACCAGACCGAACATCGGCAGGAAGCAGAATAAGATATACCAGATGGTGGTCGGCAGCGCCAGAATGCTCAGTTCCGTGTCATTCTTTGTCCAGCGCGGCTTTTTCGAACGGACCTTTTTGTTATTTTTCACTTTTCATTCTCCCTTTCCTCTCCCGTACCGAATCCCGGAAAATCAGTTTTCCCGGTATCCGGTAAACTTCTCCCTCACTATTTTCTGTCCCGGTACGCTCCATGCGTCTGACCATGCATTTTACAGCGGTTCTGCCGATTTCCTTCATATCTACGGCAACCGTCGTAAGCTGCGGCTCGCAGAGCCCCGCATAAATATCATCGTCAAACCCGACAACCGACACATCCTCCGGCACAGACAGACCTCTGCGCTTCAGCTCCCGGACAAGCCGGAAGGCTGTCTCATCACAGTTGCACATGAACGCCTCCGGAAGTTCCTGCGGAAGCTGCAGGTCGACCGCTCTGCCCGCCTGATCGCGGTCCGGAATCCTCCAGCGTTCCTGCTCTTTCAGCCCTTTTTCCATCAGTGCGCGCATATACCCCAGATAGCGGTCGTTGATGCTCGTTGTCACACCAAGCGTCCCCACAAATCCGATTTCCCGATGTCCGCTGCGTATCAGATGCTTCGTGATTTCGTATGCGGAATAAATGCTCTCCGTCACAACAGAATCCGAGCGGTATCCGACATCGTACAAATCCACATACACCTTCGGAAGCGGAATCCTGTCGATGCGCTCACGCACCTCTTTATCAAGAATCCCCAGAAAAATAAGACCGTCGAACATTCCTGGCTTTTCGATCGTCTCCGCGTCATGCTCCAGAGTTTCGGGATTCGGTGTAATCATAACGCTGGAGTACGCCCGCATCCGCAGCTCGCGGTTGATGTGCTCGTACATGCCCATATAAAAACGGCCGCTGTCTCCGGAATGAAACCGCTCGCTCATGATAATCGCAATGGTACGTGCCTTCCGCTGTCCGTAATCCGGAAGCACATATCCGTGATCCGCCGCAGTCTGCAATATTTTCTGTCTGAGCGGTCCGCTGACACCTTCTTTTCCATTGATTGCCTTGGAAACCGTCACCTTGCTGACGCCAAGCTCATCTGCAATATTCTGCATGGAAACCGCGCCTCGTCCTGCCAAAATATTCACCTGCCCTCCTGCCCGCATATTGTTACTTAACTTATGTATCTTTATCATAAACCCGCATTACTTCTTTGTCAAGTGTGTTTTCGTCATTTTGCTTATTATTTTTTTAATTTCTTTTTTTCTTTGTTTGTTTTTGCAATCGATTTTTGATGAAAATATTTATATAAATGTATTTTTTCATTTTGTTTGGTATTTTAAAAATATTTTCCGTCTTTTTGCCCATTTGTTTGTTGCTTAACTTTTAATTAACTTTTTCAGTGACGCGGCTTTCACAAATCCAATCCTGCGGATATCCGGGATAAAGTGCCGCTTTCCCATAAAAGAAAAACCTCCGGATGTTTTTTCGTACATCCGGAAGCTTCTCTGACCGTTCCCTGTTTTTTTGTTTTTTGCTTTTCGTATTTTACTTTTCTATCTTTATCAGCTTTGCATTGACGCTTTCCGTAAAGCCCTCCGGGACCATCGAACCAGCCATTTTCAGGGCATCCTCCAGTGTCATGCTCTTTATCATATCCCACATTCCTTCCCTTCTGGCAAGCTTCATATTGGCCGCCAGCCGGAATGCTTCCGCCGTAATGTCCCACGCTTCCTGCGAATCCGCCAGCTCTTCTATGGTATCCCGGATACTGTATCTGCCCTCCGGAAATTCCATCGGGGCCTTCAGGTCCAGATTTCCCGCCAGCTTAAACCAGTTTGCTACGCCCTCCGCTCTCTCCTTTGCTTCCGGGAGCGCATAAACGGACGGCTCCGCATCCACCTTCTCCAGCGTCATGCTGTCGCTGATTTTTCCTGCCCTGGCTGTCACGATATTAACGCCGTCCGCCAGTGCAACATGAAATACAAAAACCTTATCCGCCGTCTTTTCCTCCACCAGCTTTCCATCAAGGTACAGGGCAACGGAGGGCTGATTGGAATATACGCGGATTTCCGTCGTTTCGCCTGCGCGCTGCGCATAGCGTCTGCCGCACAGATGGACCATCGGCTTTTTGCTCCAGTATGCCTGGTACACATAGTAGCTGTCTTTTTTCGTCTTCCGGTCTATCGTCATCAGACCTTTGTTGTTTCTCCCGGCAACGCCGCCCTCGTTGCGCGCCGCGCAGCCAAAATCAAACATATTCCATACGTGGCTGGACCAGATATAGGAGCGTTCCTCCAGAACCTTTGCCATGTGCTCATGATAAAGCGCCTGGTATTCCTCGCTGTAATCCCTGCACGCCGGATTTGCTCCGTGATAGGTGATAATCCCCTCGCATCCGTATTCGGAAAGTCCCAGGCAGATTTCCGGATGCATCCTGTGGAAATCGTCCAGCCAGGGACCGTTGTCCTCCATTTTTCCGCCGTACCAGCCGAAGTAATGGTTATAGCTCTCCACATCTGTAATCCCGTGCAGGGGACTGTCCACCGGCGTCATGGATACATGCGCAATCGTTGTCAGCCGCGTCGGGTCAAGCTGTTTGCAGAGCGCATTCAGCTCCCGGTGATTTTCCACCAGCTTCTCCGATATGCCTCCGATAAGAATTTCGTTCGAAATTCCCCAGAAGCAGATGGACGGATGGTTGTAATTCTGTATAATCAGCTCCTTCATCTGGCTGATGCAGTTTTCGTGCGCCGCCGGGTCAGTGTTAAACACGCTGATAAACGGAATCTCCGCCCACACAATAAAGCCAAGCTCGTCGCAGGCGTCGTAAAAATCCTGCGAATGCTGATAGTGTGCCAGCCGGATCGTGTTCGCCCCAAGCTCCTTAATCAGGCGGGCATCCTCATAATGCTCCTCCCGGCTGAGCGCATTTCCCTTATACAGCCGGTCCTGATGGCGGCTGACACCACGCAGCGGCGTCTGTCTGCCGTTGATAAAAAAGCCCTTCTCCGGGTCGCAGGAGAAGCTTCTCACACCCGCACGCACCGATATTTCATCAAACGCCTCGTTGCGCCTCTGCAGCGTTGCCGTCACCGTGTAAAGATACGGTCTGTCGATTTCCCATTTTTCGGCGTCGGGAACGTAAACTGTCACCCCGGCATCCGCCGCCGGACGCGCCGCACCGGCAACCTCGTTTCCTTCGGCATCCCGGATGGAATACAGAACCGTAAAGTTTTCATCGGCATTTTTTACCCAGGAAGCCAGTCTGAAAACGGCTCCTCCGTCATCGCACGGCTCCGGCGTCACCTGAAGTCCGGGTCCCCCGTAATAATCCAGGTCAAAATGCGTATCCGGCACGCTGATCAGATTCACTCCCCGGTACAGGCCGCCGTAAAATGTGAAATCCGCCGACTGCGGATACACGCTGCTCTTTTCCTCATTGCTGCAGGCAATCACCAGAAGATTTTCCTGGCCGTCCCTGCAAAGCCCGGTAATATCCGCGCGGAAGGTGGAATAACCGCCCTCGTGATATACCGCTTCTTTGCCGTTTACGTAAACAGATGCCTGCTGCCCCGCCGCCAGGACCTCCACGTACACCCGCCCGTTTCCAAGCGGCTGCACCGGCGTCTGAAAGTTTCTGGCATACCAGCACCTTCCACGGTAATAGGCGCCATTGCCGTCCTGCCCGTCAACCGCGTTCCAGCAGTGCGGCAGCTCCACCTCCTCCCATTCCTCCGGCAGTGTCTCCGGAAGTCCGGCATCCTCTCTGATAAATCGCCAGCCGTTATTTAAATGAATTATATTCCGCATATACATCCTCCTTTTACATCTCAATTACGTTTCTAGCAAATCAAAAACAGACAGAATTGCCAATCCGCACTGATAATCACGCTGTGCCTCCTGTCCTCTTTTTGATTTTTATATTATACAAAAAAATGAGCGACTTTTTCAAGATATCCGCCAAAAAATGAGCGACTTTTTAAATCCCCCGCAAAAACCGGATGATTTCTTGTGGACAAAAGCTTGTGGAATACTTATAATAATTCCATATGTCACAGCCTCTGCGGTGTCCGACCGCTCCGTCTCAGATTATTTACCGCACAGAAGAAAGGAGAAGCTGATATAGAAATGAAAACCGTTTTTTTGCATGGTTTAGGACAGACCGCCCGCGACTGGCAGGCTGTCATTTCCAGAACTACGCTGCCGGATGCAGACTGCCCGGAGCTTTTTTCACTTTCAAAAGGAAACATTTCTTATTCCGGTATATTAGCCGGGCTGGAAAAGCGCTACAGAAATGAAAAAGAGTCCTTCCGCATATGCGGTCTTTCTCTGGGTGCGCTGCTTGCGCTGGACTATGCCATACGGCATGGCAGCCAGATATCTTCCCTCGTTTTAATCGGCGTACAGTATAAGGTTCCCACGCTTCTTATTGATTTTCAGAACCTCCTGTTCCGCTGTATGCCAAAGAAGTCGTTCGCGGATATGGGTATGGCAAAGCAGGACGTTATCAGCCTGTCCCGCTCCATGCGCTCCCTTGATTTCAGCCGCGGACTGCATAAAATCAAATGCCCGGTAACGCTTCTGTGCGGCGAAAAGGACCATGCCAATCTGAAGGCCTCCAGGCAGCTTGAAAAACTTCTGCCGCAGGCAAAGCTGCACATCATCCCCGGCGCAGGGCACGAGCTCAATCAATGCGCACCGGATGCCATTGCCGCTGTTCTTGCCGAAGAATAGTCTCAGGGAGGCTCCCACCATCACGGCAGGGAATATCAGGAGCCCAGGACCAGACAACGGAACAGGTAAAACCTTCTGAATAATTTAGTAAAATTTTTGATATAAAAAACCGGAACCAGCCCCGGATAACGGGCTCTGATTCCGGTTTTTCTCTGCTATATTATGCAGAAAGATCGTTCTTATGCTCTTCCATAACCTTCCGAAAGATTGTTCTTATACTCCTCCATAACCTTCAGGAAGCTTTCCTTCTCTTCCAGGTTTAACTGCATCAGCGGAGCCCTCATGGCATCCGTGGAAATCACCCCTTCATGGCAGGCGAATGCGGTACATTTTGCCATTTCATCCGGCCACGAATGCGCCAGCCATCTGTACATATCGCGCTGCAGACGGACCACATTTTCCATATCGCCATCCCGGTACGCATTATACAGTGCCTTAACCTCTTCCGTAAAAAGGATACATGCACCGGAAATGATTCCGTCACAGCCGATGCTGAAAGCGGAGTGCGCCACCGCAGGACTGGACACCAGCACGGAAAACTTTCCGTCCCGGATCTGCTTAAACCGGCAGATGCGCTCATAGTCGCCAGAGCTGTACTTGATGCCGACGATATTCTCACACTTTTCGGCAAGCTTTGTCACCAGAGGCAGCGACAAATCGTTGCCCGCAAAGTCCGGAATCGCATAGAGATAGATGGGTACGTCCGCAGGTACGGATTTTGCCACTGTCGTATAATAATTTTCCAGCTCCTCGTCCCTCAGTTTAAAATACGTCGGCGTCAGAAGCCCAAGACCATCCACGCCCAGCTCCAGCGCGTGCCGCGTCAGCTCCAGCGTATCCCGCAGAATAGTTCCGCCTGTCTGGGCGTACACCAGAGCCTTCCCCTTTGCAGCCTCCCAGACCGTCTCCAGGATACGTTTCCGCTCTTCTTTATCAAAATATACCACTCCGCCGGTAGTACCGCATACATAAAGACCGTCACAGCCTCTTTCGATCAGATTCAGAGACAGATTTTTCAAAGAAGCGTAATCTATCTCTCCATTCTCCTTTACCGGTGTAATGATGGGCGCAACGACCCCATAAAGCTTTTTCACTTTTCCTCTCTCCTCACATTCAGGATATCTCTTTGCGAGCCGCACCTTACGGCAGTTAATTTCCCGCGCTTGTATATATCTGATACCACTCTGCTCTGTCAAGCGTCACTGTGGCGGCCGCCGCCAGCTCCGCAACACGCGAAGGCTTTGTGGTTCCTATCACAGCCTGTTTTACCGCCGGGCATCTCAGTATCCAGGCAATCGCTATTGCTCCCGCAGAGACCCCGTACTTTTCGCCCAGCCGTCCAAGCTGTTCATTCAGCCTGGGATATTTACTGCTTCCCAGAAAGCTGCCCTCGAAAAATCCGTACTGAAGAGAGGACCAGCTCTGGATCGCTATCCCCCGCAGCCGGCAGTAGTCCATGACGCTGCCCGTACTCATGGCAGCGCACTCCGACGTCATGTTTACGTTGACCGCCTCATCAATCATCTTTGTATAGGCAGCGCTGAGCTGAAGCTGGTTTACGCACAGATGCTTCTTTGTGCAGCGCTGCAGCAGCTCTATCTGCATGGGATTCATATTGCTGACACCAAAATCCAGCACCTTGCCCGACGCCTCCAGCTTCTCAAATGCCTCAGCCACCTTGTCCGTATCCATAAGCACATCCGGTCTGTGCAGAATCAGCAGATTCAGGTGATCCGTGTGAAGCCTCTGCAGGATACCGTCCACCGATTTCAGAATGTGCTCTGCGGAAAAGTCGTAGAAGCCCTCGCGGATACCGCACTTTGACTGAATAAACATTTTTTCCCGCAGCCCAGGCTGCCCCGCCAGCAGCTCACCAAATCTGGTTTCCGACATCCCTCCGCCATAAATATCCGCATGGTCGAAGGTGTTGATCCCCGCCTCCAGCGAAGCCCCGACAAGCGCATCCAGCTCTCCTGCGCTCATATCCGCGATCCGCATACATCCCAGAACCACCTGGGACGCCCTGGTTTCCTGTTCATTGATGTTTATATATTTCATGCCTTTTTACCCGTCCCTTTCTACAGCCTGCAATCCAGCAGAAAACAGGATTCCCCGCCGTTATTTTACCAATATGTTTTTCCGGAATACTTCCATCAGATATTCCGCGTCCTTTTTTGCAATCTCATGTCCGGCAAAGGGTCCCGACAGGGAACAATATCCTGCGTCTATTCCGTATATTTCCTTCATCAGCAGCTTAATCCCCGGCATATTTCCAATCCGTTCATCTGCGTAAGCTTCCGATACCTCATTCGCCCGGTACTGCAGCTCTCTTGCTTTTGCGTAGTCCCCGTTTTCCAGGCAGCGCATCATTTCCTTATAATGATAACAGGTGACTGCCTGAAGAGCGCCGATATTGCCGTCCGCCCCCATCTGCTTCGAGCAGTAAGCCAGCTCGTCCGCTCCTGTCAGGATATTCAGCTCCGGCGCATGTTTTTTAAACCTCTCCAGTATGTAAAAGTTGGTATCGGTAAACTTAATGCCCCGAAACGTTGGAACTGCCTTCATGGCTTCCAGAAATTCCACCGGGGAAATGGGCTTATCTCCCGTCAGCGTCCTGCCGTTGTCCACCCAGTAGATAAAAAACGGCGTATCCGGAGCCGCCTCTGAAATTCTGCAAAAATAATCAATGTTATCCTGCAGAGACGCTTCTCTGGAAATTCCCACCGAAGATACGGCATAAGCGCCGCGCTCTGCCGCGTGAGCCGCAAGCTCGATGGAATCATCAAGATTCTGATTATATCCCACATGGACAAAAATGGGCAGCGTTCCATCTGACGCTTTCAGAACCGCTTCCGTCCACTGCATACGCTTCTCCTTAGGCAGATAGGCGCCTTCTCCCGTCCATCCCAGCATATACAGACCATCTGCGCCCTGCTCTTTATAAAAATCAAGCATTGCAGGCGCCAGTTCCGTTTTCACATTTCCATTCTTATCAAGGGGCGTCATCAACGCAGGAAGCACTCCTTTAATCAAACTCATCGTTTTCTCCTCTCTGGCGGAAGCAGCCATCTCCGCCAGTAAACATATTCTTTTTTTACTGCTTAACACCCGATACCGCCACGCTCTCCACGATATATTTCTGCAGGAACAGAAATACGATTGTCAGCGGGATGGCGCTCAGTACGGCTACCGCCATTCTCGGTCCGTAGTATACGCTGCTCTGTGTCGAGTTAAACAGCGCAACACCGACGGATATGACCTGTTTCGATGAATCCCTTATGACCACCAGCGGCCAGAGATAGGAATTCCAGTGGGCTATGACCTGCAAAATACTCAGCGTTGCAATTACCGGCTTGGAAAGCGGCAGAATAATGCTGAAAAACACTCTCCACACACCGCCGCCATCCAGATAGACCGATTCTATCAGTGCATTCGGGATCGTTGCAATGTTCTGTCTCGCAAAAAATACACCGTAAACGTAGGCAAACTGTCCAAGAATCAGCGGCCAGTAAGTATTCAGCAATCCCCAGTCCCGATACTGGATATAAAGCGTGACCATTCTCGACTCAAAAGGAACCATCATCACCGCAAGCATGAAGATATACAAAAATTTCTTTCCCGGAAATTTGCCTTTTGCAAACGCAAAGCCGCAGCACAGGGCAAAGAACACGGATATCACGGTATTCACCACCGTCAGAAAAAGAGTATTCATATAATACCGCGGTAAATCTATCAGCTTTGCCGCCGCCTCGTAGTTAAAGGTCGTAAACTCATGCGGAAGCCACGAGAAAGCCGGAAGCGCCGTGGTCGCCTCACGGTCGAAGGAAAGAACGACCGCCCACCAGAGCGGCGTCAGGATAATTCCCAGGAGTACCAGCAGAACAATAACTGTCACAATTTTTCTTATATTTTTTCTGCGCATCCCTCAGCCCTCCTCTTCATCATTCAAAAATCCGGTCATTTTCACATTAATCATGGTAAACACGAACACCAGCAGAAACAGCACTATGGAACCCGCAGAAGACAGCCCGAACTGCGGAACATCAAAGCTGAACTGGTATATATACATCAATATGGTCTGCAGCGTGCCGCTCGGAATGCCGGCTGCGCTGTTCTGTCCCACTATGTAAAGGTCCGTGAAACGGGACAGACCATTGATAACGCCCGTTACAAGCAGAAACGTAAAGCAGTTTCTCATCAGCGGCATTACGATATACCGGATCGTTTTCCAGGGCGTCGCCCCGTCGACGGTTGCCGCCTCATACAGCTCTCCCGGAATCGACTGAAGACTCGCCAGATTAATCAGCATAGAATAACCCGTGTTGGACCAGCACCACAGTATCGTCGCTCCAATCTTGGAGTATCTGGCGTCAGACAGCCATCCGATGGTAACCTCTTTTCCCAGAATCGCCGACAGGAAGGTATTGAGCAGACCACCGTTTCCCTGCAGCACTACGGAAAACATCAGAATGACGCTGACGCCGGTAATAATATTGGGAAGATAAAATCCAATCCTAAAAAAGCTCTGCAGCTTTCCTTTGCCCAGACTGTTAATCAGCACCGCCAGAAAAAACCCAAGCGGTATCGTCAGAAGTCCCAGGAACGCCAGTACAAATGTATTGACGATGGCTCTTATAAACTGCGACTGTCCGAAAATTGTACGGTAATTCCTGATTCCGACGAACTTCTCTCCATACCCGACTATCGACACATCGTACAGACTGTATTGAATCGTTTTCCCCATTGGCAGATATACAAACAGTATCAAAGCGACGACACTGACAATAAGGAAGGGATACCATCTAAGCTGCTTTTTTAATTCCCTCACATTAAGTTTCTTTTTCACCTGTTTTCTCCTTTACTGCGTCAAATGTTTATCTGCCAGCCTGCCGGATATTACTTCACAGCCAGGAACTCTTCCACTGTATTCTGCATGGTCTGCGCCGCATCCTCCGCAGATATCGTTCCCTTAACAAGGTCCAGCGTCACGGAGCCCAGTGTGGCAGTAACCGGTCCAAAGCTGATGTTGTTGTAGTACGCGGTGGTAGAGTTGCTGAATTCATTCGGCATAGCCTCAAGTGTTCTGCTGATGGCGTCCGCTTTGTCGCCCATGATTTCACGCACGGTATCCAGTCCCTCCGGCACATTCGGAATCTGTCCGCAGTCAATCACCCACTGTACCGCCACAGGGTCCGTGGTCATAAATTTGATAAATTCCCACGCCCAGTCTTTGTGTTCGCTTGTTTTGCAGATAGCCATGTTGTTGCAGCCCTTGAAGCTGGAGGGACTTCCTGCGTGCTCTCCCTCTTCAATCACCGGCATGGACATGAAAACGAATTTATCTTCCACTCCGCCTACCTGCGCCTCATTAAAGTGCTTGAAACCATCCGGGCTGTAGCGGATCGCCGTGTCATTGTCCTCCGTGAGCTGATAAGCAATGTTTACACCCTCCCGGACAGCGGGACTGCAGTATTCTCCCAGATCCTTAATCATCTGGAATACCGCAAGAGCCTTATCGCTTGTATAATCAACGGTGCTCTCCTCCACCGTCTTTCCGTAGGTAAATACCTGGGCGTCATATGCGCTGGCTATCATCTGGAACGTAAAGAAGGCATTGTTTGCGCTGTCCATGCTGTCAATCTGGACCCCGTAGGTCTGCTCGCCGGTCACCGGATCTGTGCCGGTCATCTGCTCTGCCAGAGAGAGCATATCCGACCAGGTCCAGTTTTCATCCGGAAGGTCTACGCCGTAATGCTCAAAGATGTCCTTATCCAGATAGCAGAGCATCGGGCTGAGCGTATACGGAATACCGGTCGTCGTCGGTACCGTCAGGTCGTTGATGTCCGTGGTTCTTCTGGTCTCCGTTGTATAAATGCTGTCCGCATACTCCGGGTCCGCCGCCAGATATTCATCCAGAGGCTCCACCAGAGCCGTCAGCGTAGCGCCGTGCAGAACGACGTCCACCTCACCGCTGAGCACCGCCGCCTGCACTGCTGACTGCCAGCTGTCCCAGGGCGCATTTTCGATTTCCAGTTTTACATTTGGATGAAGCTCTTCCCATCTGTCGATGATCACATTGTATCCCGGAGTCTCCAGACCGGTCACCATATCCAGTGCGCCCGATTCTCCCTGGGAACCCAGAAGTCCGGGACCCATCAGCCGGAGTGTAATCTCCTCATTTTCATCCAGTTCCGCTGCTTCTGCGCTGATATTTCCGTAGCCCGCCAGCAATCCCGCTGCCATTCCCGCACATAAAATACTGCTGATAATCTTCTTTTTCAATTCTTTTTCCTCCCATTTAAAATGATTTGTTGTGTGAAATTATTGATACAGTTACACGATGTTCTTTTCCATTCTCCTTTCTAACAATTACATATTTTTTACATATTTATGTAATTGTTTGTGTAATTTTTCGAATTGTTATAAAGCTCTTTGTTGTGTCAGTTGCTATGTTAATAATATATCTTTCTCTTTCATTTGTCAATTATCACAATTTCACGAAAACATCTGATTGTTTTTGTGAAATTCTCATATGTAATATTACATATTTAAAAGCGCCATTCCTGCGGTTTCATATGAAATATTTTCACCTTTCAATACTTTTTCTATTTTCTTTCCGTAAATAATGTGATATAATTACACCATATACATCACATTTGAAGCACGTTATTCTAATTTAAACAGGGAGACCTTCTATGAAAAAGAAAGCTACCATCAAAGATGTCGCTGCAAAAGCGGGCGTATCCGTTGCAACTGTTTCCAGATGGATTCACTCTAATGGATATGTCTCAGAGGCGAATGCCCAAAAGATAGACGAGGCGGTTCATTATCTGGGCTATCAGACAAAGCAGAAAACAGAACCCTCCTGCGATAAAAAGCGCAGAATCATCGCCGTTATCGGAGGCTCTGCCGGCATAGAGCATACTTATCTTCCAAGACTTTCCCATGCTTTATCGATTGCCGCCGGCAAAATGGGATATTATACGATGTACATTGCCAGACAGCCCGACAATGAAAATCTTTCCGACATTATACGGATCGCCCTCTCCGAGCAGGTCTGCGGTATCATTATCTCCGATTTTAAGGACCTGTCTCTTACGCAGTCAAATAAACTCTTTCTTGCAAACTGCGGCGTTCCTGTGGTCATCACCGAGCGCGCCGTGTGCGCCGAGCTGAACGGCGTTTACATCGATACCATGCAGGGTGTTTACATGGCTACAAAATATCTGATAGAAAGCGGCAGAAAAAGGCTGCTGTATCTGACAAAGTCCATAGACGGCAGCGTTGAGAATGACAGACTTGTAGGATTTCAGACTGCAGTGAAGGAATGTCCTGAGCCGGACTTCGGATATGAGATACGTATCTGTGAATCGATGCAGCGGGAAGCCTGCGCCGATGCCCTGGAAAAGATTTATCAGAGCAGCTTTATCCCGGATGGCATCGTCTGCTGGTCCGATGTTTATGCTATCACCACCATGCAGTTTTTGTATAAAAAACAAATCCGGGTTCCGGAGGAGACCGCCGTGGTCGGATACGATGATTTTCTTGCATCCTATTCCACGATTCCGCTTACCTCCGTGCGCTCCCCCTTATCAGAGCTGGCAAGGGAGGCGGTGGGAATCATTGTAAATAATCAGAATTCCGACGGAGAATTTTTCGCCCGGACCATCACCGTAACGCCAAAACTAATCATCCGGGAATCCACCTGATGCTTTTCTGTCCATTACAGACTGCAGGGCAGCACGTTTTATCATGCTGCCCTCTGACCTTTTTACATAACGCTTCGCTTCTTCTCGGTGTTCGGCTTTCGCCATGTTTCACCGGCTACGTCCGGGCAGCATCTCGAAAAAGCTTCGCTTTTTCTCAATGTCCGGCTTTCGCCGGATATAAATCAAAAAGGACAAATCCGCCCGTGAGCAAGCTCACGCAAATTTGTCCTTTCCGATTTCTGCCCGGACTCAATGCTCCAGCATGTTTTCGATGAATATTCCATACCCTTTGGTGGGGTCGTTGACGAATACATGTGTTACTGCGCCGACGATCCTTCCGTTTTGCAGGATCGGTGAGCCTGACATTCCCTGCACGATTCCTCCGGTTATTTCCAACAGCTCCTCATCGGTGACGCGGATGACCATGCTTTTGTTGGCGTCGCTGCTGTTGAGGTTGATTTTTTCAATGGAGATGTCGTACTCTTTCACTTCCCCGTCCACAGCGCTGAGAAGCGTTGCCGGACCTTCCTCTACTTCCTGCTTGTAGGCGATGTCGAGGGCGTCACTGCCGGAAAGCTCGCTTATATCCGCCGTGATGCTGCCGAAAATCCCGATACCGGTGTTTTCCTCGATGGTGCCAAGGATTTCGTCGCCGGAGTAGCGGATGATTCCGGAAAGCTCGCCCGGCACGCCGTTTTCGCCTTTAATGACCGCACGGATATCGGTATTGTAGAGCGTGCCGGACTGCAGATTGAGCAGTGTGCTGGTGTCAATATCGCTGATACCGTGACCGAGCGCGCCGAAGCTTCCATCTTCATCCAGATAGGTCAGCGTACCGATTCCCTGGGTATCATCGCGGATCCAGATACCGGCTTTGTATTCGGAAAGCCCGGTCTGCACCACCGGCACCTGCAGCTCGGTGCGCTCTCCCTTGCGCAGGACCGTCAGGTTCACCTCCCCGCCGACCGCCTGGTTCATCTGGCTGACCACCTCTTCTTTTTCCGAGACAGGCACATCGTTGACGGCAAGAATATAATCACCGGAATGTACGATTTCGCTGCCTGGCTCACACGTCTGCCCGTTCATATCGCAGACCTCGCCGGTCCCCACGATCAGCACGCCCTCTGTCTTCATGTAGATTCCCACCGGCATTCCGCCCGGAATTAACTGCTGCCGCTCCACTACCTCCACCTGCACGTCTTTTACCGGCAAAACGCCAAGAAGACTGCACTCCACAACATAGGAATCGGGAGAGGATATATGAAGATTCTCCTGCGGGATATCAGATGCCTGCCGTCCGGCAGCCTCCTTCACCGTTTCCTGCATCCATTCCGGAAGCGCGTCGCCAAGCACCTTTTCCCGGCTGCTGTCCGAGGGAACCTGCAGATGATCGGGGATTTCCTGCATCAGCAGATACCACTTTAGCAGCGCCATCATTATAAGAAGAGCCAAAAGCGTAAAAAGATATCTGCCCTTCCGCTTCTTTTCCAAAATACTCACATCCTTTCGGATACCAGCATACAAACCTGATCCGCCATTTTTGCATCATAGCTGTCGCAAGCAGCCCGCCGGACCAAACCTATATGCCTGGCAACTACAAAAGGATACCGTAGCGGTATCCTCTTCTAGTATGCGAGTATTCGAAAAAATGTACTCTAGTATTTTTTTGCTGACTCTGCCATTTCCTTCATCTCTCTTGCGCTCTGCAGCGTCAGATCGGTAATCCGGGCGCCGCCGAGAATGCGCGCAAGCTCTTTGATGCTCTCGTCGCGGTTTAATTCGCGGATGGTTGTCTCGGTGGACTGGTTCTGCACCGACTTTTCGATCAGGAAATGGTTGTCCGCCATCGACGCGATCTGCGCCAGATGCGTGATGCACAACACCTGATGATTTGCGGCAATGACCGCCATTTTTTCAGAAACCTTCTGCGCGGTCCTTCCGCTGATGCCGACGTCGATCTCGTCAAAAATCAGTGAGGGCATGTCGTCCTTCTCCGCCAGCACTGTCTTGATCGCAAGCATGATCCTGGAAAGCTCGCCGCCGGAAGCCACATCGCCGAGCGGACGCAGCGGCGATCCGGGATTCATGGAAATCAAGAAGCACACCTCGTCCATGCCCTCCGCAGAGAGCGTCCCGGTCTGCGAGACCTCCGTCTCAAAATTCGTTTCCAGAAAATTCAGATCGATCAGCTCCGCCTGTATCATCTGCGAAAGCTTTTTCGCATAGCGGCTGCGAATCTCCGACATTTTTTCGGAGTTTTCCCGAAGTCTTTCTTCACTCTGCCTATATTGTTTCTCTAAATTTGCAAGATATGTATCATAATCCGCCAATTTCTGCAAGCGCTGCTCTTTTTCTTCTTTATATGCCAGAATTTCGTCAATCGTGCTGCCATATTTTGCTTTTAAACGATTAATTTCATCTAAGCGGTTCTCCAACTGCTGAAATTCTCCCTCATCGAAGGTAAGATCGTCCAGATAGGACGAAAGGCTGTGATTGAAGTCCGAGAGCAGATTCTCGATCTCACTGAGCTGCCCGGCAAGCTCCTCCATTTCCTTATCGTAACCGCTTACAGACAAAAGGCGCGATAACGCACCGGAAACGCTGTCTCCGGCATTTCCCGGCCCTTCGCAGGTGAGACGGTAAGCCTCGGCCGCATCCTCGGCAATGCGTCTGGCATTTGCCATTTTGCGATACTGTGCCTCGACCTCTTCATCCTCTCCCGCACGCAGTCCGGCGTTCTCAATTTCCTCCACCTCAAACTGCAGGAAATCCGCTTCTTTTTTGCGCACCGCCTCATCAAGCACGGAGGATTCCATCTGCTTTTTCAGCGCGGCATACTGTGCGTAAAGCTCCGCGTTTTTTTCTTTATAAGCGCCAAGCTCCTCCCTTGCAAACTCGTCAAGAATGCGCAGATGATTTTTCTTATAGAGCAGCGACTGATGCTCGTGCTGTCCATGAATATCAATCAAAAGTGACGCCAGCTCCCTCACCACGGAAAGCGGCACCGTCTCGCCGTTTACCTTGCTGATGCTGCGCGTGCCGGACAGCCTGCGGCTTAAAATCACCTGGCCATCCTCCACGGACAGCTCCAGCGCCTCTATTTTTCTGCGCAGAGCATCATCCTCCACCGAGAACACCAGCTCCACCAGCGCCGTGTCCGCGCCCTCGCGCGCAAAGCCCTTAAAGCTCTGCATTCCAAGCGCCACGTTAATCGAGCCGATCAGGATCGATTTTCCGGCGCCCGTCTCTCCGGTAAGAATATTTAGCCCCTTGCCAAAATCCATCTCAAGCTCGCGGATCAACGCCATATTTTTTACATGTAAATTCAATAACATACAAATACCCGTCTTTTCTCTCCCGGCAGGAAGAAATCTAAACCTCCAGTATTTTGCGGATCTTATCCATCACCAGCAGCGTATCGTCCGCGCTGCGGATCGCACACATGATCGTGTCATCCCCGGCAATGCAGCCGGCGATCTCCTGCCAGTGCATCGCATCCAACGCCGCCGCCACCGCCATTGCCATCCCGGAAACCGTGCGCACGACAAGAATATTCTGCGCCATATCCATTGAGAGGAAACCGTCCCGCAGCACACGCAGATATTTTTCATCAAGCGCGCTGCTGTATGTATCCATCACAGCATATTTCTGGCGATTCCCCACAGATATTTTTGTCAGCTTCAGCTCCCGGATATCCCTGGAAACGGTCGCCTGCGTCACGCGAAATCCCGCCTCATTCAGCCGATCCGCCAGCTCCTCCTGCGTGTCGATATCAAAACGATTGATTAGCTCCACTATTTTTGCATGTCTTTCTATCTTCATGTCTTCCTCCGAAATTAAGCCCCGCTCATTTTTCTCCGCAGAATCTCCAGAAAGCTTACCTGGTCGATCTTCACAAACTGAACCGTCCGGTCAGACTTTCTGATCTCAATATAATCTCTGCACTTCATCTCCACACTGGCGTCCCCGTCAAAGGTCGCCTCGGCGCTCTCGTCATTCCCCGCCCGCTCGCCGATCTCGATCTTCACCGTCACGTCGTCCGGCAGGATCACGCTTCTGGCCGTCAGCGTGTGCGGCGCGATCGGTGTGATCAGGATCATGGACGCCGACGGCGAAACGATCGGACCGCCCGCTGAGAGGTTGTAGCCCGTTGAACCGGTCGGCGTGGAAATAATAATGCCGTCCGCGCTGTAGGAATTTAAAAATCTGCCGTTGACAAAAATATGATAATCCATCACGCGCAGCTTTCCGCTCCTCGAAATGACGATGTCGTTCAGCGCCACGTCGGAGATCGCCTGCTTTCCGGAGCGAAACACATTTCCCTCCAGCATCATGCGTTTCTCCAGCAGATATTCGTCCGCCGTCAGCTTCCCAAGCGCCTGCTCCACATCCTCTTTGCCGATCTCTGCGAGATAGCCGAGCGTTCCAAGGTTAATTCCAAACAGCGGGATATTCCGTTTCACCAGATCACGCGAAGCCTGCAGCACCGTGCCGTCGCCGCCGAGCACCAGCACACAGTCCACATCGCCCGGCACCTGCGCCGGATCGGTATATTTATAGCCGCCCTCCCCGTCCGCGTGCGCCAGATGCTGTATCACACATTCTCCGCCAAGCTGCTCTATCTTATCCTTGATCTTTCCGGCTATCATAAGATCGGGGTCTTTAATCCTGTTTGCAATGATAAAAAACTTCTTCATGCCTCTTTCCCCGTTTTATCGAGCGTATCGTGCGCTCTCTTTACTACATCACCGATAGAGAACGGCAGCTCCCCGTCCGTCTGCGGCAGCCCCTTTTTCAGATGAAGCAGGTATTCGATATTGCCTTCCGGTCCCTTCACCGGCGAAAATTCCAGTTCCAGCGGCGCAAATCCGTTTTCCCGCGCAAAAGCGATCACCTTTTCGATCACTTCCACGTGTACCTTCGGATCGCGCACAACGCCTTTTTTTCCGACCTTTTCCCTGCCTGCCTCAAACTGCGGCTTGATCAGACAGACGATTTCTCCGTCGTCCGTCAGCAGCTCTCTCGCCGGGATCAACACCTTCGTCAGTGAAATAAACGACACATCGATGGACGCAAACGCCACCGGTTCCCCGATATCCTCCGGCGTAACGTAGCGGATATTCGTCTTTTCCATGCAGACCACGCGCGGATCCTGCCGCAGCTTCCAGTCGAGCTGCCCGTACCCTACGTCCACCGCGTACACCTTCCGGGCGCCGTTCTGCAGCATACAGTCGGTAAAACCGCCAGTGGAAGCGCCGATATCCATACAGACCTTATCCGCCGGCGTGACGGAAAATTTTTCCATCGCCTTCTCCAGCTTCAGTCCGCCGCGGCTCACATATTTCAGTGTGCTGCCCTTTAGAGTGATCTCCACAGTGTCTGCGAACATCGTTCCCGCCTTGTCCTCGCGCTCTCCGTCCACCAGCACGCAGCCTGCCATGATCAGCGCCTTCGCCTTCTCCCTGGAGGGCGCAAGCCCTTTTTGCACTACAAGCACATCCAGTCTTTCTTTCATCTTTTTTGTCCCCTGGTATTATCCAATGTATTCTGCCACAATGCGTTTCACGATCGAATCGGCGTCGATGCCCGCATCTGCCTTTAAAATCTCCACATTGCCATGTTCCACATAATCGTCCGGCAGCGAAATGTTGATGCTTCTCACCCTACTGCCGATCTCGTTTAAATAATCAAGAACAGCCTCGCCAAAGCCGCCGCTCCTGACATTTTCTTCCATCGTCACCAGAAGCTTATGCTCCGCCTGAAGAGTACGTATCATTTTCTCATCGAGCGGCTTCACAAACCGGGCGTTTACAAGCGTACAGCCGTAGCCCATGACGCGCAGCTTTTCACGCACCTCCACCGCCGTCTTTACCATACTTCCGACAGCCAGCAGCGCGATCTCTGACTCATCATAGATAACCTCGCTTTTCCCGTATTCCATCGGCGCACGGAACCGCTCCAGCCCGTCGTAGGCTTCCCCGCGCGGATAACGCACGGCGATCGGTCCGCCGTAAGCGACCGCAAATTTCATCATATCGGACAGCTCCCATTTATTCTTCGGCGCCATCACACACATATTCGGAATAGATGACAGATATGAGAGGTCAAAAATGCCCTGGTGCGTCTCCCCGTCGCTTCCCACCAGACCGGCGCGGTCGATCGCAAACACAACGTGCAGGTTCTGGATACAGACGTCATGCAGCACCTGGTCATAGGCGCGCTGCAAAAATGACGAATATACCGCAACCACCGGCTTCAATCCGGCAGCCGCCAGACCAGCCGCAAAGGTAACTGCGTGCTGCTCCGCAATTCCCACGTCGAAAAAGCGTTCCGGAAACATATTGCGGAAACGCTTTAATCCGGTACCGTCCGGCATCGCCGCTGTGATCGCCACCACGTCCGGCTCCCGGTTGCCCATCTTGCACATTACCGTGGAAAAAATGTCCGTATAATTTGCCTTCACACGCTTCTTCTTCGGAAGTCCCGTCTCGATCACAAACGGCTCCGCCCCGTGGAACCGCGCCGGATGGCGCATCGCAGGCTCATAACCCTGCCCTTTCTGCGTACAGACATGCACAATAACCGCGCCCTTCACCTTTTTTGCCTCCCGGAAGGTCTTTGTAAGCAGCTCGATGTTGTGCCCGTCCACCGGGCCTAAGTACGTCAGCCCCATCTCCTCAAAAAGCATTCCCTGTACCACAAACTGCTTCAGACCGTTTTTTGTGCGGCGCACCCTTTTTATGATCTCATCGCCGTACACCGGAATCTGTGAGAGCGCATTCTCCACCCCCGCCTTCAGATTGATATAGCCCTCCTTTGTGCGGACCGAATTTAAATATGTCGAAATTCCACCGACATTCTCAGAGATCGACATATTATTATCGTTCAGAACAATGATAAAATTGGTGTCAAGGCGCGACGCGTTGTTCATCGCCTCCCACGCCATACCGCCGGTGAGCGCGCCGTCGCCGATCACCGAGACAACATAGTGATCCTCCCCGCGCAGGTCGCGCGCCATCGCATAGCCCATACCGGCAGAGATCGAGGTCGAGCTGTGTCCGGTATCAAAAGCGTCGCAGGCGCTCTCCTTGCGCTTCGGGAAGCCGCTCATTCCGCCGTATTTGCGCAGCGTCTCAAAGCCCTCCCTGCGCCCGGTGAGCAGCTTGTGCGTGTAGGACTGATGCCCGACGTCCCAGATGATCTTATCCTGCGGAAGCGTAAAGCTTAAATGAAGCGCCATCGTCAGCTCCACCACACCCAGATTCGAGCCGAGGTGTCCGCCGTTTTCACTGATCTTTTCAATCAGGAAAGTGCGTATCTCGTCCGCAAGCTGCGGCAGCTCCTCGCGCTTTAGTTCCTTGATATCATTTTCCTTTTGAATTTTATCCAGAATCATGTTTTCTCCTGTCAGTTCCTGCGGGTAACAAGCGCCCCGATCAGTTCCTCCAAAAAATCATTTTTCTGCGGCAGAGACGCAAGCGTGCGAATCGCGCGCTCTGAGATCGCGGCAACGTCCGTCTTTGCTTTTTCAAGCCCCTGCACGGTGACATACGTCGTTTTGTGGTTGCGCTCATCGCTGCCGGTCGGCTTTCCAAGCTCCTGGTTTGTACTGATCACATCCAGAATATCGTCCTGGATCTGGAACGCGAGCCCGACGTCCGCCGCCACCCGCGCAATCGTCTCTATCTCTTCTTTTGACGCTCCTGCAAGGATCGCTCCGATCATCATGGCCCCCTCGATCAGCGCGCCCGTCTTTAAACGGTAGATAAAGTCAAGCTTTTCCCTGGAGAGCGGCTCACCGACCGCCTGCACGTCCACCGCCTGTCCGCCGAGCATTCCGTAAATCCCTGTTTTTCCGGCAAGAATTGCCATCGCCTCGCCGATATGCGGATTTTCCGGCTCCAGTACAAACGCGCGGCACGCCGTCTCATAGGCATAATTTAAAAGCCCGTCCCCGGCAAGGATCGCCATCGCCTCGCCGTAAACGATGTGCGTGGTTTTCTTTCCGCGACGATACTCGTCGTTGTCCATTGCCGGAAGGTCGTCATGCACGAGGGAGTGCGTGTGAATCATCTCCATCGCAGCCATAAACGGTTCGACCGCTTTCCCGTTTCCGCCGAACAGCCGGTAGGTTTCCTGCATCAGAAGCGGACGGAGCCTTTTTCCTCCTGCCGTCATGCTGTAATTCATCGCTTCCAGAAGGGTTTTCTGAAAGCCCTCCTCCGCCGGAAGGTATGTGTAAATTATCTTCTGCACCGCTTCACTGCGTCTTGAAAGTTCTTCGCTAAAAGTCACTTAATTCACCCTCTTCATTTATGAGCTGCATCTTTTTTTCTACAAGATCGATCTTTTCGTTGCACTTTTTCAGCAGCTCCATCCCTCGCTGATAGTTCTGAAAGGATTCCTCCAGCGTGATATCGCGGCTCTCCAGCGCCGCCAGTATCCCGTCCAGCTTCTCAAAGGCTTCCTCCAGCGTCATTTCCTGCTTTTCCTCAGCCATCTGTCCTCTCCTCCTGCCGCGCTTCATTTCCTTCGCTTTCCGTATCCGCCACACGCGCGTGGATGCAGCCGTCCGCCACATAGATCGTCAGCATATCCTCCGGCTTCACCTGCTTCGTGCTCGTGACCGTCTTTCCCTGCGCATCCGCCACATAGGCGTAGCCCTGTTTTAATTTATCCAGCGGCGACAGCCCCCGGAAGCGCTCTATATAGATCAGCATCCGATGCCGCTTGTTTTCCAGCACATTCGCCATCCGGTACTGCAGTTTTTCTTCTTTTTCTATCAAAAGCTGGCGCTGCTCGCGTATCTGGTTCTGCGGGCTTAAAAACTGAAGCTTTCCGGAGATCTCTGAAAGCCGCGTCCGCTTATCCAGCAGCCGGTCCGTCATGCGGCGCGCAAGCTGCTGCTGATACTGCTCCATCTGCGCCAGGATCCCGCTGACATCCGCCACCGCCAGCTCCGC
>UMKV01000100.1_pt1 | contig 43443 bp, 40 predicted proteins | sample 1966381 | NCBI WGS metagenome assembly UMKV01 (sample SAMEA4836182, study PRJEB28245) | human gut metagenome | biome: gut microbiome; material: fecal sample | place: Denmark | collected 2008
TTCAAGGTTGTATCACTGTTCAGTTATCAAGGTGCTTCTTTTCATTTTTCTGTCGTTTCTCGTCGACAGCTTTTGTAGTATATCATGTTTTCTTTTGCTTGTCAACTACTTTTTTAAGATTTTTTATTTTCTTTTTTGTAGTTGTCTGTCGCTTTTTATTTTCATCAGCAACTTTCTAAATATACCACATGTCATTTTGTTTGTCAACCACTTTTTTAGATTTTTCAAATCTTTTTTGTGGTCAGATCTGGCATTCGTCAGATCAAACGGAGAAGGAGGGATTTGAACCCTCGCGCCGCTATTAACGACCTGCACCCTTTCCAGGGGTGTCCCTTCAGCCTCTTGGGTACTTCTCCACGCCTGAATAAAACTCTTATGCAGTTGCTCCTTCGAAAAGCATTGCTTTTCGAAACGGAGAGAGTGGGATTCGAACCCACGCGCCCTTTCGGACAAACGGTTTTCAAGACCGCCTCGTTATGACCACTTCGATATCTCTCCACACAATCTCTTGTCTGCATTTCAAACGAGCTACCGAAATGCAAAAGTAATTCTAGCACTATTGGCTTTATATGTCAACAATAATTTTCATTTTTTTAACAAAAATTTTCTGCAATCACCAGATCCTCCGGCGTGGTGATCTTGATGTTAGAATAAGCCCCTTCCACCAGCTTTACTTTCTGTTCCGTCATGCGTTCCACAACCATTGCGTCATCCGTGATCACCGTTTCAAGCCCATTTTGCAGTGCTTCCATGAGATCATCGTATGCCTTGCGGATCAACGGGTAAGCAAATACCTGCGGCGTCTGCACCTGCCAGACGAGCGAGCGGTCCGGCGTCTGCACGCCAAAGCCCTCTTTATCGCTGATCTTGATCGTATCCTTTACCGGCATTCCCACCACGCACGCGTGATATTCGCGGACTGCCTCCCGCGCGCGCAGCAAAATCTCCTGCGTCAGAAACGGCCGCGCCCCGTCGTGAATATAGACGAACGTACAGTCCTCTATCGCATGAAGCCCATTATAAACCGAATGATAGCGTTCCTTCCCGCCTGCAACAATTCTGTTTACTTTCTGAAACCCGTATTTCTCCACAATCTGTTCCCGGCAAAAGGCAATATCCCTCTCCCCGGTAACCAGCACGATCTCGTCAATAAACGGGCACTGTTCAAACGCCTGAAGAGAATACCAGATCACAGGCTTTTCCTTTATCATAAGATACTGCTTCGCCGTTTCGCAGTTCATCCGCTTTCCACGCCCTGCTGAAAGCACGATTGCCACATTCTTTTCCGTCATCTTACCGCTCCCCAAGCTTCAAATTCGGAACCGCGTTCAAATCAAGGCCGCTGCGTGTTCCATTGGTATACTCATAATAAGCCGCAGCTCCAATCATAGCTGCATTGTCGGTGCATAAGATCGGCGACGGATAGTAGAATTGAATATGATTCTTCTCACACGCCTGCTGCATCGCCCCGCGCAGAGCGGAATTTGACGCCACTCCGCCCGCGATCGCCAGCTTATCAAAGCCGTATTCTTTTACCGCCATCATCGCATGCTCCACCAGCACCTCTACCACCGCCTTCTGAAAAGAAGCGGCGACATCCACCTGACAAATTTCCTCCCCGCGCATCCGGCAGCCGTTCAGATAATTCAGCACTGCCGATTTAAGCCCGCTGAAGCTGAAATCATACGGTGCCTCCGCCACATGCGCTTTTGGGAATGCGATCGCGTCTGCATTTCCTTCTTTTGCCAGCTTATCGATCTTCGGTCCGCCCGGATAACCAAGTCCGATCGCGCGCGCCACCTTGTCAAACGCCTCTCCGGCGGCGTCGTCGCGCGTTCTTCCAAGGATACGGTACTTCCCGTAATCCTCCACGATCACAAGATGCGTATGACCGCCGGATACCACAAGACAGGGAAACGGCGGCTCCAATTCCTTATTTTCAATAAAATTAGCGGAGATATGCCCTTCAATATGATGCACACCCACCAGCGGCAGATTTTTTGCATAGCTGATCGCCTTCGCCTCGGCAACTCCCACCAGAAGCGCACCGACAAGCCCCGGTCCGTAGGTCACGCCGATCGCGTCGAGATCGTCCAGCGTAACGTGCGCGCTCTGGAGTGCCTCCTCAATCACCTGATTAATCTTTTCGATATGTTTGCGGGAGGCAATCTCCGGCACAACGCCCCCGTATAGCTTATGCAGCTCGATCTGCGACGATATGATATTCGACAGCACCTCCCTGCCGTTCTTCACTACCGCCGCCGCCGTCTCATCGCAGGAGCTTTCTATCGCAAGTATGAGAATATCCTTTTCCTCTTTCATAAAGCCAACCTCTTATTCTTCCTCAAACAACAGCTCAACTGTTTTTCCATCTTTTCCCGGGTACGTCGCCGGAAATATCTTGCGCGCAGTGTCCAGAAATTCCTCCGGTCTCGCAAGCGACGGGCTGTAGTGTGTAAGCCACATTTCCTTCACCTGTGCTTCCTTTGCAAGATGAGCTGCCTCTTTGAATGTCATATGCTTATACTCGATGGCCTTCTGCTCCTTGCCAGGTTCCCCGTACATCCCCTCGCAGATAAACAGATCGGCACCTGCCGCATGCTCCACAATGGATTTCGTCGGTCTGGTATCCGTACAATATGCGACCTTTAAGCCTTTTCTGTTTTTTCCAAGCACCATATCCGGCGTGAAGGTCCTGCCGTCTTCCGTCAGTGTCTCCCCCTTCTGCAGCCGGTTCCAGAACTTCATCGGGATCTCCTGTGCCTTTGCGCGCTCTACGTCGAATTTACCGGCGCGATCGATCTCCAGGCAGTACCCATAACACAGCACATTATGGTTCACACGGTAAGCCGTTATCCGGCAGCCGTTTATCTCAAAAGCCTCCTCCGGATGCGTTATCTCCTTAAATATAATCGAAAACGGCAGCTCCGGCGCAATGACGCGCAGCGCGTTTACCACCCGCTCCAGCCCCTTCGGGCCAATGAGTGTGAGCGGTTCCGTGCGCTCCGCATTTCCCATGCTGAGCAGAAGTCCCGGCAGCCCGCTGATATGATCGCCGTGATAATGCGTAAAGCAAATGACGTCTATCGGCTTAAAGCTCCAGCCCTTTTCCTTAATCGCAATCTGTGTTCCCTCTCCGCAGTCGATCAACATACTGCTTCCGTTGTACCGCACCATCAGCGAAGTCAGCCAGCGGTATGGCAGCGGCATCATCCCGCCGCATCCAAGCAAGCACACATCCAACATCTTTTACAGCATCTCCTTTAGCTCCGTCTCCGTAACCGGAATCTGAAACCGGCGAAGGAACGCGTCCCAGCACGCCTCGCACAGATCAAATTCCTGCACTGTTCCATCTTTTTTTGAAAAATATCCCCAGGCTTTCTTCACAGAAGCAAAGTCCTCCATGGGCATGTCCTGTTTCTGTTCTATTTTTTTGCCGCACATATTGCAGCGGATTTCCATTTCGCTTTTCATCTGATATCCTCCTCTGATCTCTGCCGTTCTTTTGCCAGCATCCTTCAAAAGAATTATACCGGACGAGCCGCTTCTTTCCCATAGTGAATTGCTGTCAGCGCTTCCACATAATAACGGCATCCTCCGCCGGTTTTTCATAAAAATTTCTGCGGATGTCGCAATTTACAAAGCCCAGCTTTTCATAGAGTGCGATCGCGCCTGCATTGCTGCGCCGCACCTCCAGCGTAAACGCTGTGACGCCGCGCGCCGCGCCCCTTTTTATAAGCTCCGCCAGCATTGTCTCCGCCACGCCCCGGCGCCGACAGCTCTCCTTCACCGCCACGTTGGTAATATCCGCCTCGTCAAACGACTGCAGAAATCCGCAGTAGCCGGCAATCTTCCCGTCAAGCCGCGCCGTCAGATACAGCGTATCCTTCGACTGCAGGGATGCAGCAAACCCGTTTTCAGACCAGGGCTGCGAAAAAATACTTTTTTCAATCGCGGCGACCTCCGCCAGATCCTCCATCTGCATTCCGGCAATCTCAATCATGCGCTTTCTCCGCCTTCTTTTCCGCGCGCTCCCGCTCCGCCTGCGAGAGCCGCAGGTAATCCGGCTGATGCTCCGCCGCCGTCTGCAGTTTTCCCTGACGCGCATAGATCATTCCAAGAGCCGCCACCGCTCCCGCGCGCTGTTTGTTTAAGTGCGCCGGCGCATAGCTGTGTTTTACCGTCACGCACTGCTCCAGAAGGTCGCGGTACACCGGAACGCCATCGCCAAGGAAGATCACCTCCCGTCCCATCCGGTTCAGCTTCTGCGCAAGCTCCTCCACTCCCACAGCCATCTGTCCCTCCAGTGTCTGCATTTCCTCGCCATAAAACGCATAAATACCAGTGTACACCTGGTTTCTGCGTGCATCCATCAGCGGGCAGATCCGTTTGTCGGTGCCCCAGAGATTGTACGCAAGCGCCTCCACAGTCGGCACGGCAATCAGCGGCGTCCCAAGTGCAAGTCCAAGCCCCTTTGCTGTCGCCGAGCCAATGCGAAGCCCTGTAAACGAACCCGGTCCCGCTGCAACCGCGATCGCATCGATCGTCTTTAAATCAAGCTCCGTCATGCGGACGATCTCGTCCAGCATCGGCAGCAGCGTCTGCGAATGTGTTTTTTTATAGTTTACGGTATATTCCGCCAGAAGCCTGTCGTCCTCCACCACGGCCACGGACACTACCAGCCCCGAGCTGTCAATTCCCAGAATTCTCATATGTTACCTCAATCCTCCGATAATCAAATCCCTTTTCCAGATCCTTTTCGATACGTATCCAGACCGTATTTTCCGGCATCAGCTCCCCGATCAGATCCGCCCATTCCACCAGGCAGACGCCCTCTCCGAAAAAGCAATCCTCATACCCGATCTCCTCCATCTCCTCGGGATCAGCGATACGGTAGACGTCAAAATGGTACAGTGGAAGCCTTCCCTCCTCATAGATCTGCACGATAGTGAAGGTAGGACTGCTCACCGGCTCTTCTATGCCAAGCCCCGCTGCCATTCCCTTTGTAAAGACCGTTTTTCCCGTTCCGAGATCGCCGAGCAGCGCAAAAATCTGCCCCGGCGCCGCCTGCTCTCCAAGCCGTCTGCCCGCGTCAAAGGTCTCCTGCTCACTCCATGTTTCCAGTATCATTTTACTCCCCAACCTTAATCTTCTCTGCTTTTACATGCTTCCTGATCAATCCAAGCACCACGGTAATCTGACTTCCCATGCTCTCCCGCGGCAGGATAGAGCAATAGCGCTTTCCCGTGTACAATAAGAGACTGTTCTTTGTCTCCTTCACACTTAAAATCTGCTCCCAGGTGATATGCGCCTCGTTCTCCTCCTGTGTGCTGGTGATTCCCTCGTCGCTTACCACGTAAGTAAGCGGCTTTTGAAATATCGGGCTTAGCTTTGCCTGCTTCGCCGCGCGAAAATACAGCATCACCGGCTGCAGCGGAAGCAGATACACCGTAAACAGCAGATACACCGCCGTCATCGCCGCGGAAACATCCCCGAAGGTGACAATCGCAAGAATCAGCGTCCCGATACCAAACAGAATACTAAAAATGCCGGAAAAGCTGTGGTACGTGTGGAAAAGCTGAAAATCAAATAAAATTTTCGGCGTCATTTTCACTTCAAATTCTGCACTCATACGCAATACCTCTTTTCAAACGAAAAAAACAGTATGTTATAACACGTAGCATTATAACACACTGTTTTCGCTCTTACAACCTTGATTTGCACAGGGTTTTGTGTCTTTTACACCGTCTGTCCCTTGAGAATCGGACTGATGTATTTGTATAAAAGCAGCGTAACGACGGATACCACGATGCCTTTGATGATATTAAACGGCGCCACTGCCAGGATCACAAAGGTACCGAGACCTGTGATCGCCGGATTCACCGCCGTGCCCATTCCCACCAACGCATCGATCGGCATTCCAAATGCCTTGCTGTACGCCGGAAGCAGCACATACGCATTGATAAAGCAGCCCGCGATCGTCATAAACAGGGTGCCCGCCGCCATACCAATGATCGCGTTCTTTTTGCTCTTCTTCCGCTTGTAGATGATTCCTGCCGGGACCACCAGCGCGCAGCCGATAAGATAATTGGCAATATCGCCCACAAATGCTGTATTAGTGCCCTTGATCACAAGCTTCAGCAGGTTTTTCACCAGCTCGATCAGCGCGCCCGCTACCGGTCCAAGCGCAAAGCTGCCGATCATCACCGGCACCTCGCTTAAATCAATCTCGTAGAAGCTCGGCGCAAACCAAAGCGGGAATTCAAACAGCTGCAAAATCATTGCTACTGCCCCCAGCATTGCGATCACGACCATGTTGCGAATGTTGCTCTTTGCGGCAGACGCCGCCACTGTGTTTGTGTTACTGCTCATGTTTCTTCCTCTCCTTTTCTTTTTTGCTTGATCCGGAAAGCTTCGAAAATGTTTTCCGCAGAAGCCAAAAAATCCGGCAGAGCGCAGCCTGCTGCGGAATTTTGACTGCAGAAAAAACCCCGGATAAATTAATCCGGGGTAAATTTACGCACAGTAAAAACCATGTTCCATCTTCTCTCATCCAGACTATACTGTCGGTATTGGAATTGCACCAATTCAGCCGCCGAAGCGGGTCGCGGACTATACCGCCGGTAGGGAATCTCACCCTGCCCCGAAGATTTCCTTTTCAATTAGTGGTATTATAAACCCTTGCAGGATATTATGCAAGCATTTTTTCACGCCGCACGAAAAGGTGTTTGAGCCTGACGTGAACAGTACCTACAGCTTCATCGTAAGCTGTATCCGCTTTCGCGCAACATCCACACTCAATACCTTTACCTCCACGATATCGCCGACGCTGACTGCCTCCAGCGGGTGTTTGATGAATTTTTTGTCGGTAATCTGGGAGATATGGACGAGTCCGTCCTGGTGGACGCCGATGTCCACGAACACGCCGAAGTCGATAACATTGCGCACGGTTCCTTTTAGGATCATGCCGGGCTTCAGGTCCTTCATGTCCAGCACATCGGTGCGCAGGATCGGCTTTGGCATCTCGTCACGCGGGTCGCGCGCAGGCTTTTCCAGCTCCTTTACGATGTCGCGCAGAGTGATCTCGCCGATACCAAGCTCCGCAGAAAGCTTTTTGTAGTCGCGCACCTTCTTCGAAAGACCGCCCAGTTTTCTCGCCGCGACGTCCTCCAGGGTATAACCAAGCTTTTCGAGGAGCTGCTGCGCCGCCGGGTATGTCTCCGGGTGCACACTGGTGCCGTCCAGCGGATTTTTCCCGCCGGATATGCGCAGGAAGCCCGCGCACTGCTCAAATGCCTTCGGACCGAGCTTGCCCACTTTTAAGAGCTGCTTCCGGTCGGTAAATCTGCCGTTTTCCTCGCGGTACGCCACAATGTTTTTCGCGATCATCTTCGTGATACCGGAAACGTATTCCAAAAGCGAGGCGGAGGCGGTATTCAGATCCACGCCCACCTTATTTACGCAATCCTCGACGACGCCCTCCAGCGTCTCGCCGAGCTTTTTCTGATTCATATCGTGCTGGTACTGTCCGACGCCGATGGACTTCGGGTCAATTTTTACCAGCTCCGCCAGCGGGTCCTGGACGCGCCTTGCGATGGACGCGGCGCTGCGCTGCCCGACATCAAAATTCGGAAATTCCTCCGTCGCCAGCTTGCTCGCAGAATAGACGGAGGCGCCCGCCTCGTTCGTGATCACATACTGTACCGGGACCGGTATCTCTTTTAAAAGCTCCACAATGATCTGCTCGGATTCGCGGGACGCCGTGCCGTTTCCAAGAGAGATCAGTGTGACATGATATTTGCTGATCAGACGCTTTAACGTATCCTTCGCCGCACGGATCTTCTGCTCGTTTGTCGGGGCGGTCGGGTAGATCACCGTCGTGTCAATCACCTTCCCGGTGGCGTCGACTACCGCAAGCTTACAGCCCGTGCGGAACGCCGGGTCCCAGCCGAGCACAACCTGTCCGGCGATCGGCGGCTGCATCAGAAGCTGGGTGAGGTTCTTTCCAAATACGGAAATCGCGCCGTCCTCCGCCTTCTCCGTAAGCGCGTTGCGCACCTCGCGCTCGATCGCAGGCGCGATCAGACGCTTGTAGCTGTCTGCAACCGTCTCCTTCAAAACCGGCGTCGTCACCGGATTGTCGCGGGTGATGACCTTTTTCTCCAGGAAGCGCAGAATTTTCTCCTCCGGCGCCTCCAGCTTCACATTAAGAATCTTTTCCTTTTCGCCGCGATTAATCGCGAGAATACGGTGTCCGGCAAGCTTTGGCACCGGTTCCGAAAACTGATAATACATCTCGTAAACCGACTCCACGCCTTCTTCCTTCGCGGACGCCGTCAAAAGCCCCTCTTTTTCTGTCATCTCACGGATGCGGATGCGATAATCGGCTTCATCGGAAATGTTTTCAGCGATGATATCCATCGCGCCCTGCACCGCTTCCTCTACTGTATTTACTTCCTTTTCCGGATCGATAAACGGCTGCGCCTCCTGCTCCAGCGTCTTTGTCGTCCGCTGCAGCAGCAGAATATTCGCAAGCCCCTCCAGTCCCTTTTCCTTCGCGATCGTCGCGCGCGTGCGCCGCTTCGGGCGGTACGGGCGGTACAGATCGTCCACCACCACCAGTGTCTCCGCCGCCAGGATCTGCTTTTTTAATTCCTCCGTAAGCTTTCCCTGCTCCTCAATGCTGGAGAGCACCTGTTCCTTTTTCTCCTCCAGATTGCGCAGATAGGTGAGGCGTTCAAATAATTTGCGGAGCTGCTCATCGTCCAGCGTGCCGGTCGCCTCTTTCCGGTAGCGGGCAATAAAGGGGATCGTGTTCCCCTCATCGATCAGTTTTACCGCCGCCTCTGTCTGCCAGACGGCGACGCCAAGCTCCTCCGCAAGTTTTTTATTGATATCCATGCGTTTCTAAACTCCTGCTGTTTTGTCAGTTAGCACCCAGAAGATACTGCATCATCTCGTGCCCTTTTGCCATATAATTTCCGCTCGCCTTCGCTTCCCGCTCGTTGTATTTCCAGGATTCCCGCCGCGGCGCCGTGCTGTCAAAAAGCAGATACGGGACCGGATCGGAAGTGTGCGTGCGCACACGGATCGGCGTCGGATGATCCGGAAGTACCAGCAGCCGGAACGCCTCCCCGGACGCCAGCATCTGCTCGTAAACCGGTTTTACCACCTGCTCATCCAGATACTCGATGGACTGGATCTTACGCTCCACACTTCCCTGGTGCCCCATCTCATCCGGTGCCTCCACATGGATGTAGGCAAAATCATAGCCGTCCTTCAGCACCGCGTCCACCGCCGCCTGTGCTTTGCCCAGATAATTTGTGTGCAGGCCGCCGTTCGCTCCCTCCACGGAAATATTTTTCATACCGGCACCGACCGCGATACCCTTTAAAAGATCGACCGCGGAGATCATCACGCCTTTTTTATGATATTTTTCTTCAAATGAGGTAAGGGCGGGCTTTGTGCCGGCGCCCCAGAACCAGCAGCTGTTTGCCGGGTTCAGCCCCCGTTTTTTGCGTTCCACATTGATCGGATGGTCTGCCAGGATATCGTAGCTCTTCTTCTGCATTTCGCGAAGAACCGCATCCTGCGGCAGGTATTCCCCGATGCGCTGCGTCAGGATATCGTGCGGCTGTGAAAGCGGGACTACCGCGCCTTTTTCCCAGATCAGGCAGTGACGGTAGCTGGTGCCGACATAAAAATGATAGCCGTCCCGCTCCAGCTCCTGCTGCACCGCATGCAGCAGCACCGCCGCGTCCTCCGTTGAAATCTCCCCGGAGCTGTGGTCGATCATGATTTTCTCCTCGTAAGGCTCCTCCTCGGACAGCGTGACGATATTGCAGCGAAGCGCAACATCCGTATCCTTCATCGGCACCCCGATACTGAGTGCCTCCAGCGGAGAACGCCCGGAATAATAAATCTTCGGGTCATATCCCATCACGGAGAGGTTTGCCGTGTCACTTCCCGGCTTCATTCCCTCCGGGATCGTATGCAGAAGTCCGATCTCCGACTGCGCGGCAAGCGCGTCCATAGCCGGCGTCTTTGCATATTCCAGCGGTGTCTTTCCCTCCAGGGCGTCGATCGGCTCATCCGCCATGCCGTCACCCAAAACTACGATATATTTCATATAATTCCTCTTCTTTCCTGTATTCTCTTTGACCAGATCCAAAGGATCTTCTTTATATAGCCGCCCGCAGTTTTCCGTGCTTACATGTGGCGGATACGGATACGGTTGATCACGCTGCCAAGCCGCTCCGCCCTCGCCGCATATTCCGCCTCCGTCATAACACTGGTCGTAAAGCCAAATTCTTCTCTCAGATCCGGAAGCTGTACAAACTGTACGCTTCCGAAAATTTCCTCCACACGTGCGCGTTCCGTCTCCAGGTTTCCTTCCGCGCGCACAAAGAAACGCCGCTGGGAATTGCTGATATCGGTCAGCTCCAGCTTGCGGCTGCTCCAGAACGCCATAATGCTGCGGTGCAGATGCTTTGCCTCGTCGATGACATCGGAGACAACGGCGCTCGCCGTCGGCAGCTTACCTGCCCCGCGCCCGTAAAACATTGCGTCGCCAAGAACGTTCCCATGCACAAAAATTGCGTTAAACACGCCGTTTACGCTGTACAGCGGATCGTCGGGATCCACCAGCGCCGGGGCAACCATCGCGTAAAAGCTCTCGCCGACCTTTTTGCTGAAGCCGAGCAGCTTGATCGCCTTGCCCATCTCTTTTGCATATCGGAAATCCATCGCCGTGATATTCGTGATTCCCTCGGTATAAATATCTTCAAAATCTACCTGACGTCCAAATGCAAGCGAGGAAAGGATCGCGATTTTGCGGCAGGCATCGTACCCTTCCACATCCGCCGCCGGGTTGCGCTCCGCATAGCCCTTCTCCTGTGCCTCCTTCAGCACATCGGCATACTCGCGCCCCTCAGTCGCCATCTTGGTCAGCATATAGTTTGTCGTTCCGTTTAGGATCCCGGCGATCTCGTCGATCTCATCTGCCGTCAGCGAAGAATTTAAGGGACGGATGATCGGGATGCCGCCTCCGCAGCTCGCCTCAAACAAATAGTTGATATTCCGCTCCTTCGCCAGCTCCAGAAGCTCCGCGCCATGCTTCGCCACCAGCTCCTTGTTGGATGTGCAGACGCTCTTGCCGGCAAGCAGCGACTGCTTTGTAAAGGTATATGCCGGCTCCAGACCGCCCATTACCTCCACCACGATTTTGATTTCCGGATCATTCAAAATGATATTAAAGTCGTGTACGATCTTTTCCTGGATCGGGTCGCCCTCAAAGTCGCGCAGATCCAGCACGTACTTGATGTTGATCTCCTCCCCGGCTTTTTTGTTGATACTGCTGTGGTTCGTGTTGATAACCTCCACGACGCCAGAGCCCACGGTGCCGTATCCCAGTACTGCAATGTTGATCATAATGTCCTCCTCCTGATTTTTGTTTATTCCCGGCCGAGAATCTTCAGATAATGGATGCCCGGCAGATTTTCTATTTTCGCAAACATTTCCATGGTATCCCCCGTGATCGGCAGAATATCAATGCCCAGCGTGAGCGAGGCAATGCCATTGATGGGGATGGTCTGATGGATAGTCAGAACGTTTGCCTTAAAGCCCGCAATAATATTTAAAACCTCCGACAGCAGCCCCGGCTCGTCGTCCATCTGAAGAATAAAGGTGATATTCTTTCCCTTGGTATTTTCGTGAAACGGGAAAATATCGTCCTTGTATTTATAAAACGAGCTGCGGCTGATGCCCACAGCCTCCGCCGCATCCTGCACAGTAGCTGCGCGCTCCGACTCCAGCAGGCGCTTCGCCTCTACCACCTTCAGAAGCACCTCCGGAACCGCCCTTTCCTTTACCACGTAATACTGATGCTGTACCATAACGCCTCCTTTACCCTTCCCCTTCTTCTGCTGTTCGTCTTAAAAGCTCCTTCCGTGTCCGCCGCCAAAGGTTCCTCCTCCGCCGGAGGTATGTGTGGAGCTGCGCCCGGCGGAAGAGCCGCCCGAACCGCCATCCGGCGGCGGATCTCTCGGGATCCGTCTGTGCGTCACAAACTGGTTGACCAGACGGTCCTCCTTTCCCGTTATACGGATATTGGCATTCTGCCCGATGGAATACTCATACTGTTCGACCCTGCGGTATCTCCAATACAGAAAGAAGCAGGCAAAGGAAGCGCAAAGCAAAGCGATCCCCGCCGCAAGCAGCCAGTCACTTAAGGAAATGCTGCGATGACGCACGATCCGCCCTGTTTCTGTGTCGTATGTATACTGATTATCCGGGATGCCCTTTTTCATATAGGCAGCCGTTTGCTCCAGCATAGCGGTCATCGCCCCGCCGTAATCGCCCTCCGACGCATACTCATAGCCAGCGTCATAAATGCGCTCTTCGCGCGCGTCGGTGATATAAAGGATCATCTCCCCGTTCGTCACCAGGTTCAGCTCACGGTTGTCGAGATCAATGAGGAGCACGATCCCGCCTCTTTTTCCGTCTGAATCATACCCGCCGCTCTCATAAAAATATTCCGCCGCATCACGCGAGGAGCGCCCCTGCGCATCGTCTAACGTGAGCATCAGAAAATTCATATTGTATGTTTCCTCCAGCTCCTCCGCCAGCTCAGAGAGCCGGTTTGTCTCTGAAGTGGAAAACAGATCCGCAATATCAAAGACATGCTCGGATGCCTGCGCACAAACGGCGCTGCCCGCAAACAGCAGACACACGACGGCAAGCAGGCAGAAACGCTGCAGCGCACGAAGCTTTTCCATATATTTATCGTATGTAACCGTCCGTCTCTCTACCATAAGAAGTACCCTCCCATCAGCAGAAGCAGAAACAGCGGCAGGAAAATGCCGAGAAACAGCATCGCCATGCGCCCCTTATCAAGCGGAAGCACGCCGCAGACCTTTCGCGTCTGTCCGTTCATCGCATAATAATAAAGCTTTCCGTCCGCTCCCTTATAGGTCAGCACCCACACCGGCAAAAGCAGATATTTCCAGCTTTCCTCACGCATTCTGACGTTTGTGTCACGCGTCCGCGTCGTCATATAGCCGGACACGCTGGCGCGCATCATCTTTTCCGCATAATCCCGGACCTCTCCTTTGAGTCCCTCCGACAGCTCCGACTTTTCGATATCGCGCTTTTCCGCAAGAAAACCGGACAGATAGCCCATCGAAAACTTCTTCGCCTCTTCTATCCGAAACGGCTGCACCGCCTCCACAAGCTGCCTGTTTTCCTTATTGAGCGCATCGCGCGTCAGATTCCGAAAATCAAGCTCTGCGATCCGCTCCACATCGAAAACCTTCGTCTCCGTGTACTCCAGATCGCCCATCCGCCAAACACGCACCTGATCCCCGTTTCCATTCCACTGCCCCTTTGCCGAGCAGGAATAGACCCAGAACGGAAAATAGACGCCGCTGATCTTTTCGATCTGCTCCTTGCAGAAAAAATCCCGCGGGACAAATTTTTTGCTGCGGACATATTTTAAAAAGCTGTCCACCGCCTCCTTTTTGTCCACTGCAAAGGGAATCACAAGATCCGGCTCATACTCTCCGGAGAGCTTTCCCTGCAGCACGACCGGATTGTGGCAGTAATAGCAAAAGGTCGCCGCCGTCGTGGCGTCCGTGACGATTTCCGCGCCGCAGCTTGGGCAGGCATATACGACTGCTCCCTGCTCCTCGCTGCCGTCCTGCGAAGCCTCCTGCGCACGCTGCCTGGAATGCATATGCGGCGCTTCGTTTTTTTCCCTGGATGCCTGCGGATTTGCCGCCTCTAACTCCTCCTGGGAGAAAAGGGAGATACAGTATTCACATTTATATTTCTGCGACGACGGATCAAAACGCAGATCGCCGCCGCAGTTTGGACACTTATAACTGATCGCAGACATAGGCTATGCACGCGGCTTTCCGCACTGGCTGCAGAAGTTTCCGTTGTTCACGGCTCCGCAGGAACAGGTCCACGCGCCTGCCTGCGGCGCAGGTCTGCCGCAATTTGAGCAGAATCTGCCGGTATTCGCCGCCCCGCAGGAGCAGGTCCATGCCGCGCCGCCTGGCATCTGCGCATTCTGCTGCATCTGCTGCATATTCGCCTGAGACGCCTGACCGACGAAGCCGCCCGCCGCGTTCATTCCCATGCCCATTCCCATAAACCCGGCAGCAGCGCCGTTCGGGTTGGAGCCGGCCGCCTGCATACCGGCTGCGACCGCCGACTGCACATAGCCCTGGCGGATATTTGGATCGCCCATCATCGCTCCCTGATTGCGCATGTTGATGAGCCGCTGGGATTCCTCATCGTAGGAAATGCTGGCAATTCCGACCGCCTGGATCTGCATTCCGCGCGTTTTTGTCCAGCTTTCATCGAGGACGTCCGCCATATATCTTCCAAGCTCGGAAGCCTTCGAGGAGACATAGGAAATACGGATGCCCTCCGCCGACATCCGGTTGATCGCCGTCTGCAGCGCCTCTAAAAATTCGGAGAGATACTGGGCATTGATATCCTCGATCTGCACCTGACGGGCATTCCTCGGAACCGCCTCCGCATAGAATTTCAGAGGGTCAGTGATCCTGATGGAGTAAGTGCCGTGCGCGCGCAGGAACAGCTCGGCATTGTAGAAGCTGTCAAAATAATTGACCGCATTGCGCGTGCCGAATTTGATCCCCTTGATTTCCTGCAGATTAATGTAGTAGACCTTTTGCGCGACCGGTGTCGTGCCGCCGTATTTCAAACGCGCGAAGGATTCCTGCAGGGCATCGTCAAACTGTCCGTTGAACATGGACGGCAGCGAAGAATTATTTACCGTATAATATCCCGGCTCCGCCGTGTAATCGATGATTCTGCCGCCGTCCGTCAGGATCATAAACTGATTATCGTAAACGTGAATCACAGAGCCGTCGGAAATGGTGTCCGGCGTTCCCCGGCGGTTGCTGCCGCGGCGCACCATCACGCCCTGGGTAAGTACGGTGCCTTCCCCCATCTCACCCGGCTCAACGACTTCCAGGAACTGATCGTTCACCGCTGAATTGATGGTGTTTTTTACTGTACCGATCGCCGTTCTGATAATTCCCATATTATACCTCCTCCTGTTTTGTTCCGAGCGCGATCCATTTCAGATACGCGTTGATAAACAAATCAATATTTCCATCCATCACGCTGTCCACGTTTCCGGATTCCGCATTGGTGCGGTGATCCTTCACCATCGTGTAGGGCTGCATAACGTAGGAGCGGATCTGGTTGCCCCAGCCGATCTCCTTCACCTCTCCGCGGATGCCGGAAACCTTCTCCGCGTTCTCCTGCTGCTTTAAAAGATAAAGCTTCGCTTTGAGCATCTGCATCGCCTTATCCTTATTCTGAAACTGTGAGCGCTCATTCTGGCACTGCACCACGATATTCGTGGGCAGATGCGTGATACGGATCGCCGAGGATGTCTTGTTGATATGCTGTCCGCCGGCGCCGCTGGAGCGGTAGGTGTCGATGCGCAGATCCTCGTCGCGGATCTCAATGTCAAGATCCTCCTCAATATCCGGCATGACATCGCAGGACACAAACGAGGTCTGCCGCTTACCCGCCGCGTTGAACGGCGAGATCCGTACCAGGCGGTGTACGCCCTTCTCGGATTTCAGGTAACCGTAGGCATTTTCCCCGCGCACCTCGAAGGTGACGGATTTAATGCCAGCCTCCTCCCCGTCCAGATAGTCGAGCACCTCCACGCTGTAGCCCTTTTTGTCCGCCCAGCGCGTGTACATGCGATAGAGCATTCCCGCCCAGTCGCAGGACTCGGTACCGCCCGCGCCCGCGTGAAGCGTCACGATCGCATCGTCCCTGTCGTACTCCCCGGACAGCAGCGTGCGGATACGGATATCGTCAAATGTCGTGATAAAGGAATCCAGCGTCTCCTGGATCTCCGGGATCAGCGAGGCGTCGTTTTCCTCATTCGCCATCTCGATCAGCGTCTCAATCTCCTCATACTGCTCCTGCAGCACGGCGTAGGTCTCCACGTCGTCCTTGAGCGACTTTAATGTTTTCATAGATTCCTGCGAACTTTCCGGATCGTCCCAGAAATCGGGCTCCTCCATCTTCCGCTCTAATTCTTCGATCCTCTTCTCCTTGTTAGCGAGGTCAAAGTGAATCCCTCACTTCCAGCAATGGTTTTTCGTATGTTCCGAGCGTATAGCGGAACTGATCTAATTCGACCACACTGTCACCTTCTTTCTATAAAAGTATGTGCATTCTTTTAAAGCAAGCGCCAGGCTTCCGCTGTACTTCCCATAGCTTTCCGGGGGAATACCTGCGAAGATACCTGGCGTCATATCTTTCTTACCTGTTTTATTTTTTGCGTCCGCAGCACTGTTTATACTTCTTGCCGCTGCCGCACGGACACGGATCGTTCGGGTACACCTTCTCCGCGGCGCGCTTCTGCGGCGCCCTCGCAAGCGTATCGTCCTTGTTCGTTCCGGTCACCTTCGCTACTTCCTCGCGCTCCACCTTTTCCTCTACGCGGACGTGGAACAGCAGACGCAGCGTGTCGAGCTGGATGTTCGCCGTCATCTCGTCAAACATCTCGAAACCGCTCATCTTGTACTCTACCAGCGGGTCCTTCTGACCATAAGCCTGCAGACCGATGCCCTGACGGAGCTGATCCATATCGTCGATGTGATCCATCCACTTGCGGTCAATCACCTTCAGAATGATAACGCGCTCCAGCTCGCGCATCTCCTCCGGAGTCGGGAACATTTTTTCCTTCTCCGCATAGAGCGCAAGCGCCTGTTCGGTCAGGTTTTCCTTCAGCTCCTTCTTATTCATCTTCGCGACGTCCTCAGCCTTCACAGGCGCAAGCGGAATCGTCGGGAGAAGCACGGAATTTAATTCATTCAGATCCCACTCGGAATTATCCTGATGATCGCCGATCACCATATCGACGGTGCGGCCGATGACATCCTTAATCATCTTCGTGATAGCGTCGCGCATGTTTTCACCGTCCAGCACGCGGCGTCTCTCCGCATAGATGATCTCACGCTGCTCGTTGTTTACCTGGTCGTACTCCAGCAGGTTTTTACGGATGCCGTAGTTGTTGCCCTCGATCTTCTCCTGCGCCTTCTCAATGGATGAGGACAGCATCTTGTGCTCGATCTGCTCGTTTTCCGCAACGCCGAGCGAACGGAAAACACCCATCAGACGCTCGGAGCCGAACAGGCGCATCAGATCGTCCTCCAGTGAGATATAGAATCTGGATTCGCCCGGGTCGCCCTGACGTCCGGAACGTCCGCGGAGCTGATTGTCGATACGGCGCGATTCGTGACGCTCCGTGCCGATGATCTTCAGACCGCCAAGCTCTCTGGATATGTCGTCCAGCTTGATATCGGTACCACGACCAGCCATGTTGGTAGCGATGGTGACAGCACCATGTACACCGGCGTCGGCAACGATCTCCGCCTCCAGCTCATGGAATTTCGCGTTCAGCACCTTGTGCGGGATGCCGCGCTTTTTCAGCATACCGGAAAGCAGCTCGGAAATGTCGATCGTGATAGTGCCGACCAGCACCGGCTGTCCCTTTGCGTGCGCTTCCTCGATCGCATTTACGACCGCAGTGTATTTTTCCTTCTTTGTCATGTAAACGGCATCATCCAGATCGACACGCGCTACCGGCTTGTTGGTCGGGATCTCGATAACGTCCATTCCGTAGATATCGCGGAATTCTTTTTCCTCGGTGAGTGCCGTACCGGTCATGCCCGCCTTTTTGTCATATTTATTGAAGAAGTTCTGGAAGGTGATGGTGGCGAGCGTCTTGCTCTCGCGCTTTACCTTCACATGCTCCTTCGCCTCGATCGCCTGATGAAGACCGTCGGAATAACGGCGTCCCGGCATGATACGTCCGGTAAACTCATCGACGATCATAACCTGGTCGTCCTTTACCACGTAATCCTGATCGCGGAACATCAGATAATTTGCGCGCAGCGCCAGATCGACGTTGTGCTGGATCTCCAGGTTTTCCGCGTCGGAGAAGTTTTCAATCTGGAAGAATTTCTCTACCTTTTCCACACCCTGCTGCGTGAGGGTGACGATCTTGTCTTTTTCGTTGACGATGAAATCTCCGGTCTCGGTGATCTCCTCGCCCATGATCGCCGACATCTTTGTGACCTCGCCGCTCGCCTCGCCGCGCTGGAGCTGGCGTGCCAGAATGTCCGCCACCTCATAGAGCTTCGTGGACTTGCCGCTCTGCCCGGAAATGATCAGCGGCGTACGCGCCTCGTCGATCAGAACGGAGTCAACCTCGTCGATGATCGCATAGTGCAGACCTCTCTGCACAAGCTGCTCCTTGTAGATCACCATGTTGTCACGCAGGTAGTCAAAACCAAGCTCGTTGTTGGTAATGTAGGTAATGTCGCAGTTGTACATTTTGCGGCGCTCGTCGTTGTCCATGTCGTTTAAAACACAGCCGACCGTCAGGCCAAGGAATTCATGTACCTTGCCCATCCACTCTGCGTCGCGGTGCGCCAGATAATCGTTGACCGTAACGATGTGGACGCCCTTGCCCTCCAGGGCGTTCAGGTATGCCGGGAGCGTGGATACCAGGGTCTTACCTTCACCGGTACGCATCTCAGCGATACGTCCCTGGTGCAGGATAATGCCGCCGATGATCTGCACGCGGTACGGCTCCAGACCGATCGCTCGCTTCGCCGCCTCGCGCACTGTTGCAAATGCCTCCGGCAAGAGGTCGTCCAGCGTCTCGCCCTCCGCCAGACGCTTTTTATATTCATCGGTTTTCGCACGAAGCTGCTCATCCGACAGCGCCTGCATCGTCGGACGCAGGGCTTCCACCTTGTCTACCAGCGGTTTGATGCGCTTCAGCTCATGCTCACTGTGGGTTCCAAATAGCTTTGTAAAAACACTCATTCTTAATACTCCTGTATTCTACAGATAAATTGCATCTGTTTATTTTTAAATACACTACCGATTATTTTATCACCTTTACGGCATTTACACAATAAATTTTTTATGAAATGCAAAGAAATACAAAAAACGTGTATTTCTCCTGCAAGAAATACACGCTGTACTTATTTATCTAATATTTCCTGTAATCATACTATTTTGCACATTTTCTCCATTATCACAGGCATATACCTGTCCCAGAAATCCCACATATGTCTGCCTTCTTTATAGAAAACCTCATGCTGATAGCCGATCTCATCCAGATAACGGTAAAATTCCCGGTTATCCTCATATAAGAAATCTTCTGTTCCGCAGCATCCAAGGATTGGCGGATTATTTCCATTTTTTAAAGCTTCGGATGCCAGATAACGCAGATTATCCTCTTCTTTCAGTACAACAGGGGTTCCCCACACTGCATTTATATGCGTATTCTGCTGGTCCTCAGACATTTTCACAATATGCTCCGGGTTTACCGCTCCCGACAGACAGCCGATAGCATGGTATCTCTCCGGATAGGTCAGCCCTACCTTTAAACTGCCATAGCCACCCATTGACTGTCCGCAGATAAATGTTGTTTCCGGTACCCGGAAGCGCTTTTCTACTTCCTGCGGCAGCTCCTCGCCAAAAAACTTCAGAACATTTCCGCCGTATCTCATATTACTGTAAAAGCTGAAGCCCCCAGCATCCGCCATAACGATTGTAAAATTATACAGCCTTGCCAGATATTCCAGACGCGTAAAGCGCATCCAGTCACCGCTGCTTCCTCCGCCGCCATGCAGCAGATACATCGTCTTCGGTCTGATATCCAGTGGTTCCAGATCATAGGGACTATCCGGGAAAAGGATACGAACCATTACATTTGCTTTTGTTTCCACTGACGTAAATTCACCGGAAAATAGTGACATTTCATACCTCCTAGTTTGTAATCTTAATTATTTTCTAGTATTTTATGCACATACAGTCCCGCGCCGCGTACTCCGCTAAAATCATCTTCCGCGGAATACAGGAAATGCAGATCCTCCATCGGATATGGTTTTCTCGTATGCTCCCGCACGGCTTTCTCAAAGTCCTTCCGCGGAAAACTCTTCATCGCGGGGAGACCGCCTCCAATAATCACAATATCGGGGTCAAAAATATTAATCTCCGTTGCGAGCGGCAATGCAAGATTACCGATAAATTCTTTCAGACAGCCGCTGGTCTGATAGTGCTTTTCAAACAGCATATTAATCGGTGTATCCGGAAAATATGCTCTCTGGATGTCACTCAGGTAGCGCCCGGAGGCAATGGTCTCTATGCATCCTCTGTTGCCGCAGCAGCATATCTGCTGATTGCCGGCAATCGGAATATGGCCAAGCTCACACGCCGCTCCGTGCTTTCCTCTGAGCGGCCGCCCGTTTATAAAAATAGCGTTGCCAAATCCGGTACCCAGATAACACCCAATTGTGATCCCGACTCCGGGAATCTTCTTTGCCTGCATATCGTGAAACAGCAGATAGTTTACATCTTTTTCCATATATACCGGAATGTGCAGATATTCTTCCAAAAAAGATCCCAGCGGAACATTATCAAGGCTCGGGATATTCGGTGCAGAGAGAATGGTCCGCCGGTCTTTGCTCAAGGTTGCCGGTATACCAATGGAAATACAGAAAATATCTTCTGAAAAATCCAGTTCGTCCATATACTGTCTGAGAACATCTCCGATCACAATTTCCGCCCGCTGACTGCCAAACAGCTTTTCTGTAAAAACTACCTTTTCCGCCGCGAGCGAACCGTTTGCTCTCACGGCACCAATTCTTACTTTTGTCCCTCCTATATCAACGCCTATCACAATTTTGTCAGGCAAGTGCATCACCTCCATATACAGCGTCCCTGAATTCCTGATGCATTTTTTCACACGCTGTCTGAAGGTCCTTATCCAGCGAAAAAAGCCCGGCATTCCCCACAATAAATGCGTCTGCTCCCGCATCATACAGCTCCTTATAGTAATCCTTTCTGCAGCCGCCATCAATCTGAATGATATAATGGTAGCCATTTTCTGCCCGCAGTTCTCTTGCTTTCTGGATTTTCTTCAGCATCTCCCAGATAAATTTCTGTCCGGCGAATCCAATATCAATGGTCATAATGGTCAGTACGTCAATATGTCCCAGCAGATAATCAATGGATTCCAGTGTGGTCAGCGGATTCAAAACTAGGCCTGCCTTGCGTCCCGCATCATGTATTTTACGAATAGTACGAAAACTGGACGATGCAAATGTCTCCGGATGCAGCGATACGCTGTCTGCCCCATTTTCCAGCACTTCATCCAGCATAAATTCATCCGGTCTGGTTGCCATAATATGAACATCTATCGGCAGGGTGCTGCTACTGCGCACCGCCTTCAAAAATGCCGGTGTCAGTGCCAGGTTTTTGCAATAATGACCATCCATAATATCAAAGTGCAGCCAGTCAAAATTTCTGTCCAGTATTTCCAACTGCTCTCCCGCATGCAGCATATCCATGCACATAAGGGAGGGAGAAAGAATTATTTTTCTTGTCATGATACCTTCCTCTCTAGCTGCGTTTCCGATAGATCAGACTATCCGAACAAATTGCCGCAAGCATAATAATTCCCTTGATAATACTCTGAATAAAGGACTGTACCCCAATCAGGGTCAGACCATTATTTAACACGCCGATGATCAAAATACCAATCAGAATGCCGGAAGTCTTTCCTTTTCCTCCGCGGACCGACACTCCTCCCAGCATGATTGCGGTCATTGCATCAAAGGTATATCCATCACCGCAGGTCGTGCTGACAGAATTTAATCTGGATGCCATCATTATAGAAGCAATCCCTGCCAGAAACCCGCCTGCAACATAAGCTCCTATCTGAATACGGTTAATATTAATTCCGGAAAGTCTTGATGCTTCTTCATTTCCGCCTACACTGTAGATAAATTTTCCAATATAGGTTTTGTTTAAAACGAACGCTCCGATTAATAAAATAACAATCATTAAAATAACCGGCATCGGAACAGCTCCTATAAATCCCTGGGAAATAAATTTAAAACCATCTGTAAAATGAGATATCTGGTATCCGCCGGTAATCCCAAAAGAAATTCCCGAAAGTACCGTTGAAAAAGCAAGTGTTGCCACAAACGGATTGATTTTAAACGTATTGATCACAATTCCGATAATAAAACCGCCGATCAGGCTGACAATTAACGTAACCCCTATCGCCACCCACATATTGACTCCTTTGTTTACCATAAGGTAAGCGCAGATCAGTGCATACAGGGTCATCTGATTCCCCAGCGAGATATCCAGTCCTCCTGCCAGCGTAACTATTGCAGCACCAAGCGATACTACACCTAGGACAGAAACCTGCCGGATTACCAGAAAAATATTATTGGTCGTCATAAATTTATCTGATGCGATAGAAAAGAAAATGCAGATTACAATAAGAACCAGCAAAATTACGTTCTCAGAAATCAGAGACTTTGCATCAATTTTCTTCATTGCTTTGTTCATTCTTCACCCTCCGTAGTATCTGTAATACCAGATGCATATTCCATAATCTTATTTCTGTCAAATTTTTTAAACGAATCAAATTTTCCGGTTATTGTTCCCTCATAGAAAATTTCCAGTCTGTCGGAAACTCCAATCAGCTCTTCCATATCCGATGAAATCAGAATAATTGCTTTTCCTGCTCTTGCCAGTTCACACATCAGCTCATATATCTCCTTTTTGGACGCCACATCAATCCCTTTTGTAGGCTCGTCAAAAATTAAGATATCACTCTTTGCGCCCAGCCATTTCGCCACTACTACCTTCTGCTGATTTCCGCCCGAAAGATTGATTACCACCTGATTCATTGACAGTGTTTTGATATTCAGCCGCTTAATGCTCTCCCCTACCAGCGCATTATCTTTTTTGCGGTTAATGACCAGCCATCTGGAAATGCGTTTTAGAGACGGAAGATCTATATTATTCTTTATCGGCAGGCTCAGAATCAATCCCTGTTCTTTTCTGTTTTCCGGCAGAAGAGCCAGATTGTTCTGAATAGAATCCGCCGGATTTTTCATATTATGCTTTCTGCCATAAATATACACTTCTCCGGATTTTATACGGGTTGCTCCGAAAATGCCCATGACCGTCTCTGTACGGCCGGAACCGATCAATCCGCCAAAGCCAAGTATTTCCCCTTTTCGGAGAGAAAAGCTGATATTATGAAATCCATCTCCGGTAATATTCCGCACCTCCAGCGCGACATCTCCTATCCTAGCCCCAGACCTTGGATATACCTCCTGGAAGTTGCGTCCAACCATCATGTTGATCATCTCACTGCGGGTAATATTATGAACATCTCTTGTATCTATCACCTCGCCGTCTCTCATAACCGTCACACGGTCTGCGATGTGGAAAATCTCTTCCAGCCGGTGCGTAATGAATAAGATCGCTACCCCTTCCTGCTTTAATTTATTGACTACCGAAAACAAAATATCGGTTTCCACAGCAGAAAGTGCAGATGTCGGTTCATCCAGCACAAGGATTCTTACCTTTCTGGTCAGAGCTTTTGCGATTTCTACCATTTGCTGATAGCCGGAGGTCAGTGACTCCACCGCATCAGTGGGCTGGATAATATCCATTCCAATCGAATGCAGAATCTCCCTGGATTTTCTTTCCATCTCTTTTTTATCCACCAGAATTCCTTTTCTCGGCGGCATACCTATAAAGATGTTATCCATTACCGACATATTTCCAATCTGATTCAATTCCTGGTAAACTACCTGTATTCCCAGTTCAATCGCTTCTTTCGGCAGAAGCCGCCGGAATTCCCTGTCATCTATCGCAATTGTTCCCTGTGACGGACTGACTGCGCCGGACAATACCTTCATTAACGTTGATTTTCCCGCCCCATTCTCCCCGATAATCGCATGGACTTCTCCCTTGCGGAATGTAATAGAAACATCTTTCAGCGCTACTACACCCGGATATGTTTTTGTCACATTTTTCATTCTAATTAACTCTTCCACGCCTGCCTCCTGAATCTGCCATATACAATCTGTCTGCCTGCAGACAGATTGTATATGGCTGGTATGTCTTTACATACTGCACCTGCGCAGTTTATTTCTCATAGCCAATCTTTTCTGCATATTCATCTATATTTTCAGAAGTAATCATCGTAACCGGCAATGTAACCTCAATATCTTCCGGATTTTCTCCAGCCTCCAGACGCAGTGCCACATCCACCAGTCCCTGGGGAATTTCAAGTGTACCTGTATCAGCCGTTCCAAGATATCCGCTTCCCGCATAGATCCAGGTAACGCCATCTTCCGAACCGTCCACAGAATACAATGCCCACTCTGATGTATCCTTTCCCGAAGCCTGCAGAGCCTCATAGAAATAGCTCATAACAACATCCGAAATAGCATAAACAATCCTGCATTCCGGGTAAGTGGTCATCAGATTCTCACTAATGCTGGTAAACTCCTGGATTTCATAGCTGGACATATCTATATTTAAAACCTCTACATCCGGAGCTTTTTCTTTCATCTCTGCAATAAACGCTTCCTCACGGTCAATCAGCGCCTGGTCACGTGGATAACCGAGAAGAATCGCCTGCGTCAATCCATGCTCCTCTGCAAATGCAGCTGCCTCATCAGCACACACAATACCCGAAGTATAATCGTCCTGAAGCAGTGAATAATCGCAACTCTCACATTCAATCGCACTGTTTACCACAATAATATCCGGATTAATCGCCTTTGCCGCCTCCGCCGCTGTACCGGCGATCTCAACTGCCATCGGACTTAAAAGAATCACCTGATATCCAAGCGTTGCCATATTTTCTGCTGCATTGATAATCGTATCACTGCTTTCCCCGCCATCCACTATCTGAAGCTCAATGCCAAGCTCCTCACAATAATCCAGAGCAACTCCGCTCATCGTTACATAATTGGGATTTGTGAGCTGCTCAAAAATAAAGCCCCACTGTTCTCCCGCCGGATCAATATCTGCTGCCATTGCACTGCTGGTACTTCCTCCCGCCATTAATGCTGCCATCAAAATGATTCCTAACATTTTTTTCATGATTTAATCCTCCTAGTATATATTGTTCATTATTCCTATATTATATTATTTTGATCTGAGTATTCGATTACCCAACTAATATATTTTCCCTCCTTTCTTCCATGTTCATGATATCCTATGGGTAATCGATTTCTCACATAAAAAAATATCTTTATGTAGTTTCTCTTTTTATAAGCTCTACCGGAAAACTGACCCTAGATGTCCGCACACGAGTCCCTTCTGCTATCATGGTCTGAATCTGATCCGCAACGTATTTCCCGATAGCGGTAACATCCTGTGCAATCGTTGTAAACGGCTGACGGCAAAGGTAAGAAATCGAAATATTATCGAATCCAATCAGCTTCACTTCATCCGGAACCTGGATATGGCTGTCTTTCAACGCTGACAGCGCCCCCGAGGCCAGCCAGTCTGTCTCGCAGAAAATACCATCGATCTGCACACCCTTCTGCAAAAGCTCTTTTACTACCCGGTAACCTTCCTCATAACTCATATCTTTTGGCGTCAGAATCAGGTCCGGCTCCAGAGAAATACTGTGCTTTCTGCAGGCTGTGACAAACCCTCTGAGACGCTCTCCTGCTACATAAGTGCCCTGGCGCTCCATAATAACCGCCATATTTCTGCATCCTTTTTCAATTAACTCAAGGGCTGCTAGCTCACCTCCCTGAAAATTGTCTGAAGAAACATATGCAACATTAGACCGCTTCTGTTCAGAAGGCGAACGGTCAATATAAATCGTACTGATTTCCTGAATAATATCCTTCTCTACGGACTTGGAACCATTCATGTAAATAATGCCATTTACATTCTGGGATTTCAGTTGATACAGACACTTTTCCTCTATCTCTTTGCTTTCGTTTGTATTACAGATAACAGTCTGGTAACCGGCCTCAAATAATGCCATCTGAATTACCAGGATCAATTTTGAAAAGTATTCGTTTGTAATATCCGGTACGATAATTCCGATCGTATTAGACTGATTCGTCCGGAGTCCTTTTGCAAAATGATTCGGAATGTAATGATTATCCTCAATGATTTTGCGTACACGCTCTTCTGTCTCTTTTGAAAATCTTCCATTCTGGTTAATTACTCTTGAAACAGTCGCCACAGAAACGCCCGCAAGCTCCGCTATTTTTTTTACCGACATTTCCTCTTTCATATCAACGCATCCATTCTTTAGGTAATCGATTACTCAATCGTTACATAAACAATAACATACGCTTGTCAATTTGTCAATTATTATTTTATATAAATACTGTTTTTTGTAATTAATGCAAAATAACGCCCGCATATCCATCCGGATATACGGGCACTGTTAATACTGGCGTGTATTTTATATCGGGAAACTAAAACTCCGGCTCAATCAGTCCGTAGGTGTTGCCTTTGCGCTTGTACACCACGTTTACTTCCTCTGTCTCGGCATTGCAGAATACGAAGAAGTTGTGTCCGAGAAGCTCCATCTGGATGCAGGCATCCTCCGGGTACATCGGCTTGATGCCAAAATGTTTGGTGCGGATGATCTTAACCTCCTCCGGCTCGACGCTCTCTTCTTTTTCGATAAATTCACGGCGGAAGTTGCTGCCCTCCTGATGTTTTGCGATCAGTTTATTTTTATATTTGCGGAGCTGCCGTTCAATTACCTCCTCTACCAGATCGATTGACACGTACATATCGCTGCTCACCTGTTCGGAGCGGATAATATTTCCTTTTACCGGAATCGTAACCTCAATTTTCTGTCTTTCTTTCTCCACACTCATGGTAACGATGATCTCTGTGTCAGGAGTAAAATATCTCTCCAGCTTGCCCAGCTTGTCTATAACGGTATTTCTGAGCCCCTCTGTAACCTCGATGTTTTTTCCGCTGATAGTAAATCTCATACGATCACTCCTTTTCCGTCATTTTATCCGAAAGCGAAAACACTGTTAAAATTTACCGCTTTCGTCATACTTCAAGGATACCACAATTTGTCTGATTTTTCAATCGGAATTGCGAAATTTCACAAACTTTTAACCAAAACTCCAAAAGATCGTTTGCGAATAGCGCGGCCAAACGGAATCAATTTCCCGCATTTATAAACTCCAGCACCTCGCGATATTTCATCGTCCCTCCGAACAGATCAAGCGCGCTCCCGATCGTGACATCGATTTTTCCGCGTCCGAGACGCTGAAGCTCTTTTAGATCCCTGAAGCTTCCAACGCCGCCTGCATACGTCACCGGAATCCTGGCCCAGCCGCCAAGCAGCGCGGCAAGCTCCGTCTCGATGCCGTTTGCCTTTCCCTCCGCGTCGACCGCATGGATGAGAAATTCATCACAGTAACCGGCAAGCTCATCGAGCACCTGTTCCGTCAGCGTTACATCCGTGAATTTCTGCCAGCGATCCGTCACGATCCGGTATACGCCTTCTTTTTTCCGGCAGCTCAGATCCAGCACCAGGCGCTCTTTGCCCACCGCGCGCACAAGCTTCTCCAGATTTTCGTAATTCAGTCTGCCGTCCTTAAAGACAAAGCTTGTCACGATCACATGGGAAGCCCCATTATCCAGCCAGAAGGCGGCGTTATCGTCACGGACGCCGCCGCCCACCTGCAACGCGCCGCGCCATGCCCGAAGCGCGAGCAGCGCCTGCTCCTTCGTCGCCTCGTAGTGCGGCGACGTTTCCGGATTCAGCAAAATGATGTGACCGCCCCGCAGATCATCCTTTTTATAAAACTCTGCGTAAAAGGCGGCGTCCGCCTCCGATACAAAATTCTCCCGCGCCGCATCGCCCTCGTCGCGGAGCGAACCGCCGACAATTTGCTTTACCTTTCCGTTATGAATATCAATACATGGTCGAAAACGCATGATTTTTTTGCCTTCCTTTCTTGCGACTTACCAGTCGTGGTTCCGCCGATCCTGTTTTCTTTGATATTATCATATTTCACAAAAAAGACACAAGAAAAATGTGAAAACACATTGACAAAACAACTTCTTCTGATAAGATAATATTAAAGGAGAGTCCTGCCAATAAGTGGACGTGCAAAAAGCGTTAGTGTCGCCACGGTGATACTACATTCAAGGACTATGGAAACATAGTCCTTGAAATATTCAGAGGGATAATTTATGACTCATATACCATTAGATTTTTATCGAATAGATATGAAATACATTCGGAATCTGCATAATATTGATGACAGAGTACTTTCTGTTTCTCCACAGATTGGTAAAGATGAGCGTCCTTTCCTTGGTGTGCTCATTGTGTGCAATGAGCACAAATATTGTGTCCCACTGTCAAAGCCCAAGAAAAAACACGCAAAAATGCGGGATAAGATAGATTTTAAAAAAATAATTTACCATGACACATTGATAGGTGTTTTAAATTTCAATCTCATGATTCCCGTTGAAAATGCACAATTACAACGAATAGACATGAAGATCCGTAAACATGATAATGCTGATACCAGAAAGAAAAAGGCGCTTTTAAGTAAAGAATTAACGTGGTGTAATGAACATTCCAGAGATTTGATCAATACAGCAAACGTCTTATATCAAAAATACATATCCGGCGAGAACTTTTCCGCAAAAAATCAATGTCTGGACTTCAGAAAGATGGAATCAGAATGCCGCCAATATAACCAAAAGCTTGCCTCTCACTCTCTGCAAAATCACTCATGACTGGTCACATACTCCAGAAATTCCGGTGTCTGCGACCAGTATTTCTTTCCCCAGTTTTCAAAGCTCCACTCTTCCATATAGGAATTACACTCATAGTCGATATAATACAGAAGCTCGTCCTGCACCACAAAATTCGTCGGAAAATAGTCGATGTTTAAACCCGCCGCCTGTGCCTGCGCCGCCATCTCTCGCACCTGAAAAAAATATTCTTCCTTCACTGCGCCATCTCTGACAAGCTCATAGATGGTAGGCCCGTCAATGTATTCCTTTACAATCCGCTCCTGCGCGATATCCAGCTCCAACATCCCCGGAATCCGGATGCCCGCTTCCCGCAGCCGCCTGTAATCGTTCCGCTCCGCCTCGATTTTATTTTCGAAAGAATAGTAATCGCACGGCTCATGGTGGATCTGCTTCAGCACATATTGCTTTCCGTCTTTTTCCACAAGATAGGAATAGCCGCCCTTTCCATGCCCAAGCAGTTTTTTAATAGTATATTTCGTTTGATTAACGCTCATTTTTTCAGACATTGTACGCTCCTTTTCCCGTCGGATGCTGCTTTTCATCCATGCATTCCGCGCGCTCCTCTCCAAATGTTTTCGCAATCTCCTCTGCATCTACCGTTTTTATGCCAGCCTCTTCCAGCATCCTCGCGAAAATGCCCTGCCCCTCTATAAGCTTTCCGCCAAAGCTTCCGTCATAGATCTGTCTGCATCCGCAGCTTGGACTGCGCGACTGCAGAATCGCAAGCTCCGCCCCCTCATCCAAAGTCTCCTTCAATGCTTTCGCAGCGCCCTCCCGAAATTCTTTATCTACACTGACGCCCTCTCTGGTCATAACAATTCCATTCACTATTTCCGCCGGTTGTCTCGGCACTGCAAGGCCGCCCAGAACCTCCGGACAGACCGCTGTCACCTCATGCCCTCTTACAAATTCTACGATATTTTCATTATAGTTGTTTTTCCCGTTATACTTACAGCTCTCTCCTAAAAGGCAAGCGCTCACCACTATCTTCATCAGACTTTACTCCTATATTTTCTTTCCACGTTTCATCGTGGAAGAGCTACACGCAAACATTTATCGAATAGGCTTTCCAATATGTTTCTCTTTTCTCCACTGCGGCACTTCCCCGTCGTCCGCCCAATATTCATCGACGGATATAATTTTATCACGTTCGATTCTTATAAATGACGTCACATGGAAAGATAAGGATTTATCCTGCGGATACACATGTGTAACCGTGATGAACACATTACCTGCCGTTTCCGTTCTTTCCACCTCGCCAGCCCAGTCGCCGGGATATTCACAATTTGCTCTTATAAATTCCTCTGCAGAAAAATGCTCGTTGGTACAATGCCAGTTGACATAAGCATCCTCGTGAAAATATCCTCTGATTTTATCCGCGTCCTGCGCAAGAACATATTTCCAAAATTCACAGATATCCATTTTTCCACTGCCTATTTGTTTCACACTTTTTTCCTCACATAATTTTCTCTCTACCCTCAAAGCATTCCGGCAGACATTTTTTCTATTCCAGTTCAAAAAGAACGCTCTCATAATCCTTCACAAAATACCGAATGTTTTTCCGCCCTTTTGAAATGATTGTATGCCCCTCCGCCTCCAGCTTTTTCCTCTGTGCTTCCGCTCCTCCGGGATATTTTTCATTTAATTCCCCGTTTGCTTTCAGGGTTCTCCAGTAAGGTGTCTCATTCTCCGCGCGCTGATAGCTTGCCCACGCCGCGATGGAGACAAATATTCCAGCCGTGATCGGTTCCGTAAAATCCGCTCCACTCAGCTTCGCAAAATGCTCGCGAATTTTTCCAACGGTAATCACTTTGCCGCGCGGAACCCGCCGCATCACCTTGTCATAATCCATCGGCGGTGCAAAATACATTCTGCTTCCCCCGTATTTTTCAATACTTTTTGGATCTGTGATCGTCTGGAATTTCGGCATATCCTTGTTGTCCTGCAGCATCGCGTTAAAATCCTTTTTGTCCTCATTTGCCATATCCGCCACCTCCTGCAAAAAGCATACCTTATTTTGACAGTCTATGCAATGAGACGATTATAAAAAATTTTCGATCCCCGTCTAAAAGTAAAACAGCTCCTCAAATTTTTTATCCAGCGCGATGCACAAGAGCAGCGCCAGCTTTGCCGTCGGATTAAACTGTCCTGTCTCTATGGAGCTGATGGTGTTTCTCGATACCCCGACCATCTCTGCCAGCGCCGCCTGCGATAACTTTTTCTCTGCGCGGGCTTCTTTTATATGATTTTTTAATTCCAGTTTTTCATCCATATTCTCAGTGTCCCATCATAAATCTGACTGCTGCGAAAATCGCCACGCAAAGCATGAGCAGCCCGATAAGCAGATATTGCGTCTCTCTGATTTTGACGTATCGGTATATATAATTCGCCGACACCGAAAAGCAGACCGTCGCTGTCAGATCCATCATCGGCAGCCCCTGCTCTGAACGGATGAAGAAAAAAACTGCCGCCGCAATCACCATCGCCACATAGGACCACATCATAGATCTATCCTTCACCTGAAGCTCTCTCTCATCCTCTTTTTCACTCTGTGCTTTTCTTAAAATCTCTTCTTTATCCATGTTCTTCTCCTTGCCAAGTTTTATTTGCAAACAGTATAACATTTCCAAGTAAACTTGTCAATATATTTCGCCAAGTTTTATTGGCAAATGCCTCAGGCGGAAACGAGGCGGAAACTTTTTGAAATTTTTTTAAATTTCCTGTTGACGAATCTATAACCTGGTGCTATAATACTTTTTGCTTGCGGAAGTGCTGGAATTGGCAGACAGGCTAGACTAAGGATCTAGTGATGGCAACGTCGTGTGGGTTCAAGTCCCATCTTCCGCATGACGAAGACCCTGTATTCGAAGTGAATACAGGGTTTTTTGTTGCCCTGCAACCGAAGGGAACTGCCGGCGGCAGATCCTTTCGGTTGCCATGCATACTAAAAAACGTCCGGTGGACGTTTTTTAGTATGTATTTTGTCATTTACACACGACTGTAAATTCAACCTGAAAACAGATTGGAAATTACGCTCTCACCCACGGCGATCTCATAGCCGCGCTCTGCCCAGGGCATGTCCTTTTTCAGATGCAGCGAGGCACGGTAGAGGTATTCTCCGGCCTCGTGCAGAGCAGCAAACGGCAGCTCGATGTAGCGCCCGCTTCCAGGAGGCACATCCGCATAAAGGCTCCCCGCGCAGATGCTGTTTCCATCGCAGGAAAGCGCATAGCGCAGCTCGTACTCCGACACATTGGCAAAGACGCAGTGATTTTCCAGGAGTACGCCCTCCTGTGCGACCTGCAGCTCAAAGTCGGAAACACACACTGACCTGCGACTGTCCGTCAAAGCCTTCCCGTCATAAAACAACCCGTATTCCGGGCAAAGCTCCGTAAGCATTTCATGTAACCAGCTATCCCGGGACGCATCTGCCTGCCGCCCTTCCGATGATAAAGTCCGCCCGTTCTGCTCATCCTGTTTTCCTGTATTCCACCGCTCAACAGAAAGCGCATTATAATGCCCCCTCCTGACCGCGGCAAGGTACCGGCGCAGCCTCCTCTCCCGGCAAAGCAGATCAGTTTCTACCCGGCAGCCCGGTATTTTTTTCTCAAAAGTGCCGGCAGCGTGTTCCGCCGGACAACCAGCTGCATCCTCCAGCACCGTCTGCAGTTCTTCCTCCGTACAATGCCATGCGTGCAGCGAAACCTTCCGACCGTTCAGCCAAAACCCTTCCTGCGTCTGCTCTGCATTTCGGAATGCGATCTTTTTTACCGTGCATCCAAGCAGGCTCATCCGTTCGTCGCGCAGCTCCAGCACCAGCTCATACAGGTATGCGCGTTCCATATCCCACAGACGCACAGACGGCACCTGCATACAGAAATCGATCTCTTCCTCTGTCGGCACCGGAAAAATACGGTCCTCCTCCTGCCCCTCCTGCGAGAGAAGCTGCGCGCACACAAAGCCGCCGCCCTGCCCTTTGCAGTGCATCACGACCTCCAGATTTCCCGTTCCGCCCTCTTTTTCTGCCTGCGCATAGATGTTTATTTCCGTTATCTGCATTTTATCGTTCTCTTTCCTGTATATCCCGGTTTTTATCATGGGATGCCTTCCTGCTTCATTATATTGCATTTTTCCTCAAAACGCAAGAAAGGCAGTGTACATTATCTGTACACCGCCCTGTATCAGTTACTGCTCACTCCGTTCGCAGCAGCCTGTATCACACCTGTGATTATGCAATCTTGCTCTTTGCAAGCTCTGCCAGTGTAGCAAAGCCTTCTGCATCGTTGATCGCCATATCTGCAAGGATCTTTCTGTTGATATCCACGCCTGCAACCTTCAGACCGTGCATCATTTTGCTGTAGGAAAGACCATTCATTCTTGCAGCCGCATTGATACGTGCGATCCAGAGCTGTCTGAACTGACGCTTTTTCTGCTTTCTTCCTGCATAGGAGCTTGCCAATGCGCGCATTACAGACTGTTTTGCAATCTTATACTGTTTGGAGCGGGCGCCTCTGTAGCCTTTTGCCAGTTTCAGGGTTCTGTTATGTTTTTTCTTTGCGTTCATGCCGCCTTTTACTCTTGCCATGTCTTAATTCCTCCTTCAATCCTTCTTATAAATACGGTAAGATCTTCTTCATGTTCTTGAAGTTTGTAGCATCCGTGATGGTTGCTTTTCTGAGATTTCTCTTTCTCTTGGTAGATTTCTTTGTTAAGATATGGCTCTTATAAGCTTTATTTCTCTTTAATTTTCCTGTACCTGTCATTTTGAAACGTTTTGCAGCTGCTCTGCTGGTCTTCATTTTCGGCATTTTTATGTTTCCTCCTTAAATATAATTTACTGTTTCCCCGAAAAACACTGCTTTTGCAGTCAGCGCTTTTCAGTCAAAATCATTGTAAGGCTGCGGCCTTCCACCTTTGCTGCCTTGTCTACGGTCGCGATATCTTCCAGCTCCTTGGCAAAATCGTCGAGGATATGCTTGCTGCTCTGCATATGAGCCATCTCGCGGCCGCGGAAACGAAGCGTTACCTTCACCTTGTTCCCTTTTTCCAGAAACTTCCTGGCTGCCCCGATCTTCGTATTCAGATCATTCACATCAATATTTGGTGACAAACGAACTTCCTTAACCTCAATGGTTTTCTGTTTTTTTCTGGCTTCTTTTTCTTTTCTCGCCATCTCATAACGGTATTTGCCGTAATCGATAATTTTGCAGACGGGCGGTTTTGCCATCGGCGCAACCTTCACCAGATCCAGTTCTGCCTCCCGCGCCAGCTTCATAGCATCCTTTGCAGACATAATGCCAAGCTGTTCTCCATGTTCCCCGATCAGACGTACTTCCTTGTCTCTGATCTGTTCGTTAATCATTAATTCGCTAATTGTTGTACACCTCCATATTAAATGCGTTTCACCTGATACAAAAAGCGTGGACAGCAAAGCCATCCACGCAAACATACTTTTTGAAATACCGGCGCTGCATCTGCAGTCCTCTGGTATCTTTCAGCATATTAACCGGCAGTCACGCGCCTGTGCTGCGGTGAGAGTGGACACTCTGCTTTCTTTTCACACTCTGATATCCTAGCACATACGCGCGTAACTGTCAACAAGTTTTTGTACTAATTTACGGTTACTTTACAGGTCACTTTCTTTCCGCCGCTCGTCACCGTAATCGTTGCGGTTCCCTTATTCACACCCTTGATCACGCCCTTGGAGGACACGGTCGCCACCTTCGCATTGGAGGTCGTATATTTGATCGCCTCCGTGCTGTCGGACGGTGTGCGCTTCGGCTTCAATGTCAGTGTTTTACCCTTCTTTACCGTAGCCTTTGATGGTACTCCGGTAATTTTTGTTGTCTTGACAGTTACCACTACGGTAACCTTCTTCGACTTGCTGCCGGATTTTACGGTAATGGTCGCCTTACCCGGCTTCACTGCCTTAATGACGCCCTTCGAGGATACCGTAACAATCTTCTTGTTCGAAGATTTATACGTAACCTTCTGCTGGCTCGTCACCGGTGCAAGTACCGGCTTCAGCGTGGCCGTCTTTCCCTTTGCCAGCGTAGTGCTCGACGGAAGTCCGCTGATAGAGGTCGTTTTCACCGTACCCTTCTGCACCGTAACCGTAATGGTCTTGGACAGCCCGCTCTTCAGCTTAATCGTAAGCTTGGAGGTGCCCGCTTTTTTCTGTGCAGTCAGCTTAAAGGTGCCCTTTGTCTTATTCAGCCCCGATACCTTCAAAACCTTGGTGTTGCTGGACGTTACGGAAACTACCGAGTCGCCCTTGCCCATAGACGTCACTTTAAATGCCGTCGTGGACTGTTTTACCTTCATCTTCAGGCTGTTTGCCGTCACCTTCAGCACCGGTTTCAGCTTGCTGCCGTACGCCCGTCCGCAAACTGAGCACTTTGCCTGCGCCAGAACGGTTGCAGTTCCGCCCTTGTGCGCGATCTTCGCGATCTTCGTCACTGAAGTCTTCGCGCTGCACCGCGTACAATGTCTGCTCTTGCTTCCCTCTGCCGTACAGGTCGCTTTTTTATCTACGGTATACTTCGTATCATAATTGTGGCCGAGCTTCTTCACCACTTCGGTCTTCGTTCCCTTGCACACCTTACAGGTATAGGTCTTTACGCCGTCTGCCGTACAGGTTGCCTTCTTGGTGATCTTTCCTGCATCCCAGCTGTGCGCTGTCGTCTTCGCTATTTTTTCTGTCTTTGTCTTGTTGCACACCTTACAGGTATAGGTCTTTACGCCTTCCTTCGCACAGGTTGCTTTTGTCGTCACCTTGCCGGCATCCCAGCTGTGCGCTGCCAGCGGCAGCTCCTCTGTATACTCTGCGCCGCACTTGGTACAGGTAAACACTTTCACGCCATGCTCTGCACAGGTAGAGTTCTGCGCGATCACGCCTGCATCCCAGGTATGTACGCAAAGCGTCGTCTTCGGCCATCCATAGTATTCTATCGTTTCTCCGTCTTCGTTTACCACCGGATTGCCTTCTGCGTCCAGCATATACGCTTTCAGCTTCAGGTATACCGTCTGCGGTTCGTCCTCCGCCGTCAGCTCCGGTGCGCTTACGGTAACGCTCCTGCCGTCTTCACTGACAGTCAGTCTCGGATTGCCCGACACATCAAAGCGGATCACCGCATTACTGAGCACACTTCCCTCCGGCGTCTCTGTCGAATAATTCTTCAGTACCGCGTTTACATCCTCCAGCGTTACTGTCTGTCCCGGTTCCACGCAGATCTCATCTGCTTCCAGCACATCGTAACCATCCTGTATGTAAATCGAATACCAGCCAGTATATGTATAAATACTGCCGTCTGCAAGCTGGATCTCTGCCGTAATGCCAACTCCGGTCTCTCCCTGATTGTCTCTCGCCGTTACTCTTCCGTCTTCAAGCTCGATCATACCTTCGTCATACTGATAGCTTATGGTATAGCCATCCTTCAGGAATTCCTGGCACACCTCGCCGTTCTCATCGTAGTAAAGGTGGTAGACAACAGGCTGCAGATTCAGAGATGCTCCGGGCAGCAGGCAGAATGTCTGTGTATCCGTCATTGCATCCACACGGTACAGATCTTCTGCTGATATTTTTGTGCGTGTATAGGTAACGTCGCCCAGCTCCTCATGAGTCAGATCATAGGTGATCTCCGCCGCGCCGACACCGACTGCATTAATCTCCCATTGGCCTTCCTCGTTCTTCGTAACCTTCCATACATTCTCATCCGAACTGCTGATGTCCCTGATCGTGTAGGTAAGCTCTGCTCCATCCGGATAACGCGCATCCTGCACAAAGCCCCACATACTGTTGTTGTCGTAGTAGAAGCTCTCGCCAACCAGCAGATCGTCGGTGCCGTCATCCTCAATTTCGTATGACGGTTCCCAGATACCCACACCAGTGTCTACCTGCCAGATTGCAATTCCGTTCACATAGACAATTCCTCTTAAATTGCATCCGGAATTGTCCCCGTTATAAATCTCTGCAAGCTTCGCGCCGTGAAGCTCAATGCCAAACACACCGTCGTTTTCGACCGCCTCGTAATATTCGCCGTTCTCATTGTCGATAATATTCTCGAGTCTCTGCGTCTCGTCATTCCAGGTGCCGATCTGCCACTCAACAGAGATCTTTTCCGGATCAACCAGGATATTTTCCATGCACAGGTTCACCGTAAGATCCTCGTTATTGAATACCCAGGTATGATCTCCGCCGCGCATATTGGCGCCGTCAAAGTATACGTCATATCCAAGACTGTCAAACTCCAGATCTCTCCTGCAGACCTCACGCCAGATCTCATTTCCGTCATCATCCAGCTCCGGCGAGCCGTCATCATTGCGCGAACGCTGCTCCACATATACTGTGATGCCGGTTCTCCAGTCGCCGGTTCTCTGCAGCACCGGGATCAGATTCTCTTCCGTGCCTTCCACGATCCTCCATGCGTTCTCGTCCCAGCCGATCTCATCATTTTCGGAACGTCTCAGACTAATGCGATAGTCTTCCATATCCTCTTCTGACAGCGGATTTCCCTGCGGATTTCCCTGACCGCATTCATAGATAACAGGCTCAAACGCATTGATATCGATCGTCTCTCCTACCTGCGGCTGGATATCCTCCGGCATATTCTCAAAGCGGAGTACCTGATAGCTGTCCCAGACATTTACCGTGAAACCTCCTCCGATGAATTCATACTCTTCGCCGCCTTCCTCATCTCTTGTCATCGCACGCACATAGACGTTCGTCGAACCCTGATTCTCATTCGAAGCGACATGAAGCATGCTGCCTTCCGGCGTAATCTCCAGCAGATTCGTGTCATACGTAGGCTCTCCCTCATCCCAGTTCACAGACAGCCAGTAGTCTTCCACCATTTCCTCTCTGTTGCTTCCGTCCTCCGCAACATAGCGGCGGCGCACCGTTGTGGTAATATCCATCTGGCTGTTTGGCAGCATAATATCACGGCTATCCGAATAATACCAGTTGAATTCATAAACCACTCCGCTGACAAATACCGGGAAATCGTATTCAGCCGGCTCTCCGGTTTCCACATCCGTATAAGTTATGCGCACATATGCAAAGCCAAAGCCCTCGCCATCCGACTGCAGCCGCCAGCCCTCTTCCGCATTTCCTTCCAGCGAAATGAACCATTCGCTTTCCGGAACATCATAATTCTGCTCTCCGCCATTCTGATAGGCTTCCTCGTCCCATTCATGGCCTTCGCCGAGAATCTCCACGCTGCTATACGGCACATCAAGGTACTCGCTCCACGGATACTCCGCATTTTCCACATTGCAGCCAAAGCTGCTGCCAATATTCAGGTTTTCATTCGGCAACATCTGATTCTCCCCGTTGCCGCTCAGCGGATAGTCGTAGCCATAGCTCGGCTTACGCACCTCCACACCGGTACCGATGCGGCTGACTTCGGTTCCATCCGCCGTAGTTACATAGGCTTCGATATTTGCCCAGCTATGATCCCCGTTAAACACCTCAGCCAGCTGTGCGCCGTGCAGGGTAATGCTGGAATCCTCATTAACCGTATAGTAACCGCCATTCGGATCCACAGGGTCTACCGTCTCTTCTCTTTCCTCATCCCAGGTACCCACGATCCATTCCACCGTGCAGTTTTTGTCCTGCAGATTATCGGTATTCAGCGGGATCGTCAGATTCTCATCCGTGAATACCCATGTATGGTTTCCGCCGCGCAGACCGTCTCTCCAGTCGATATCATAATTCTGAGAGCTGAAGTGCAGATTGGTTCTTGCCGCTTCCCCGTAGTTTCCGTTTTCATCCGGAAGATCCGCGATCAATGTGGCGTCTGTGTCCCAGTTCTGCAGCTTTTTCACAGTATACGATACTCCGCTTCCGTTATCCGGATTACCGCTCGCCAGCGTGATTTCCAGTGCATTGTTATCATATTCCCAGCGATACTGTCTCGGCATATCCACTGAACCCGGTTCCTGCCCCGTACTGTAGCTCCAAAGCTGCGGCGTCACGGTGATGCTTTCCCCGCATGCAAGGTTTTCGATTTCTTCCTTGCTCTTGTCAATGGTCAGCTGGTAATATTCTCCTCTTATATGTATCCATTGTTCCGCCGAAACAATTTCGTACGGATTACCTTCTTCGTCATTTGCCATCAGGCAGAATACAATACGGGCATCTTTATCTTCCGTGACTTCATTTGCCGTCACATGGAAGAGCATCGGATCCTCTGCATCCTGCTCAACAGCAACTGCATCCGCATTCTCCGTGATCTCATATTCCAGCCAGGTGCCTTCGGTGGAGCCATCGTAATGTCCATTCTGCTCATCATAGCAGTGACGCGCGTTGTATGCCCGCAGATCAAGGCTTGCTCCCGGCAGAAGGTGGTCGATATCCGTGCTGGACTCCAGCCATAAATCCCAGACGTCGCCGCCCACCCAGATTTCAAAGCTATAGGTTTCCGAAGCTTCCGTACCGCCGGCCGGAATATAGGTAAGCGTCACAACAGCGTGTCCCTGCGTATTCATGTGCAGGTTCCATCCCCTGCCGTCCTCCCACGGATCGCACTGTACCGCATCCGGGCTTTCCGCATCGTTCTCAACCTGAATATCTGTAACAGTTATTTCAAAATTCTGCCCATACGGATACTCACCGTTTTCTACGTAGCAGTTAATATATTTATCCACGCCGCGATCCCAGTTCGGAAGCTGCGCCATGTCGCCGATCTGCCACTGGTAATCATAATACGGCTCACGGACAATAAAGCCTGTGCAGTCTCTGTCGACCTCTGTGCCGTTGACCTTCAGAACCACATGAAGATCGATCCCCTCGCGTCCCTGCGCAAGAAGCTCTGCCAGAGCCTGCCCGTGCAGCGTGATGCTGTGATCCTCATTGACGGTATAGTATCCGCCAGCCGGATCCAGCCGGTCTGTTATGTCATTCGCTTCTTCACTCCAGCTTCCGGCGAGCCATTCGATCTCGCATTTCTCCGGCAGTTCGTCATAGTAAACCGGGATCGTCAGATCCTCATCCGTGTATACCCACGTATGATCTCCGCCGCGCAGATCGTTTCCATCCAGCCAGATGTCATAGCCCAGCTCGTCGAAATTATAATTTCTGCTGCCGCGATCTTCCCAGCACTCGTTTCCGGATTCGTCAAGCTGGATTTCTCCATTCTCATCATAAACCCTGCTTTGCGCGATCAGCGCAAAATTTGTGCCGCTCGTGCTGATTCTTCTCAGCGTCGGGATCAACGCGTCCTCCGTGCCTTCTACAACCTCCCATACGTCAGTCGCATAGCCGTTCTCATCTGCCTCCCTGCTCACCAGGATCACACGGTAATCCGGATCGTTCGTAACATCCCGTGCCTCGCCGTCCATGTTGTATTCCATGAGCTGCAGGCCTTCGTTCATGTCGATCGTCTCGCCGATGCCCGGATTATAATCCAGTGCTATCGGGAAGATATTGACGTACTGCCCGCCCATAGCTGCATAGAAATTCTCCTCAGCTACAGCAATGTCGCCGACATATGCCCGGACAGGGATATCCACATTCTCCGGAAACGGATCTTCTTTCAGCGAAGTTACCTCTATCTGATTTCCACCAACAACCTTTACTGCCGCATACTCCGTAGTGTATGATTCGGTTTCGTTTCCATCAATTACCAGTTTCAGCGTATAAGCGTCGATCATTTCTGTCTGGTCCTGGTTGTTTTCATCCCGGAATTCATGACGCAGAGCGCTTCCAACCGTCATGCTTTCTCCATTCAGAAGCCAATTGGAATCGTCCCGATACTGCCACTCAAGATAGTACCGATCCGAATTTTCCTCTTCATTTTCCGCCATCAGCGCCATCGTAATCGCCTCTCCGACGTCCTCCGGCAGAGTTTCCTGCTCCAGCCCCTCGTCGCCGATGATGATTTCCTCATCATCTGAAACGGCCGTGTCCGCCGGTTCTTCCCCGGCGCCCGCCTCTTCTGACGGTGTTTCCGCCGCCTCGACGGCTCCCGTCTCCTGCTCCGGCAGCGTCTCTTCGGTGCTGTCAGGAACTGTTTCCTGAGCTTCCGCAGGAGCTTCTGCAGGGATCTCTTCCTCCGCAGAAACCTCCGCTTCCGCAGGGATCTCCTCCGGCGTCGATTCTGCGATCTCCGCTATCTCAGCGGGCGCTTCCTCCACTGCCGGGGCTTCCTCCTGTAAAGAAACCTCCGCCGGTTCCGCAGCTGTTTCCTGCACAACTGCTTCCTGTACCGGCACCTCCGCCAGCTCCTCCGCAAGTACCGCGAAAGAATTGCTTCCGGTGATCATTGCCACCGTCAGTATCCACGCAGCTATGCGTTTCCATGCATTTTTCTTGCTCATATTGCTCCCTCCTTGTTTTTATTTATAAAGAATCATTCTGATTCATTTATATCACGCTTTCCCGCTCTGTTGGTACGCTCCTGGCAGACACCCGCGAAAAAAAATATTCCGCTTCCAAGCAGCGCCCCCGCCGTTCTTAAGATCGCCTGCCTTTTCTTTCCAACCGCAAAGCATCTGTGCCTGCCCTTTCCGGCACAGACAGCTTTTTTGAGCTCCTCGCAGCTCTGATAGCGGTCGTCCGGGTCCATCTTTGTACATTTCCATATGACCGCACACACATGTTCATCCAGCAGCTCCCAGTTTTTCGGGCACTGCACATCCAGGCTTCCCGTAAGCAGAAACAAATATAAAACGCCGAGCGCATAAATATCCGCCCTTCCGTCCGTCTGGCGGTAGCCGTACTGCTCCGGCGCCGCCGTCGGCTTTGTGCCCACGAACACCGTATCCTGACGGATATCCTCCTTATATTCCCGCACCGTTCCCATATCGATCAGAAACAGATTTTTTTCTTTTGTGATCACAATATTCTGCGGCTTGATATCCCGGTGGATCATGGAAGGCTTCTGCTGATGGAATTGTCCCACCATATCGCACAGCCTGCACAGGATTTCCCGCGCTTCCCTGGCATTAAACACCCCGCGCTTATTTACCCATTCCCATAAGGTGTCTCCCTCTATATATTCCCGAAGCAGATAGCCGGTGTCCGCCGCTTCCACGTAATCCACATATTCCGGCAAAAAAGAAAAAGCGTGCTCCCGCAGCATTGCCGCGTCTTTTTTCAGAAGCTCCCTTTTATTTCCCGTTGCCGTTTTCAGCACGAACCGCCGTTTTTTTATATCCTCCACCAGATACACCCGCTGCATGTCGCTGTATGCCATGCAGGAAACCACTGCGACCCTTTTCGCCAGCGTATCCGGCAGTTTTATTTCCTGAGAATATATTTCCTCAAAACTCTTTCCCACGTCGTTTTCCAAGCCTCAATTTCTGTATAAATATAGATAGATTTAGTATATTTTGTTTTCCTGCCAATTTGGTATGCAGCTTGCAGACTTTTAGCAATTTTACCCCGGAATGCACTTTTTTATACATAAAAAAACCCGGAAGCCTCTGCCTCCGGGTTCACTGCCCATCCTCTATTTTCGAAACCGTCTCCAGCGTGAACCAGAGACTGTCCGCAATGCGTTCTATCTGCGGGCGCTGCGTCTCGTCACACTGCACCCACTGCAATTCCTTCAATTCATTCAATACGGAAAAATCCGTGATTTCCGTGTTGTCCAGACCAAGCTGCGTAAGCCCATCAAGACCTGTGAGCGGCGCGATATCCGTCACCGCCGTGTTGTTGATCCCCAGGAAATAAAGCTCCGGGAAATTTTCAATTCCCTCCACGCTTTCAAGCCTGCCGCCGTAAAGATTAAGCTCCTCAAGCCCTGTCAGCGCAAGCAGCGGTGCAAGCGTTTCATTCTGATAGCCGTAAATGGTCAGCTTTGTCAGCTCCGTCAGCTCCCCGATCTTCTCCTCCAGCGCCTTCGACCAGCTGTGAAGCTGCAGCTTCTTCAGTGGAAGCTTCTGCAGGATTCCGGCGCTGTCCTCCGTGATCATGATAAGACACAGCTCTTCCAGCGGAAGCTCCGTCACCGGCGTCAGATCCGCAGGCTGCTCATTGCTCAGTCTTAAAATCCGCAGCGCCGTCATGTTCTCCATTTCCGCCAGATCCGTCACCTGCGTTTCTTCTATATATAGCTCTTCCAGAGTCCTTCGTTTGGCAAGCGCGGAAATATCCCGTATCGGATTATCGCACAGGCTCACACTCACCAGCGGCAGTCCCTCAAGCGGCGTGATATCCGTGATCTCCTGCCTGTCCAGGATCAATGTCTGCAGATTCTTCATATAATGAAAATCCGAAAGATCCGCGATCGTTCCGCTGCCGTAAACCTCCTCGCCGCCGATCCGGTGGACGGCATCGTACTGCCAGTGCTGTTCGCCCTCCGCAAGGATCCGGTCTCCGCAGATACGCAGGCTCTTAATTCCGGCAAGCTCGGCTCTCGTGACCGTCTCCCCTTCCGCTTTTCCAAGCTGCCGGCGCACTGCCTGCCCCACCAGCTCCTCGCAAAACTGATAGGGAAGCCTTTCAAAATACAGCTTTCCGCAGATGCCCGCCGCCAGAAGCACTACGGCAAGCGCCGCAGCAGCCAGAAGCAGCTTTCTGAACGCAGACTTCTTCCCCGCGCGCTTCGCCCTGCCGCCGGATGCGGTCGTTTCCTGCACCGCCCTCTGAAGCTGCTCTGCAGACCCATAGCGCTCCTTGGGGTCCATCCGGGTACACGTTTCGATGATATCGCGGCACTCTTTCGGCACACCGGACAGCACTTTTTCATTCTGCAGCTCCATGCTGCCCGTGAGCAGATACAGATAGATCACGCCCAGCGCATAAATATCCGTGCGGCAGTCGGTCTG
>UMKV01059705.1_pt1 | contig 43198 bp, 33 predicted proteins | sample 1966381 | NCBI WGS metagenome assembly UMKV01 (sample SAMEA4836182, study PRJEB28245) | human gut metagenome | biome: gut microbiome; material: fecal sample | place: Denmark | collected 2008
CAGCGTCCCTGCTGGGGTCAAGGGGCAAAGCCCCTTGGGTCTTCCAAACGCCCTTGTCACCCGAACGGCGGCGGGGGGAATAGCGGTAAATCCGGACAAGTCGGCGCAGGGGTGCCGCACGCTTCCCATCGCGTCATGTAGGCTTCGACGAGCAGCTCAATCGTGCAATCAAACACAGGGGGACGGCAGCCATCCGCACACACAGGCGCGCCGCCGTCAATCAGCCGAACACACGGAAGCACCATCATCTGGTTGCGCCAGCATTCCGCCTGCACACAGCGAATCGGCAGCGCAACATCCGTCGTCAGCACACTTTCGCCGCGCAAAACCTGCCCGCACTCCGCCTGCACTTGGCAAACAACCGGAATATTCACCCGCAGAAAGCACGGCGCGGGTCGAGACGGTCGGCATCCGCGGCAGCCGCACGGGCGCGGTTCTTGGTACGGCGCAATCTCCCAATCCGCGTCACCGCACGCCGTAACGCCGACGAGCTGCAGTCGCCCGTTTGCATCCTCCGGCAAACCGCCGACGTACAGCGCCACACACGCGCGGCGCTGCCACTCCCGCCCGCTGGCGAGGATTCGCGGCAATAAAATGCCCTTCTGCGTCGGCGGACAAGCCGGGCAACCGGGTTTCGGCGGGCAAGGCGGTCTGCACGGGCAAGGCGCTTGCGGCGGCATGGGACGGCAGCAATTCGGACGCTGATTCATGGCGATTCCTCCCATCGTGTGAGCTGTTCACTCCCAGCATATGCGCGGCGGGAAAATCGGGCACAAAAAAAACCCGGCACGAAGCCGGGAATTTTGCGATTAGTTCAGGGATTCGGTCTCGTTTTCGATGGTCACATCTTCCACCGAGCGAATCGCCCAGCGCGCAACAACCATCGTCTGGTCGCCCTTGCCGACGCTCAGGGTGATGGTGTCGTCCTTGATGCTCTCGATGGTGGCGTAGATGCCGCCGATGGTGCACACGCGGTCGCCCTTCTTCAGGGATGCGAGCATGTCCTGCTCCTTCTTGCGGCGCTTCTTCTCCGGGCGAATCATCATGAAGTACATCAGGACGAAAACCAGCAGCAGCGGCAGAAGGCTGAAGAGAATACCGACAATGCCGCCAGCGGCAGAATCCGTGGTGACGGCGGCAGGGTCGGCCGCACCGGTGGTGGTGGTGGTTTCCGCAACGGCGCTGGCGATGCCCAAAAGCTTGGTCAGAAATTCCATGCGAATTAGCTCCTTTCAGTAATCCAGAATACTCTGTCTATTGTAGCATATTTTTTCGCGCTTCACAAGAGGGGAAAACGGCCTTTTGCGCCATTCACAGAAATTTTGCATGACGGCATCAAGCATTTTTCCGCGAAGCTGCGCTTTCAGACGCAAATTTGCATCTTTCAGGCATGGAATTGTAAAACTTGCGCATATTCGCTTGCAACAGGTGTTTTTTTTGATATAATGGTAATGGAATGCTGAAAAGCGCACAAACGAATGTCAAGGAGGCTGACGAATGAAGAAGCTGCTTGCGATTCTGCTGACGCTGGCGCTGATGCTGCCGCTGTGTGGACTGGCGGAGGAAAACGCGCCCCAAGCGACGCTGACGACCATCACCTTCCGCGATTTCAACGGGCGGGCGCTCGTGGCGGAAATGGAGGAAGCGGCGGAAACCGCGTATCGGGATTTGCTGGATGCCCTGCGCGTGGAGGTCTATCGGCAGGGGTTCACCTCGTGTGAGCTGTTTCTGAATGGCCAGTCCATTTTGGATTACGGCGTGCAGACTCGCGGCGCGGATGTCTACATCAGCGGTGATGTGCTGGGCGGAACACTGCACCTGAATCTCGAAGAGGATATGCGGCATATCGCGGAAATCCTCCATCAGTGGAATGCGTCGCAGAGCGTGTATGCGGACGCAGGGGTGGAGTTGCCCGCTAAGGAAGTCAGCGAATCCATTGCGCAAGAGTACGAGAACGTGGGCGCACTGCTGGCGAAAATCACGAAAAATCCGCTGATAACGGGCGAAATGCAGCCGGAGGACGTTGCCAATGGCTTGTTCGAGACGGACTGGCAGCAGGCTGCTATGCGCTTGAACAAGATTTTGAAGGTTACGCGGGTGGAAAGTGTCTCGAATCCACCCGAAGGATGCGAATCGGCGAAGAACATTCTGTACTTCCCACTCAGCAATGAGCAGCTGATGGAGGTGCTGTGCATTCTGCTGGACACGGTGGAGGAAACGCCCGCCGTCAAGGCGTATGTGGATTTGCTCAATACGTATCGGCAGCTGGTGGCGTTCGCGCAGAATCAGCCCGTCGAGGATACGGACTTGCAGACGTGGCTGCGTCAGCAGACGCTGCTGGTGGAAGATGCGCAGGTGGCGCAGTATGTGGATTCGTCGATGCGCCTGCTGCGGGTGGTGATCAGCTACAAGGTTGCGCCGAACCATACGCCGACGCTGGCGCAGGATACGCTGCTGAACGCAGCAATCACGGTGAATTTCCATCCGACAGGCGACGACGTGCGGCTGGATTGGCGGCAGGAAACAGCGGGCAAGGGCAAGAACGTTCAGATAAAGATGGAGGACGACGGCGGAATAGCGGTGCTGATTGCGTCGGATGACGGCAAACAGAGGCTGTACCGCTGCACCATTTCGTCGCTGACGAACGAAGCGAATGTCCTGCTGGAAATGCACCGCACGGTGGACGGGGAAGAAAAGGGCCTTAGCTGGAGCGCCAGCATGGACACCCAGATGGTGGATGGCGAAGTACGGCAGGACGTGGCTGTGCGGCTGTTGTGGCATAGCGAGCACTTCCTGACGATTGCCGCCGAAACACGCCCGTGCGAATCCCGCCCCCTGCTGTCCGACGGCGACGTGCTGGACTTGGGCGAAATCAGCAGTGTGCGCTTCAAGGCGTACATGACGGGCGTGATGTTCACCACCGGGCAGATTCTGCCGCGGTTCATGATGAATTTGCCGGACAGCACGCGCCAGTTCACCACCAGCGTGTCACAGCTGATTCGCGATAACGCAGAGTAAGTCAACCGAAAGCATCACTGCCCCGCAGTGTTCGCTATAAAGAAAAAGGGAAACCAAATAACAAGGAGGAAAACCCCATGAAGAAACTGCTTGCGGTACTGCTCAGCATCATGATGCTGGCGATGCCCCTGACCTCGATGGCGGAAAACAGCGTGTGGGACAATGCCGCGCGTCAGGAAACCACCATCACCATCCACGACCTGAACGCTGACCTCGTGGCGGCGCTGGGCGGGGATGACACCGCGATGGCTGCCATCAACGACCTGCTGGCGGCGCTGTCCCTGACCGGCTATCAGCAGGGCGACGAAGCTGGCTTTGACCTCAACCTGAGCGGCAAGAGCGTGCTGGGTATGGCATCGCTGACGACTGCTGCGGAAGAAAACCAGCTGATGTATGTGTCTAGCGCGCTGCTGGGCGGCGTGATTGCTGTGAACAGCAAGGACGTGGAAGCCATCAAGGAAAAAGCCCTCCGCGCGACGATGAAGATGTCCGGTCAGAGCGACGAGGAGATCGACAAGGCGATTGAAGAATCGAAGGAACAGCTGAGCGGCAATGCGGAATACACTGCCCTGATGGAAGCATCGGCGAATCTGAGCAGCATGACGGAAGAGCAGCTCATGGAAGAACTGACGCAGGCGGACACCACGGCGTTCATGACCATGATGAACGAAATACTGTCCGGTGCAGAAATGGCAGAAGTGACCGAGCAGCCCGGCGACTGCGACGCAGCGAAGAGCTACGTCAAAGTCACCGTTCCGCCGGAAAAGCTGGCCGAGATGAAGAAAGCCCTGCTGGAAATGATCCACAGCGTTCCGAGCATCGGCGCTTACATGGATGCGCTTTTTTCCGCTGCTGACACGAGCTGGGACGACCTGCTGAAAGAACTTGATGAAGCAGATCTCTATGCGGATGACATCGTTTACGAATACTGGATGACTGAAGCAGGCGAGCTGGTTCGCATGACGGCTTCGGTGAAGATCAACAACGGCGGCGAAGAACCCCTGCCGATGTCCTTCACTGCGACCCGCAACACGGCGGACGGCGTGGCGACGTGGCTTGTGACCATCAAGAGCGCGGAAGATACCGCGGCGACGCTGACCTTCGCAGGCGACTTGGAGAACTTCACGGCGAACCTGACCGCCTATGCTGGCGAAGACCCCGTTGAAATCAACGTCAGCGGCAAGGGCGTCGGCACGGACAGCAGCGTTGTTGATGTGGAAATCAAGGAAACGGTGGACGGTGTCGAGCAGGGCTTCGGCGTTGTGGTGACGACCGCTACGACGATGGACGGCGAACAGGGCGTCCGCAAGGTGGATGTGCTGGTGCGCTTCATGGGTCTGGACGTTGTGACCATCACGGCGGAAACCCGCACCTGCGACGCGAAGGACGCGCTGGACGTGAGCAAGGCGCAGGATTTGGGCGCGATGACGGACAGTGAGTTCCAGACGTGGTTCGTCAAGGTGATGAACAACCTGCAGAATCTGCCCATGACCCTGCTGATGAGTCTGCCGGAGAGCATGCTGACCCTGCTGATGGGCGGCAGCAACTGATACGATTTCCTGCATTTGGATGTGCCATCTGTTTGCGCCTTTCCCATGCTGGCGTTTGCGTTAGCCAGAACGAATCATTTGCGGTGCATCTCGGCGCATTCTCATTTGGAAATAGTATCCGCATGGGAGGCTGGCTGAAAAAGTCAGCCTTCTTTTCTATTGCCGGAACATGCTGATTTTCGACCAGAAAAGCAATCCAATTGTAAAAATATGCGCGGAATGGTTGACAAGTCGGGCGGATTGCTTTACCATAGTACATGGATTATTCTGTGACTTTACTCCGCACGGCTTGCGGATGATTCAGATGGAGGAACAGGCAAGATGAGGATGCTTGGCAAGCGATTTCTGTCACTCCTGCTCGCGCTGGGAATGCTGCTGATGCTGCTCCCCGCGGCTGCGGCATCGGAGCTGACGATGCTGCAAGTGGATTTTCTGGGCATGTATGCCACAAGCGCGGGAACGTATGAATCCCGGAAATTCACGGGCGATTTTACCGTCATGCAGAACGGGGCGGCGGTCGGCACGATTCGCCTGACCGACTTCGGCAGCGACCCGATTTCCGTCCCCGGCACGGGCAATGTGCAGCTTGTCCCGGTGGCGGAAACGATGCCGGAGGACGCCATTATGGCGGCGAGCTACACCGTGTCAATTGTCGATGGACGGCTGAACAAAGCGGTCATTGCTGTGCTGACGGACACGGGTCTGTTCACCGTGCACACGGAGAGCAGCTCCTCTTTTGACCTGATTAACGAGCGCGGCGAGACGATTCTCTCCTTCGACACCGACAGCCGGGGCGACTATGCCCTGCCGGCGGCGATTCACACGGGGCTGTATACCCTGCGAATGACGAAGGCTTCGCTGGCCATTGAAAGCTGGCGCGACAAGATTATCAACATTGAGCGCTACACGGGTGCGGATTCCGTGACGAAGGTGAACGCTTCCTATTATTATGTGCCGCCGACGATGGCGCCGACCGCCACGCCTGAACCCACGCCTACGCCGACGCCCACCCCGACACCTACGCCGACCCCGACGGCAACGCCTACGCCAACGGCAACACCTACGCCGACCCCGACGGCTACCCCGACCTTAGCGCCGACGGAAGCGCCGACCGAAAATCCGACCGAGAATCCGACGGAAGAACCGACGGAGGAACCCACGGAAGCGCCGACGCCAACCCCGACGGCAACCCCGACCCCGAGCCCGACGCCCACGCCGAGCCCGACGCCTACGCCTACGCCGACCCCCACCCCTGAACCCGTGGACGGCACGCTGACGATGCTCATGCGCGGCGTGAACGCGGCAGTGGCGTACCAGATTGTCAGCGAGGACGGCAAAACGACCCGCACGGGTTACCTGACCGATGGCGAGACGGTGGAGGAAGCCGACCTCTTCCACGGGACATACGCCGTCACGGTGACGCTGCCGGAAGGCACGCTGCTGACGGGCGTGAATGGCTGGCCGAACCTGCAGAAGGGTCAGGCACAGTGGCTGGTGAACATTCAGGCGATGCAGCCCAGCCGCTATGAACTGGATCTGACGCTCAGCGGCGGCATGACCGGCAGCATCGACGACCTGTCTGCCCCGGCGGAAGTGACGATTTCCGGCCAGCGGATGAGCGAACAGATGACGGTCAGCGGCGCGTTTGCGCTGAACAACCTGTATCCTGATACTTATCAGATTACGGCAGCCCTGCCGCGCGGCTTGTATGACACCGAGGGCTGGACGCTCAGCACGACCGATACGGGCGTGATGGCGAGCATTTTGGTGGAAATCGGTGCGGGCGAAACCGTTGTGCTGCCGGCGCTGGCGAACCATGCCACCGGCGACGCTTCCGGCGTGGTGCTGGGGCTGGACGGTCAGCCGATGAGCGGCGTGCAGGTGCAGCTGGTTAATCAGGCGGGCAAAGTCGCGGCGGAAGCGGTGACGGATGAAAACGGCGCTTGGCAGGCGGAGTTCCTCGAATACGGGACGTACGTCGTCCGCTATGACGCGGGCGTGACCCTTGCCAACGGCGCGCTCGTCATTAGCGACGAACCCGCGACTGTGACCGCGAAGGCGGCGAATCCGGCGGCGCTGACCATCCACGCCTTCCGCGACAACGATAACAACGGTTCACGCGGGAAGTACGAGGAAGGCGTGTCCGGCGCGACGATGAGCCTCATCACCGAAGTCAACGGCGTGGAGGTTGTTGTGGCATCCGGCGAAACGGACAAGAACGGCGAAGTGTCGCTGGCTGTGCCGGCGGGGACGTACGTCCTGCGCAGCGAGCTGCCCGCAGGCTTCGGCCATGGCGCGCACGGCAAAAATGTCAGCGCGAACATGTCCATCATGGATGAAACGACCGAACAAGTGCAAAGCAGCGTGCCGCTGACCCTCGAAGCCGGTTCTGTGACCGACGTGGGCGTCGGCGTGATGACGATGGCGGCGCTGCAGGGCCTTGTGTGGCTGGATGAAAACGACGACGGCGTGTATCAGGACGGCGAACCCGGTCAAGCGGGCATCAAAATCCGCGCCGTCGGCGTGAAAAACGGCTTGGTGTACGAAACCGAGAGCGGCGAGGACGGCAAATTCTACATCGGTCAAATGCGCTACGGCACATACAATGTCGAATACAGCCTGCCGGATGGCTTGGTGTTTGCGCGATATAGCCAGACGGGCGGTAATCGCCGCTCTATCATCACCAGCGAATTCAAGCGCTCCGAAACGGATCAGGTGATTCTTGAACGCGGTGACTTGGAGGAAGTCCTCCTTGGCGTGATGAAGGGCTCTGACATCAACGGCATCTGCTTCCTGGATGAAAACAACAACGGCGTGTACGACGAGGGCGAAAAGACGCTGGAAGGCGTGAAGGTCGTCCTGTACCGTCAGGCCATCGGCAAGGAGCTGCTGAACACCGTCTCCGACGAGAACGGGCGCTTCACCTTCGCCAACATCCGCGGCAGCACGTTCCGCGTCAAAGCGACGATTCCGCAAGGCTATGTGTACACCATCGCGGGCGATGGCGAGTACGGCAACCTGTTCGCGCCCGGCACTGACCGCCGCGAGTACACGATTTCCGACGTGGTGCTGGAGAATGACAGCGAGATGACGATGGCCATCGGTGCGATTACTTACGGCAGCATCTCCGGCACGGTGTATCTGGATGACGACTTCTCCGGCAGCCGGATGGACGCGGAAAAGATGGTCAACAACTTCACCGTCACCCTGACGGATGAAAACGGCAATACCCGCACGGCGAAAACGAACCGCAGCGGCGTGTATACCTTCGATGACCTTGCGCCGGGGCAGTACACCGTGAGCGCGACCGCGAACCACGGCTTGGCGTTCACACGCACGGGCGACGGCAATATCCTCCGCAACCTCTCCGGCGGCGCGGGCGAAAGTGAACCGGTGGCGCTGACAATGGGCGCGGATTTGACGGGTCTTGATATCGGCATGATTACCCCCGGACATGTGTCCGGCGTGGTGTTTGCCGACAAGAACGACAATGGTCTGCGCGACGCGGATGAAGGCGGCTTGCTCGGCGCGGTGGTCCACCTGATGGACGAAACCGGCGACGTGGCGACCCGCACCATCGGCGCGGATGGCAGCTTCCTGTTTGACGCGGTGCTGCCCGGAACGTACCGCCTGCGCTACGAGCTGCCGGGCGACGGCGTGTTTGCTCCCCTGGCGGACGGCGGCAACACCATCGCGCCGGATTCCGACGGCACGACGGATTCCTTTACCATCGGCGTGGGCGAAGAAGTCACAGCGCCCCTGTGCGGCGCACTGGCTTTGGGCGACATTGAAGGCATGGTGTTTGCCGATCACAACGGCAACGGCGCGCAGGATGCAAACGAAGCGGCGCTTGCCGGCGTGACGCTGATTCTGACCCCCTCCCGCGAGGATTTGACGGAGCAGACCGTCCTCACCGATGCGACGGGCGCGTACAGCTTCACCGGGCTGCGGCCGGACGCTTACACGTTGACCCTGCGCTTCCCGGAGGGCATGGTGCTCTCCAAGCTGGACGGCAATGTGACCCTGCCGCTGATGCACGGGCTGAACGAGCAGCAGGTGAGCATCGAAATCGGGCTGGGCGAGGAATGGCTGAATCAGGCGCTTGGCGGCGTGATTCCGTCGAAGCTGTCCGGCCAGGTTTGGGTGGATGAGAATGACAACGGGCGCATGGACGCGGGTGAAATCACCCCGGAAAACGAGAAGCTGACCCTGCTGAATGAAACCGGCGCGGTGTTTGCGCAGGTGCAGACCGATGCGGATGGGCGGTTCGCCATCGACGGCATTGCCCCCGGCGTGTACAGCCTTGCCTACGACCTCAAGGAAGGTACGCAGGCGGCGCGTCTGGGCGACAGCACCTTCACCACCGAGGGCAGTCAGCTCGTCATGACCGAGATTGAAATTAGCGAAAACAACAACTATACTGCTCCGATGCTGGGCTTGAAGATTGACACAAGCATCGGCGGCATGGTCTGGTGCGACAACGCGGGCGAGATTGCGCCCCTGTCCGGCGCGGAGGTTATCCTGCTGGACGAAAAGGGCAGCGAACTGCAAAACGCGACGACGGGCGAGGACGGCATCTACCGCTTTGGCGGCTTGATGCCGGGCAACTACCGTCTGCGTGTGACGCTCCCGAACGGCTACGTCGTCGTAGAAAAGGACGACACGCGCCTCAAGGACGGGCAGAACATCAGCGTGATGACGACCTACACCGCCCGCGAGGGAGAGAGCGACCTGATTGCCCTGCGCATGAGCCAGCATCAGCTGGAGCAGAACATCGGCGCGGTGCAGCCGGGCACGCTGGGCGACTTCTGCTGGCTTGACCTGAACGGCAACGGCCTGCAGGACGCGGGCGAACTCGGTCTGGGCGACATGCGCATCGAGCTGTGGCGAAACGACCAGCTCGTCGCGGAAACGACAACCGACGCGTACGGTTACTACACTTTCGAGAACCTGTATCCCGGCGTGTACACGCTCAAGCCCATCTACCCGACGGAAGTTGTGCCGACGCGTATGCGCACGGATATTCCGCTGATTGCGTCGATTCTGGGCGAAAACGGTGAATCGAACCCGGTGCAGGTGACCTCCGCCAGTACGACCTACACGGCGGATTTGGGCTTCGTGCTGGTTGATGACGACGTGCTGCCGGCAAACTACGGCATCGGCGAAAAGCAGGACTGGACGAAGAAGTAAGGGACAATGCGGAATTGCGCATCCGCGGATGGCGGGGTGCTGCGGGGGCGAAAGCTCTCGCGGTGCCCCGCTTTTTGTGAAGGGGGAGGGAAGCAAAGTCCGCTTTTACGGAAAGAATCAACTGTTTGTTTTGGTGAGAATTGAAAAGCAAATAAAAGTTACTTCACTCGCATTTTCCGAATGAAAATGGAAGCTGCTTCATTCTGAAATCCCAAATCTGCGCGAATCAACCGTTTTCCTGCGCGAAAGCGTATTGCAAAAGCGGCTTCCATTTGGTATCATAAATGTTACCAGATGTGGCTGTTCAATATGGAAAAAAAATCAGCCGAATCATGCTGGAAAAGAAAGGACGGAAACAAATATGAAGAAACTCCTTGCTCTCCTGATGGCGCTCATGATGTGCTGCACTGCCTTTGCGTTCGCGGAGGAAGAAGCGGAAGTGCCGGCAGTTGAAATGAACGTCAGCTTCGAGGCGCAGACGGTTGCGCTGGGTGAAACGGGGCTGACGATGCAGATTCCGGCGGACTGGGCGGTTCAGGAAGTCCCCGCAGGCACGGAAAACGCCGAGAACATCCTGCTCTTCGCCGTCAACGCCGACCAGACGGTCAGCATTACGGCGCAGCTGTCCGCGATGAGCTTTGAAACGCTGCTGCAAGGCATTCAGGACGCGGGCGCGACGGAAGGAATGCTCGCTGAGCTGTATGTCAACGAAAACTATTGCCTGATGTACACGCCGGGCGACACCGTGCTGGCGCTGTATGCCTTCCTTGATGACGAGACGGTTCTCGCCGTGACGTTCCAGGTCGCCAGCAAGGAAGTGGGCGACGCGCTGGAAAACATGCCGCTGGAGATCTTCGGCAGCTTGGCGGCAGCGGAGTAATTCACTTCGTTACCATGATGCAGGACGAATGAGCGTCCTGCATTTTTTGTGCGCAAAAATGAACAGGGACTTGCAGAAAAACTTGATAAATGCAACAACTTGGACGAAAATATTCAAAATACACGAGAAAAACATAAAAAAAACACAGCTTGTGCAACAAAACACTTGATTTTCTCCATACAGTGTTGCATAATAAAGCATCGACACGGTGAAGCCAGCTGGTTTGGCGTGTCGATGAACAAGAAACGCAGGCAGACGCGGCAGCGCCCCTGCCGGGAAGGTGGAGCGGATGAATTCCAAGATGCTGTTTTATATCCTCAAGCGCGTGCTGCTGGCGCTGCTGACCATCTGGATTGTCATCACGGTGACGTTCTTCGTGATGCACTCGATTCCGGGTGGACCGTTCGCAAGTGAAAAGGCAATTTCCGCGGAAGCGCAGGCGGCGCTGGAGGCCAAGTACGGGCTGGACAAGGCGCTGGGTGAACAGTATGTGACGTATCTGCGCGACGTGGTGACGAAGCTGGACTTCGGGCCGAGCCTGAAGCAGCGCGGCCGTCAGGTCATTGACATTATTCTGGATGGGATGAAGACCTCCGCGAAGCTTGGTCTGATTGCGGCGTTCAGCGCGGCGATTGCCGGCATCGTCCTCGGCGCGCTGGCGGCGCTGCGGCGCAACACCGTGCTGGATAAGATTATCATGGTGATTACGACCGCGTTCGTGTCTATGCCGTCGTTCATTATGGGGTCATTCCTGCTGATAGTCTTCTCAGTCAAGTTAGGCTGGGTACCCGCGAACGGCGCGACGGCCGAAGGGCTGATCCTCCCGATTATCACCCTTGCGCTCTACCCGATGAGCTACATCACGCGCCTGACGCGCTCCTCCATGCTCGACGTGCTGGGGCAGGATTATATCCGCACCGCGCGCGCCAAGGGCGTTTCGGGCAAGAAAATTATCTTCGGTCACGCGCTGAAGAACTCGCTGATTCCGGTTATCACCTATTTCGGCCCGATGCTGGCGTTCATCGTCACCGGCTCGATGGTCGTCGAGCAGATTTTCGCCGTGCCGGGTATCGGCCGCCAGTTCGTATCCAGCATCACCAACCGCGACTATACCATGATTATGGGGACGACCATTTTCCTCGCCTCTTTAATCGTGATTATGAATCTGATCAGCGACCTGCTCTACAAGGTGGTTGATCCGCGCATTGATTACGAATAAGGAGGCATCTGCACCATGATGATGAACAAGAAAAAGCCCTTTAGCCTGCATCTGGATGTGGATTCCTTCATGCCCGCGACGGCGGAGGAAAAGGAAGTCATCTCCCGGATGCGGCCGTCCTCGACCTTTTTCCGCGACGGCGTGAAGCGCCTGCTGAAAAACAAGGTCGCGACCATCAGCCTGATTCTGATTGTGCTGATTACGCTGTCCTCCATCATCATCCCGATGTTCTGGCCGTATTCGTATGACCAGATGCTGGGACAGACGAAGGGTCGCCCGATGGACAACAGCTACAACAACCTCGCGCCGTTCCAGTACGGCAAGACGGAACTGAAGAAAATCGACAAAGGGGAATCTGTTTTCCCGCACATCTTCGGCACGGACGCGCACGGACGCGACTACTTCATCCGCGTCGTCTACGGGACACGAATTTCCCTTGCTGTCGGCTTCTTCGCCAGCATCATCGTGCTGGTGATTGGCATGATGATTGGCGCAGTCGCAGGATATTTCGGCGGCAGGGTGGACTTGTTCATCATGCGAATCGTCGATATTATCTACTCATTGCCGGACATGCTGGTCATCATCCTGCTGTCGGTCGTGCTGGGGCAGGTGCTGCATGTGGAAGGCACCATCTTAGAGAAAATCGGCTCGAACATCATCAGCATGTTCATCGTCTTTGGTCTGCTCTATTGGGTGGGCATGGCGCGCCTGATTCGCGGTCAGATTCTGTCCCTCCGTGAGCAGGAGTACGTGCTGTCGGCGCAGGCGACGGGCGCGAAGGCGCAGTGGATTATCCGCAAGCACCTTCTGCCGAACTGCATCAGCGTCGTGATTATTTCGACCGCGCTGCAAATTCCGAACGCGATTTTCACCGAAAGCTTCCTGTCCTTCCTGGGGCTGGGCGTCAACGCGCCGATGCCCTCGCTGGGTTCGCTGGCTTCTGACGCGCTCAACGGCATCTATTCCTACACCTATCGCCTGATTATCCCCGCCGTGGTCATCTGCCTCATCGTGCTGAGCCTGAACCTGTTCGGCGACGGCCTGCGCGACGCATTTGACCCGAAGCTGAATGCGTGATGAAAGGAGCTGGACAAAATGGCATTGCTGGAAGTCAATGACCTGCATACATCCTTCTTCACCGACGCGGGCGAAGTCAAGGCGGTGGACGGCGTTTCGTTCCGCCTTGACCACGGCAAGGTGCTGGGCATCGTGGGCGAAAGCGGTTCGGGCAAGAGCGTCACGGCGTATTCCGTCATGCAGATTCTTGCGCCGACGGGCAAAATCGTCAGCGGCAGCGTGAAATTCGACGGGCAGGAGCTGGTCGGCGCGGACGAGAAGCTGCTGCGCTCCGTGCGCGGCAATCGCATCTCGATTATCTTCCAAGACCCGATGACGTCCCTGAACCCGACTTACACCATCGGTCGGCAGCTGATGGAAGCGATTCTGCTGCACACCGACCGCAACCGCCATCAGGCGCGCGAACGCGCGGTGGAGATGCTGAAGCTGGTCAACGTCAACGAGCCGGAAAAGCGCATGAAGCAGTACCCGTTCGAGCTGTCGGGCGGTATGCGGCAGCGCGTGATGATTGCCATGGCGCTGGCGTGCGAGCCGGACATCCTGATTGCCGACGAGCCGACGACCGCGCTGGACGTGACGATTCAGGCGCAGATTCTTGATTTGATGCGCGATTTGCAGAAGAAGATGGGCATGGCGATTATCATGATTACGCACGACTTGGGCGTTGTCGCCCAGATGTGCGACGAGGTCATCGTCATGTACGCCGGTTCCATCTGCGAACAGGGGACGGCGGATGAAATCTTCTACAACCCGCGCCACGAGTACACAAAGGGCTTGATGCGCTCCATCCCGACGGCGGAGAACAACGGACAGCGCCTGGAGCCGATTACCGGTACGCCGATTGACCTGCTGAACATGCCCAAAGGCTGCCCGTTCGCGCCCCGCTGCGAGGCGGCGATGAAGATTTGCCTGAAAGAGAAGCCGGTTCGGATGCTCATCAATGACGATCATATGGCAACCTGCTGGATGAACGTCAAGAAGGGCGTTGAGGACGGCAGCATCACGGAGGAAGGAGGAGTGCCCTGTGTCTGAAGCGCAGATGCACCAGCCATTGCTGGAAGTCAAAGGACTGAAAGAATACTTTGACATCAACATGGGCTTCTTCCGCACCAAGCCGCTGAAGGCGGTCGACGATGTGTCCTTCACCATCAACAAGGGCGAAACGCTCGGTCTGGTGGGCGAATCCGGCTGCGGCAAGACGACCGTTGGGCGCACCATCCTCCAATTGTACAAGCCGACGGCGGGCGAAATCATTTACGATGGCAAGCCCGTCAAAACGAAAGCGGACTTGCAGAAATTCCGCACGAAGGCGACGATGGTGTTCCAAGATCCGTATTCCTCGCTGAACCCGCGCATGACCGTGTCGGACATCGTGGGCGAACCGCTGGATGTGCACCACCTGTATTCCTCCAAGAAGGAGCGGGAGGAGCGCATTTTGCAGCTGCTGGGCTATGTCGGACTGAACAGCGAACACGCCTCGCGTTACGCGCACGAGTTTTCCGGCGGTCAGCGGCAGCGCATCGGCATTGCCCGCGCGCTGGCGGTGAATCCGGAATTCATCGTCTGCGACGAGCCGGTGTCGGCGCTGGACGTGTCGATTCAGGCGCAAGTCATCAACATGTTTGATGATTTGCAGGATCGGCTGGGGCTGACATACCTGTTCATTGCGCATGACCTGCTGGTTGTGCGGCACATTTCGGACAGAATCGCCGTGATGTATCTGGGCAAGATGGTGGAGCTGGCGTCGGCGGAGGAAATCTACAATCACCCGCTGCACCCGTACTCCAAGTCGCTTTTGTCCGCCGTTCCGCTGCCTGACCCGAAGGCTGCGCGCGCGAACAAGCGCATTGTCCTCTCCGGCGACATTCCAAGTCCCCTGAACGCGCCGTCGGGCTGTCCGTTCCGCACGCGCTGCCCCCACGCCACCGAAGCCTGCGCGCAGTCGATGCCGCCCTTCAACGAAGTCGAGAAGGGTCACTTCGTCGCCTGCCACCGGGTGAAGGAATTGGGGTAAAAGGGGAGACGCCAGAGGCTCTGCCTCTGGACTCCGGCAGGGGCGCTGCCCCTGCACCCTGCAAGGGACTTCGTCCCTTGACCCTTTCGCGCGATTGCGTTGGTGACACTGGCATAGTGTGCCCGCGTGTTTATCCGCGCAAAAAAATTGCTTCAAGGATGCGTCAACACGCATTTTTGATACAGACAGTCTACGAAAAGCAAGGCTGTCACAGAATATTAAGGGAGGTTTTTTCATGAAGAAGCTGACTGCTCTCCTGCTCGCCATCGCAATGATGGTGACCTGCACCCTGTGCGCTGTCGCCGAAGACGGCAAGACGTACATGGCTGTCTGCATCGCGTCCGAGCCTGATACGCTTGACCCGGCGCTGAACTCCGCTGTGGACGGCGCGACGATGGTCGCTCACCTGTTCGCAGGTCTGTCCACTTGGGCGCAGACCGACGACGGCAAGCTGGAAATCCTGCCGGACTGCGCGGTGGAACTGCCTGATCCGGTGGTCAATGACGACGGCACGGTGACGTACACCTACACGCTCGTTGACGGCCTGAAGTGGTCTGACGGCAAGGATCTGACCGCGAAGGACTTCGAGTTCGCGTGGAAGCGCGCTGCTTCCTCCGAGCTGGGCGCGGACTATGGCTACATGTTTGAAGTCATCAAGGGCTACACTACGGACGGCTCCGACCCCAAGGCGGAAAACCTCGCTGTGACCGCTGTGGACAACAAGACCCTGACCGTTACCCTGAACAACCCCGTTGCCTACTGGAACGAGCTGCTCGCCTTCCCGGCGTACATGCCCGTCCGTGAGGACGTCGTCGCCAACGAAGCGTGGGCGACCGATCCTTCCACCTACATCGGCAATGGCCCGTACACCATGACCGCGTGGGAACACAACAGCAAGATCACCCTGACCAAGAACCCCTACTATCATGCGGTGGACAAGGTCACGATGGACGAGCTGGACTTCTACCTCTCCGACGACGCGAACAACATGCTGGCGAACTTCCAGAAGGGCGACTGGCAGCTGATTGACGACGTTCCTACCTCTGAAATCGCTTCCCTGAAGGAACAGTATCCGACGGAATTCGTCGTTGCTGGCCAGATCGGCAACTACTACGTCTGCTGGAACATCAACGAAGAAATCCTGCCCGCTGACCTGCTCGCGAACATGACCCCCGAAGAAGCGGAAGCGGCGCGCGCAGAAGTCCGTCAGGCGATTGGCCTGCTGTTTGACCGCAACTACATCGTCACCGAAATCGGTCAGGCGGGTCAGGTGCCTGCTTCCAGCTTTGTCCCGATGGGCATGACGGATGCGGACGGCTCTGAGTTCTACAAGAATGCGGGCCATCTGGACGGCGTGACCGGCTACTATGACGTGACCGATGACGAAGACGTCTACATGGCGAACTTCGACAAGGCGGTTGAAATCCTCAAGAAGTACTACACCTACGACGAGGAGAACGGCGTCTTCACCAACTTCCCGTCCCTGACCTACCTCTACAACACCTCCGAAGGCCACAAGGCGATTGGCGAATACCTGCAGAGCGCTGTTGCTGCTGTCGGCATCACCATGAACCTGACCAACCAGGAATGGAACACCTTCCTGAACACCCGTAAGGCGGGCGATTACTCCATCGCGCGCAACGGCTGGCTGGCGGACTACAACGACCCGATCTGCTTCCTCGACATGTGGGTGACCGGCTCCGGCAACAACGACGTGCAGTTCGGCAAGGGCGCGAATGCGGATCTGAAGATCTACAACCTCGACCTGACCCCCTATGGCTACGACGTGAAGGTGGAGAACGGCACTTGGGCGGAAACCTATGACGTGCTGATTTCTACCATCAAGAGCTGCACCAACAGCGCGAACCGTTATGCCATGATGCACATCGCGGAAGATATGCTGATGAATACCGGCTGCATCGTGCCGCTGTACTACTACACCGACATCTACATGCTCGACGACTCCGTGCAGGGCTTCTTCTCCAACCCGCTGGGCTACAAGTACTTCATGCACTGCACCATCGCCAAGTAATTCCATCCAAGTTTGGACAAATCCACGGGCGAATCGGCCTCAAAACCGGTTCGCCTTTTTTCGTATGTTGGAAAGATGTGCTTTGCCATCCTTGGCAACCGATATTTCCTGCCTTGGAAAGGTACATTCGGCGGAAAACATGCGTGAATTGACGGGAAACCTGCGTGAATGCAGGAATTTTCAGCAGGAAAAGGGCAGGGAAACGTCCAATTAATCCATTGAATGGCGGTGGCGAACAGCGCTTGCCGATGGTATACTGAAACCAGAAGGGCGATTTCTATGGGAAAAAAGCCCGCGGAAGCTATCAGCAAGGAGGAAGAAGCATGAAGCGAATCGCACGATGAAGCACCATTTTCCTGCTCTTATGCAGCATCATTTGGGCGGGTACAGCATCGGCGGCCATGATTGTGGAAAACAACATGAGTGCGCTGAACACACTGAACACCATCAACAAGAACCAGACACCACAGGGCAAGGACTCAGCGCTGGGGCGGCTGGCGAAAGAAATCGGCGCTGGCATGTGGGACAATACGGACTGGGATGACCCGGCGTTTCAGGAGAACATCAAGCAGTTTGGCATCACCGTGTTGAATTAGGACACGCAGCCGCCGGAGTCCTTCATCGGCGACGCGATTTTTGACCATCTGGGCGACACGGAGTTCAATGCGCCGGAAATGAACGGCAATCTGCTGGTTCTCGGCGGACTGAACGCCAATCTGCCGTCCGGCAAAATCGACCGCCTGTATGTGCTGTCGGACGAGGACGTACGGCTGAACATCGGCGCGGCGGCAGATGTTCAGGAGCTGATTCTGGGCGCGTCGGGGAATGTGTTGCTGAACGGCGAGGGCAATGTCCGCTCCACCATCGTGGTGGACAAGCCGATGAATCTCGATATCGGGATTGCGACGAACCTCGTGAACCTGACAGATGACCCGCTGCCGACGGGCGATATTGTGCTGAATCCGGGCAAGAACGCGCTTGTGCCGGGGCAGTAGCTGTCTATGGGCAGCGAACTGAAGGTCGAGAAGAAAATCAGCCTGACCGTGCGCTTCCGCCTTGTTGACCAGAGCGCGAAGGACATGCAGCTGGAAACGGCGGATTGGGACGGCGCGCTGCTGACCGAAGCGACGGTGCAGTACACGGGCGACAGCTGCCCAATGGGCGCGGTCAACATGCTGGACAGCATCGAGGCGGCGTTCGCGGAAAAGTACCCCGACCTGCAGGAGCAGTATGTGCTGCTGCCGGAAATGCGCAGCGCAGACCCGTGGAGCAAGGTCTTCCGCCTGAATGGCGGCGAATCCTGCTTTGCTGTGGCGGAAAATTATGTCTATCTTTCCCGCGAGGGCGATGTTGTGTTCCCGCTGACGGATGACAGCACGCTGGTAGCGGAATTCCCGGTGTACGTCTACCGCTATGGCGAGCAGGACGGGCGCATCACCTACCGCGTTCGCATCAGCGGCGCGCGCCCGGATTACTTCACGCCGAGCCTGACCCTGCGCAGCGGCGCCGTGGCGAGCTTCACCTTCGATAAGGAGCGCGGCGAGTGGGTGACGCAGTTCAAGCGCAGCGACTTCGGCGCGGACGAGCGTGCCCTCATTCACCTGACGGGACTGCGCGGCGAGGAGACGGCCGCATTCCTGCCCGTAACGGGGCGCGAAGAAAAGCGCATCGTTACGCTGACGTGGACGGCGGACACGCAGCGCGTGACCATCGACGCGCAGAACGTCCTCTGGGGCAGCGATATGCCGGCGGAGGGCAACGACCTGCTGTGCCGCGCGGGTGAGCAGGTGACGGTGCAAATCGCGCCCGCAGCGGGCTATCGCGGCATCCACGTTTTCCTGAGCGACCCGGCTGTTTCCCTGAGTATCAGCGAGGGGAACGACGCGGTTTCCTTCCTCATGCCCTACGCGCCGCTGACCTTGACGCTGACGGCGAACAAGCTTTATACCGTCACGATGGACACGGCAGACGGCGATCCGATCCGCCCCATCCAGTACACGATGGAATCGGAAGCGTTCCAGCTGCCGACCCCGGTTCGCACGGGCTACATCTTCCTCGGCTGGACGGGCGAGGGCATCACCGAACCGCAGAAAACCATTGAAATCCCGCAGGGAAGCACGGGCGACCGCACTTACACCGCGAACTGGCAGGTGATTGAATACACCATCATTACGCTGCTGGAAGGGGGCAATGCGGGCACGTCGGAAGTGTATTTCTACACGGTGGAGCAAACCGTAACGCTGCCGACCCCGACCCGCACGGGCTACACGTTCCTTGGCTGGACAGGCGAGGGCATCACGACGCCGCAGCCGAACGTGACCATCCCGAAGGGTTCGACGGGCGACAAGACGTATATCGAGAACTGGATACTGACAGGATACACCATCACCATGGATTTGAACGGCGGCAGCGGTCAAGAAAAGGTGATTTACACCATAACGGATGAGGATTTCGAGCTGCCAACCCCGACCCGCAACGGCTACGAGTTTGTCGGCTGGACGGGCGAGGACATCACGACGCCGCAGACAAGGGTCAAAATTCCGAAGGGTTCGACGGGGAACAAGGCGTATACTGCAAACTGGAAGGTGATTGAATACACCATCACACTGGACACGAACGGCGGCCCAGTCGTGTCTCCGATAAAATACACCGTGGAGGATACCTTCACCCTGCCTTACATTCTCCGTCCGGGCTACGAATTTGCCGGCTGGACCCTCGATGGCAGCGGTATGCTCCCTTTCACGCCGCTCATTATTTACCCTGGCACAACCGGCGACCTCCATTACAAGGCGGAGTGGCGTTTGGCGGAGTACACCATCACCATGGATTTGGACGGCGGCAGCGGTCAAGAAAAGGTGGTTTACACCATGACGGATGAGGATTTCGAGCTGCCAACCCCGACCCGCAACGGCTACGAGTTTGTCGGCTGGACGGGCGAGGGCATCACGACGCCGCAGACAAGCGTCATAATTCCGAAGGGTTCGACGGGAAACAAGGCGTATACCGCAAACTGGCAGGTGATTGAATACACCATCACACTGGACACGAACGGCGGCCCAGTCATAGCTTCGATACGCTACACCGTGGAGGATTCCGTCACCCTGCCCATCCCTCCCGAGCGTCCGGGCTACGAATTTTCCGGCTGGGTCCTCGATGGCAGCGGTCAGTTCCCTTCAACGCCGATGATTATCCCCGCAGGCTCAACCGGCGACCGCATTTACAAGGCGGAGTGGCGTGTGGCGAGCTACACCATTACCTATGTGAGCCACGGCAAAGCATATAATTGGGTTCAATACACCATCAACAACAGCGTTTATTTCTCGGTACCGGAAGAAGACCCGTCCTACTACCTCCCGGGCTATACCTTTGTAGGCTGGAAAATCGACGGCGTAGAAGGAACGCCGCGCTCCTACATGCTGCCCAAGGGCTCGTATGGCAATCGAACGGCGACCATGCTTTGGGAGGCAATTCCGTAAGCGTAAACAAGGAGAACAAGGAGGGGCTGCGCATTGGACTACCTCAGCGTAAAGGAAATAGCGGAGCTGTGGGGTGTTTCCATCCGCATGGTGAATTACTACCTGAATACCGGGCGGATTCAGGGGGCAATCCGGAAATCGGGCGGGTGGCTGATTCCGGCGAATACGCCGCATCCGGCGGATTTGCGCAAGAGCGGGCAGCGCGGGCAGGAAAAAATCCCCCCGCGGATGGCAAAGTGCTATATGCCGCTGATTTCCCGCCCGTGCGACAACGACTTCCAAAATCTCCTGCTGACCATGCCCGACGAGGAGGAACGCGACATCGCCCGCGCCATGCACCACTATTTCCGCGATGAGCACGAGGAAGCCCGCGAAATCAGCGAGAAATACCTGACGAGCAAGTGCCCCGAAATCCGCCTGACCGCGCTGATTACCAACACGATGGCGATGCTGCAGACGGGGGATGCCGCCAAGTGCCGCCGGAATCTCGAAATGATTCAGCGGGACGGACAGCGCGCAAACGACGATTCGTGGCGGCTGTACAGCAGCATTACCGACGCGCTCATCAGCGTGTTCTTCCACTCCGAGAAGCTCGACTTGACCCCTATCCGCCCCGCTATCGGTATTCTTCCGCCCGGAATGCAGTATTTCGCCATGTACGCCATCGCCCACGCGCTCTACATCCGCCGCGAATACGAACACGCGATGGGCATTGCCGAATCCGCCCTGCTGATGGCGGGCACGCGCTACCCCATTGACAGCATCTACCTCAACATCGTCCTGTGCATGATTTGCATGAGCCTGAAGCAGGATGAACGCGCGGAGCAGAAGTTCGATGCCGCGTGGAGCATCGCCAGCCGCGAGGGGTACATCCACCCGTTTGTGGAGCATCACGGCATTTTGCAGGGGCAGGTGGAGCGCGCGCTGCGCAAGCAGGAGCCGGAAACGTACAACAAGATTGTGCAGTCGGTCTACCGCTTCAGCCGCGGGTGGATGAAGATTCACAACCCCGTGTCGACGCTGCAGGTGACCGACGCGCTCACACCCTACGAGTTTTCGATTGCCATGCTTGCCGCGAAGGGACGCAGCAACAAGGAAATCGCCGCGCTGATGGGCGTTTCCGTCAACACGGTGAAGTCGTACATGGAGAGCATCTTTGAGAAGCTGCAAATCTCCAGCCGGAACGAAATCGACGCGTATGTGAATCGGTAATATCAACAAAAGCACGCACTCCGAATGTGGAATGCGTGTTTTTGTATTCGGATTTTTCATTGCAGAAAAAATATGTGAAAATTGCGGAAAATACTTGACAAATAGAAAAAAACGGATATGATACACACAAGGAGGTTGAGAAACATGGATTTTGCGTATTTTCTGATTGTTTTGGTTGCAATTGCAATCGACATTGCATTTGCAATGTATGCGGGCGGCATTGCTGAGCAGAAAGGGTACAGCAAAGGGAACTGGATTGCCGTGTGCATTATCTTTGGCATCTTCGGCTACACCCTCATTGCTGCTTTGCCTGATTTGGAACTGCGTGCAACATTGGAAAATATAGAGAAAAAACTTGCAAAAGATAAAAACGACGACTATCTGCCGCGAAATAGCAGTAGCAGTAACAGTAACAGTAACAGCACAATGAAATCGCTTTCGGAAATGAAGCCGTTAGCACCACTTTCAGATAGTATGGACTACTGGACATGCAAGTATTGCGGCTTAGAAAACCCGAAGGAAGCGCGCTACTGCCAACACTGCGGTGAATACAGGTGAATAAAAATCAGCCGCGACGAGCATATTCACTCGTCGCGGCTGTGTTTTATCTATGCGCTTCCTTATTCTGATACATCCGCGCGTCCGCCCGCGCCAAGGACTCCGCCAAATCATCCGTTGACGGATTAAAATGCGAACAGCCCACCGATACCATCGGCAGAACCGGATTCTCTGCCCGCGCCGCATCCATCAGGTGCTGGAAAATCTCCGTCATGGTGTTGTATTGCGCGTTCCGCCGCGTCAGTATCACGCAAAACTCGTCGCCGCCGATGCGGAAGCACGTCCCGTAATTCCCATACGCGCGGCGGATGCAGCCGGCAATCGTCCGCAGGCAGGCGTCGCCCATCAAGTGCCCATGGTAGTCGTTGACGTCCTTGAAGCGGTCAACGTCGAACATCAGGATGGTAGCAGGCACGCGCAGGCGCGCCAGATAATGCTCGTAGCCCAAACGGTTGACCAGCTGCGTCAGCCCGTCGGTTTGCAGCACCATGTCGCTGGAGAATTTCGACATCATCAGCGCACCGCAGCTGATGGTAATCCAGTCGATTTTGACCATCGGCAGGAACAGCTGCACCATCAGCCCTAACAGCACGAACAGCGTCGCGAGCATCAGCTGTGTGCCGCCGGTGTACTGATAGGCGCGGCAGGCGAACCAAATCTGCACGAGGAAGAACACCATGCTGCCCCCGTAGGCGAGCATGTAGAGCACGTAGAGCAACCCGTGGTGATAGAAATTCTGCCCATCGACATAGAATATCAGCCCTGTGAACGCCGAGAGCAGCACCAGCAGCGCGTGGAAGCCCGCAAGGCACAGCAGCCTGTGTACCACTTTCCGCGGGCAGGGATGGATGACGCAGCCCGCGAACAGCCCGATTAGCGGCGCAAGCGAAAGTTCGATGGTCTTGACGGCGATATGCAGCGGAATCAGCGCGGGCGGTGTGCCATCCATCTGCACGCCCGACCACTCACACAGCGCGCAAATGGCGATGGTGGCGTACAGGCCGCCGCAGAGCAGGTTTCGGATCTTGGATTGGCTGATGTCGCCGCGCAGGGAGACGAGCATAATCGCCATGGCGAAGACGCTGAGAGCAATATTTGCCGTGTATAATTCATTCATGCTGATTGTGGAGGCGGTTGACAAGCAATCGCGGCAGATAAGTTTGAAAAGGGCAAATTCCCCCTTCTTATAATAATGATACCACGAAAAAAAGAGGATGAAAAGTTGGTTACATAGGGGAAATTGCAAATGTGGCAGATTTCAACAAATGCGGGGAAATGGTTACATGGCGCGTCTCCCATCCCCGCGAAAAAAGGGACTGACCGAAGCCAGTCCCTTTGATGATTATTCGTATTCGCAAACGCTTGCCCAGCGGATGAGCAGGTCGCGCTCTTCGGGCTTGCCCTTGAGGGACTGGCTCGCGGCGACGATCGGAATCCACTGCTGGACGTACTGCTTGGCGGTGTCGCTCTTCTTGCAGAAGAGGGAGAGGTACTTCTCCGCCAGCGCTTCCTTGCCTTCCAGGACGAAGAGCAGGTAGGTGCGGGCAACATCAGCGGACGCGTTGCCCTGCGTGGCATGCGACCAGTCGAGGATGTACCACTGTCCGTCGGGCTTCAAGATAATGTTGGACGGGTTGAAGTCGCCGTGGCAGACCTTCTTGTGGACGTGCATACTCGCCAAGCGGGTGTGCAGCTCGTAGCGGGTGGTCGCGTCGAGGTCGGTGGCGGAAATCTTGCGCTGCATCTTCTCCGTCAGGCTGTTGAGCATCGGGCAGGTGCAGGCGTGAACCTTCATCTGAATGTCAACAAACAGGTTCAGGTACTCGTCTTCCTTTTCCGGATGCGCCGCCATCAGCGCAGCCAGCGTGTCGCCTTCAACGAACTCCGTCGTAATCGCCCATTGACCGTTCACCGTGTCAACAGCAAGGAGCTTCGGAATCGGCAGGCCCGTCTCTTCCACGCGCGCCGTGTTCAGCGCTTCGTTCAGAATGTCCGCCTTGCTGTACCCTTCGGCAAACACCTTGATGGCCTTGGCGCCGTCGCGGTAAATCTTCTTATTCTCCCGCTCGGCAATCACATGCGTCAAATCCATAGGGAAACCTCCTTCTATATGGTTCATGTTTATTGGGGGGAGAGGCGCAAGGGCACTGCCCTTGACCTGCCAAAGGGTCTGTGACCCTCTGGACTCCCTTTTCGCGATTGAGTTGGTGACGCTATCACACAACGTCCGCGTGTCTATGCGAGGATTCGCGTCTGCGGACGCGACCAGAGGGCAATGGAAACAGACGAAGTCTGCGGTCGCCCTCTGGACTGCTTTGCCCCCTCCTGCGCTTGTTGGTTGGTAAAGCGGCAGTGGAGAACGCAAAAGTCAATATTTGTCCTAAATATCTATTCGCCGCCCAAATGCGACATTCCTGCAAGCGGACATAATTTTTTGTGCTCAAAAATGCCCGGCCCAGCAGAAGCATTCCTGCCAAGCCGGGGAGAATGGCGCATTACTCGCCGTAGTACGCCTTCAGATACATTTCCTTGATTTCGCTGATGAGCGGGTAGCGCGGGTTCGCGCCGGTGCACTGGTCGTCGAACGCCTGCTCGGACATTTCGTCCAGCGTCGCGAGGAACTTCTCCTCGTCCACACCGTAGTCGCGGATCGTATTCTTGATGCCGACGCGCTCCTTCAGGGCATGGATGTTGCGAATCAGGTTCTCCACCGTCTCGTCGTCATTCGCACCCTTGAAGCCGAGGAACTCGCCGAATTCAGCGTAGCGGCGCTTCGTGTGCGGATAGGCGTACTGCGGGAAGGTGCCCATCTTCGTGGGAACTTCGGCGCTGTTGTAGCGGATGACCAGCTCAATCAGCAGCGCGTTGGCGATGCCGTGCGGCAGATGATGGAACGCGCCCAGCTTGTGCGCCATGGAGTGGCAGACGCCGAGGAATGCGTTCGCGAACGCCATGCCAGCCATCGTGGCGGCGTTGCCCATCTTTTCGCGGGCAACCGGCTCGTTCTGACCGTTGTCGTAGCACGCGGGCAGATACTCGAAAATCAGCTGAGCCGCCTGCTTCGCCAGACCGTCGGTGAAGTCCGTCGCCATCATGGAGGCGTAGGCTTCCAGCGCGTGGGTCAGCGCGTCGATACCGGAGGCGGAGGTCAAGCCCTTCGGCGCGGACATCATCATGTCAGCGTCCACAATCGCCATCTTCGGCAGCAGCTCGTAGTCCGCCAGCGGGTACTTCACGCCGGTGTCCTGATCGGTAATGACGGCGAACGGGGTGACTTCGGAGCCCGTGCCAGCGGAGGTCGGGACGGCGATGAAGTACGCCTTTTCACCCATCTTCGGGAAGGTGTACACGCGCTTGCGGATATCCATGAAACGCATCGCCATGTCGAGGAAGTCCACTTCCGGATGCTCGTACATGACCCACATAATCTTGCCGGCGTCCATTGCGGAACCGCCGCCGATGGCGATAATGCAGTCCGGCTGGAAGGAGGTCATCGCCTTGGCGCCTTCCTTCGCGCAGGCGAGGGACGGGTCGGGCGCAACATCGTAGAACGTGGTGTGGACGATGCCCAGCTCATCCAGCTTGTCGGTAATCGCCTTGGTGAAGCCGGATTTGAACAGGAACGCGTCGGTGACGATGAAGCAGCGCTTCTTGCCCATAACTGCCTTGAGTTCATTCAGGGCGACAGGCAGGCAGCCCTTCTTGAGGTAGACCTTTTCAGGCGCACGGAACCACAGCATATTCTCCCTCCGGATGGCAACAGTCTTGACATTCAGCAGGTGCTTGACGCCGACATTCTCGGAGACGGAGTTGCCGCCCCACGAGCCACAGCCCAGCGTCAGCGACGGACGCAGCATGAAGTTGTACAGGTCGCCGATGCCGCCCTGAGAGGAAGGCGTGTTGACGAGGATACGGCAGGTCTTCATGCGCGCGGCGAAGCGGTCAATCAAATCCTTGCGGGTGACGGCATTCAGGTAGATAGAAGAGGTGTGGCCGTAGCCGCCGTCAGCAATCAGGTGCTCCGCCTTGTCGAACGCATCGTCGATGTCCTTGGCGCGGTACATCGCCAGCACGGGAGAGAGCTTCTCATGCGCGAACTCTTCGGAAATATCCACGGATTCGACTTCACCAATCAGCACCTTGGCGGTTTCCGGCACGTCCACACCTGCGAGCTTGGCAATAGTGTGCGCCTTCTGACCGACAATCTTGGCATTCAGCGCGCCGTTGATGATGATGGTCTTGCGCACCTTGTCCAGCTCTTCGCCTTCGAGGAAGTACGCGCCGCGCTTGGCGAACTCCGCCTTCACCGCGTCGTAGATGCTGTCCAGTACGATGGTGGACTGTTCGGACGCGCAGATCATGCCGTTGTCGAACGTCTTGGAGTGCAGGATGGAGTTGACGGCCACCTTCACATCAGCGGATTCGTCGATAATCGCGGGCGTGTTGCCAGCGCCGACGCCCAGCGCAGGCTTGCCGGAGGAGTACGCCGCCTTGACCATGCCGGGGCCGCCGGTGGCAAGGATGATGTCGGCTTCCTTCATCGCCATGTTGGTCAGCTCCAGCGAGGGAACATCGACCCACGAGATGATGTCTTCGGGCGCGCCGGCAGCCACAGCGGCTTCCAGCACAACCTTCGCGGCGGCGATGGTGGACTTCTTCGCGCGCGGATGGGGAGAGATGATGATGCCGTTGCGGGTCTTGAGGCAAATCAGCGTCTTGAAAATGGCGGTAGATGTGGGGTTGGTGGTCGGGATGACCGCCGCGACAACGCCGATAGGTTCTGCAACCTTCATCATGCCGAATGCTTCGTCGCGCTCCAGCACGCCGACGGTCTGCGTGTCCTTGTAGGCGTTGTAGATGTATTCAGCGGCGTAGTGGTTCTTGATGACCTTATCTTCCACCACGCCCATGCCGGTTTCTTCCACCGCCATCTTCGCCAGCGGGATGCGCATGTTGTTCGCGGCGAGGGCAGCTGCCTTGAAAATCTTGTCCACCTGCTCCTGCGTGTAGGTCGCATAGACCTTCTGTGCCGCGCGGACGCGGGCGAGGGCCGCCTCGAAGCTCTCCACGCTATCGACGATCGGATACTCTTTCGCCATGATACTCTCTCCTTATGCTTCATCCGTCCTGCGGGGATGCGCCCGCGAACGGGGGATGTCGGTGTTTGTCGGGGTGACGAGAACAGTGTATCAGATTGTTAAGCTCTTGTCAAGTGGCTGACATGATTTTAACGATATTTTTTTCACAATTTAATACGTTTTCGGAACGGGATGAATGGAATGGCGAATAGATGGACGAAGGGGACAAATGCAAAAAGCACTGTACAGTAAAAAAACAGCGGATGAATGTCGAACTTGCTGTTCTTGCTTGAAAATGTGCGGAAGATGCGGTATAATGGGGTGGAAAAGCACTGGAAGGGGAGGGACACTCGTGAAAAGGAGTAGCACAGATACTTGTTGCCTCACGTTACCACTAAAATTGGAAAAGTGGCAGTCTGACCGCCTTGAAAAACGCTTTGAAATTGGTAGACAAATCTATAATACGATAGTTCATGCGGAGTTGAAGAAACTGCGCAAACTCGAAAGAACGCAGCAATATCAAGAAATTGAACAGAAGCTGGAAAACGCGAAGTAAGAAGAAAACTTTGGAAAAAGAAACGACAATTGCTGGATCAAAATGGACTTAGCGAAAACCACTTTAAGGCGGATATGAAATATTATTATCCGCATTTCAAGGATAACATTGCTTCAAGCGTGGCAGTTCATGGAATTGCGTCACAAGCTTGGACGGCGTTTGAAAAAGTGCTGCTTTCAAAAGATGGAAAGATGGTGCATTTTAAGAAAAAGGGAGAATTATCCTCGCTGAGAGGTTATTCACAGGCGGGAAAGAGTGGTGGCATCGAAATAATTTTTCGCGGCAGCTATGTCGAATGGAAAGGGCTGAAACTGTCCTCCAACAACGATTATGAAACGGAAATGCTCAGCAGGCGCGTGAAATATGTGCGCATCCTTCGTCAAGACGGCAAGACAAAGCCGCATTGGTATGCACAGCTTGTTTTGGAAGGAAAGCCGGCGGTGAAGCGCGACCCGATAAGCGGTGCGCCGAAGCATCCCATCGGACATGGTGCCGTCGGCATCGACATTGGCACGCGAACACTGGCGTATTCGGCAGATAGCAAAGTAGATTTGATAGAATTGGCTGACCGTGTTCAGAATATTGAGCAGGAGAAATTACTGCTTCAAAGAAAGCTGGACAGAAGCCGACGGGCGACAAATCCGGAAAACTATAAGCCGGATGGAACCATCAAGAAAGGCGTGAAGCTGACACGGAACAAGTCCAAGCGATACAGGAAGATTCAGCACCAATTGGCGATGCTCCAGCATCGGCAGGCAAACATCCGAAAACGTCAGCATAACGAACTGGCGAATTACCTGCTGACGCTGGGTGATTGCTTCTTTGTGGAAGATATGGACTACCGCGCATTAACCCGTAAAGCGAAGAAAACAGAAATTTCCGAAAAGACGGGGCGCTATAAACGCAAAAAGCGCTTCGGGAAGTCCATTGCGAATAAAGCACCGTCGATGCTGATTGCCCTGCTGGATCAGAAATGTAAATCACTGAATCTGGAAGGTGTCAAAAAGGTAGACACGGCGGTAAAAGCAAGCCAGTATAATCATCAGACAGACGAATGCAAGGCAAAGGAGTTGAAAGAACGCTGGAATATTATGCCGGACGGCGAGCGAATTCAGCGCGATTTGTACTCGGCGTTCCTGCTCCAGCATTGCAGAAGAGATTTGCCGGAATATAATAGGAAGAAATTGCAGGAAGCATTCGGAAACGAGCTTTATCGGGTCTTTGATCGCGAGGCACTCCAACGGGACTATCCGAAATTTGTGGAATACCATCGGAAGACGATTCAACGCCTTTCCGCGCTGCCCAAAACGATTGCCAGCATGGGCATCAGGCGAAGCATCAGCTAACACAAAAATCCGGTGAGGTTCGCACCAGCAAAACCGGTCGATTGTCCGTCCGGGGCTGTCGCTAATGGCAACAAAGGTTGCCTTGACAGCAGAAGAGTTTCGGGAAAATAGTCAGCGCAGCATTGATTTGTTCAATACTGAAAAGCTATCTACCGACTCAACACACGTTCTAAAAAGTGCATATTGCATTCTGTGCATTTCTGCAGTTGCAATCTGCACGGAGCGTGTGGAGGCAAAGTGCTTGGATGTTTGCGCGGCAGGGGTTTCGCGTCGTTGCAATCTGCACGGAGCGTGTGGAGGCAAAGTTCTGCGGCAATTTCATGTTCAGCAGCGTGTCGCGTTGCAATCTGCACGGAGCGTGTGGAGGCAAAGGGCGCGTTCCGGCGCGGGGGCGGGGATGTCAGCCGTTGCAATCTGCACGGAGCGTGTGGAGGCAAAGCGTGAAATCGCATATTCCAGCTACGCCTAACGCCGTTGCAATCTGCACGGAGCGTGTGGAGGCAAAGACGGGGGCATCCTCCTGCCGCCGTACAATGCCCGTTGCAATCTGCACGGAGCGTGTGGAGGCAAAGTTGTTTGCACCCGGAACTGCTTGTTTCAAGCCGTAGTTGCAATCTGCACGGAGCGTGTGGAGGCAAAGCCATGATGGATAGCTGCATTCTTTCAACCCCGCAAGCCGTTGCAATCTGCACGGAGCGTGTGGAGGCAAAGGTGGCTTCCAGCAGATACTGATAGCGCAGCGTCGCGTTGCAATCTGCACGGAGCGTGTGGAGGCAAAGGGCGGTGGTAGCGCCCGACTGCTTAATCTGCTTGGGTTGCAATCTGCACGGAGCGTGTGGAGGCAAAGTGAAAAGGTCGCAGGAGCGCGGCGGGAAATTACACGTTGCAATCTGCACGGGGCCTGCAGAGAAACCGAACGGCATCATCCCCCGAAAAAATCCGAGAAAATTTATGCAGACCTATTGCATTTTTATTCATTTTGGTGTATAATCCATCTTGTCCGGCAGACGGACACAAAAATGATGAAAATCAGGATGAAGATAAAGGAGTCGATTGTTATGGCGAAGATGCGCGTATTGCTGGCTTATTCCGGTGGCCTGGATACCTCGATTATCGTGCCGTGGCTGAAGGAGAATTATGACTGCGACGTGGTCTGCGTTGCGGGCGACGTCGGGCAGGGCGAAGAGCTGGAGCCCCTCCACGAGAAGGCGAAAAAGTGCGGCGCTGAAAAGCTGTACATCGAAGACCTGCGCAAGGAATTCGTTGAGGACTTCATTTGGCCGACGCTCAAGGCGGGCGCGGTCTACGAGGGCAAGTACCTGCTGGGCACGTCCTTCGCACGGCCGCTGATTGCCAAGCGCCTCGTCGAAATCGCCCACAAGGAGAACTGCACTGCCATCTGCCACGGTTGCACCGGCAAGGGCAACGACCAAGTCCGCTTCGAGCTGACCATCAAGGCGTTTGACCCGAACATGCAGATTATCGCGCCGTGGCGTATCTGGGATATCAAGACCCGCGAGGAGGAAATTGACTACGCCGAAAAGCGCGGCATTCCCGTCCCGGTCAAGAAGGATCGCCCGTATTCGATGGATCGCAACATCTGGCACATCAGCCACGAGGGCGCGGATTTGGAAGATCCGTGGAACGAGCCGCCGGAAGATCTGCTGCTGACGATGGTCACGCCTGAAAAAGCGCCTGATCAGCCCGAATACGTCACGGTGGACTTCGAGAAGGGCGTGCCGGTCGCCATCAATGGCGAAAAGCTGGACGCGGTGGATTTGCTGACGAAGGCGAACGAAATCGCGGGCCGCAACGGCGTCGGCTGCGCGGATTTGGTGGAGAACCGTCTGGTGGGCATGAAGTCCCGCGGCGTGTACGAAACTCCCGGCGGAACGATGCTCTACGCCGCGCACGGCATCCTCGAATCCATCACGCTTGACCGCGCCACCAGCCACTACAAGGAGCTGGTCGCGAGCAAGTTCGCGGAGCTGGTGTACGACGGCATGTGGTACACGCCCCTGCGCGAGGCGCTCTCCGCATTTGTGGACAGCACGCAGCAGGCGGTCAACGGCACGGTGAAGCTGAAGCTGTACAAGGGCAACTGCATCAATGCGGGCGTGAAGTCGCCGAACAGCCTGTACATGGAGGAAATCGCCACCTTCGGCGACAGCCACGACCTGTACAGCCACAAGGATTCTGCGGGCTTCATCAACCTGCTCGGTCTGCCGCTGAAGGTCAAGGCGATGGTGGAGCAGAAGAATAAGAAGTAATTCAAAGCAACACCGCACAACTCGGCGGCTGACCGCCTCATTTGTGTAAATGTGATAACTGTGGTGTCCAGCAAGTCCTGCACTGAATTCGGGAGTAGAGCCCCAAATAGTATAAACGCGCTCGTCGGAAGGTCGGCGGGCGCGTTTTCTGTGCGAATTTGAAATTTGGAGGGGGGATTTGAGGCAGCTGATTTCAGAAAAAAACGATTTTCTGAAAGGTGGTTACACGCAGACACGAAAGTCCTTGTGAGGATACACAACAATTTGGCATGATTTTGTTAGAAATGCCGGAAATATATAATTCCGCAAGAAAACACTTGACTTTTTTCGGGGGGGGTAAAATGGAAGAAGAAAATTGTGAAGGAGGGGAGATGTAGAAAGTGATGCGGACGATGTAGGGATAAAACTACGCAAAGACACTAACGGAAACGAGGTTCATTCAGGGAAAATGATAAGGAGATGTGTATACGATGGCAATGATTAAATGTCCGGAATGTGGACGCGATATTTCTGATGCTGCAAGTGCTTGCCCCGGCTGTGGTGCACCTGTTCGCAAGGCAGGCTGTATGGTTCGATTTGAAAGACCACGTGCGATAATCTGGGGAGTAGCGGTGAATGGTGTACTTTATGTTGATGGACAGTGAGCGGGTTCTGTTGCAAATGGTGCAACTTTTGAGGTATATCTATCATATGGTCAACATAGTGTTTCCATAGAAAGTAACACAAGCCTTAATCTTACTTCTAAACGTTCAAATGCAGATACTTTGAACATCCCTATGGGCGCAAAGAAAGTTATTGTAACAATCAAAGGCAAGTCTGATGTTGTTACTGCGCTTGGCGGAGGTGCAAAACTGGGAATTGCAGACGTTGAGGTTATCCGCTAATACAAATACAGGAATAAATCCGCTGTCCGCCTCCCATTCTCGGAGGCGGATTTTTCATATCCATGCACATAAAAACGAGCCAGCTTCTCACGAAACTGGCTCGTCACTGTGAAATGACTCAAAAACTAATACAATTCCCGGCTATCGTTTTGCAATAACCCTTTCGTTTTACATTGGGTGCATTTGGGTGCAAACTGAGGCGCTGTGGGCGCAGCACCGGGCTTTCGTTTGATCTTTAATTGTCAAGTCAAGTGCAACAGGTGGTTGAAGAAAACTTCAAAGGGAAATCTCCAGCCGAGGTATTTACGGGGACGAAGATTAATCTTGCTGGTATGCTGCCTTTATACAGACTCAATATGTCAGCGATGCCCTTGGGATACAGGTCAAGTACATTACAGACATAGAGAAGATCCGGGCCTACGTCGTGATATCCATGCCGGTCATCTCGATCAACGAGCAGGTGGCGGATTCGGGCGGAGTTCTAAAGCCTGCCAGGGTGGAAAAGCTGCTGTGCAAATCAGAGCATGACATTTGCAGCGGATAGCATTCATCTACATCCATAACGCCTGCCGCAGCCAGATGGCGGAAGAACTGGAGTGGCACCCGGCGTTGGACGTGTTCGAGAGCTGCTCTGTATGGACGGAGCGGAGGATCGCATCAACCTGGACACCGTTCGGCTGATGAAGGCACTGTACGGCTTTCATGAAAAAGAAACTGCGCATACCGGGTTTGGTACGCGCAGGCCTGGTCGTTACATTTTGTTGACGCCGCCCTCGGTCACGCCGTTTTCGTTATAGGCGTCAATGGCATAATAGTAGGTTTCCCCAGCATTCAGCGTCGTGATGAAGGCTTCTTCGCTGCCATACACCTGGTAGCTGGCATAAAGTTTGTCGGGCGCAATGCCGAAACGCACGTTGTAGCCCGTGGCGCCCTCCGCCTTGTCCCAGGTCAGGCGGCAGGTCATGGGATCCTCCATAACGGCATGGCCGCCTGCGACCCGTTGAGGTTTTTCGCCATTGCCGATGCCAAATACGCGCAGGCCGGAAATGCTCACGAGGCTGTTGTAGGGCGTCTCCTCACAGGTGATGCGCACAAATCGCAGCTGCGTGTCCTGAGCCAGCACATGGTAGGGATGGCTGCGGTCGTCCTCCGTCGTCCGGGCATCCACCAGCGTTGTCCAGTTCTTGCCATCGAGGCTGCCTTCCAGCAGGTAGCGGGTGCGCAGCTGCTTGCCAGAGTCCACATAGCGCCCGCCCACTGCGCCGGGCAGACCGCACGCCTCAGGCGGCATCTGCATGACTGGGATGCCCTCTTCCGCAAAGTTGATCTGAATCCCATGCACGCTGCACGGTTCGCCCAGATCCAGCTTCAGCCATTCGCCTTTGCTTCCCCTGGCTGTCCACCAGGTCTTGATGCTTTCATCCACAGACAGCTGGGCAGGATGCCCCTCCGCAAAGGATGACGCTTCCACCGGCTTGCGGTAGGAAAGCAGCATGTGGCGGGGCTTGATCGACCAGGGATCAAATTTGCCTTGGGGAATTTCCAACGGATAATCGGCGAAATTCTGATTGCAGAACAGCAGACCATCCTGATCCACGCCTGCGGGAAACAGGCCGACGCGGCGTTCAAAATCAGCGTTGACGCTGATGCCCATGCTGGCAACATGCCACAAATTCCCGTAACGATCCTCCATGGTGCTGCCATGACCTGCGGCAGTGATGAATCCGCTCAGACGGGAGCTGAAGGGGGAATTCACGCCGAAGGTGAAGGAACCCAGCGGCGCATCACCCACCACATAGCCGTTACTGTAAATGGACTCTTCCGTGGCTGGCGCGCTATACTGCAGGTAATACCGACCGTTCAGCTTGCTCATGTAGGGGCCTTCCATGAACGGGTCGCCGCTGCCAAAAAAGATGTCGTACAGCGTCTGCTCAAGCTCAGGACGATCCTTTTTCTTTTTGCCTGGGAAGTTGAAACGCTCAAAGCCATGGCTTTTCTTGTCCCCATAGATGAGGGATTTGCGTTCGCCGATGGGCGTCATGGTGGCGGGATCCAGCTCGGTGCCATAGATGGGACGGTCGTTGGCACTGCCCCAGTACAGGTACACCCGGCCGTCATCATCCGAGAAAATCGCCGGATCCCAGAAATCAAAGGGTGCGCTGACCTTCTCAAACTGGTCGGACAGAGGATCCTTCGTCCGCCAGATGGTGCTGGATTCGCCCTTGCTGGACGCGCAGAAATACAGATAGTCGCCGATCTGCCTTGCGTCCGGAGCATACAGGTACATATCCAGATTGCGGTTCTCATGCCACTGCCAGCTGGCAAGATCGTTGGAATAGTAGAAGCCTGCGCTCATGCTGGCGAACAGGTAATAGGTGCCCTTGAAGAGAACCAGCGTAGGATCGGCAGCTTCCCGGTGGGCGGCTTTGCCGTAGTGCTGGAACTTGTACGCCAAATCAAGCGGATTGCAGTATTCCATAAGCAAGTTCCTTTCTGAAAAACCAGGCTACACGCAGCTTGAATCCGCGTGTAGCCTGCTGGGTGATGTGCTGTATTTTACCGAATCACATCCGCAAAATACACGTTGTTGCTTTAAGGTAACACCGCACAAATGAGGTGGTTGGCTGACGAATGGATTTTTCGTCAGATGCAAATGCAAATTCCGAAGGTTTACTGGATGTAAATCGAGGAATTTGCATGCCGCAGATGGCGGAAAAGACATCGCCAGACGCGCCGCCGAATTGTGCGTTGTTGCCTTAATTCCCGGCACGAGCCGCAAAGCGCTCGTAAGCGGTCTGCTTGATGCTCAGGTACTCCTCCAGGCCCAGTTCCTGCAGCTTCTGCTGATAAGCCTTGAAGGATTCGGGAGTCAGCTCGGCACGGCCCATGATGAAGTTGACAATCATGGGATGCGCATAGTCCTGCATATTGGTGTTGATGCGGTTGACCTTTTCCTGCTCCTCAGCAGTGAAGGACACCACATAGGGATACACGCTTGCACCGCCATACTTGGTCCACACTTCATCGCCCAGCACGTTGGGGTCGATGCCCTGCTCATTCAGCTCGCAGGTACGGGTGGCGTAATTCACCACGATGCCGGGCAGACGGTTCTCGGAAAACTCATACTGACCCAGATCCTTGGCCTCGTTCATTTCCTTGGTCCACAGAATGGAACCATTCTCGCGGGCGCCGTGCGTAATGCCCTTGTCCAGGTATTCAGCCAGCTCGGCAGCACCCTGTTCCTCGCTCAGACCCATGCTGCGGGTGGCGGTACCTTCGTCGGTGTAGAACCAGTCGATAGCCGTCAGGATGCGGGTCAGCTTCTCCTTGCTGCAGGCGGTGGAAATCGCCCAGCCGGAGTTGCTGGTGGCACGGGTCGCAGCCAAATAGACAGGGGGTGGGGGTTTCGATGCCATGCTCGGTATCAATGGGGGAGGCCAGCGGCATCACGTCCATCAGCAGGCCGTATTCCGGCAGGGACATAGCATCGCCCACCTGCTGCACCAGAGCGAACCAGATGCCCGCAGAGCCGCCGTAGGTCAGGGTAGTGTTGGGCAGGTAGAACAGATCCTGGGAACGGCCGGCGAAGTCGGCATAGATGTAGCCCTTCGCGTACCATTCCTTCATCTTGACCAGGTAATTATAGAAGTTGTCCTCCGCAATACCGTAGCCCACGGAGCCGTCTTCCTTCAGGTAATCGGTGCCGCCGATGCCGAAGCCGCTGATCAGCTCGCCCGTGGAAAAGTAGCCGGTCGCAGGCAGGATGAGGCAGGCATAGTCCGGTAAGCCAGCAGCAGTGAAGTACTGCTTCATCAGCTCCAACATGTACTCCCAGTCGGCGATGGTGGTGGGCTCTTCGCTGCCGCTGGGGAAGGCTACGTTGCCGCCGGTCATGGTCTCCAGAATGTCACGGCGATATACCAGACCGCCCCACTGCTTGGGATGATCCTGGATGGTGGCTGCCAGGTAGATGCGGCCGCTGTCGTCAAACAGCGCGGATTTCACATCAGGGTTAGCGTCCAGCCAGGTCTTGTAGTTGGGCATGCAATCATCCAGATACGGGGTCAGATCATAGATCACGCCGTCGTCGCACAGGGTGCCCAGGTTCTCGGTGTTGAAGCCCATATCCATGATATCGGTGTAGTCGCCGGTACCAAGCATCAGGGACATCTGATCGGCTTCGCTGCCCTGGGGCGGAATCTGCCAGTCGATTTCGATGTTGAACATATCCTGCCAGTAATGGATCACTGCGCTGTTACGATAGTCCTCTTCGGGATTGGGCACGTCGTTGCCCTGCTGGAACACGGTGTAGGTCAGCTTCTTGTCGTTGTCAGCCAGTGCCGCAACTTGTACAAGGCTCAGCAGCATGATGGCAGCCAGGAACACGGAAACGATTTTTCTCATGGGAACCTCCTTATTATTCAGCGTGATGTCTTCACGCTTTAGAATCTTAATCAGCCCTTGACGCCGCCAAGGGTAATGCCCGTCACAAAGTACCGCTGCGCAAAGGGATAGGCCACCAGAATCGGCAGCGTACCCACGATGGTCACGGCATACTTCACCAGGTTGCCGGTCATGTTGACCACATGGTTGGCTTCGCTGGAAGAAGTCAGCAGCTTGGACACGTCGTTCTGGATCAGCAGCGAGCGCATGATCAGCTGCAGGGGCCACTTTTCACGGACACGGGGCAGGTAAATGGACGCGGGATACCAGCTGTTCCACTGGCCGATCACCGAAAACATGATGATGACTACCAGCGTGGGCTTGACCAGCGGCAGCAGAATCTGGAACAGGATGCGGACGGGACCCGCGCCGTCCAGCTTGGCCGATTCCTCGTAGGCGCCGGGCAGCTGCTCAAAGGCGGACTTCATCACAATGATGTAGTATGCGTTCATCAGCGCGGGCACGATGATTGCCCAGCGGGTATTGATGAAGCCCAAGCTGCGGATGACCATGTAGGTGGGGATCAGGCCGCCGCTGAAGATCATGGTGAACATGATGAACACGGTGAGCGGCCGGGCCAGCTTGAAATTCTTGCGGCTCACCAGGAAGCCGGCGATGGCCGTCAGGAAGGTGACTGCCGCGGCGTTGGTCACAACATACAGCAGGGTATTGCCATAACCCTCGATGATGGCGGAATTGCTCAGCACAATACGGTATCCTTCCAGCGTCGGCCTGCCCAGAGGCGCAAAGAGGATACCGGAGGAAGCCATCAGCAGCCGAGGATCACTGACGGAGGCCATCAGGACATGCCACAGGGGCATCAGACACAGAAAGCCAAAGGCAATCAGAACGCCGTAATTGAAGATGCAGAAGATGATTCTGGATTTGTTTGTACGCTCAATCATATCAGCACCTCCTTAAAGCACCGAGGTATCGGTGTATTTCTTGCTGAAGTAATTCGCCGCCAGCAGCAGTATGGTGTTGATTACGGAGTTGAACAGGCCCACGGCGGTGGAATAGCCGTACTGCGCCTTTTCAATACCCAGACGCTGGACGTGGGTGCTGATGACGTCGGCGGTGGAATAGATGCTGGGGTTATACAGCAGCAGGATCTTCTCGAAGCCCACGCTCAGCAGGGAGCCGCAGCGAAGAATCAGCATGGTCACGATCGTCGGCATGATGCAGGGAATGGTGATGCTCCACACGCGGCGCAGACGGTTGGCGCCATCAATGGCGGCTGCCTCGTGCATCTCCTGGCTGACGGAGGTGATCGCCGCCACAAAGATGATGGACGAATAGCCCAGGTTCTGCCACAGGTCGGACAGCAGGTTGATTGCCCAGAAGTAATTGGGGTTCGTCAGCAGGTTTTCTTTGGGCCGCCCCGTGAGCGCGCAAAAGATATTGGTCACCATGCCGTTGGAGGCGCAGAACTCAATCACCAGGCCGCAGATCACCACCAGGGAAATGAAATAGGGCATGTAGCGGATGGTCTGGATCGCCTTTTTGAAGCGCTTGCAGCCGATTTCGTTCAGCTGAAGGGCGAAGATGATGGCCATCGGGTAGGCAATGACCAGACCCAGCAGGCTGATGACCAGCGTGTTGCCAGAATCGACGCGAAGCTGGGATTGGTGAAGAAGTCCACGAAGTTGTCAAAGGCCACCCACTGGCTGCCCAGGATACCGCGCTGCGGCTTGAAATCCTGGAACGCGATCACTAGCCCGGCCATGGGCGCGTAATTGAAGATCAGGAAGAAGGCGATGATCGGGATGGACAAGAGGTACAGCCCCTTGTTCATGGCGATATCATGACGCCAACCGGTTTTCCTGCCCATTGCCTGCACATCGTCAGTCTTTGCTTGCATGACTCTCGTCCTTTCTGTACGGGATATTATTCATCTCAGGAAATCGACTGCAATTTCTGTACTTAATTTATCCTTTTCTGTCCGTCAACTATATTACAATCAACGGAATTTTATCATATATTTCGTATTTTCAGCCATCCTTTGGTGACGCACCGCGCCGCGTCGTCGCAATCGGCGTCGATACCGCCCGCCGTGATTTTCCAGCTCCAGTAGAACCAGCCGAGACACTCGCTGAAGCCGTCTTGGAACAGTTCAGCCAGGGTACAATACAGCTCGTCCTTTTCCGATGGGGTCATCTCGCGCAGGCCGTCGGCTGTGTTCTGGACATTCCACTCGCCCACGATCAGCGGGATCCGCCGCCCTGCCGCCCGCAAGCGCTTCCCGAGGGACAGCAGATAGTCACGGTACACGTCCAGGTTCCGCTGCGTGAAGAGCATCCGCTCAGGTGTCATCAGGTAATGATGCGTATCCAGGCATACGCCTTCCATGCCTTCGTTCAAGAGAAAGTCATCCCAGATATCCAGTTCAAAGGCATCGCAGAATACAATGCGCTTGTCCGCTGCCATATGCCTGCGCATCCGTGCATACGCGTCCCGGTAGAACTGCTTGAGAAACGCCAGTGAGTAGTTGGCGTTCCCTTCAGCCAGCTCCGGCTCCGCCGGGGTGTACTGACATTATGAGCATAATCGAATCTGATGTGTTCAAAGCTGTGGTAAATGACATACGACCGGAATAAGCTGCCAAACGATAAAAGACCAGTCACAACGACTGGCCTTTTTCATTTCCTGCAGTTTATGCAGTCTTTGATGAGCATGCGAGAGAAGGTTGAATTTCAACCCCATCTCTGAATCGGACGACCACGCGCCCGTCATGGTATATGGTCATCACATCAGCGAGGGCGAAGAACAAGCCTTCATCGAACTCATCCAGAAGGCCTTCCTGCTGGCTGAAAATCTCCATAAACCACTCGGTGTTCTTGCGAATATTCATCCGTCGGCTTCGTTCAGCCTGCAGTGCCTTAAGCCGTCCATCAGCTTCTTCGTATCGTTCGACCAAGGCGGCATGCTTGCGCTGGTATTCTTCCTGATCCTGAACGCTGCGGGAATTTTCTTCTATCAGCTGTCTGGACAATTCAACCAGAACGGTGGTTTCATCTGTAATGGTCCGAATTCCCGCTTCAAGTTCTGTGAGATTGCACATGGCATCAATACCCAGCCTGCAGGCGGCAAGGGTTTCTTCCTTGATTTCCATCCGCTGATTGAGGGCGTCCACGAAGGCTTCCTTCAGTTTTTCCACGGTCAAATGCGGTGTTTTGCAGCGGTGGCCCTTTTTGTACTTGTCGTTGCACTGCCAGATAAAGGAACGGCAAACGTCATTTGAGTACCAGAGCTTTCGACCGTAAAAACCGCCACAGTCCCCGCAAATCACTCTCGCAGAGAACAAGTGCGCTGAACTGTACCGCCGATCAAGTCCCTTCCGGCGCCCAATCTCCAGCAGAACGCGGTCGTGATCAACCGGGTCGATGATCGGCTCATGACTGTGTTCGATGTAATACTGTGGAACCTCGCCTTCGTTCACCTTCATTTTCTTTTCAAGGAAATCAATGGTGAACTGCCTCTGGAGGAGGGCAGCGCCTTTGTACTTCTCATTCTGAAGGATGCTCATTACCGTAGACGCTTGCCATTCCTTTTTGCCGCCCGGAGTAGGTATACCCGCCTCGGTCAGCGTCTTGGCGATATGGGAGCCGGTTTTGCCCAAAAGGAATTCACGATATATGTACCGCACAATCTTGGCTTCCTCTTCGACAATCTGGGGAAGTCCATCTTCTCCTTTTTCATAGCCGAGAAAATACTTGTACCCAAGGCTGACCTTGCCATCTGCAAAACGCTTGCGCTGGTCCCAAGTAACGTTGTCGGAAATGGAACGGCTTTCTTCCTGCGCGATACTGGACATGATGGTAATGAGCAGCTCTCTTTTGCCATCCAGCGTGTTGATGCTCTGTTCCTCGAAGTAAACTGCAACGCCGCGATCCTTCAGTTTGCGGATGGTGGTCAGGGTGTCGACCGTGTTCCTGGCGAAGCGGGAGACGGACTTTGTAAGGATCAAGTCGATCTTCCCGTCAAGGGCATCCTTGACCATGCGGTTGAAACCTTCGCGGCGTTTTGTGTTGGTGCCGGTGATGCCCTTGTCAGTGTATACCTCAACGAAAATCCAGTCAGTACGCTCTTTGATCTTCTTTGTGTAGTAGTCGACCTGAGCCTCGTAGCTGGTTTGCTGTTCCTCATGCTCGGTTGAAACGCGGGCATATGCAGCGACACGCTTTTTGACCACCGGCACCAGCGTGGACTGCATGAATCCTGCATTGATCGTCGGCTGGATGACCTGTATCTGCCGTTTAGTTACCTGCCTTTGCATAACGCCTCCTCATTTGTTCAGCGGCTTTTTCACGCATTTCATCTGTCCAACTTTCTGAACGGGAAGGAAAAGTCCATTTCACTTCATGGGTTGTACCATCCGTCAGATGAAAAACCATAAGGTTGTCCGGCATGGCGTCAATCCGTTCGATGCGGTTCTTTACAGCGTCCGCATCATATTCTGCAAGCCCCAACACTTGGGTGCATGCATTTCTCAATGTTTCTTCAGGGATCGCCTTCGATGCGCAGTATTTTTTGCCGCGGAGGTTATAGGTGGTGCAGCACCAAAGCCATCTGGCTTTTGCTTTCTTACGACGGTAGTTCTTTCCGCAAATGCCGCAACGCACCAGTGAAGTCAGTTCAGAAGTCTCTCCGCCATTGCTGCCATACTTGGCGGCTCTGCGAGCGTTTTCACGCCTTACAGCTTCGAACACCTCATGGGGAACGATGGCTTCATGATCATCCTGAATGAAGAACTGCGGCATTTCGCCTTTGTTTTTCTTTACTTCCTTTGTGATATGATCGGTGACAAAGGATTTTTGCAGAAGAAGATCGCCGGCATATTTTTCGTTGCGAAGCATGCTTCTTATCGTCGTGCTGAACCATTCGCCGCCCAAACAGGTAGGTGCGTCCTCTTCAAAGAGTATGTTGGCGATTGCCTGCTGAGCGTATCCCTCAAGATACAGCTGGAAAATGCGCCTAACCAGTTCTGCTTCTTCCGGGATCATTTCGACCAGCCCGTCCACCTGATGGTAGCCGACTAGGTTGAAATGAGTGGTGTAGCCCTCTTCGAACTTCTTTCTGATGCGCCATTTGCAGTTCTCGCTGGTGGCGCGGCTTTCTTCCTGTGCCTGAGAAGCGAGGAGTGTGATCATCAGTTCGCCAGCTTCCGTTAGCGTATCGATGTTCTGTTCTTCGAAGTAAATGCCGATGCCCATGCGTCTGAGGTCTCTGACCGTCGTGAGCAAGGTGACCGTGTTGCGGGCAAAGCGGCTGATGGACTTGGTAATGATCCTGTCGATCTTACCGTCCTTGCAGTCTTGGATCAGCTGCACGAAGCGCGGGCGGTCGTCCTTTGTACCGGAGTAGGCTTCATCGGCGTAAATGCCGGCGAAGACCCAATCGGGGTTACGCTGGATGTATTCGTTGTAGTAACTGATCTGGGCAGCAAGCGAATGCTTCATTGCATCCTTGTCACACGAAACACGTGCATATGCCGCAACCCGGAGCAGTTTCCGTTCAGCCAGCTTCATTGGCTGAACCAGTTGAATGGTGCGTTCCACTTGAGATACCCCCTTTCGTAGGTGGCATATTACCGTCAGGGGACAGCTTTATCAAGTTAATATCGCGCCAGATACTGCGGGCGGATACACCAAACTTTTCGGCAACGATTGTATCAAATTTCTCGTAGTCCTCCGCCGTAATCAGGCCCGAACCCAGCCATTGCTGGGCAATGCGCATGGTGCTCTGATAATACATGAGCGCCTTATCATCAGCCATGAGCATCACCACCCCGACCATACCGATGGACGAGATAACAGTCCCGGGAGCAGAACTTCCTCGGGCGGCTTCCATGCTGTATGAAAACGCCTCCGCAGTGCTGGCACTCAACTGAGAAGAGCTTCTTTCGAGTCATCTGTTCCGGATGAGCTGCCCACCATGCAATACGGCACTTCGGAGAGCAGAAGCGCTTCTGCCTATGCCCGGGGGATTGATCCAATGTGGCATTGCACTGTGGGCAGCGATCTGCATGAATTACCGCCTTCGGGGCGGGCACTACCTCTGACGATATAGGGTTGCGTTTGCAGTAGGACTTGACGGTATTGACGGAGATACCGAGCACCGAAGCAATTTTGCCGAAGCTGGCACCGTTTGCCCGGAGCTTTGCGATCTGTTCTTTTTCTTGCTGGGTCACGCTTTTTCTCCATTCCAGAAGGCGTATTGGGCACCTGCCTTCTGGCGATAAGCGAAGGAAAGCCGGGATTCGCCCCCCTCGGTGCACAAAAAAGACGCCACTCGTGTGAGTGACGTGGATGTATCTAGTAATCCTATGAATGAGCAAATTCCAAAAAACATCCAAACTTTTCTTTGAGCATAGCGCTGAAGCTCACCCTACGCCT
>UMKV01008836.1_pt1 | contig 37813 bp, 29 predicted proteins | sample 1966381 | NCBI WGS metagenome assembly UMKV01 (sample SAMEA4836182, study PRJEB28245) | human gut metagenome | biome: gut microbiome; material: fecal sample | place: Denmark | collected 2008
CAAAATTCGGGGCATTGTGCGGCTTCTGGCGCGTCATATTCACGCTCGGGATATCCGGAAGGTCCGCCCCGAAAAAGGCTGCGCCCACCTCGTTTCCGATCGGAAGCGTGGAATAATCCACCCGGTTGTCCACCGCCACGCAGAGCAGATTTTTACCCGGATGCACGCATGTCTGGATCTCCGCCTCAAACGGAAGGAAGCCTCCCCGGTGCTCGCAGAGCAGCTCGCCGTTTAAATACACCTTTGCCTGGTGGGTGACAGCTCCGAACCGCAGCACGATCCGCTGTCCTTTTAATATCGCCGGAATCACCAGCTCCGTCTGATAAAACGCCCATCCATAGTGATCGCGGAACGCCGCTCCCTCCACCTGGTCGTTGTAGGACGCCGGAACCGCCAGCTTCACCGGATCCTCCAGCGGCTTCTTCATCCACTCCTTTTCAAAGCCCGTGCCGTCGTCCAGCTTAAAATCCCAGATTCCCGACAGGTCGATCAGCGCTCTCGCATCATTCAATTTCGGATATAACATAGTTTTCTTCCTCCTTACCAATATGGTTTCCAGTCCTTCACAAGCCTTGTCAGCGCTTCCTCCTTCACCTCCGCCGTAATTTCCGTGCAGAGCGTCTGCACGCCCTTTTGAATCTTATATTTTATTGACGGAATCCTCGTTTTGGAATACAGTACATTGGTGTTCGGATCGGCGGTGATAAGAACGCCCTCGCCCTCCGCGGACGACACCGCGCACTTCATCCGCTTATTTTCCGCCAGGCAGAAGCCCTTTTCTTCCCTTGATGCAAATGCCTCCGAAAGCTTCGCTCCCACCGAAAAACCGCAGTCATACGCCTCGCACTTCACGGTACTCTCTATTTTATGTATCCGTTTATGCCCGTTTTCCGTCGGAATGATCGTCGTTTCCACCTCAATTCCCGGATACGGACTCCACCGCGACCACACGGAGTCCTCCCGCACGGCGCGCTCCTCGCAGATGCGACGCACATACACATAGCCGTCTATAAAAAATGCCAGCATACTGTCCGGGCAGTTTTCATAGAGCTCATAGCAGGACTTCGCCACGGAAAAGCCGAATTTCGTATCGTAGGCGAATTTCCCGTACTTTGCCACGATCTGCCCGTGCCCGTTCGGACTGTATACGCCCGGCACATATGCCGTCACATGATGCCGATAGCGCCGCACCAGCATGTCCGCCTCCGGCATACTGCAGATATCCGGCACTTTCGGAAATTCCGCCGCCTCCGCCGTCCAGAACGGGTGCTTATCCGGCAGCGCCAGCACGGTAAACGCCATCATGCTCCAGTAAACGGAGCCGGGACCGTTGTACTTTTCCGCCATCACCAGGTTCGGGTACGCATAGCCGATCGTCAGGATCCCCTCCCGGTCGAAAACCGGCTGCTGCATCCAGTATTTTATGTGCCGCACGATCAGTCCCTTCATCACCGGTACCGGAAACGGCGCCACATCCGCCAGAAGGCATGCCTCAAAAAAAGCCGCCTGCGCAAACCGGTAAATGAGCGACCGCCCAAACGGCAGCGCCTCCCCGTCCCCGTCGAACCAGTAAATAAATTCCTTCGCAAACAGCAATGCGCGCTCGCGGAACCTTCCGCAGCGCTCCTTATCCTCGTCCTCCATAAACATCGCATAAATGAGGCTGTAAAACTGAATGGCAACGGAAACATAGTAATCCTTCTGGTTGGAATCCCCGTCCCGGTACCAGCCGCTGCCGAGATAAAAGCTCTCCGTCAAATCCAGCGCCTCAAAAAGCCGCTCCCGGTCGTAAGGCATCCCGTTTTCCTTCAGCGCAAGGTTCACAAGTACCCGGAACAGCAGCCAGTTGCAGCAGGGAATCTGATGTTCATTGATCGTGTACAGATAGGCGGCGAGCCGCCGCTTTTCCTCACTGTCAAGCGGCTCCCAGAGAACATCCCCTGCGAGCAGCATTCCAAAGGCGATCGCGCCCATCTCGATAAACCGCTGGTCGTATTCCCCCGGAGCGCCCCAGAATTCGGGATTTTCCGGGTCGGTTCCCGCCGCAAGCCCCCTGCGGCAGACAGCCTCAAACCACGGCTCCTTTCCGCCGCCCGCCCAGAAGGGCACCAGTCCCCAGAGCGGCCGGGAAAAGCCCTCCATCAGAATTGCTTTTTCATCATAATTGGTAGAGGTCACTCCCAGGGAAACGCCCGCTCCCTCCGCTGTGTAATGGGGCTTCAGCGGATTTAAGAGCGAAAGCATCAGCGCCTGGAAATCCTTTTTTGATTCTAGTCTCATAGTTTTATTTTAGCCCTTCACGCCGGTTGCAGCAATCCCTTCCACAAAATATTTCTGCAGACACAGGAACACGATCAGCACCGGGATCAATGTAATGATGGACCCAGCCATGATCAGTCCGTACTCGGCGGAATACTGGCCGATGAACATGCGCAGTCCGAGCTGGATCGTCTTTTTCGACTCTGTTTTCAAATAGATAAGCGGTCCAAGGTAATCGTTCCACGTATTGACGAAGGTGAAGATCGTCAGCGTGGCGAGCGCCGGTTTGGACAGCGGCAGCATAATGCTGCTGTAGATCCGGTATTCGCTCATGCCGTCGATGCGCGCCGCCTCGCAGAGCGAATCCGGGATGCCCGCGTAGAACTGCTTCATCATAAACACGCCGAACGCCGAGAACGCCTGCAGGCAGAGCATCGCCAGGAGCGTATCGTTCAGTCCCATTCTTCGCATCATGATAAACTGCGGCACCATGTATACCTGCCACGGCATCGCAATGGTGGCGATGTAGGCGAGGAACAGCCCGTTCTTAAACCTAAACTCCAGCTTGGAAAAGGCGTAAGCGGCAAAGCTGCTGGTCAGAAGCTGGAAAAAGGTTACCGCGATCGTCAGGATCACCGTGTTGCCGATAAATTTCAGCAGCGGGATCTTTGTCCAGATATTTACGTAGTTTTCCCACTTCGGCACCTCCGGGATCCAGCGGAAGGGCGTCATCTGAAAGACCTCAGTGTTTGATTTAATGGAAGCCGACAGCATCCACAAAAACGGTACCACCATCAGCGCGGTAATGATAATCAATAAAGTATACAGGCAGATCCTTCCGATCAGCCGTTTTTTTGACGCGGATTTTGTTTTCATGCGTTTCTCCCTCCTGTCACTCTTTTTCATACTTCGCTTCCCCGCGGAACTGGATAATCGTTACGATCAATACCAGCACGAACAGAACCATTGCCACCGCGCTGGAATATCCGAGATCCCATTCCTGGAAAGCCTTCTGGTAAATGTAGTAAACAAGTACGGTCGAAGAGGTGCCAAGCTTTCCGTCTCCGCCGCCTGCCAGCATGACAGCCACATCGTACACCTTAAAGCAGCTGATCGTCAGCATAACCACTACAAAGAAGGTGGTCGAACGGAGCTGCGGCCAGGTGATATAGCGGAATTTTTCCCAGGTGGTCGCACCGTCCAGACTCGCCGCCTCATAAAATTCCCCCGGAATTCCCTGCAGACCTGCCAGATAAATAACCATATAGTAACCCATGAAACGCCACACGCTGAAAAGAATCATGGTGAGAAGGATCAGATCGCCTCCAAACCAGTTTGGAAGATTCTTTACGTGAAACACATAATACAGAATCGCGTTGACCGGACCCTTGCTCGGATGGAAGATCATCTGCCAGACCGCCGTGATCGCCACCAGCGATGCCACATACGGGAAAAATGCCACGGTACGGAAAATTCCCCGGAATTTCACCTTCTGGTTCAAAATAATTGCCAGCGCCAGCGACGCCACCATCGTCAGAGGAACGGTTCCCACACAGTAGAGAATCGTATTTTTCAGAGCCGCCCAGAAGAAGGTGTCATCCTTCAGGCGGGCAAAATTCGCAAGCCCCACGAACTCCAGGGGATTGCTGCCGTCCCACTTCATAAATCCAAGTCCAAAGGCACAGATAATCGGGATCAGCGTAAATACCGCAAATCCGATAAAGTTTGGCGCAATAAACGAATATGCCACCAAAGCGCGCTTTCTGTTGCGGCGCTTCCTGCTTTTTTCCGCTTCATTCATCCTTTTTTCTCCTTTCCTTTGCGAAATCGGGCACAGAAAAAGGGAACCGGCTTATACAGGTCTGTTTCCGATTCCCTTTTTGCACTGCCGTTACATTTCCTGCTGATTATTCACCGAGGATTTTTCCTACCTCTTCGTTCATCTTTGCAATGCCGTCGTCAATGGAGGTATCTCCATTCATGATATCCTTGTGATACGTATCCAGAACCGTGTTGATCTCTGTGATGTGCGCATCATACGGAGCTTCCAGATAAATCTGGGCGGTCTTTAACGCTTCCTTGCTGTTCTCATCCTGCGGGAAGCCCTCAAGTGAGGAAATCTGCTCTACAACGCTGTCGTTGAGGATCGCCGGGAAGGTACCCGTGGAAGCTACCACCTCTGCGCCTTCCTCTCCGCATGCAAACTTGATGAAATCCCATGCAGCATCCTGTTTCTCCGAGCAGGTCGGGATCGCAAGCGCTGTGATGGTACCAAGGGTCGTGCCTGCCTCTACGCCTTCCGGATGCGGATATTTTACGATGCCCCAGTCGCCTACCAGCTCGCTGTCGTAGTTGCCGTTTGCCAGCTCAGACATCAGTGTGGTGATGTACCAGGAGCCCATATTCATCGTTGCGGTATTTCCCTCAGAGAAAGCGCCGCTGTAGTGAAGCTGGGATGCGTTTGTGTCGATGTAGGAACGGCACACGCCGTCTGCTTCCTGCTGTTTTACCAGCTCATAATACGGTTTTAAGAAATCATAATTGCCGTCCAGTACGGTGTGTTCTCCGTCAAGGATGCCGAAAAGCTGTACTGCACTTCTCCAGGTGTGGTAGTGTGCGCCGTATACCTGATCGCTTCCGAAGCCTTCCTTCGTAACGCTTCTTGCCAGCGCGTCGTACTGCTCCATCGTCATATCGTTTGTCGGATAATCAACGCCTGCGTCGTCGAACAGCTTCTTATTATAATACAATACCCAGAAGTCGCTGCGGAACGGAAGCTCGTACAGCGCGCCGTCTACTGTAACCTGCTCGGTGGTTCCGTTGTAAACGCTGAGATCCAGACCGTCGCTCTCGATGCGTCCGCTCAGATCCTCCAGAACGCCCTTGGAAACCAGCGTTGCATATCCCGGAACATCCTTCACGGTAACGATGTCGAAGTCGGAGCCGTCGCCGGAGAGATCGGTTGCGAGTACCGTCATGTAATCCTGGGAGCCAAGGTCGGTCATCTCGATCGTTACGTTCGGATGCTGCTCCATGTAAGCGTCTGCAACCGCGCTCCAGTAGGTTGCTGTCTTTGCATCCCACAGCGCCCAGTTCAGCGTCACGTTCTCTTCCTCTGCAAATGCTGTCATAGGTGCCAGGCATCCTGCCGCTACGCCAACTGCCAGCGCCGCGCTTAAAAGTTTTTTGTTCATGTTTCATATCCTCCTTGTTTTGTGTTTTGCTTTTCTGTAGCTTATGACCAAATTATACCTGCCAAAAGCCTTTCTTTCCATAGCATTTCTTATGATAAACCTCTCATTTTTTTGGTTTTTTGTATACTCTCCAATTTCAGACCCTTCCATTTTTCTCTTTTTTTGGGAAAAAAGCTCTTTATTTTTTATATAGTAAATAAAAATTTTCTATGTTATACTGTATTTGTTGTCCCTTCACAGCTACGATACAAATTTCAGGAGTATTTCTTATATGAAGCGACCATTTTTTAAGACAATCCGCGGCAGTCTGTTTCTGGTGATTCTTACGCTGGTTCTGATTCTCGGAATCGGTATTTCCTCCGTCAGCTACCTTTTATTTTACAGAGACCTTCAAAAAACCGTGATCCAGTCCACCGAGACCTCGCTGGAGCTGCTTGCGGAAAACATTAACAATCACCTGGATGATTTCTCCGATCTGCTCCGTTGGTGCGGCACAAACGACCAGATTTCCCAATTCTTTCTCACCTCCAGAGAATCGGAGCGCTATAACAGAGTGACCTCCACGGCTACGGATATGCTGAATACCACCTTTTCATCAAATCCGTCCCGCGAATACATCCACCGGCTCGTCATCTGCCCCTTTGACCGGCAGGATTACCTTCAGATCATTAACGCCGATTATTCGGTGGACAAAAATATCCCGGAACTGATCCAGAACCTTCCTTATTATGAGGAATATATGGAGACGGCAAATCTCGACAGCTACCGTTTTCAGATTGTCGTGGAGGATTTCGCGCACTACCCGGCGCTGGTCATCCCCATCATCCGCCCGATCCAGCACCCCTATAGCAGCCGGATCGCCGGTTTTGTCTATCTGTCCGTCTCGCAGGAGCTGTTTGTCCATGAGATGAGCAATTATACGCTCGACGACGCCAACCGATTATTTCTGAAGATCGGTGACGCCTACTACCGGCTGGATGGCTCTGACCTCACATCCCTCGAAGCGGCGCCGGAGTTTGAGGCGTTTTCCGAAAACTATCACATCCAGTGGGATACAAAGGTTTCCTATCTGAAAAATGCAGACGGAAAACAGCTCGCTGTTTCCCGCCCGCTATCCTTTGGAAGCTGCGCGGTTATCCAGACAGTTTCACCCGGAAATCTGCGCCAGCAGCTTTCCCGCTATCTTCTGCTTGGACTTTTAATCTTCGGCGTCGTCCTGCTGATCGGACTGATCATCACCGGAATGCTCTCCCGGCTGTTTACCCAGCCCGTCACCCGGCTGCGCAACCGCATCGGACTAATCGCAGGCGGTGATTTTTCCCGCGACGACACCATTTTGTGGGACAATGAGCTTGGCGATATGGGAAGAGACATCAATCAGCTCTCCCAGGATATCCAGACACTGATCGACAACCGTCTGACGGCGGAGAATGAAAAAAGAGACTACGAATACCAGCTTCTCCAGAGCCAGATCAACCCGCATTTTCTGTACAACACGTTGAATTCCATCAAATGGATGGCAACGGTGCAGAAGGCGGACGGCATCGCAGAAATGACGCTCGCGCTCTCCCGGCTGTTTAAGAATATCTCAAAAAGCGCCAGTCTTTTTGTGACGATCCGGCAGGAATTTGATCTTCTCGGAGACTACTTTACCATCCAGAAATACCGCTATGGCGGTATGATCTCCCTGGAATACGACGTTGCAAACGAAGCTCTTTTGTGCAACGAGATTCCCCGGTTCAGCCTGCAGCCGATCGTGGAAAATTCTATTTTCCACGGCATCGAGCCGACCGGGCATCCCGGCGCTATCAAAATAAAGCTGTATCAGGCGCAGGCGGATACGGTATGCATTGACGTAACCGACAACGGCGTGGGTATCAGCGCCGACAAGATCGGGCATCTGCTCACCGAGGATGTTCCCGACCGCGGTTCCTTTTTCCGCAACGTTGGTGTCAGCAACGTCCACCGTTACCTCCAGTACACCTACGGGGAGCGCTACGGACTTCATATCGAAAGCGAGCCCGGGCAGTACACCACCGTCACCATACAGATTCCTTTCAAAGTTCTGAAAGAGGAGGAACAACCATCATGAAAGTATTCATTGCCGACGACGAGCCGCTGATCCAGATCGGATTGAAATCCATGCTCGCAGATTCCGCACTGGATGTCCAGCTCTGCGGCTCCGCCTCAAACGGGGAACAGGCTTACCAGATGATCCTGGCGCAGAAGCCGGATATTGTCATCTCCGACATCAAGATGCCGGTCATGAGCGGTCTGGAGCTCGCGAAAAAATGTCTGCAGGAGCTTGGACGCATCCCGGTATTCATCATTCTGACCGGCTACGAGGATTTTCAGTTTGCCCGGGAAGCGCTGAGCCTGCAGGCGGTCGATTATCTGATCAAGATGGAGCTTACGAAAGAGACGCTTGATGCGGCTCTTAAAAAGGCTGAGCGCGCTGTTCTGGAATTCCGCAAGCTTTCCCTCACGGAAAATCCGCCGCTTCTGGATCTCCGGTACTACCGCGACCGTTTCTTTATCCGTCTCTTAAACGGGCTGTTTGAGGGACCGGAGCAGTTTGAGCGCCAGTGCCGGGAATTTCAGCTCGTCTTTGACACGCCGGGATACATGGCTGCATATATCCGTCTGACCGACAACAAAGAAAAGCTTCTGACAAGGGACGAAAAATTTCTTCTGAACCAGAGTACGCTGGAAATGTTCCAGGAAATGATCTCCAAATTTCTCCGCTGCCAGGTAATCTCACTGGATGTCCAGTATTTCGCCGCCGTGTTTTTCATCCCGGAGGGCTGGACGGAAAACCCCGCAGAGCAGCTTGAAAGGGCGCTCTCTCAGACGCTTGCGATGCTGCACAACTATTATTCCGTCTCGCTGCTCTGCAGCATCGGCGCGATGGTTGCCTCCCCTCTGGAAATCCCGGTTTCCTACCAGGACGCCAAGCAGTTTATTCCGACCGCGGACGCCGCCCATCCGATCGTGTTTGCCGGAGAACAGCTCGCGCAGGGAAAGGAGCACAACGTGTTCAGCCTCTCTTTGTTCCGCGAGGATATCCGCAAGGCGTTCGAGGAATCGAACGGGGAGGCGCTGCGGGAAATCCTGGACAATATCCGGGAGCTGCTCTCCCAGAACCACGTTTCCACCGCCCAGGCGCTGGACGCCGCCAGCAGCATCCTCTACCTGACCATCAATCTGCTGGAGGACGGCGTTTCCATTGTAAATGACATTTTCCGCGACGATGCCGAGGGCTATCAGACACTTTACCGCTTCTCCAGCGTCGCCCAGATCCTCTCCTGGCTTTCCCGTCTGGAAAACGGTCTTTTAAAGGCTCTGGAGGAACAGGCAAAGCGCCCCAACAACGCGCTCGTGGAAAATGTCAAGAACTATATCGACTGCAACCTGAATCAGCGATTGACGCTGCAGAACACGGCCGCCGTTTTCAGCATCAGCTCAAATTATCTGAGCCAGCTTTTTAAAAAGCACACGGAAATTGGATTCAACGAATACATCGCCCAGAGAAAAATCGAGGAGGCAAAGAAGCTCTTAAAGCAGGGTGATCTGAAAATCTATGAAATCGCCGACCGGCTTGGCTTTGAAAACGCTTTTTATTTCAGCAGAGTTTTTAAGAAAGTTGCGGGCGTCTCGCCCAGTGAATTTTTAAAGCAGTAGAAAAGGACCCCTGCCAGGGATGTGTTTTGGCAGGGGTTTTGTTCTCCCGAAACCCGGCTTTTCGAAATTCCTTTACAGATCCGTCCCGTACACCTCTATCTGTGTCAGCGCCGGAAACGGTGATTCCTCCGGGGATTTTTTCAAAGCGCAAAGCTCCAGCCACTCGATCTGCTTTTTCTCAAAGCTCATCTCATGCGGCGCGCTGCTCTTTTCCATCGGAAACAGCAGGCTGCTTCCGTCCGAAAAGTTTATCGTCGCCTCTGTCCACCAGTTATCGTGCGGAAAATCCGCCCTGGTGTAAAGCACGATGCGGTCCGTCTCCACGGTGCGCCCGAACTCCAGCTTCAGCGCAGCGTCCTCGCGGCGGTTGATCCCCCAGGACTGGTACGGCCACTCTCCATGGCTGTCGTTGATCACCACACCGTCGATCGCATTCTGAGCGGCAAAAACAGATTCCCCTCTCGTCTCCACATTCGCCGCGGCGTGCGGATAGCAGGTGTGATTCTGATGCTGATCGTTTACATTCAGTGCCAGATTGCGGTATGCCTTTCTCTCATATTCCTTCGCGCATCTCGCATAGAGCAGGTGTTTTTTGCCGCTGAATGCCTTCGGCGAAAGGTTGATCCGCTTTTCTCCGAAAGGAATCGTATACTCCGCGGTCCCGGTCAGATACACGAGCGATTTTCCAAGCGCATCATCCCACTGCAGCCATACCCATACATTTTTTTCAGAAATTTCCAATCCAAACCGGTCGCCCGGCTGATATTCCCGGCTGCACATCAGACTCACCTCGTCCTCTCCGTGACGGACGGCAACCAGCTTTCCTTCCTCATCATACACCTTCAGACATAATTCCATCGTTCTCTTCCCCTTTCTATAAATGCAAGCTTTCCTCTTCCTAACCGCGCTGGCGGATAATGCTTCCGCGAAACGGTACCTTTAAATAGAATTTCCCGGCTTCCTTCGGGAAATGACTCTTCACCTCATACCCGGCTTCGCTCTCCGGGCGGAGCGTGATTCCCGCCAGCTCCTCGATCACCACGATCAGCGGCGCGCACGCCCACGGATGACAGAGACTGGTGTTCCACTTCTGCTCCTTCCCCCATGCCTCAAAGCAGGTGGTCGCGCCCTCCCGGAGCATGTTCATCCAGCCGTGCTCCGATTCGTTCACCAGCAGATGGTATACCTCCTCATAGCGCCCTCTTCCCGCAAGCGCCCTCAGCACAAAATAGCTTGTCCACACGCCGCAGGCAAAGCCCTTCTGCACCAGAAAATCACAGATATGCTCCGCCGCTCCTTCCGGTTCCAGGCCAAAATACAGCGCGTAGACATTCGAGTGCATCGCACAGTGGCTGCTGGTTTCGCTGTCTGCAAAAAGCCGTTTATCCCTGCGGTAAAAAGCTTCGACATAAGCCTCCTTCAGGGACCTCCAGTCGGCAGAGGGCGCATATCCCAGAATTTCTTCTATCTCACAGAGCATTTTCACCGAGCCAATATATAGCGCGTTGATCACATTGTGACAGCCGGGAGCCACCACCGGTCTGCTCAGGCAGAAATCATAGTCGTCACGCAGGTTTTCCGGCCAGTCCACCATATTCCATTTATCCGCCACCTGTTCTAAAAGCCCGTCCGCCCGTGCATACTGCGAAAAATGCCGCAGCATCGCCTTCACTGCCGGATAGCATTCCCGCAAAAATTCCCGGTCACCCGTAAAACGATAATCTGTCAGCAGAAGCTCCGGCCACAAAAGCGAAAATTCCGAAATCTCCTGCATCATGGAGCCGGGCGCCACACCCATCAGCCCCGGACAGATCACATCCGTCCATACAAACTGCCGGATGCATTTCCGCAGCAGCGCCGTGCTTCCGCTCAGCCATGCATGAGCATGGGCGGACACGATCGCGTCGCCGAGATACTGTCCCTTCTCCCGCGACGGGCAATCGAGAAAGCCCTCCTGCACGCCATGCCTGATCGTGTTTTTGCACAATGCAAAAATCCGCTCCAGACGCTTGTCCCCACACTGAAAATCCGACAGACTTTCGTCAAACGGGTAGTGCCGCAGGGCTGCATATACCTTCTGTATCCTGGCTCCGTTCTGCGGCAGCAGCTCGGCGTACCGGAACGCCTTGTAGTCATACGGCTCCAGCGTGTGAACCCCCTCGCCGAACGTCCACGTTTCCTCATAGGTGCAGTTGCAGCGCATCTCATAGCGCACATTTCCTTCCCCGGTAAGCTCCTCGCCGCAGCGGACGATAACCGATGCGCCCTCCGCTCCAAGAGCGGTCATGCAAAGGCTGCCTGCGATCTCGCTTCCCATGTCGATAAACCAGCTCCCGTCCTCTCTGCGGATTACCGTCTCCGGATCACAGCGGGAAACCTCCAGAAGCACAGCCGGTTCTTCCTCAAAGTGATAGTCCGCCCACGGAGCCGGAACCATCTTTTCCCAGGAGGAATCGTCAAACTCCTTTTGGTTCCAGTCGTCCTCCCACAGTCTTCCGTCAAAATTTTCCAGAAACTGCGTGTCATAACCAATCACGCCGCCGCTGTATGCCTCCGTGATGCAGTATCGCCAGCAGGGTTCTTCCCAGCTCTCCGTCTCCTCATCCGACGAATAGCTGCCGATCCTGGCGCCGACGCCGAAACGGTTGTCCCCGCTGTTCCACACCCGGTTGATCAGCCCCTGGTAGTAAAGATGCACGGCAAGGACATTCTTGCCTTCTTTCAGATACTCTGTGATATCCAGCTCATTATAGTAGGAATGCTCCGGGTATCCGGGCGCCGGTCCCTGGGCAGCAAATTTGCCGTTGATATATAATTTATAGTAGTCATCCGCAGATATCCGCAGTCTGGCACGCGTTCCTTTTTTCGCAGTGTATTCCGCTCTGGCAAGCACATGGAGATTTTTTACCCCCATAGCGGTTTCCTTTGGTTCCTCCTGTTCCTTATGAAAAACCGAAACCGGATGTGACTGCAAAAATAAGGGAATCGTATACCAGACGGGAGCAAATGTTTTCATCGTCTTGTCCCCCTGCCCGTTTTACGTTTCCCTTATTATATCATGCAGTATTTTCTTTTTCTTCTGCTATCTTATCAAAAATCTTGCAAATCGCATACAGTTTGCCGCCGCTCATATCATGACACTGCTATTTTTCCTACTGTTCACGCCAGCCTCAGACACCTGCTGCGACGCGAAGGTTGCTGTGAATGGAGTAAACAGTACCGTTTTTCCATCCAGCGCCTTACTCATTCATCTTCAGCTCCTCGCAGATGTTTGCCTTCCGTATCGTCCGCATCGTCAGCGCAATAGTTCCCGATACGATCAGGAATACTCCCACTGCAGCAAGCCCGATTGCCGTCCACGGAATCCGAAATACCGTATCCGCTCCCACATGGAGCACCAGATACACCAGATAGCTGACGCCCGTCGCCAGCACCACGCCCGGAATGAGGGAATGCAAACTGTAGATCAGACTCTCAAAGCACATCATCCTTCGCATCCCGCGCCCGGACATTCCCATGGAGCGCAGCATCGCAAATTCCCGTCTCCGCAGCAGCAGATTGGTGGAGATCGTGTTGAAGGCGTTTGCCGCCGCCACCAGTGTCAGCAGCGTCACAAACCCGAAAGACAGGATATCCATCGCCATCAGAAAGCTTCTGTCCTGCTCGTACTGCGCCGCCAGATTGAGCAGCGTCTGCCCGCTGACATCCGGCAGCCCCATCTCTTTCCCGTCCTCCTCCAGCTTCTCATACAGAGTCCGGTAATCGCTGCACATGATTGAAAAACGTTCGGAAAATCCCCCGGATTCCTCCGCCGTCAGATTCCAGCGCTGCGCCTCGCTCTCCGGCACCAACACGCGTGGAGAATTCTCATAGCTGTCCACGATTCCTTCCGGCAGCTCCTGCAGCCTGCCCTGCAGCACCAGAGAATTCTGCCGGTTCAGCACCAGCACTTCCTCCCCTCCGCCGCTTTCGTCCGCTGCACCAGTTTCCTCTTCCGCGCCGCTTTCCCTCTCTGCACCGGCCTCATCATCTGTACCGCTTCCCGTTTTCTGTATCGTTTCCAGCCATCCCATCTCACATGCCGCCGGAAGCTCTGAAAACATTTCATACCGCTCATAGCGCTCTGTTTCCGGGTTAAAATACCGGTATGTGTCATAGACCGCCGCCGTCAGCATTTCCTGTCCGTGATAATCCGCCGGGTCCAGCCCCTGCCCCCGCAGCGCCGCGTCAAACAAATCGTCCGGCAGGATGAGAACATACGCCAGAACCGCTCCCGCCTGCTCTCCTTCAAGCAGCGTCGGCGTACTGTAATCCTTCATTTCCACCTGCTCCTCCAGCACCTTCTGCGTAAATCCCAGATACCGGACGCCGCTCTGATAGCAGATCACCTTCTGCACGCCATCCTGCTCTGTAAGAAGCGTCCGGATGCTCTCCCGCGTCTGCCCTTCCGGATAGCTGTCGACCACATACTGCAGCTCCACCTCCGGCGCCTCCAGAACAAAGGAGCCGGTTCTTTTCAGAGCATCGCTGACGCTCATTGCCGAGACAAACAGTACAATGCTGAGCGTGAGTGAGAAAATCGTACTCCGGTATTTTTTGCGGTCTCTGCGGTAATTTTTGTCGGCAAGCATACCAGAGAGCCCGAACAGTCCCGCCAGTCTTCCCTTTGCCGGCATCTTCTGCGGCGAAACCCTGATATCCCGGCTGGCGCGGATCGCTTCTATCGGAGAGATTTTGCGGACGCGCCGGGACGGCACCCAGGCAGACAGAAGCACTGTCAGAAGCGCCAGCAGCACGGTAAGCGCAAGCACCGGTGCCGACGTTCTCAGCGCGATCTGACGCTGTACGCCGTGCATCATCCCGGTAATTCCGTAGCTGACATACCGCAGCGTGATGCCGATTCCCACGATTCCCGAAAGCACACCGACAGGAATCCCGATAATACTTACATAAAACGCCTCATAAAGCAGCGACCGGCGAAGCTGTCTTTTTGTCGCACCGATAGAGGAAAGCAGTCCGAACTGCGTTGTCCGCTCCCGCAGGGAAATGGAAAATGCATTGTAAATCAGTGAAACTGCTCCGACCATAATCAGTCCGGTCACAATCGCCACCAGCCCTGTCAGTACGCTCTGATAATTACTGTTGTCAGCCGCGCCCTCCCACTGCAGCAGCGAGCTGTTAAAGGAATACTTCTTTGCGATTCCCTCCATGTCCTCTGTAAAGCGGTAAACCTCCCGCGCATCCTTCATGCGCACCAGCACATCCGCATACGCGGACGGCTGCGAAACCGGACCGCAATACACCATAAATGTGGCGATAGCATTCCAGTATGTCTCAAACGAAACATAATCGTACACGCCCACTACCGTCAGCATCAGCTTCCTGGTATTTTCCAGCGTTTCCGTTCCCGCCAGCTCGTTTTCCACATAGACTGCCGGAGAAAGGCGCTCACCGTCTATATAAACGTCTCCCGCCTCCACCTCCAGCACATCGCCGACCTTTGTCTCCTCTCCGGCCGGCTCATTGACCGCCAGATACGACGGGATAATGATTTCGTTCTCATTTTCCGGCAGCCTTCCCTCCCGCAGCGTAACAGGTAAAATATCCTGCCGTTCTGCCGGAAGACTCTCCAGACAGAGATAACCCCAGGCGTTTCCTTTATCCATCGCCTTATCCCATTTTATGCAGCCGAGCTCCTCCATGCGCACGGCAGCCTCCACACGCTCATCCCCAGTGAGCTCTGTCACCTTTCCCGAGGGAACGCTTTGCGCCATGACGTGCCAGTTTCCGCTCCGCTCGATTTCATAATCGCGCAGAAATCCGAGAATGCTCATTCCAAAGGTCGTCACCGCCGTGATCATCGCCGTCGATAAAATAACGCCGATAATGGTGACGATCGTCCGCGTGCGGTTCTGGCGCATTGTTTTTAAGGTGATGACAGAAAAAATATTTTTCATCTGCGGATCACCTCATTTCGCACAATGCTGCCATCTTCCAGCTCCAGCACGCGGTCCGCCTGCAGGGCAATGCTCTCGTCATGGGTGATCACGATCATCGTCTGCCGGTACTTTTCATTAGAATAGCGCAGAAGCTGCATGATCTCCCGGCTGTTTGCCGAGTCCAGATTTCCCGTCGGCTCATCCGCGAGCACCAGGGCGGGTGCGTTCATCAGCGCTCTTCCAATAGAAACCCTCTGCTGCTGTCCGCCCGAAAGCTGGTTCGGCAGATGATGCCTGCGATTCTCCAGACCGAGAATGTCCAGCATTTCCTGCAGACGCTCTTCGTTTACCTGCCTGCCGTCCATCAGTACCGGCAGCGTCATATTCTCCACCACATCCAGCACCGGGATCAGATTGTAAAACTGATAGATCAGCCCCACCTGTCTGCGCCGGAAGATCGCCAGCGCCTCCTCGTCCTGCGCGTAAACGTCTTTGCCGTCCACAAAAACCTTTCCGCCCGTCGGACGATCCACCCCGCCGATCAGATGGATCAGCGTCGATTTTCCGGAACCGGAGGAACCGATGATCGCCACAAATTCCCCTTTGTCCACGGAAAAGGACACGTCCCGCAGGGCAGCCACCGCGTTTTCCCCTTTTCCATACACCTTCGACAGATGCTCTACCTTCAATATCTCCATGATACCGCTCCCTTCTGCATGTGCGCAGTCCGCTTTTTCCTCCCCGCCCGTACTTTTGCGGGCGGGCTTTGTGCCGCGCCTCTTTTTATGCTTACAGTATAAAATCCGCAGATGACAGTACCATGACTGTAAAGTGACAGATTTGTCATATTCCTCAGACCGTGCTCTTATAAAACCGCACGGTAAAGCGGCTTCCGCCCTCCGGCACATTTTCCGCACGGATTACGCCGTTTTCACGGCTGATGATCATCTGTGCCAGCGAAAGTCCAATGCCAAAGCTCCCTTCCCCGGCATTTTTCCCGCGGTAAAAGCGCTCAAACAGATGCGGCAGATCCTCCGGTGCGATGCCCGGACCGCTGTCCTTGACGGCAAGCTGCACATACAGCGGATTTTCCTCCCAGGCAACAAGGATGCTGCCGCCCTCCGGCGTATACTCCATGCAGTTTTTAATAATATTCCCGACAGCCTCCAGCGTCCAGGCACGGTCGCCCCAAAAAGAGACATTCGCTTCCCCCTCTGTTTCCATCTGGATATCGCGGATTTCCGCCTGGATGCGAAACGGCTCCAGCGCCGCCCCCGCAAACTCTTCCATGCGGATTTCTTCTATATTAAAGGTAATCGCGTCCGCCTCCAGCTTCGACATCTTCAGAAGCGATGTCACCAGCCATTCAATCCGCTCCAGCATTTTGCGCATATCCAGACAGATGCGCTGCCGCTCCTCCCCGGTCAGCCCGCCGCCCATAAGCCGGGCATTCATCAGATTCAGAGAAGTGAGCGGCGTGCGGATCTGATGGGAAATGTCCGCCAGGGCATCCGCCAGATTACACTTATCCTCCAATAGCCGCTCCGTCTGCTCCCGCAGGCGCACCGTCATTTTATAAATCTCGTCGCGCAGGACATTGATATCTCCCTCACGAAAACGGCTCAATTCCAGATGCGTATTGCCGTGCAGGATCTGATCAATCTCTTCGTTCAGCCTGCGCAGCTCCTGCCGCTGCACACGGTAGCGGTAATATGCATATGCCGCCGCGCACAGCCCAACCGCAAGACCTGCTAAAAACAGCCACATATTCCCATTCCTCCTTTTCGCTCCTGCCCGGCATTTTTCATATCCGGCGCGCAATTATCCTCCGCATTTGGCAGCGATTCCGTACCTTTATGTCCCCAGGCGGTAACCTATGCCCCGCACGGTAAGCAGAATTTTCGGCTCCGCCGGGTTGTCCTCGATCTTTTCCCGCAGGCGCTTGATATATACCGTCAGCGTATTATCGTTTACAAACTCGCCCGCCGCATCCCAGATTTCCTCCAGAAGCACGGAGCGCGTGAGCACCATCCCGCGATGGTTCAGAAAGATAAGGAGCAGCCGGTACTCCATCGCAGACAGGTATACCTCTTTGCCCGATTTTTCCACCGTTCCCTTCACCATGTCTACCGACAGATCGCCGATCTTCACCACCGGCTGGCTTTTTCCGCTCCGGCGCAGCACCGATTTCATGCGTGAAACCAGCTCGCGCGGGCGGAACGGCTTGCTGATGTAATCATCCGCTCCCATGTCAAGCCCCGTCACAACACTGAATTCATCACCAAGCGCCGTCAGAAAAATCACTGGAATATCTAGTCTGCTTTTGATCGCCGTGCAGGTGCTGTAGCCGTTCCCCTGCGCCAGCGTGACGTCAAGGAGCACCAGCGCAAACTCCTGCTCTTCCAGCGCCTCCAGCGCATCTGTCTGCCCGGAGACCGCCGTCACCTGAAACCCCTCCTCTTTCAGAAAACCCGTCAGATTCTCCACGATTGCCTGGTCATCCTCCACTAATAAAACATCCGTAAAAAACATAAACAAACCTCACAAAAAACTTGAACAAAAACACAAACTATGTTATAGTAACAATAAGGAAGAACAACCGCCCACAAAGTGGTTAGCCTCCCGTGGTTGACTATAAGCCTACCCAGACCGCTAAGTACAAGGTAGGCTTATTTTTATTTTCGCCCGCTATTTATGTAAGCAAGCAGTGTTACTACGAATATACCGAATGAAACCATTAAGGAAATCGCTTCGAATACAGACATTTCACACCACCTCCCTTCTTTTGCAAGTACGGGAGGCTCACCACCCTGTTACACAGTTGTCTATTATTTAGATTATCACATAAACATAGTTTTTGCAACTCATTTGTTTTGAATTTCCTTTTCATCTATCCTGAAAGGAAGTGTTATTATCAATGCCATAAATCAAAGACCCCGCTGCAAGCAACGGGGTATCACGCTTGCAACGCTGCAGAGCAGCGGAGTTTTTGACCCTCGCGGCATTCGCCAAATGCTCGTGCAAGCACGGCACTTGGCTCATTGCTCGCGGGAATAAAAATACCGGCCCTGCTTTACTGCAGCGCCGGTACCGGTATCTCGATTTCTGTATGTGCTCCATGATCGTTGTAACATTTCCAGTTTCCTCCGAGTTCATAGCAGACAATCGACTGTATGATCATTGTGCCGACTCCCTGCCCGGCAGTGACATCAATTCCTTCCGGATATCCGCAGCCATTGTCTTCGAAAGACAGAATATATACCTTCCGCTGCCGGTCATGTCGTGCGCGGATAACGATGCTAAGCTGATCTGCTGTCACTTTATTATGTTTTACCGCATTATTAATCAATTCATTCGCAATCAGGGCTATGGAAATCGCTTTTCCATACGGCACAAAGATTTCCTCGAATTCCAGCCGGATCTCCGCCATCCCCTGATAAAACCGCCGGATCTCATCGACGATCACGTACATATTAATAATATCTTTCCCCACATTTTCTCTGGAAAGGATATTATGTATCTGTGCAATACTTTTCACTCTGCTTATTACAGAATCCAGAATACTGCGCATCTGTTCAGCCGCATTTGGATCCTCAATCTTTAAATACACTGTATTTTTTTCAAGTTCCATTAAACTGATAATAATCTGCAGATTATTTTTTATCCGGTGATGTGTTTCCTGGAGAAGAACAGAATTCCCCATTAACCTGGAATTTTCCAGGATAATACTCATCTCTTTTGCAATCCAGTTCAGAATCAGCGTCTCTTTTTCGGAATACAGATAAAGATCCGCGTAGCATACCTGAATCAGCAGACGCATCTGCACCCCGCAGTGAAACGGATAAAACAGTACCGCTTTTATCTGCGGGTTCTTTCCAAAGCACTCTTCAAAAAAGGTTTCATTATCATTTATATACATGAAATGATTCTCATCCATAATATGCATCAGCGTTTCCTTGCTCAAAAAAAGCTTTTCCGCTCCGCTGTAATCTTTTGCAACAATTTTCAGGAGATTTTTTTCCCGCTCATCATCCATGTAAATAACACAGTTTGCCGCCTTGAGTTCTTTGACAAGATACTGTGCAAAGACGTACATGGATTTTCTGATATCGTAACACTCCGCAAGCTCCTGCATATTTTCATTCAGTCCTCTCAGCATCAGCAGTTTATCCTCCTGCTGCTCGTGGCTGTCACGGTAATCATGCCCACCCACCATGATATAAAAAAATTTCCGTGGATCCTTCTTAATATCCTCCACCGGATAGGTTCCATATTCCTCTCCATGAGAGAAAACCGTCACCTCATCCGCAAGCTTAATAATTTCCTCCCACTGACTGGAAAAATACCAGATACATACGCCCCGGTGTTTCAGCTTCTCCAAAATGCTTAAAAAAATTGCAAAATTCTTATACGAAAGCGCATTCGATATCTCTCTGATAATCAGAAGTCCGGGACATGTATAATATGCTTTCATAATTTCTACAATCTTTTTCTGTTCCTTTGACAGATTTCTCGCCTTTGTATTTCCTTTAATATAAAAGCCAGTCTCTTCCTGGAGCTTTTTATACTCTTCATTTCTTGGTTTCTTCGGAAAACAGAAAAAACCTTTCCGTTTCAACATAATATTATCTGCAACGGACAGATTATCGTATAGCGCATTAAAATCGAAAATAACCTGCACTCTGTTATTTTCTATCTCTTTATAATAGTTTTTCCCATCTAAAAGAATCTCCCCCGCCGTCACATAGCTTTCATTCTGCAAAACACTAAGAAGCTCATCCAGAAAAGTGACATTGGGGCAGAGAATCGCATTCACCGAGGATGGTTTCACCCGGTAATTAAAATTTTTTATTCTTCCACTGGATGTTCTGGCATCCAACCCGCGAATCTCAAACATAACGGCTCCCAAACCTTTATATATCCAGCAGCTTATCCGCTGCGATAATTTCTTTTGCGATCACGATCAGTTTTTTATTTGTATCCTTGCTCTTTTTCTGAAGCGCTTTCATCGCCTCTTCTTCCTGCAGACCGCCTCTTCTCATCAAAATTCCCTTGGCCTTTTCCACATACTTCCGCACCTCCAGAGCATTTTTCAGTGAAGAAGACTCTTTATAAAGTTCCTGAAATTCCTGATACCGTGCCTGTGCGATCCGTATCGCCGCCTCAAGCTGCTTGACATCCACCGGCTTCAGCAGATACCCAAACGCTCCTGCCTTTGCCGCATCTTCAATCAGCATATCCGAATAATAACCGGTAATGACAATACACGGTATCAGCGTATCCTGATTGACCGCCCGTATTACTTCAATTCCCGTTTTTTTCGGTAAATTGATATCAATTAATACCAGATCCGGGCTAATTTCCTTTATCATCTTCTGTGCCGTCTCCCCATCCAGAGCAAAGCCGGCCACACTATGCCCCATATGTTCAATTGCCGCTCTGAAAGAACTCAGAATAATCGCCTCGTCTTCCGCAATAAATATCCGCAATGAAGTCTTCATACCTCCCCATTCCTTTCTTTGTTCATTATCTCACAGCGGCAATTCGCATACAACTATAAAATCCTGGTAACAGTCCAGGCAAGCTGCCCTGTCTGAACTGTTACAAAACCTGTCCGATCAATTCCCGTCTGCGATTGCGCTTGCAAACATTTCCTCCATTTTCTGCCACGCCACATCCGGATCTTTCGACTGGCTGTACAGACAGGTATTCCCAAGAATAATATAATCTACACCTGTTTCGTACACTTCCCTCAGTCTCTCCGGATGACAGCCGCCGTCTATCTGCGTCTCAAATGAAAAATGATGTTTTTCTCTGAGCCGGTGTGCTTTCCGTATTTTATCCAGAACCGGAACAACCAGTTTCTGTCCCGCAAACCCAGGTGTCACCGCCATAAAAGTAAGAAGATCGATCTGATCAATGTAATACTGAATTTCTTCCAGCGGCGTGGCAGGATTTACCACCACGCCGAATTTTTTTCCGCTGCTTTTTACCGCATCTATATATTTAAATACATTTTGTCTGATATTTTCTGCCTGGAACGATATAATGTCAGCTCCGGCCTTTATAGATGCCATTGCAATCTCCAGCTCTGTTCCCTCCACCATCAGATGCACCTCGATCGGCTTTTTGGCAATCGGACGCATCTGGGAAATAAATTCCGGTGACAGACACATATTCTTTGCATAATGCCAGTCGATAATATCCACATGATAGCGGTCCGTATGATTATTCAGAGAAAGAATCTGTCTCTGCGCATTCATCCAGTCCATTCCCATTAAGGATGCCGAAAACTTCTGTTTCATGCGCTTCTCCTTACTGCTCCGGCTCATAATCCGGCAGATACTGGCGGATCGCCTCGATCGCCTCTTCCGTATCCAGATTATCTAATGTCAGCAGATAGGTCCCTGCGTCTACCTGTTTTTCCACTTCTTCTCCATCCTTAATAGCAAGAATTGTCTTTACGCCTTCATATCCCATATTGTACGGACTCTGGAGAACGGTTGCAGATACCATGCCGGTTCTGATATAAGAAATGATATCATTACTTACGTCTACCGAACAAAGCTTAACTTCTCCGCAGATACCCTCCTGCAGGAATGCGTTGCAGGCTCCGGTGATCGCCGCATCGTTTGAGCAGAATAAAACGCTGATATCCGGGTTTGCCGTCAGATAATTCAGTGCCATAGATTCTGCCGTTGGAATATCGCTGTCTGCAAGCTGAATTCCAAGATACTCAATTCCCTCATACTGCTGCATTCCCTGATTAAACCCTTCCGGTCTGTCCACTCCTGCTGCAAATGCATAGTTATCACCGATAATTGCATATTTTCCTTCATAATCGATCAGCTCTGCCATATATTCACCGAGCGCTTTGCAGCCAGTAATGTTATCGGTGCAGATAAAAGAGCTTGCATCATTCGGCGTAACGCCGCTGTCTACCGTACACACCGGCACTCCTGACGCCTCCGCGTCCTGTACCGCCGATAACAGAGCCTCCGGATCGGTTGCCGCCAGCAGAATACCGTCTACTCCCGCCGTTACCGCATTATTCATAATATCAATCTGCCCCTGGGAATCTCCGTTTCTTGCCGGCCCGTCATACTGGATCGTGATCCCGCCATACGCTTCTCCAAATTCTTCCGCCGCCGCTTCCGCGCCCTTGCGCAGCGCATTCCAGTAATCCGATGCTGTAGACATGGGGATAATCTGAATCGTCAGTCCTCCGTCTTCTGCCATTACTGCCTGCCCGCCTGCCGCAAGCATTGCCGCCATCATTGCCGTTGTCAGTAATACGTTTCTTTTCTTCATAATCTTTTTTCCTTTCTTCATTATAATTATAATTTTGATGTCTTTTAAGACATTTTTTTACGTCTGAGATTGTCAATTACGACCGCTCCTATCAGAACAACGCCCACAAAGAGCTTCTGCCAGTAAGTAGAAATTCCCATTAACTGCAGTCCATTTGATAAGACGGACATAATCAGCGCTCCCACAAGAGATCCGATAATACTGCCCTCGCCGCCGAAAAGGCTGCCGCCTCCAATGACAACGGCTGCAATGGAATTCATCTCATATCCATCACCCGCAGTCGCCACGCCGCTGTTCAGGCGGCAAACCATGATCACACCGGCTACCGCGCTCACAATGCCGCTTATCGTATACACGCTGATCAGATGTCTGGTCACCCGGATACCGGAAAACCGTGCCGAAAGTTCATTACTTCCGATCGCATAGGTATATCTTCCAAACTTCGTTTTCATCAACGCAATATACGCCACGATAAACATTACAAACATGATACAGGTAATGCCCGGCATAAAGCCCCACAATTTAATGCTTGCAAACGCTTTTATGCTTGCCGGCAGGCTGTAAATATTACTTCCGTTACAGCTCAGCAGGGCGATAGCTGAAACAATATTGGTTGTGCCAAGTGTTGCGATCATTGCAGGGACATTCAGCTTTGCGATCAGAATCCCATTTATAAAACCGATCAGTGCTCCTGCCAGAATAATAATCACAAACGCGCACCACACCGGCAGTCCCTTATTCACAATTAAGATTGCTGACATAATAGAGGAAAACCCGATGATTGCTCCCTGTGACAGATCGATCCCTTTGCTGATAATGACGTAGGTCTGCCCAATGGTAAGGATTCCGACTACTGATACCTGCTGAAGTACATAATACAGATTTCTTACCGAGACAAAGCCCGGTGCTTTCACCGCAAACAGCACGCAGAGAAACAGCAGCACAAATAAGATTCCAAGGGCACTGAACAGACCTTTCAGTTTATTTTTTATTCCTTCCACATTCATTCTCCTTTTACATACTTATTTTTGCTGTGCAAGCACAAGTTCTTCTTCTGTAACCCCCCGCTCAAAGGTCTGCACAAATCTTCCTTTGGACATCACACTGATGCGGTCACAAACCCCCTGCAGTTCCGGGTCATACGACGAAATCATAATAATTGCACAGCCCGCTTTTGCCAGATCCCGGATGACCTCATACACTTTTGCCTTTGCCGATACATCAATTCCCTTTGTCGGCTCATCAAAAATCAGAATTCTGGCTCCCGACGCCACCCATTTTGCGATAGAAACCTTTTGCTGGTTGCCGCCGCTTAAAAAGACAGGCTTTTCTTCCGGCGAGCTGCACTTGATCTGCAGCTTTTCAATCATCTCTTCCGCCATTTTTCTGACACTGCGGTTTTTTACAAACGGTCCGTTCATAATTTCTTTTCTTCCCAGCACGATGCTCGGAATGGAAATATTAAAATCGATTCCCAGCGTGAGATTCAATCCGCCTGTTCTGCGGTCTTCGTTGACATAGACCATCCCGCATTTCAGCGCGTCATTTTCATTTTTAATGCTGCATAGTCTGCCGTCAATGTAAATTTCTCCCCCGCTCTTTTTCCGCTCTCCGATCAGCAGATGTGCCAGCTCTGTCCTCCCCGCGCCGATCAGGCCGGAAATTCCCAGTACTTCCCCGTATGCCACCTGAAAACTGCATCCATTTACCACACTGTCGGAAAGATTTTTTACTTCCAATGCAACACGGTCTGTCTGATAATTTTCATATTTCGGAAAGAAACTGTCCAGCCTGCGTGCAAGCATATAATTAACAATTTTCCTGTCATCCATTCCCTCCATCTGCCCGGAATAAACCACTTTTCCGTCTTTCAGGATCACGCATTTATCAGACATCCGAATAGCATCCTCCAGAAAATGCGTTACGAAAATAATCGTCAGACCGTCCTTTCTCATTTTGTCCATGATGACAAACAGCTTTTCCTTTTCCTGAGATGTCAGCGCAGTGGTTGGCTCATCAAACACAACAATCCCCGGTTCCGATGCCATGCACTTGGCTATCTCGCAGATCTGCTGTTTTGATACGGTCAGCTTTCCCAGAGTCATATCCAGCGGAATATCACCGGCTCCCAGTTTTTCCAGCATCCTGCCCGCGATTTCTCTTTCTTCTTTTCTGTCCAGGAATCCTTTTTTTACCGGATCTTTACCGATTACAATATTTTCCGACACCGTAAGATGCGGGATACCGCTGAGTTCCTGATACACAATTCCGATCCCCTGATGTTCTCCTTCCACAGGATCTGAGATATTTACCTCTTTTCCATTAATCAGAATGGAACCGGAATCCTTTTCGTATGCCCCGGATAATATCTTCATCAACGTACTTTTGCCGGCTCCGTTCTGCCCCAGCAGAGCGAGGATTTCCCCCGACTCCGCTGTAAAGCTTACGTCATCCAGCGCTTTGTTGCCGGAAAAGGATTTACATATATGTTTAAATTCAATCACTTATCTCACCCATACTTCAGCATTCTGTTCCTTTTGCAAAACGCGGCGCTACACAAATATGACCAAGTACTCCGTATTTTCTTGCACGGCACGCCCCCGGAATATTATTCGCACAGCTATTCACGGCACCGTATGCCAGGGTTGCAAACTTTACCGCCTCCTTAAACTGCGGCGGGATACCGATTTCCATGGATGTGCATACCCGCATGTGTTCCGGCAGTCTCTCCTGAATATTCTTCAGAAGGGTTTTATTAAAGGCTCCGCCGCCGCTGGCATACAGCACTTTCGTATCTGATAAATCCGTAAAGTCCTTAATGCATCTTGTGATACACTCCGCGGAGAAAACATTGTACGTAGCCATCACATCCTCATCTGATAAATGCGCATACTTCTGACGCATCGCCTCCGAGTAGGTCACATCGAAATCATCCCTCCATGCGGAACGCGGATAAGGTCTCTGCAAAAACGGAGCTTTCAGAAGTTCCTCCAGCATAGCTGGATCACACTTTCCTCTTGCGGCAATGTCTCCGTTTTTATCATAGGGAACGCCAAAATACTTCTTGGCAATATAGTCGATCATGATGTTGCCGGGGCCACAGTCAAACGCCAGCATTTTGTCGCGGTTTTTGTACACCTTATGCACATTGGAGATTCCACCAATGTTGAGCGTCATGGTCGGCTCGCTGTTGCGGAACAGGCAGTAATCCACATACTGCATCAGAGGCGCGCCCTGTCCGCCAAGCGCATGATCCGCCGGACGGAACTGCGACACCGTGGTAATATCTGTATAGGCAGAAACTACGCAGCCATCCCCGAAGCAGAATCCATATGCATAAATGTCATCCAAAAACAGATCCGGAAATTCATTTTCATACTGCTCATCCGTAACCGCGTCTGCCTTTTCACGGTCTGTCTGATGAAGATATACCTGCTGTCCGTCCACGCCGATACAGGTGATGTCTTCCGGTTTATATCCGGTCTTCTCCAGCAGCTTTTTCACGCAGACACCGAAAAAAGCGCCGATCGCATAATTTAATTTTGATAGTGCAAACAGATCCAGCTTGTTGTCGAACGCGTCCCAGATCATCCGGTGAAGCCGCTCGGGCCAGTCCAGGGATATTCCGTCAATGAATTCCGGCGGTCCCGGCTGATCATCTTCCATCATTTCGATTCTCGCCAGTGCGCAATCTACTCCGTCGCAGGAGCTTCCGCTGTTTAATCCAATAATTAATGCCATTTTTTTCATCCTTTCCTGTTGTCTTATTCTTTTTTAATCATCCTGAAATCAAAACACCCTGTTTCCTGTTGCGCAACATATAAAAGCTCTGTCTGCAAAGTGAGACAAAAAAAGCCAACACTAAAAATAGTGTTGGCTTTCATAACCATACGGAAATCAAATATCAACCATTAATATCTGATGTTGTAAAAATTGTATCAGCATTTTCACCAAATGTCAATCCCTTATTTTTCTTTTCGTCCAGCTTTTTGCTCTTTTTTGCTTAATCTTCGAATCATTTTTTTGTATTATTTAAATACTATTATTGTAGCAGAAAAAACTTGAACCTATCATTAACTTATGTAAAAATCACCACTTATCAGTCGGAACCGGAAGCGGATCGACCGTATCACTCATTCTGTCTGCAAGCAGTTCCAGCATCCTGATTTTGACATCTTTATATTCCGGATGATCCCACAGATTTTCAAATTCATCCGGATCGTTTTTCAGATCATACAGCTCTCCTTCCCTTGACGTATGGAAACGTGACAGCTTATATCTCCCATCGAAAACCATTGTTCCATATGCCTCCGGCTGTGTATGCCAGGGCATTGCTTCATAATATTCACTATATACACTATCCCGGTGCGTATCCGGCTCTTTATCGCCTGTCAGAACATCTGCCAGCGAGCGGCCCTGCACGCCCTCCTCAATTCTGCCGAGGCAGAATTCCTCTATAGTAGGAACAATATCTGTCAGCTCCGTCAGTGTGTCCAGGCGTGCGCCTTCCATAAAATGCCCCTTCCACGACATAATAAGCGGTACATGTGACATCCCTTCATAAAAGTAAGGCCCTTTCAGATAAATCCCATGATCTCCGAGCATCTCCCCGTGGTCAGAAGTAAAAATCACAATCGTATTCTCTATCTCTCCGGTCTCCTCCAGAACCGCCATCAAACGCCCAAACTGGATATCTATCAGTTCTATCATCGCATAATAAGCTGCCTTGATCATCCGGTGCTCCTCATTATTCATTTCCTCATAAACAAAGTGATGCGGCGTGGCAGTATTATTATATGCACTTGCATGATCCAGCTTCTGAAAAATTGTTTTCATCTCCAGCTCACCCGGACGGTATTTCGGCAGCGGAAGCCGGTCCGCCCGCTCCATATACTTGTCCAGCAGACGCTTCGGCGGATCAAACGCATGATGGGGATCAAAAATATTTACATTATAGAACCACGGCGGACTGTTAAATTCCGGCATCTGACGTTTTTCCTCTGCAGAGTAATGAATCCAGTCAATCACAGTGTCCACGCACCATTTTGTAAAATGATCTTCCTCGTCCATCCCCGTTTTGACATAGCCCATCTTATCAAAATCCGGGTACTGATATTTCTTTCCGCGTTTAAACAGCCACTGGCTATATTCATTGCCGCTCCAATAGGTACCGCCGGATTCCGGCAGACCGGCATTCCCGATGCCGGACGGGTTATGTGCCCAATGAAAATCTATAAAGCCGTCATCTATGCGCGCCTCCCGGATCGGACACGCCGTCGGGCCGCAGGGCGCCAGATGCAGTTTTCCCACCAGTGAACAATAATATCCGTGATCCGAAAGCACCCGTGAGATCAGACGCTCCTGCGGCGGCATGGACTGCCCGTTGGATCGGCATTTCGTCGTGCTGGGATAGCGCCCTGTCAGAAACGATGCCCTGCTGGGCGTACATACCGGTGACTGGCAATACGCATTCCGAAACAATACGCCGCCCGCTGCAAACCTGTCTATATTGGGGGTGTCTACCCATGGATTTCCATAACATCCCAATGTATCAAAACGCTGCTGGTCTGTGACAAACAGTAATACATTCGGACGTGTATCCGCATATTTATTCATAATTAATATCCTCCTTTACCACCATTTTATCAGATCTGTGATCCTGTTTCTCATTTCTACAAACTCCGGAGCAGCAATGTCACGCGGATGCGGCAGTTCATCCGGAATAATTTCTTTAATGGAAGTAGGTTTATTTGTCAGGACAAGGATCCTGTCACCCAGGTAGACCGCTTCCTCAATATTATGTGTGATAAATAAAACCGTTGTATTGGTCTGCTTGCAGATCCTCACCACCTCATCCTCCAGTTTAAACCGCAGATTTACATCAAGCTGTCCATACGGTTCGTCCATCAGAAGCAGTTCCGGCTGCGTAGCAAATGCCCTGGCGATCACAACCCGCTGCAGCATACTCGCCGATAACTGTTTCGGATAATACCCGGCAAATTTTGTCAGCCCTACTAATTCCAATGCTTCATCCACCTTGCGGTCAATATCTTTATAATCCTTCTTCATTTCCAGACCAAATCTCACGTTCTGCCGCACGGTAAGCCACTCCATTGCAGAATATTCCTGAAAAATATAGGTAATATTATGCTTTTTCAGGTCCACCTTTTCTCCGTTAAATAAAATATCTCCGGCTGTAGGCTCATATAAATGTGTAAGGCTGTTCAGAAAGGTTGTTTTTCCGCACCCGGTCGGACCTACAATACACAAGAACTCTCCTTCATATACATCGAAAGAAACATTATTTAATACCAGCAAATCCCCAAATTTCTTTGTCAGGTTTGAAACCCGAACCTTAACCTTTTTTTCCATTCTGTTCCCCCTATCAATCCGATGTATTCATCTGTTCTGTAATTTCCTTACGAAGTCTGAGAAATTCCGGACTTACCAGACTGCGCGGGCGCGGCAGGGTGATATGGTATTCTTTTTTTATCTGGCTCGGGCAGTCTGTCAAAAGAATTATCCGGTCCGCCAGATACAGTGCTTCTTCTATATTATTCGTCACAAACACGATCGTCCTTCTCTCATTTTCCCAGATTTTTCCCAGAGATTCCTGCATCATATAACGGGTCTGGGCGTCCAGATGTCCAAACGGTTCATCCATCAGAAGCACATCCGGCTCGCTGCAGTATGCCCTTGCAATCCCAACACGCTGTTTCATACCACCGGAAAGCTGTACCGGAAAGCTCTTCTCAAATCCGGTAAGCCCGACCAGATCAATAAAATACTGTGTCCTTTCTGCCAGCACTTTTTTATCTGCATTCCTTACTTTCTGACTAAAGCAGACATTATCCCATACCGTCATCCAGGGAAACAGCGCCATTGTCTGGTACACCACTGCCCGCGAAGGAGCAGGCTCTGTCACCAGGCTGCCATTATGAAATACCTCCCCCTGTGTGCATTCTTCCAGCCCTGCCATAATATAAAGAAGTGTCGTTTTTCCACACTGTCCCGGTCCGAAAAGTACCAGGAACTCATTCTCATACACATCAAATGTCAGATTCTGCAGCACCTCAAAATTCCCCGCTGAAGACGGGAAGCTTTTGGAAATCCCTCTGCACGTCAGCTTTTTCTTCCTTATTTCCCCTGATTGTTCCATACCAGACATCTCCTTTCCAACAACCGCATCCCATTCGCAAGCAGAAAACCTGTAATACCGATCGCCAGCATTCCCGCGATCATCTGCGTCATATCATTGATCCCCTGCCCCGCGATGATCAGCCATCCGATTCCTTCTGAGGAACGTACCATCTCTGCCGCCAGCATTGTCATCCACGCATTAGAGAGCGCAACCTGGGCACCTGAAAAAATAGACGGTACGGCTGAAGGCACTACAATCCGGAAAAACACCTGATAACTGGAAGCGCCCAGCATCCGCGCCGCTCCGATCAGCTGCTTATCCACCCGCACTGCCCCCGCATAAGAATTCAAGGTAAACGGCACAAACGCTGCAATAAAAATCAAAAAATATTTATATTTTTCACCAATGCCAAACCAGAGAATTGCCAGCGGAATCCATGCCAACGGCGCGATCGGTCGAAGCAGATCAAAAATCGGTTTAAAAATTGCCCGTACATAAGGAAACCATCCCATCGTCAATCCAAGTACGATTCCAAGAACACATGCCAGAAAATATCCGATCACAACGCGGCTCAGACTCCACAGCGTATGTCCCCAGATGGTATAATTCCCGACTTTATTTGTCAGCATATGAAGGAACCGTCCGATTACTGCCACCGGGGTGGGAAATCCAATCTCTGAACGCGCGGCCATCACAGCAATCTGCCAAAGAAAAAGCAATACCAAAAACGTAGCCGTTCCATACAGAAACGATCTGATCTTTTGAAACCTGGGCTTCATCTACTGTACCTCCCCCTTCACAACGATTTTTTCCAGAGTATCCAAAATCGCAGAAAGAATCGTTCCGATGATTCCGATCAAAATCATCCCTACCACGATCAGATCTGCCCGGCTGAGGAGCCGTCCCATCTGGATCATATATCCCAATCCGCTTGCTGACCCAAGCATCTCCGCTGCAACCAGAGCACCCCATGAAGAATTCAGCGAAACCTTCAGCCCCGTAAAAATATAAGGGAGTGCTGTCGGAATTGCTACCCTGCACAAAATCCTCAGCTTTGATCCGCCAAAAGTCTGCGCCACCCAGATATGTACCGTTTTGGTTGCCTTGATTCCCGTATAAGAATTAATCACACATGGAATAAAAGCGGATAGAAATACGATCGAAGCCTTTGCTATCACACCAATTCCCAGCAGAACGATCATGATTGGGATCCAGGCGATCGGAGGGATCGTTCTCACGAAATCAAAAACCGGCTTCAGTGCCAAATCTGCTTTTTCCCACCATGCCATCACTATGCCAAGCGGCACACCGATCACAGCTCCCAGGCAAAAGCCCAGACCTGATACCTGCAGACTTGCCAGAATATGCTGCGGAAGTGTCGAGCCATCCGGCTTTTTCACAGTCCATTTCATCCCGATTGTCTGCAATACTTTCACAGGAGACGGGAGCATGGTGGATGGTATCACCTTTAAAACGTCCGTAAGTAATTGCCATACTGCAAAAAAAGCAACCAGCGAGATAATCGATATTATCTGAAATCTTCGTTTCGATTTTTTCTTCATAATAACCACCAATCCTATTTTAGAGTGCAAAAGAGGGCGGCGTCTTACCTGCCGCCCTTCTTGTCCCACTATCTTTCCATATATTCTCTATAAGTATGTCTCCGCATAAACCGTAAGTGCTTCATTTATGATCGTATCATCCATGTTTGCAAATACATGCTCCAGATCCTCTTCCGTAATGTTTCCAATTGTAGCATAAAATTCTGCCATGATCTTAAAGGAAGCTGTCGCATCGATACTGCTGAGATCCTCGTAGGTAAAGAACGGACGCTCCAGAACCTGATGCTCGATCGTATCCCGGTCAACAGTCTGCCCGTTTAATTCGTACCATGCCATCATCGTATCCATCAGAACCTCATCGTCCTTAAATGCCTCTGCTGTACGAAGAAGCTGTACACAGAGAGCTACCAGTGCATCATGATTTGCTTCCTCTTCGAAAAAGCTGCGGGATACAATAATATTATCGTAATACGGCAGCCCCACCGTATTCATACTAAATGCAACCGAATACTGTTCCGGATCATATTCATCCGCCGTCGGATAACAGGTATGCACCATATCCCCCTCTCCCGATACAAATGCCTGATATGCCGGAGCCGTATCCATATTTACCAGCGTAACATCATCCTCGGTCAGGCCAAAACGATCCAGATATGTGTCCACATTGATCTGCGAACCAGTACCCATCGGCAGAAGGATCGTCGCACCCTTAATCGTTTCCGGCGAACCAAGAAGCTGTGGATAATCCTCCAGATAACCTTTTTCCTGGGCTATCGGGCTGTCATTTCTCACCATCACCTGCTGTCCGGCTGCACTGTCCTCATGCGAAAACAGATATACCGCATCGTAAATACAACAGGAGTTCACGCCTGCAGCACCAATTGTGCAGACATCCACCAGACCGGAACCGAGCGCTTCATTAATCCCTGTCCCTTGCGAGAAGGTAGTGATTTCCAATTTAAATCCATTTTCCACATCCCATCCCTGTTCACTGATATAATACATCGGCAAACTTAATTGCTGCGCCAGGGTAGCTACACGAATCGTTACCGGTTCACTTTCCGCAGCCAGCCCTGTCACCGGTCCCATAGATACTGCCGCTATCGTGGCTGCTGTCAGAATCATTGCTGTTTTTTTCTTCATAGTTATAATCCTCCTTTTCTTATGATATTGCCGTTCTTTTGTTCACTTGAACTGCTATGATTATACATTGCCGCACTTCTTTTCCGCTATCAAATAATTAACCTGTATTTTCCTTTTTTTGTTTTCTTTTTTCATCCCTGAAAATTCTATTTGTAAAAATTTGATATATTTTTACAATATTGACCATTCGCCTTCCAAATGTTGATATATTTATATTTTTTATATATAATACACTTAATTTTATTATTCAAAAAGGAGTATATCATGCAATATTTACATACATTTTCCACAAAAAAGCTATTGATTCTTGTTATGACTCTGCTTCTGGCATTTATTACTGTCTTACTTTCCCTATGCTACTATGTGTTTTTCCGCCAGGAAATTCTTACACAGCTCAGCAACAACTACACGGATCAGCTTCAGCTCTTTTCCCAGCAGTTTGATTCCATTACCGGCGGAGCAAAAACGATCGCCCAGCTGCTATATCAGGATGAAAGTATTACCGGAACACTCCTCAGCAGTGTCAACGATGTACGGAATAATTTTGCCATAAAAGGAAAGCTCGACGAACTCTATTCCAAATATGACCATGCTTTTCAGCAGGCACGTCTTTCCTTTGAAATTGTCTGTTTTAGTGAAAATGGGTTTTCTTACTCTACGGAAAATCTCTCTGATGAAGAAATCCGCCGCTTCAGCTCTTACGCATGGTTTACAAAACAAAAGGCTCTCAATGTGCGTGATTACACTATAAGCAATTTTGCAAATCCTTCCGCTAAAACAGATTCCGGTTTTTCCGGGTTTGCTGTCGTGAAAAATATATATAATACTAATGAAAGCTATGCCGGTTCTATCATCGTATATGTGCCGGAAATAGTGCTTCGTTCTGTCTATGAAGAGTTTTCTTCAGAAGAAAATCTGTTTTTTCTGTTGAATGAAAATTCCGTAGTAATTTCTTCTAATGATCCGGAATCTATCGGAACGACACTTGGCTATCTCCCTGACTACCGTTTTGTCCGCGGAAATATCAGCTATTCCACCCACACCAATCCGAAAGGAATTCATTGTTTCAGTGTAAAATATTTTTCCTCCTTCACCGGATGGACTGTTTATGAACAGCTTCCGCTGTCTGCCGTACTGGCTCCCCTGCACCGTATCGTCCTCCGTATTACCGGAATTACGTTTGCCTGTTTTGCAGTGATCCTGCTGATCATTATTGTAACTGCTTCCTATATATCCAGACCGCTAAACAAAATTATTCTGGAAATGGAAAGCTCCATTGACAATCATTTTGCCAGAATCCACATTGAAACACACATTCATGAGGTTGCAAGTATCGCAGACTGCTACAATCATTTAAGCAGCCGGATTACCGGTCTGCTGCAGGATATCCGCGCCTCTGAAAAAAAGGCTGCCGATGATCACTTTCGTTTTCTAAAGGCACAGATTAATCCCCATTTTTTATACAATACACTCTTTTCCATAAAGTGTATGATCTCAATGAATGAAAACCAGAAAGCCAGTCAGATGATCATGCTGCTGATCGCGCTTTTGAAGGATGCTGTCGGCTCCAACCAGACGGAACATGCTCTTCTTGATGAAACAGCTATTCTTTCACAATATGTAAAATTGCAGAATCTACGTTATAACAACAATGTCCGGCTGCAGATCGATCTTCCTGAAGCTATGGCGGAACTTTCTATTCCACGTTTCCTTATGCAGCCCCTTGTGGAAAACGTTTTTCTGCATGCCATACCTATATCCGATACTTCTGTGAATCTGATGATACGTTTTCGTGAAACGGCGCATAATATTTATGCCGAAGTATGCGATACAGGCGTCGGCTTTTCCCCGGAAGCCTTTCATCGTATTCTGGAAAATACCTGCTCCTCTGCTTCCTCACATATCGGTCTGTGTAATATCCAGGATCAGATACACACGCTTTACGGTCTCTCCTATGGACTATCCCTGGAAGAAGATCCACATTACAGTACCGTTATCCGTATTACCATTCCCAGACACTATGGAGGTGAATATCATGTTTCGAATTTTAGTAGTTGATGATGAATATCCGATTCGTGAAGGACTGATCCACATGATCACTGCGGAACATCCCGACTTTGAAATTGACAGTGCTAAAAATGGTCTTGAAGCACTTGAAAAAATGGAAACATCCGCATTCAACCTGCTAATTACCGACATCCGTATGCCGCACATGGACGGACTGGAGCTTCTGGAAGAAATGCGTGCCAAAAATATATCTGCAGGCGTCATCGTACTCAGCAGCTATGACGACTACTCCTATGTACGCAATGCTTTTAAAAATGATGCCGTTGATTACCTTCTGAAAACCGAGATTGATTCTGGCAAGCTGTTGGAAGCTATTGATAATTTCCGCCTGAAAAAAAATTCTGCCTCCGATCTGCACAATTTATGCCAGAAACTGCCGAACGCACTTTCTTCCAATGTTTATACACCTGCGGATTTCTGTTCCCTGTTATCCTCTTATGGAGATTTTGTGCCGCAAAACAGCTATTATTGTTTTCTGTTAAAAGTATCTCCGGAAAAAAACGCAAAAGGATCCGCACCGTTTCTTCCTCTTGTAGACTATGCAAAAGCAAAATTTTGTCTGGCGATTGCAGAATATCTTTATCTTGGATGTGTAGAAATCCGCCAGCCAAGCCTGCTGATACAGCTGCAGAGACAGGCCGCATACAACCGGCAGATGCAAAAATATAATGCGTCTTTACTGTTCCTTTACTCCGATATACACGCTGACCCTATGCTGCTTTTAGATGACCTGCGTCTGCTCTACCGCTGTCGCGGTCTGGATTTCTATGGCATCGCTGCTCGCCGCGCAGAGCACTATCCTGCCACGCAGGATGCGCAGTTAAAAGAATATTCTCTTGATATCATAACTTCGCTCCAGACAGGAAAGTTTGATCTTGCGCACACACAAATTCATACCCTTTTTGATTTCGTATCCAGCACTTTTTATCCGGATATCGCAAATTTGAAAACAATATGCCAGAATTTTTGTGAGACAGCCTATTCCCATACAGTTCCGCTTGACAGGAATGCCTATTATCAATATACACAGGAAATATCCGCACAATTTCAGTCTGCTGAAAACGCTGCTTCCCTTCAGCGGCTTCTGACGGATGCCCTGGAACAATTGCAGCGACGTTCCAATTCCTGTACCTGCTACTCCCAAAGAATTGCGCAGGCTGTCTCTATTATAGAGGCACACTACATGGACGAGATCAGTCTGTCCGGCGTCGCCCAGATGCTCTATATCAGTCCTGAATACCTGTCCCGCAGCTTCAAAAAGGAAGTCGGCAGTAATTTTAACGCTTACTTAAACAATGTCCGCCTGGAGCACGCCCTGGAGCTCTTAAAAGAACCCTCCTCCCGCATATCGGAAGTGGCTGAAAAAACCGGTTTCCAGACACCCGCCTATTTCTCGAAGTGCTTTAAAACAGCCTTTGGTATCTCCCCACAGGAATGGAAAATGAAAAATATGCAATAAAAATCTGCAGAGAATCTGTTTCCCTGCAGATTTTTGCCATTATAGAAAACTGCCCTCCGGCACCTTTCCACGCAAAGACACACATCTGTGCTCTTTTTATAAATTCGTATACCCCATCAGCGATTCGTCCACCGCTTTTGCCGCCTCACGCCCTTCGCGGATCGCCCACACGACGAGGGACTGTCCGCGGTGCATATCGCCTGCGGTAAAGACATTCGGGATGCTGGTCTGATATTTGCCCGGATCGGTCGCCACGTTGGTGCGCCCGTCGAGCGCTACCTTGAAGGCATCCGTCACATACTTCTGGGAACCGAGGAAGCCAGCCGCGATCAGCACGAGGTCGACGTCCACGATCTCCTCTGTGCCCTCCACCGGAACCATCATCATGCGTCCGCTCTTTTCGTCGCGCTTGCCCTCCAGCTTCACGAGCTTTGCCTGGCAGACCTCGCCCTTTTTGTTGGCGATAAATTCCGTGACGGTCGTCTGATAGACGCGCGGATCATGCCCGAACACCGCGATCGCCTCCTGCTGACCGTAGTCGGTCTTGCAGACTCTCGGCCACTGCGGCCACGGATTGTTTGCCGCGCGCGTATCCGGCGCCTTCGGCATCATCTCAAGCTGCAGCACACTTGCCGCGCCGAGACGGATGGACGTGCCAACACAGTCGTTTCCAGTGTCGCCGCCGCCGATCACCATCACCTTTTTGCCCTTTGCAGAGATGAATTTTCCATCCTCAAAATTAGAATCCAAAAGGCTCTTTGTGGTCGCCTTTAAGAAATCCACCGCAAAATAAATGCCCTTTGCCTCGCGCCCCGGCACCTTGATATCGCGCGGGTTGGAGGCTCCGCAGCAAAGCACCACACGGTCATAATCCTTCAAAAGCTGCTCCGCCGGGATGTCCTCGCCGATGTTGGCGTTCGTCACAAAGGTGATGCTCTCCGCCTCCATGATCGCCAGACGGCGGTCGATGATATGCTTCTCCAGCTTCATATTCGGGATACCGTAGCGCAGCAATCCGCCGATGCGGTCGTTTCTCTCAAATACTGTCACCAGATGACCGCGCTTGTTAAGCTGCATCGCCGTCGCCAGGCCGGACGGGCCGCTTCCGACCACCGCCACGCGCTTTCCGGTGCGTACCTTCGGCGGATTCGGCTTTACCAGCCCTTTCTCGTAAGCATTTTCGATAATCGCGCGCTCATTCTCCTTCGTCGCCACCGGCTCCCCGTTCAGATTGCAGGTGCATGCCGCCTCGCAGAGCGCCGGACACACGCGCGACGTAAACTCCGGGAAGCAGTGCGTCTTTGTCAGACGCAGATATGCCTGCTCCCAGTTTCCCGTGTAAACAAGATCGTTCCACTCCGGCACCAGATTATTTAAGGGGCAGCCCGACGCCATGCCGCCGATCATCATTCCCGACTGACAAAACGGCACGCCGCACGCCATACACCGCGCCGCCTGCTGTCGCTGCTTCTCTCTGGAGAGCGGAGTATGGAATTCGTTGAAGTTTTTGATACGGACCTTCGGGGAAGCCGCCGCTGCAGTCTCCCGCTCATAATCCATAAATCCTGTTGGTTTTCCCATCTTCGTCTCCTCCTATCCTTTCTTGATCGCGTTAAACGCTTCAATCTGTGCCTGCTCGCTGCTCAATCCTTTTTCCTCCATCTGAACGATGGTATTCATCATCCGCTTGTAGTCATTCGGGATGATCTTCTTGAATTTCAGCAGATATTCCTCAAAATGCTCCAGAACTTCCTTGCCCTTCACGGAATTTGTATACTTCACGTGATCCTGGATCATTTTCTTCAATTCTTCCACATCGTATTTGTTGGTCAGCTTCTCAATGGAAACCATCTCTTTGTTGACCTTCTTGTAGAGGTCGCTGTCCTCATCCAGCACGTAGGCGATACCACCGCTCATGCCCGCCGCAAAGTTTTTGCCGGTCCTGCCGAGGATCACCGCCCGTCCGCCGGTCATATATTCGCAGCCGTGCTCGCCGACGCCCTCTACCACGGCAACCGCACCGGAGTTGCGGACGCAGAAGCGCTCGCCTGCCACAC
>UMKV01045124.1_pt1 | contig 37662 bp, 29 predicted proteins | sample 1966381 | NCBI WGS metagenome assembly UMKV01 (sample SAMEA4836182, study PRJEB28245) | human gut metagenome | biome: gut microbiome; material: fecal sample | place: Denmark | collected 2008
TCGTTGTCCGATAAATGACATATTTTCAGCAGCTCTTCCTGTGACTTGGATTCAAGAGTGCTGCAGATCGCAAGAGCAGCCGCACCTGCAGCTGCCGCAATTATCTTTAGGATAATATCCTCTGTAAAGCTTGACATAAAGTATCGCCGCCTTTCGCAAAGTATCGCACATTTTGTGCATGGTTTTGGTTTGTTAATCTTCGATAAATGATTTTATGACCGCCGAGAATATGGCGATCATAGTTACGCCGATGATTTTCTTCATAAATATCGTTCTCCCTTCGTAAAATCGATTTTGTGCATTTTATGCCCTAAAAGATAGATTTCTGTATAAATGCAATAGTTTTGATAAAGCTGAAAAAAGCCCTATGCAGTCCGGCAAACGCCGGAAAACATAGGGTTTTTTATGCTCTTACATTACATTTGAATCAGAAAAAGATAACGCCCTTTTCCAATACGAAAAGGGCGTGAGTCTATCAAAAATTCACGTTTTGCAGTTGATTATGAAACTAATGCTATTGTTCCCCCAAATAAACCTTGCCAAAAATCACGCAGCATATTTAGTGTAGTGAGAATTGAAAAAGGAACTGATCTTGTAAGGATTTAACTGTAAAGATTTCAGATGGGAACGGACATTATGTTCCAGTTCCTCTTTTGATTGCGAAGAAGCCTTGCTTCCGACTGAACGCTTTAAATCACTGTTTACAAGTTCATCAGGATTGTATTCCGGGGGCATACGGAGGAAGATAAAACACTTCAATTTCCTCTTTATGCTTTTCGACCCATTCCTGTACTTTCTTTGAATGGTGTACTCTAAGATTATCAAGGATAAGAAATACTTTCTTTTTACTGTCGTGTATGAGCCTTCTCATAAAATCGATCAGCTTATCAGAATCCATATTATCTTTGTACAGCACAAATCTCAGCTTGCCTCTCTTGGAAACAGCTGAAAGCATGTTTATCTTGAATTTCTGAGACTCTGTTCTTACAATAGGTGTCTTTCCTTTGGGGGCGTATCCTTTCATGTAGTTACAGGTGTTCTGTATATTGGTTTCATCACCAAAGAAAATCTCCGCATTTTCGGCTTCTGCACGTTCTGTTATGCCCGGAAATTCTTCGTTCAGCCACTTGTCGATCTTCTCCTGATCCTGCTTGTATGCACGCTTTACAGGTCGCTGAACACTGAATCCCCATCGCTGAAGATAGTATCCGAGTGTGGACAATTTCATCCTTATTCCGTACTTTTGAAAAATCAGTTCAGAGATATTTTTTCTTGTCCACATACAGTCCTTAAACTTTAACTGCATGGGATCTTTTTCTACAATTATCCTCTGAATTTCATTTTCCTGTTCGGAAGTCAATATTCTCTTTTCACCTTTATTGCGTCCACGCTTTTTGGGTTTCAGCGCAGACAGACCCCCTTCAGCGTATTGCTTCTTGACTGACCTGACGTGCCTTTCACTTACGTCAAGTATTTCTGCAATCTCACCGTTCGTTTTTCCTTTTTTACTCAAACGGACAATACTCTTTCTGATCTGATACTGCTCTTCCGGACTCAATTTTACTGCATTCGTTTTTAATTCATTTTCCATGTTTTTATTATATCACATCTTCTATGTTTTGGCAAGTTTTATTTGGTATATCAATAATAAATTGTCTGAATAAAAATAATCTTTTAGTAATTATATTTTATGTACAACTGGATGTTAAAGTTTAAAGTTTTTTATAAATTTCGGAAGCTCTAGCTCTGTAATCATATATACATCCTTACAATAGTATCCAATATACTTTTTTAGTGAATTGGGAGTATAGTGATTCTCCGGACTTTGTCTTATTAGGTGGTACTCTCGTGTATTTTTAATACTGCTTATTACGATGATATATGTGATATGATTTCTTGCAAATTCGGTAATATCCGTTGGAAATACAGACTTATCAGACATGGAATCCATTGAAAAAAGCAACCAAAGACTTTCTGTCATTTTTTTCTTAATATCTGAAAAAATATTTTTATCTTCATCAAATGTGTTCTTGTTGCAAACAGATTGATTTTTAAATTCAATAAGGAACCATTCATTGCGATTGTTAACACATACAGCATCAACAGCCTTAGGTTGTTCAAAATTCTTTTGTTTGCGATTTGATTTCATATATTGCAAAAATAATTTTGATATGAAATCAAGTTTTACGGTGTCCATATTAGGCGGACCATTGTACAAATAATCTTTTTTCCCTTTTTGGAAATCATCAAGTGAAGCCTGCTGCAAATCAGATACCAGTTCAGCATCTGATTGCAGCAATACTCTTAACATTTCAATGAATTCTAAAAAAAATTTGTTTTTTATTTTTTTATTCGTCGTCATCGTCACGCTCCATGTCATATTCATATTCCAAGTCAGCAATTTTGAAGGTTCCGGTCGAAAGGTTCTCTTTCATTTTTTCAAGATTATCTTCATTATAATCTATCACAAAGCCGTTTTCAGTTGCTGTAGGAATATAGTAATTCCCTCTTTCGGAGATATCATATTTTTTCATAAAGAAATTTAACGATTCAAGGAATTGGAAACTATGGGTAACAAGAAGAATAGTGAGATCAAAAACTTTCTGAAGGACAACAATTAATTCGGCATAAATTATCTGCCATTCCGAATGCAAATGTATTTCAGGTTCATCAAGAATAAGAACATCTTTACGCTTTAATGCGCCTGTTTCAAGTAGTCTTTCGATAAGAGCAAACGATTTAAGCCCTGCAGAAATGTTTCTAAAATCAAAATCAAAGCCGTCTTCACTATAATAAAACTTTCCTTGATTAATTATAGTATCGCCACTATAAGCTTTTTTTAATATATTTCTAACTTCATCAAGATCTTTTTTATTTATTACTGAATCAAGTATGTTTGTCATAGAGTCTTCAGTTAAACCTGCCTGAGCTTTGGCAATGGCTGCAATTACGTTCCTATCCAATGGACTCATTTGAGATAAAAACCATGTTAAATTAGGTTGGTTAAGCCAATCTAATGCAAAAGGACTGTTAATATAGTAAGCAGAATGTTCAATTGGTTCTGTAAGAGTACATGAAGCAACCTTTTTATTTAAAGTAATATCTATCTTCTTATCTTTTATTTTAGCACAAACTGAACATTGACTTCTATTTGCTGAATGAAGATTTTTCACCTGATTGTTCATAACGAGGCCAAAATAGCGAAAAATATACTCGTTCATAATATCTTCATTAGATAGATTCAAATTATTTACAAGAGGAACAATTTTTTCTTTTGTTGCCTTAATATTAAAATCTGTTTCAAGAAAAGATTTTACCTCATCGATCGAATAATCACCTGAATGAGCCGTAATAAAAGGAATAGGATTATCATTGTCAAATATGTTGTATGAAACTTCCCAAATGTGGGCATTGGTTAAAACAAAATTACGTACAGCAGTAGACTTTTGTGTATCTATTTTTGATTTGTAATCGTATAATGAATTAAAGAAAGAAAATAGGGCTTTTCCTACTGTACTCTTTCCGGTATTATTATTACCACAAATGACAGTGATCCCATCAAGTTTTATGTTAGCTTCTGAAATTTTTCCAAAATTTTTTATCTTGAAATTCATAAAATCACTCTCATTCCATTTAGTCAAATACTGTTAATTAAATTTTACAACTTTTTACTCAATATGTCAAGAGGCATATTAGCATACATAGAATTTTGACGAAACTTAATAATAATAATCACTACACACCTGGTATTTTTCTCCAAAATCAACTCTATTATCAGTTTTCATTTTGAATAATGTTTATACTATTATATTGATATCCAGTACATAGTATTCCTATATACAATTCTATCATTTTGATTAATTAGCGACTTACATTTTTATAGCGTTGAGATTATAATAAGTTACCCAAATGTTTTTAATGAACTCCTATGAAAGCTGCAAGTCCTCTAAATCATAAGGAGAGACCATGTTGTCACATTTATAATAGTAGCAGGTAAATGTAAAATTGACACATTTTGATAGGTAGCGATTACTTGTTTGGGGTTGACAGATGTGTTATAATTCAAGGAAAATGTGTATTTATGAGTATCGGTTTGGTGCCTTTTGCAGCAAACTTTCTTTCAGAAAATGAAAACGAGATTACTTATTCTTATTATTCGTACAATCCGAATGATAGCAATCATAAAAATCTTGATAAAACAGAAGACGGTCTGATAGTAATACATCGGTCTGCTTTGATTGAGCCTAAAATACATAAAAAACAATCGTATGTCTGACGAAAGGAAAGAATCTGCCATAAAAAGAATATTGAATGATAATCCGTTTTCGTATTCGACAAGTGAGGTCAAGATATGCATCAAAAACTGTAGCAACACATGGAAGACTATTGATGACTGCGATGCGGTGGCATACAGTATTTGTTATCACTTGCTTGCTAATTGAATATCAGATTTATGGACGTTTTCAGAAAATTTGAGTTATAATAAATAAAGCTAATTTTTAGGCTTAAATAAGGTTAATATAAGGTGAGGAAGAATGCTTGAAGTAAGCAAAGGCAAATATGTTTTTACAAAAGGCGGCAGAATATACTACATTAAAGAAGTTTTGATTCAGGGTGAGCTTTACAAGGGTATAAAGGCAACAGCATCTGATAAATCCTTATATTATATAAAGCAGGAAGACATAGAACATATTGCCGATGAGATATGCAAAAATATATCTATCGAATAATATCCCTTCCATTATCAAAAAACAAGAAATTTTGACCCACATCCTCAAAAAGATCTCACAAAAGCAAATCTCCTTCACCGAAACCGATGAAGGAGATTTGCTTGTCATATTAAATTATGACCTTTGATGGTCGAGGTGACGGGACTCGAACCCACGGCCTCTGCGTCCCGAACGCAGCGCTCTACCAAACTGAGCCACACCTCGATATATACTGATTCAAATACAGCATTAATATTATACAACATAAATCAAAAAAAGTAAAGGGGTTTTGCGAAATTTTTTTATATTTTTTTGCAAACCTCTTCCTCTGATATTTCTGTGCGAATTGACTGTCAAAATATTGACTTAAAGGGCATTTTAGGATATACTAATATTATATATATCAACAAAATACTTCTTTATTCCGATAAAATCTATATATAAAAAGGAGATATATACTATGTCCGATTTTTCAAGACGTTTGCCTGTTTATCTGCTGCTCGATGTTTCGGGTTCAATGGCGGGCGACCCTATCGAAGCTGTCCGTCACGGCGTTAAGGCACTCATTTCCGAGCTTCGCAGCGATCCTCAGGCACTCGAAACTGCTTATCTTTCCGTTATAACGTTCAATTCTGCCGCACGTCAGGTCTGCCCTCTGACTGAGCTTATGCTTTTCAGAGAGCCTGTACTTACGGCAGGAGGTCCGACCGCCCTCGGTGCGGCTCTTCGTCTTCTCACCGACTGCATAAGGAATGAAGTCCGCAAATCTACCGAAACGCAGAAAGGCGACTGGAAGCCGCTCGTGTTTATCCTCACCGACGGCGTTCCGACCGATGAATGGCGTGAAGCCGCAGCTATGCTGAAAAGCACAAAGCCTGCGAACATCATTGCGTGTGCAGCAGGTTCCTGCGCCGACACCTCCGTTCTCAAAGAGATAACCGACAGCGTTCTGCTGATGAACAACCTCTCCGCAGGCGACCTTGCGCAGTTTTTCGCTTGGGTTTCAAGCTCCGTTAAGCTTTCGAGCAAGAGCCTTGATGCAAAGCCCGGTGCAGGCATCGAGCTTCCTCCGCCGCCGCAGGGCTTCGTTATTGTTCCGTAAACGAACGTGGAGGACAAAATGGACGAAAATATCAAAAAGCTTTCCGATAGTGACGTTACCGCGCATACAGCCGCATTGTGGAAATATGCGCCTATCCCCGACTCGCCCGAGCCTTATCCCGAGTACCGTTCTTCCTATAAAAATGATAACGGCACGGAGATCATCGCCGCGCGCGTGAGGGGCAAAAAGCACAAGCACGAGGGCACGAACTGCGACGACTGGTACGAATTTGACATGGTGGGAAACTGGACTGTATGCGTTGTTTCGGACGGCGCAGGCTCGAAAAGGCTCTCACGCATCGGTGCGCGAATTTCAAGCGAAGCTGCCTGCGCTTATATAAAGGAACAGCTTTCGGCACTTGACCGTTCGCAGACGGAAAGCTCGCTTGCAATGCCATTCGACAAGGCAGAATTCACCGCCGTATGCACGAAGCTTGCGGAGATAATGCGCTCGGGCTTTGATGCGGCTTATTCCGCAGTTGAGGGCGCGGCTCTTATCCGCTCGGAAGACGAAATTTTCACGTCTGATCTCGGCAGGAAATGTGAAGTGAAAGACTTTTCCGCAACTCTGCTTGCGTCTGCTGTAATTCCGCTTGAAAACGGGGAAACGTTCGTTATATCCGTTGCGGTCGGTGACGGCATGATCGCCGCTGTTAATGCCAACGGCGAATTTTCCTCTGCGCTGAAGCTGCTCGGAAACACCGACAAAGGCGGCTTTTCGGGCGAAACCGAATTCCTCGATGAAACAAAGACAGCTGAAAAGCTTTATTCAAACACGAAAATAATGCGTGGAAAAGTCACTTCCGTGATGATGATGACAGACGGCGTTTCGGACGATCATTACCCGAACTCGCCCGAGCTTCTGCGGCTCTGGCTCGACCTTATGCTCAACGGCATCATTGATTTCCCGACCGAAAGCTACGAACCCGAAAAGGGCGAAGCACCCGAACCCGAGGCTCACCCGTGGGTAAATGACGGCAGTGTTGAAGTTTCGCTCTGCTATACAAAAAACATACTCGCGAAAAACAAGCTTTCCCTCGAAGAATTGTGGGGAAAGCGCTTCGGCAGTCTTATGCACAGATCCTCGCTCGAAGCGTTCGGGAAAAAGCTTGCCGATGATAAAAGCGAACGGCTCAAAGTCTGGCTCGACAACTATTCGCAGAGGGGCTCGTTCGATGACAGGACGCTCGTTATTATAGAACCCAAAATTCCGAAAGGGGTACAGTAAAAAGTGAACAGGATCGGAGAGGCTATTCTTGCAAGCGGCAGGAAGCTCCAGTATGTTATCACCGACAACCCTCCGCGCGGAGGAATGAAATATACATATTTTGCGCCCGATAAGTCTTATGTCGTGCAGTTTTTCAACGACCCGTCAAAGGTCGATGCAAATATGCGCAGGCGTATCGAGGCAATAATAAGCAAATACAACCCGACTATCCCCGAGAGCAGGGGCGGCGCGCTCGGAACGGACGAAAAACGTGCGGCTTACTTTGAAAAGCGTTTCTGCTGGCCGACCGATATCGTTGTTTCGCCCGAATTCGGACTTGTTTCGCCGTCCTATCCGTCTGATTTCTTCTTCGGGGACGGCGCTTCCGATTACCTTGACCTTAAAGGCAAGGACAAGAAAAGCAACTGGTTCACATCGCGAAACCGCCGTTTTCTCAACAAAGCCGAGCTTGGCGATTTCCGTTCGATGCTTCAGATGTCGCTCCTGCTGACGCGCTCGATAAGAAGGCTTCATCAGGCAGGACTTGCACATTCCGACCTCTCAAATAACAATGTCCTCATCGACCCGAGAAGCGGGAACTGCGTTGTTATCGACATCGACTCGCTCGTTGTTCCGGGGATATTTCCGCCCGAAGTTGCGGGAACGCGAGGCTACATTGCCCCCGAAGTCCTTGCAACGATGGAGCTTGACAAGAACGACCCTCGGCGAAAGATACCCGGTTCGGAAACCGACCTTCACGCTCTCGCCGTGCTTATATATGAATACCTCCTGCTCCGCCACCCTCTTATCGGTCCGAAAATATTTTCGACCGAATCGGCTGAAAAGGACGATTTTCTTGCGCTCGGTCCGAAGGCTCTTTTCATCGAAGACCCGAACGACCGCTCGAACCGCCCCGAGAACCTCGATGTTACGATAAGCGACCTCGGAAGTGACCTTGAAGCGCTGTTCCTGCGCGCGTTCGTGGACGGACTTCATGCGCCCGAGCTTCGCCCGACCGCAATGGAGTGGGAAAGGGGTCTTATCAAGGCTTGGGATATGCTCCACCGATGCGAAAATCCCGACTGCGATCACAAATGGTTCATTATGCACGATGTCAATGACCCCGTGTGTCCTTTCTGCGGAACAAGGGTGAAAAGCGACATTTTACAGCTTGATATCTGCGCTCAGCCGAGGGGCAAAAAGGGTCAGTGGCGGAAACATTCAACGCTCATCGCCGAGAACAACACTCCGCTTTTCAAATGGCACACGCGCACCGATGTTTTCCCTGATGAAAAGGCTGATACGGGACTTGAAGCGTATATATGCTCGCACGAAAAGGCTTGGTATCTCATAAACAGCCACGCTGAGGGGCTTATGTCCCCTATGGGAAGTCCCGTTCCCGCAGGAAAGGCGATAAGGCTCGCAAACGGAACAGTGTTCCGAGCCTGCCGTGAGGAAAACGGCTCACTTATAAAGGTTTCAATAATCAAAGGAATGAAATAAAAGATGACATTCAACGGTCTTACTGATAATCAGGCTGAAAGCCACAGAAAACAATACGGCTCGAACCGCATTGCGGAAGAGCATTCAAAAACTGCGGGGAAACGCTTTTCCGAACGCTTCGGGAGAGTACCCTTAAAGGTATATATAATAATCCTGCTTTTGTGCTTATGCTTCGGGATAATTTTCTCGCTCGGCGGAGGTCTGCACGGCATCATTCCGTGCGTGATCTCCGTTGCTGTGAATGCTTTGACGCTTTTTATCATATGCGTATGGGAAAGCGCGCTCCACAGCAGGAATGGAAAAACACGCGCTCTGCACAGCGGAAACAAATGCATGGTCTACCGATGCGGAAACTCCGTTGCCGAGGTGAACTCTGGCGATATCGTCAAGGGGGATTATGTTCTGCTCACGGCAGGGGATATCGTTCCTGCCGAGGGCATCGTTCAGACGGGTGATATCACTATCGGCAAGGACGGCAGGACTGACCTTGTGCGGCGTGATTTGAAAGATGAGCTTGACGAGGATATTTCGGGCGAATACACGCTCGAAAAGGGAACGCTCGTCACCTCGGGTCACGCTGTAATGAAAGTTACGCAGGTTGAGGAAAGCTTTGCTGAACCGCTTGTGATATCCTCAAAGAAATATACATTCTGTATATCAATAAGTGCTGTTCTGACGGCTCTGCTGGTCGTTGCTGCGGCATATCAGGCTGAAAAAAGCGGCTTTGGAATGACTTCGCTCCCGATGAAGACGGCTCTCTTCGCTTCGCTCATTTTTATGGCAGGAGCAGGTCTGAAAGACCCTCTTGGGGAATATCTTTCCGCAGGCAGAACGGAAATTCGCCGAAACGGTGCTGATATGAGAACGCTCACGCCGAAGTGCGATGTTCTTTTCATCGACAGAAGCGGCTTTGTAACGGACGGAACTCCTACGGCGGTAGGCTTTACGGACGGAAGCGGCTCAACAATGACGAGATTTTATGAAGTCCCGTATCCTCTCGGAACTATAGCGGCGAATGCGGCAGCTGAGAACACCTCCGCTCTTGTGAACAAGGGCAGGATAATCAGCGCAGACCCCTACGAAGCCGCAGAAATGACATTTATGGCAGAACGTCTTAAAAGCACGGTCGAGCTTGAAATAAACGCCGAGCTTGTAAAAGGCGATCTTCCTGCGAACGGCTATAAGCGCTTTCTGCGCGGCGATCCGAGCGAGATCATAAGCGGCTGTGAAAGCTTTTTTGACGGAACGGGCAAGGAAAAGGTATTTTCATCTGCGGCGGCTGTAAAGGCACTCGCGGAGGAGCTTATCTTTCAGGGCAACTCCGTCATTGCTTATGCGGCGGAGCTTTGGGATGGCAGAAAGGTTTTCATCGGAATGATAACTATTCGTGAAAAATACCGCGGCAATGCCGAAAACGCATTCAAAAAGCTTTCGGAACACAGCTGCAAGCCGATACTTCTCGTTCCCTACGATGATGCTTCGCTCCCTGACAGGACTGTTGCAAGCGCAGGCGCAGACGATGTAATTTCGTACAAAAAGCTTATCGAAATGCCCCCGAACGAAGCCGCAAAGGCTCTCAAAAAAGTAAAGATGATCACGGGCAGATGCGACAAGAGCAAGCTTATCGGGCTTGCAAAGGCGGCAGGAAAAACTGTTGGAACAACGGCTGTTGATGTTCACGATGCGCTCGAATGTGAGAACGCCGATGCTGTTTATGCTTCGTCCGAAAGCTGTACGGCGGCAAAGGAAATTGCCGACTGCACCGTGCTTGACGGTGTTGAGTCCATAGCTGTAAGTATGGACTGCGCTGATGAGATAAGAAAAGGCGCTTCGGCTTATGAAGCTTTGAGAGCTGTGATGATAGTATTAATGGCGGCGGCAATGTATTTCGGCGCGAAGATAGATGCGTATGCACTCGGTATCGCTGTTATCATCGGTGCGGCGGCTGTAGGCACATTGCTGACGGGCATTTCGGCGCTCCGATCCGGTCAGATTTGCAAAAGGAACTGCGCTGAAAGCGGTTCAAAGGAGGTACGTTCGTGAAAGCACAGGAGCTTCAGAAAATGCTTGATTCTGCTGAAATGAACGGCGTGATAAAAATTCCCCACGGCGAATATGAGGGCAATTTTATGGTGAGTGTTCCCTGCACTGTTTATGGAAACGGCGCACTTCTTCTCTGCGGCCGAGGAACTGCGCTTACTATAAATGCACCGGATGTTGGGATAAACGATCTGCTTATTGAACACCTAACTCCGAGGATCGGAACGGCGCTTTGCTCGTCCTGCAAGGGGACGGTACTCAACAATGTGACTGTCAGCGGCAAGGTCATGGGCATTGACGGCGAGGACGGATATTTCGGCATACCAACTGTGATAAACGTCGGTGCTTTTCCTGCCGATACGCTTTGCACCGTGAGAATACACATCAAGCTTCCGACCTCCGCACGGCTTTTTTCAAATGCAAGCGGAGTGAACATTCCCGAGCCTGAACTTTCCGCAGGCGAAAACACTGTCCTTATCGAAATTGAACCGATGCGAAGCGGAACTCTCCTTTACGGTGAGCTTTCGCTCGAAACGGGCGTAAAGCGCAGGATATATATTTCGGGCGAGGCTGTTCCGAACGCTTGCGGTTTTGAGGACGGCGCGATAATATACGAAGCCGAGCCTGCGCCGACCGAGGACGAGATAGGCGAGCAGGGCGTTATTTATCCCGACGAGGAAGAGGACAGCGCCGAAGATGAACTTCTTGCACCTATGCCTTATGATGATGAAAAAAAGCCGCGTGAGCTTCTCATAATCGAGCGTGGAATGCTCGTCAAGGCGGATTCACCGACGGCACAGATAGAGCTTCTCTATGACAACAAGGATTTCCCGATGGAGGTCGATGCGTTTGCATTTATGGCAAATGACGAGGGAACGGTCACGCAGAATGACAGATTCGTTTTCTTCGGCAACGATCACTCGCTCGGCGGCGGAGTTCAGCTTCTCAATGCGCCCGACAAAAAGGTTTTCCACATCAATTTTGACCTTATCCCTCACGATGTTTCGGAGATAGACATTGCGTATTCGATATACAGCAATCCGCTGAACCTCAATTTCAGTGACCTTTCCAATCCTGCCGTTTCAATAACGCTTGCGAACGGAACGAACTATATCTTTATGCTCCCGAAGCCGCTCGATGTCGGTACGGTCGTTGGTATCGAGCTAATTCGGAGCGAGGACGGTTTCCGAATCTCGCCGCTCGGAATGATATATCCGAGGGGACTGGAGGATCTTTGCAGGAACTACGGACTTAATATTTTAAAGTAAAACAAAAACGCCGTTCAGCTTGTTCCGACAAGGCAGTATCGGCGTTTACTTTATACTAAACACCATTTAAAATTTGGAAAAAATCAAGCCGACAATCTTGAATATATGGGATTTCGGCGCAGATTTTTTCCTGTATTTTATTGGTGTTTAGTATTAATACTGATCTCTAATGAATGTGTAGAAAAAATCGGCGCAAAACCCATATATGCGAGCTTTTGCTTGATTTTTTGGACACATTCCGATTAGATATTATTATAAGGAGAAGTATGAACAAAGCAATTTTCTGGGACTTTGACGGAACGCTCGTACATTCCGAGCATCTATGGAGCGGCTCGCTTTACCGAAGCTTACAGCGGTACACTCCGCACAAGGACATTACGCTCGAAGATATCCGTCCGCCGATGTCGCACGGATTTTCGTGGGACTTTTATTATGAGGATATGCACGATATCACGGGCGAAAAATGGTGGGACTATACCTTTGAACATATACAGAGGGTATATAAAGCTGTCGGAATTACGGAGAGTGAAGCCAAAACACTTCTTCCGCTTTTCAGGGAAGTCCTGCTCGAACCCGAAAACTATAATTTGTACGGCGACACGGTTTCAACGCTTGAAATGCTTCGTGAAAAAGGTTACAGGCACTATCTTCTCTCGAACAATTACCCCGAGCTTGATGTTACAATGGATAAGATAGGCTTGTCGCAGTATTTTGACGGAATGATAATTTCCGCGCAGGTAGGCTTTGACAAGCCGCGTCGTGAAATTTTTGAGCTTGCGCTCGAAATGGCAGGAAACCCCGAGAAAAGCTTTATGGTCGGCGACAATCCGCAGAGCGACATAAAGGGCGCGCTCGGCGTTGGTATTCCTGCGATACTTGTACATAATAACGATGCGCAGGGGTTCGATTGTGCGGTTTGTGAAAATTTGTCGGATATGATCGGACTTATATGAAAAAACAAGTTTTGTTCTTTTATTCCGTTTTCAAATTGATTTCACATTATTCACACATAGATGCTTTAGAATATAAACTGTGATCGGGAGAGAACGATAAAAAGTACCCCCAATAAAACAGATAACGAAAGGCGGCATTTATATGTACGATTCAAATAACTATACTTATTCAAACGGCGGATTCACACCGACAGACCCTGAGCAGAAGCCTCCCAAGAAGTCGGGCGGCGCAGGAAAGATCATCGCAGGCTTGCTCGCAGTAATTCTTGTAGGCGGTGCATCGGGCTACGGCGGAGCTTATCTCGCCCGTTCAAATGACAACACGAGCATCTCCGCTTCGGCACAGACCGAAGCACCTGCTATCACACAGCAGACAACGGTTTCCTCCGACAGCGGCAATTCAAACAAGGTATCAGCACTCGGTTCAACTTCAAGCTCCTCGGACGGTGAAATGACGATCAATGACGTTATCAAAAAGGTAAAGCCCTCCGTTGTTCTTGTTTCCTCCACATTCACCTCCGCAGGCGGTGCAAGCACAGGTACGGGCATCGTATTCAGCGCTGACGGCTATATCGTTACCAATGCGCACGTTATCACGACCGAAGTTAAAACGAGCATGAACAGCAACCAGTTTGATCCGTTCAGCAACTTCTTCGATAATTTCTACAACAATTACAACAACTACGGTTCGTCAAGCCAGACCGAGGTTGTAAAGGCTGATAAAGTCACCGTCACACTGGACGATGAGACCGAGTACGATGCAACTATCGTTGGCTACGATGCTAACACAGACCTTGCAGTCCTCAAGATAGATGCAACGGGACTTACTCCTGCCGAAATAGGCGATTCGACAACGCTTGAAATGGGCGATAAGGCTATCACGCTCGGTTATCCTCTCGGACTTGGACTTTCCGCTTCAAACGGTATCATTTCGGGACTTAACAAGGAAATGAGCGTTGAGGTCGCAGGCGGCACGGCAACAATGACGCTTCTCCAGACCGATGCGGCAGTAAACCCCGGCAACTCGGGTGGCCCGCTCCTTAACAGCGAAGGTCAGGTAGTCGGAATCACCTCCTCGAAGATCGCAAGCTCCGAAGTTGACGGCGTAGGCTTTGCAATTCCTATCACGGATGCGCTTCCTATCCTTAATGAGCTTATGACAACGGGCACAGTTAAGAACACAACACCGAAGATCGGTATTACGGGTACTGAAATTTCGTCCGCAGTAAAGCGTTACTATAATCTCCCCGTAGACAGCGGCGTTCTCGTTGCTTCCGTTGAACCGGGTTCATGCGCAGAAGCCGCAGGACTTGAAGCAGGCGATGTTATCGTAAAGGCTGACGGCACGGAGATCTCCACAATGGACGAACTTGTAAAGATCAAGAATAAGCACAAGGCAGGAGAAATAATGACCCTTACCCTTGCAAGAAGTGACGGAGATGTTGATATCGAGCTTACGCTTGATGTTGATGAATGATAAACCTATTACAATGCGTAATTTTTGACAATACACAAAATTAAAATTTACGTCCACGCTTTTTAAAGGGTGGCAGGGGTCAAGGGGACAGCGTCCCTTGTCGCTTCCGCAGAAGCGAAATACCCTAAACTATGGCATAATGCTTTGTAGCAATAGCGAAATATCTAACAGCTAAAAAATGCGCAATTCACACGAAAAAGGTAAAACGGATATGAGAAATTCACTCCGTAAACCTAAATAATGTGAATTGCGCCAAATTTTTTCTTCAAATAAACTATCCTCGGCGTGAAATGCGCAGAGCGAAAGCGATAAGCATTTCTTGCCGACATCGTTTGAGCGGCGGTGGGATATGAGCGGAAACGTGCTTACTGACATATCTCATGAAATGCGTTGAAGCTTCAAATCCACTCACTTCGTTCGTGGATTTTTGCTTCAAGGATGTATGTTCGGGTAAAAGAATAGGCGCAATTCACATTTTGGGTTTGCCTTTTTTGATGTGAATTGCGCCTTTTTTAGCTGTTAGTGATTTCCCTGTTGCGGCAATGCATTTTGCTGTTAGTTTAGAGGATTTCGCTCTCCTGCTAAAGGTCAAATTGACCTGCGACAAGGGGGCTTCTCGCCCCCTTGACCCCTCGCAAGCTGTGCTCAGCTTGACCAGCTATTTTGCTTCGCATCACTCAAACAAAGTTGAGCTTTGCAATAATTCCGAATTCCGCATTCCGCATTCCGAATTTAAACTCACTCCCAGTTCATGGATTCCTTTATCTTCTCAACAAGCTTGTCGGAAGCCTTTTCGTGGGTCTTTTCGCTCGGGTGCCAGTCAGCGGCAATGCCGTCCTCGTTCATATTCTGCTGGTCGAACATGAGCCAGTCAACGTTCGTGTCACCCGTTTCCTCGCTGTAATCACGGAGAGCAAGCTCAACGTAAGGATAGAGGTTCTGTCCCATAATGCCGAGTGTGCCGATGATCTTTGCATTCGGGTTATTTTCACGTATCTTCTTTACGAATTCAACATAGTGCGATCTGTAATCCTCACACTTTTCTTCCTGATTCTTGCAGTAGCTGTCGTCATTCGTGCCGAGGTTTATAACGATAACATCGGGTTCACGCTTGGTAAAATCCCAGTCGAGAGCAAGCGGATCAAACTCGTCATTCTTGCTCCAGGTGTAGCCGAGGTGTGTGTAATAAGGCGGAACAAGCTGTGTGAGAACTTTCTTTCCGTCACCCGAGTAGCCCGAGATAATGCCGTGACCGCTGAATGAAACAAGGCTGTAGTCAGCGTCAAGCTTTTCTGCCGTCTTATAGGCATATGCCTTTGTGCAGTCCTCGGTCTTGGTCGAGAAGTGGTGATCCTTGTCCTCGTCGTCAACGCCGTAGCCGCAGGTGATAGAGTCGCCGACGAATTCGATATAGCGTGACTTGTTCTCGGCAGGCTTTTCGTCCTTGCCGTTGATAGTGATATCGCTGATAGCGTATGTAGACATTGGCGATTCGGAGAGCTTCACGATCTTTACATCGTTCTGCTGTTCGGTATCGCTTATTTTGATGTTGATAGTCTTTGTCTTTTCGTCTATCATTTCATCAGCCTTGCGCTCGCCGTTAACATATACCGCAACACGAGCCTGATTGTCGGCAGATGCAGGGTTGGTGCTGTTTGTGTCACCCTCGATAGTTACGGTGACTTCCGTTCCCGTGAATGTGAATTCTGCGCCCGAGCCGCTCAATGCGCAGTATATCTTTCCGTTATTATAGTATGTTCTTCCAAGCTGCTTGAAATTCTCCTCGTTAAGTTCGATAGACTTCACTGCCGCTTCCTCCTCTTTTACTTCCATATTTGATGCTGACGAATCAGCACAGCCTGCCATTACCGATGCTATCAGAAGCGCAGGCAGAATAGCCGCTAATTTTTTCATAGATATTCTCCTTAATATTCCGTTGTCTGCGAAGTGAACGAATAGACGATGCCCTTTTTCGGCACGACCTTTGCACGGTCAAAAAGCTCCGAAACGGTCACGAATTCATACTCCTTTTTGAGTTCGGGAATGATGATGTCGAGTGCTTCGACTGTTTGGATATTTCCGCTCATATCGTGCAGAAGTATCACAGCGCCGTCCTTTATCTGACCGAGGATCTTTTCCGCGCGCTGCTGCGCCGTTACCTCGGGCAGCCAGTCCTCCGCGCCGATGCCTGCGATGAACGGTAGTCCGATGTTCTCATACATTTTCTCGTTTACTGCGATATAAGGCGGACGGAAAAACCTCGGTTCTTTTCCCGTGATGCGCTTTATCTCGGACGAAGTGTATTCGATCTCCGCACGGATTTCCTCCGCCGAAAGCTCGGGCATTGCCGAATGTGTTCTTGAATGGTTGTTTATCTCACAGCCCATATCAGAAGCCTGCCTGACTACCCTTGCCGATCCTTCATTTATATTGTTTCCTACAAGAAAAAATGAAGCGACAACGCCGTGCTTTTTCAGCTTTTCAAGCACGAGCGGAGTGGTATCCGTGTTCGGACCGTCATCGAAGGTAAGCGCGCAAAGCTTTTTATCCATAACTCTCCCCCCCCTGAAGTTTTATATGCCGTTGATTTTAAAAAAAGTGACAGATTTTTTTAACGGACATTCTTAATTATAGCATTTATGCACAGTTTTGTCAATCAAATATAATTAATAAAGTATTCATAAATTGACCTTGAATTACCGTTTCAAATAGATTATAGTTGTACCAACAATTCTATTTATGGGGGAAAGCTTCTATGAAAAAATTAACTATGACCATTACGGGCAAAACCAAGAGCCATATCAACCGTGAGATATACGGTCACTTCTCCGAGCATCTCGGACGCTGCATTTATAACGGCATCTACGTCGGTGAGGATTCGTCTGTCCCGAACACGAACGGTGTGAGAAACGACATTATCAAAGCACTCAAAGATATAAGGATACCCGTTCTCCGCTGGCCGGGCGGCTGCTTTGCCGATGAATACCACTGGAAAGACGGCATCGGCGACAAGAGCCAGCGCAAAAAGATGATAAACACCAACTGGGGTCATGTTACCGAGGACAACAGCTTTGGTACGCATGAGTTTATGAACCTTTGCGAAGAGCTTGAATGTGAGCCTTACATTGCGGGAAACCTCGGCAGCGGCACGGTTCAGGAGCTTGCCGAGTGGGTCGAATATATGACCTTTGACGGCGTTTCGCCAATGGCAGAGCTTCGCAAAAAGAACGGCAGGGTAAAGCCTTGGCACCTCAAATATCTTGGCATCGGCAACGAAAACTGGGGCTGCGGCGGCTCGATGCGCCCCGAGTATTACGCCGATGAATACCGCCGTTACCAGACCTTCTGCAAAAATTACAGCGGCAATGAGCTTTACAAGGTCGCCTGCGGTCCGAGCTCGTCCGACTACAACTGGACGGAAGTGCTTATGAGCCAACTCGGCGAATGGCACACAAAGGCGATATCTCTCCATTATTACACCGTTCCGAGTGGCGACTGGAACAAAAAGGGCGATGCCGTTGACTTCACCGAGGAAGAATATTACCGCACGATAAAGTCTACCCTCTTTATGGACGAGCTTATCCGCAAGCACGATGAAATTATGACCGCACACGACCCCGAGCATAAGATCGGACTTATCGTTGACGAGTGGGGCTGCTGGTACGATGTCGAAAAGGGTACGAACCCCGGCTTCCTCTATCAGCAGAATACAATGCGTGACGCTCTCGTTGCCGCAATAAACCTCAATATTTTCAATGAACACTCCGACCGTGTTGTAATGGCGAATATCGCGCAGGCTGTCAACGTTCTGCAGGCAGTTATACTCACCGAGGGCGAAAAAATGGTGCTTACGCCTACATATTATGTCTTTAAGATGTACCGCGAGCATCAGGGGGCAGAGCTTCTCGAAAGTCGTCTTGAAAATGCTCAGACGGGTATGGACGGCTGTAAAATCCCTGCCGTTTCGCACTCCGCATCGGTCGATAAGAACGGCGATGTTCTCATCACTTTCTCGAACTGCTCGCTCGATGAAGATTATGAGATCGAAATCAACGGCGCAGGTGCAAAGTCTGTTTCGGGCGAGATCCTCACCGCCGAGATCCACGCTTACAACGGCTTTGACGGCGAAGAAAACGTTGCACCGAAGGCTTATGACGGCTTTAAGCCGGACGGCGAAAAGCTCACAGTCGTTCTTCCGAAGTGCAGTGTGGTTTCGCTCACTTTGAAGAAATAAAATGGGTAAAAAATTCTGCAAGCGCTGTCTGTTGGACGAACTCGATTATGACGAAACATACGAGGACATAAAGCGCTATATAAAAGATTTTCCCGAAGAAAAGCGCGTTTCGGACGAGGTGTATTACGAAAGGCTGGCTGTATGCAAAGAGTGTTCGGAGCTTGAAAACGGGATATGTCGGAAATGCGGCTGTTTCGTAGAGCTTCGTGCGCTGAAAAAGGGAATGTACTGCGCCTCGGAAGAGAAAAAATGGTGAGGAGTTATACTAATACTAATTCTTAATCAACCTATAGACAAACTCTTGGCTATAATAAGTTCATTCTGCGTCAAGCTTCCTTGTCAGGCGACAGCCTGCCTGCGGTCGCTTTTCTTGACTGAACTTATTCTATCTGTCGATTTTGTCTATAGAACGATTAAGAATTAGTATAATTTTTAAACTGAAAGTTTACAAAAAATCAGGTCAAGTCCATTCAAAGACTTGACCTGATCTTTTATGTCATATCGTAAACCTGCCCATAAGTTCGTTGAGGAGCGAAGCCTGACTTGAAAGCTGTTCGGCGGATGCGGCGCTTTCCTCCGCTGTTGCGGAATTCGTCTGAACAACGCCCGATATCTGTTCGATGCTCGTTGAGATATGGTCGATCACTTCGGACTGGCTGTCGCTTGCGTCTGCGATGCTCAGAACGAGAGCCTCGACTTTTTCGGTAAGTTCGGCAACTTCAAGCATGGACTTTTCGGTTTCGGAGGTGATCTCCGTTCCGCTGCGGACCGCCTCGACGGTCTTTGCGATGAGTGCCTCTGTGCCGCCTGCTGCCTCGGCTGATTTTGATGCAAGATTGCGCACTTCATCGGCAACGACTGCAAAGCCCTTGCCCGCCTCACCTGCTCTTGCTGCTTCAACAGCGGCATTGAGTGCGAGGATATTCGTCTGGAATGCGATATCTTCGATGGTTTTGATGATGTTGCTTATCTGCTGCGAGGTTTCGTCAATGTTGTTCATAGCCTCGGTAAGCCGTGTCATATCATTGTTGGCATTTTCAACGGAGTTTGCGGTGGTTCTGACAAGCTCTCTTGCCTTATCGCAGTTATCGGAGCTGGCTGTGATCTGTTCGGAGATATCATGGATACGCTGGGAAAGGGTTTCGATCTCGGCCGCCTGCTCGGTAGCACCCTGCGAGAGAGCCTGCGCACCTGCGGAAACCTGATCCGAGCCTGAAGCCACCTGATCGGCAGAAGTAGTTATCTGATCCATAGTTGCGCATAGATTTTCCTTTATAAGCTTGATACTGCTGAGGAGCTTGGCATAATCGCCTATGTAGAAAGCTTCACCGACATTTGTATCAACGGCGAGATCGCCGTTTGCTATTTTTTCAAGTATTCTTCCGATATCGTTGATAATGCTGTTGAGGCTTCCGACAACGGTTTCCGTTGCATTCGCAAGGAGCAGGGTCTCATCGTTCGATCTTATCTTCGGAACATCGGAGGTGATATCGCCCTCGGAAAGGAGAAGTATTCTTTCGGTGCATTTTCTGATAGGATCGCCTATCTTCCTGCCCGTTGCAGCGGCAAGAAGTCCTGCGATCACGGAAACCGCCGCCAACATCACACCGCAGATCACGAGGGTTATTTCTGCATTTCTCATATGTTCGGAAACAGGACCGTATACGGCGATGGACCAACCGTTTGAGCCTGATATGGGAGCATAGCCCGTAAACATTTTTTCACCGTTGATATCGGTTTTTCGGGAACCGGTATCCTTTGAGATCATATCAGCTTCAAGCTCGGCGGCATTTCCTTCCAGCTCGCCGAAATTTATGCCGTTCTTTACATTTTCGCTGTTGTCATCTGCGATAAGAACGCCGTCTTTGGAGAGAATGAAAGCAGAGCCCTTTTCGCCGTATGTGATAGAACGCACGATATCGTTCAGGAATTCTTCATCGGGGACGACATATACGCAGCCGATAGGCGTACTGTCCGGTATCCCGTCCTTCCAGAGCGGAGCGGCAACAATGACCGTAAGCTTGTCTGTTTTTTTCGATGTGAGCGGATCGGAGGTGAATCGCTGCCCGTTCATGGCAGCTTTGAAATATTCCCTTTCGGAATAATCATTGCCGTCAATGCCCATGCCGTCCGAATATATAAAATTGCATCGCTGCAGTCCGTATTGTTCTGCTCTTATGTTCAGGATATCGTTTTTCTGTGCCTCGGTCGAGTCGGGATCGCACAGCACATCGTTTGTTCCGAGTTCGGCGGCGATGTTTGAATAGGCTGTCATTTCCCATGTGACTCTTTCAGCGGCAACCTTTGTGACCTCCAGCACAGCGTCCTGCGCATTTTTTTTGGAAAGCTCAAAAATAGATATTGCCGCTGTTACAGCGATCACAAGCATACCCAGTCCCGAGATCAGGATAGTCAGAAGTGTGATCTTGGATTTGATCGTTTTTGTTTTGCGTGTCATTATGTTTTCCTCCACAGAAAAATATTTAACTATTAATATATTATACACATTTACAGCTTTTAGTCAAGGGTTTGGTAAGGTTTACATAAAAATTTTGTTAAAAATCAATATATTCTGCGTCTAATACTAAACACCAATAAAACTATAGACAAAAAATCGGCGCAAAATCCATATATCAGAGTTTTTGTATAGTTTTTAAATGGTGTTTAGTATAAGGAGTTAATGAAGAAGTGTCATTGGAAAATGCAAGGAAGTACCTCTCGAAAAGGCAAAGAATGTACCCTGCGTTTTCAACAGCCGGGCGAATTTTTACAAGGGTAAGTTCGTTTCAAACACTATCCTTAATGCAAACTCATTCAAAAAGCTTATTGGCTGATAAAAATATATAATATCCCGAAAAGACAAGGCGTTTTTTCGGGATTTTTTATTGCATTTTATGCGAAAATATGCTATAATATCAAAGATAATATTATAATTAGGGAAAGTATACACTTTTTTAGTATAATAATTAAGGAGTTAATATGGCTTACAATAATAACAGAGGAAATGCGCCGCAGAAGCGCAGTTCCGATAACGGAAATTTCAGAAGCGGACACGGAAATGACCGCGGATTTGACCGCAACGGACGGGGAGGCTCACGTCCGACGGGAAGAAGCGGCGGTTACCGCGAAAGACGCTCCGGCGATGATGAGCGTTTCGGCAATTCGTCCGAGCGTTATGAGCGCGAGGAGCGCATAGAGCGTGATGATGAATGTGACGACAACGGCGGTCTTATCATCGGCAGGAATCCCGTTATCGAGGCTTTGAAGTCGGGAAAGCAGATAGACACTGTTTATGTTGACAGCGACAGCGGCGGAAGCATCGGTCTTATCTGCAAAATGGCAAAGGAACGCGATATTGTTGTAAAGCAGGTAAGCTCGCAGAAGCTTGATTCGATGTCGGACGGAAAGTCGCATCAGGGCGTTATCGCTTCGGGCGCTTGTGCCGAATATTCGAGCGTTGAGGAGATACTTGCAAAGGCAAAGGAAAAGGGCGCTGACCCGTTTATCATAATTTGCGACGAGATAGAGGACCCGCACAATCTTGGTGCAATAATCCGAACAGCCGAGGCGGCAGGCGTTGACGGCGTTATCATTCCGAAGAGAAGAAGCGCTTCGCTCAACCGGACGGTCTACAAGACCTCGGCAGGTGCGGCGAGCTATGTTCCCGTTGCGAGGGTATCTAACCTTGCGGCGGCTATCGATGAGCTGAAAGAGAACGGCATCTGGATATACGGCACTGATGCTTCGGGCGAGGATTACACAAAGGTAGACACAAGCGGTCCCTGTGCTATCGTTATCGGCTCGGAGGGCTTCGGAATGGGCAGGCTCACCAAGGAAAAATGCGATTTTCTGTTAAAGCTGCCGATGTTCGGTCAGGTCAACTCGCTGAACGCTTCGGTTGCGGCAGGAATTTTTATGTATGAAACTGTCCGAAGACGCGGACTGAAAAAATAAACGGTTAGGGGGTGAAGAATTTTGGCAGACAAGCTTTACTCGGTCGATGATATCATAAACGAATATTCGGGAAAAGGCGGCTCGGATGACGGCAAAAAGGAAAGCGTTGACGAGCTGCTCGAAAATTTCCGAAAAAACGATCCTACCGAAACGGTAACACTGCACAACACGGATATTTTCGGCAAGATAAACGAAGAAGCCGCTGATGATTCGGACGAAAAGTCGGAAAAGCCGTTGAAGTCCGATGGCGCCTTTGAGGAAAAGTACGGCAAGCTTTCCGAAAAGATGAACGAGGTCGCAAAGCGTGAGAGTGAAACTCCCGAAAAGGTCGTAAAAGGTCAGGGCAGGGAGCGTTCTTTCTCCGAGAAGATAGAAAACGGCTTCGGAGATGATAAAAAGGCTGAAAAGGGCGATTCGCTTGCTCAGCGCTTCAAAAACAGAAGGAAGCAGGAGGAAGCGGAAAAGGAAGAAGCTCCCACACCCGAGCCGACTGTACAGAAGCCCGTTCAGCCAAGTCCATTTGACAAATATGAAGCCATTGCCGGTGACAGTTCGGACGATGACGAAGCGGAGGACAAGGCTTCCGAAACTATAAAAAAGGGCAAAAGTCTTGACGAGATACTTGATGAATACTCCAAGGAACGCCCTGCACAGAAAGCAAAAAAGGAGTTCACTCAGCATCGCAGCATAACCGAATTCTTCACTCGGAAGCTTCCGACAGATGATACAGCGGGCGGCGAGCTTTCCGACGAGATGCGCCGACTTCGCAGGGAGCGTTTGTCGAGGACGCAGGGGGTAACTCCCGTTGAAAGAAAGTCGATATCGGATATCGACTTAAAGCTGGAGGACAAGATACTGCCCGACACGGCGCAGTTCAGGATAGACACTGAATCCGCAAAGCTCGATGCACTCAAAGAACGCAGAAACAAGAAGATAAAGGATTTCGTTCTTGTCGGCGACGAGGAGGACGAGCCTGATGAAGAAACCGATGAAAAGGCTATCGAAGATTATGAGGAATATGATGATGCGGCGGCTGTTGTCAGCGACATCGACCGAATAAAGGGAACGCTCACGCTCAGGCTCATCGTGGTTGCGGTCTGCCTTGTGGTGAGTGCGTATATCTCACTTGCGAACGACCTCAACATCTTCCCGATGTTCGATCTTCTCAGCAAGAGGACGCAGACGAACACATATCTCTTCGTCAATGCGATAATAGGCATACTTGCGGCGTTTTCGGCTTATCCCGTTATAAGCTGCGGACTTTCAAAGCTGTTTTCGATGAAAGCTGACTGTGACAGTCTGAGTGCCGTTGCTATGGTGACGGGCATTGCGAACTGCGTTATAATGTTCGCGAACAGCAATCTTATAAAGGGCAGCATTGTACATATTTACCTCACGACGGCGATACTTTCGCTGCTGTTCAACACGATAGGAAAGCTGTTGATAGTGATGAGGACAAAGCGAAGCTTCGGTTTCGTTTCGGGCAGCGGCGACAAATACGCTCTGCTAAAGGTCGGGGACGAAGAAACTGCACAGAATTTCACGAGGGGAACGCTTCGCGATTTTCCAAACCTCGTTTCGATGAAAAAGACGGAGATGCTCCGTGATTTTCTCAAAATTTCGTATGCGCCCGACAGCACGGACAATTTCTGCCGTGTGTTCACGCCGATAATACTTGCGGCGGGAGTGATAGTCGGGGTGCTTGCAGGCTTTGTGGCTAAGGGCGAATACGGTTCGGCAGGCGCTTATGTCGGCTTCTCGGTATTCACGGGCTGCGTTGCGATATGCTCGGCTGTTTCGCTGATGCTCGTTGTAAATCTTCCCATGGAGAAAGCTTCAAAGAAGAATTCGGAGCTTCAGGGTGCTTTGCTCGGATATGATGCAGTTGAAGAATTTGCCGACACGAACAGCGTTCTCATTGATGCTGCGCAGCTTTTCCCTCAGGGAAGCGTTACGCTTTCGGCGATAAAGGTCTTTTCCGATACAAGAATAGATGAAGCTATCGTTGAGGCGGCGAGCCTTACGAACCAGTCGGGTAGCATATTAAAGAATATGTTCTATGACATCATCGCAGGAAAGACCGAGCTTCTTGACCCCGTTGAAAGCTATATTTTCGAGGATTCAATGGGACTTTGCGGCTGGATAAACAACAAGCGTGTTCTTCTCGGCAGCCGTGAGCTTATGATAAACCACAGCATTGAGGAAGTTCCCTCGGCGGCAAAGGAGCAGGAATACACACGCGGCGGAAGATCGGCGGTATATCTCTCCATTTCGGGTGAGCTTTCGGCGATGTTCATTGTTGAGATAAGCCCCTCACTCGAAGTCAAGAGGGCGCTGACGGAGCTTTCAAAGCAGGGCGTTTACACGGTGATAAAGACGGTCGATTCGCTCATTTCGATAAACCTTATATCAGAGCTTTATGGGGTTTCGTCCGAATATTTCAAGCTGCTGCCGTTCAGGCTTTACGAAAAGTATGAAGAAACCGTTTCTTATGAGCCGAAGGTAAAGGCAACGGCTGCCTGCTCCGGAAAATTTGCGGCGCTTTCATCTATAATATGCGGCTGCAAAAACCTCCGAGGTACTATCACTACGGGCATTGCGCTTGAAGCGGTATCGGTACTGCTCGGAATAATGATATGCTTCGCAATGGTGCTTCTCAAATGCTTCGGCGAGCTTTCGGCAACAATGACCTGCGCTTACAATCTTTGCTTTGCGTTGGTATTCGCTGCATTTCAGTTATTCAGAAAAGTATAATAAATGGTGAATAAAATGATAAAAAAGAAGATCGGTTTCGACAAAAGAATACTTTTCTACATTTGTGCGGTAATGGTGATACTGCAGGTGCTTGTTATGGGTGTGGGCTACGGTATTTCCGATAAGATCGTCGGCGACGAACAGCGTGAAAAGATCGTTGCCGAAATGCAGATCTATGCCAATGGGCTTGACAGCTGGATAAAGGACAAGGAAAACGGACTTTATCTTGTCGGACAGGCAGTTGCTGATTACGGACTTGACAGAAACGAGACGATGAAGGCTCTCAACGACCGTAAATCACTTGACAGCTCAATAATGGAAAACTATGTATGCTTCCCTAATGATGATGTTATTTTTGCTTCCGGTATCGATGTTCCCGAGGGACTTATCGTGACCGAACGCGATTGGTATAAGGCTGCTGTTGCGGCGGACGGAAAGATGATCTGCACCGACCCTTACATTGATGCGAGCACGGGCAGTCTTGTTGTCACCGTTGCAAAAATAATCAAAAAGGGATCGGAGATCTTCTGCGTTGTCGGTGCAGATGTTACTATTGATGAACTGGTTGCAAAATGCAGCGAGTTCAAGATATATGATAATTCATACACGTTCCTTGTTTCAACAGCGGGCGATTTTATCGTACACGAAAATACCGAGTTCCTTCCGAATGCTGCAGACGGCGAAGCAAAATTTGTTAATGTTGCCGATGTTCCGCAGTATTCGGGAAAAAATATTACAGCGGATTCTGTTGTAAAGATAAAGGATTACAACAACAAAACAGTTATGGTATGCACCTCGCCGCTTTCAAACGGCTGGCAGCTTGGCTACAGCATCGATTACAGAGAATATTCACGTTCACTCCGTATGCTTAGGACAGTCTACATTGCGATCTTTGTTCCTGCGATACTCGCAGTCCTTTTCGGAGGAAGTTTTATCCTTAAAAAGTGTCTGAAGCCTGTAAAGAGCATACATAAGGCTATCATCAGCATGGAGAACGGCGATCTCAGCTATGCTCCCGATTATTTCGGCGATGATATTCTCGGTACGCTCTGCGAAGCACTTGCAAAGACGAACACGGCGCTCAAAGGCTATGTAAATGATATTTCCGTAAACCTTGAAAATATGGCGAACGGAAACTTCAACGTCCGGTTCTCGGCAGATTATGTCGGCGACTTCTCCTCCATAAAGGGTTCGATCGAGGGTATTGCTTCATCTATGCAGAGTGTTATCGAGGGCGTAAGCACTGCTTCTTCGCAGGTAACTATCGGTGCGGACAGCGTTTCCGAAACGGCAACGAGCCTTGCCACGGGCGCAAGCGAGCAGTCGCAGACCGTTGACGAACTCAACGAAATAATCGAGCATTTTATGACGCTCGTTTCGCAGAGTGTTGACAATGCCGACAAGGCAAAAGAGGACTCAAATCAGACGGGCGAATGTATCGAAAACAGCAATGCCAGCATGAAAGAGCTCCTCAATTCAATGGAGCAGATCACAGAGATGTCTACTCAGATCGAAAAGATCGTCAAGACCATCGATGATATCGCATTCCAGACAAATATCCTTGCACTCAACGCCGCTGTCGAAGCCGCAAGAGCAGGTGCGGCAGGCAAGGGCTTCGCAGTTGTAGCCGACGAGGTAAGAAATCTCGCATCGAAGTCCGCAGAAGCCGCAAAGGGCACAACGGCACTTATCCAGAACACGACCGAAGCCGTTGCAAAGGGTTCGGCTATCGCAAATGCAACTGCCGAATCGCTTGATGCCGTTACAACAAAGTCGAGAGATGTAAACGACCTCGTTGAGAGCATCTCCAACGCCTGCGACGAGCAGAGAGCGCAGATAAGCGTTATCACGGATAAGCTTGGTGCTATTTCGGATATCGCGAGAAAGAACGCCGCAACTGCCGAAGAATCCGCCGCATCGAGCGAAGAACTCAGCGGTCAGGCAAGAACGCTCGACGATCTTATGGCACAGTTCAGAAATTAAAGCTCAAACTGCCCTTATACTAATTCCAGACCAACCTATAGACAAATACTCGGATATAATAATCCGATTCTGCGTCAGACTCCCTTGACAGGCGGCAGCCTGCCTGCGGTCGCTCTCCAAGGTCAACGCAGTGACCTGACTGGATTTATTCTATCTGTCGGCGTTGTCTATAGAACGATCAGGGATTAGTATTAGAGATTTTCTCCAAGGGCAGTTCATATATAATAGTATATTTTTACAGTATAAAACCGCCGCAGTTCATAGTGAACTGCGGCGGTTTTGATGATGTTGAACAATGGTGTTTTTCCTGATGTCAATATGTATTGTCGTTCGTGGTGTCTGAATTTTATGTCGTTAAATTATGTCGGAACGTGATGTTTCGCTGAGATGTCGGAATGTGATGTCTGAACTTATTGTCTTGTCGGGTTGTCATAGCGTGATGTCAGTATCAATTGTCATTCGTGATGTTTTTTCGTGCTGTCAAAATCAAATGTCGGGTAAAAATGTCATTCCTGCTGTCGATCGTGATGTCATTTATTTTGTTTAATTAAACACTTGGATCATTCCTCGGTCTTGTCGGTGTCGATAACTTCGCCTTCAAGTACCTCGGGCTTTTCCTCTGCTGCTTCGGCAGCTTCGGAGCTTGCTGTTTCGGTCTGCTCTGTTTCCTCGGCAGGCTCTTCCTCCTTGGGAGGCTCGGGCTTTACAAGCTTTGCGCCGCAGTGGCCGCAGTATGAATTTTCGATAGGACATTCAGCGCCGCACTCTACGCATTTTACTGCGCCCTTGAGGGAGAGTATCTGTGCTTTCATCTCATCGATAGAGTTGAGAGCTTCTGTGATCTCGTTTACGGTGTCTGCGATATCTGCATCGGGAGCGTCCTTATACTTATTATAATAGAACTCGCCGATAGCGGAATAATTCGAGCGGACAACGCCCTCTTTGGAGAGGATCTTGCTGTTAAGTCTTGCGGTTTCGCCTACAAGCTTTGTTTTTTCGCTGACTACTTTACCTGTTTCGCTGATAGTTTTGCTGATTTTTTCGATTACATCGTTCATTATGTTTTCCTCCTGTCTAAAGTAGGTGTTTAGTGTTAAAGACGATCGGCGATCCTTGACATTGCCTATTTCTTTAACACGGGAATATTTATCTTGCTTGACATTTAATATTATATATCATATAATATTAAATGTCAATACCTTTTATAACTTTTTTTATAATTTTTTTATCATCGGCCGAAAGTGACGGTTCTATGCGGAAAATCGAGCGGAATTCTTCGCCGAGCCCGTTTAATTCACACTCGGTCGAGGTATAAAGCGTGCCGAGCCGCTCGCCTTTATGCACAAAGCCGCCGACTTTCTTATCAAATATTATGCCTGCGGTCGGGTCGATAGAAGCTTCCTTGGATTTTCTGCCTGCGCCGAGTTTGAGGGATATCATTCCCGTTTCCTCGCAGGAAATTTTGTTTATAAAGCCGTCTTTGTCCGAGAATACTTCAAGCTTGTGAGAAGCCTTACCGAAAAGTGAATAATCTTCGGTAACGTTCGGGTCGCCGCCTTGTGCGGAGATCATTCTGCGGAGCGTTTCAAGCGCTTTTCCCGAGGTGAGGGCGTTTTCAGCCATAGCGAAGCACTCCTCAAAGCTGCCCTTGCCTGCAAGTCGGAGCATTTCCGCTGCGAGGGTGAGTGAAACCTCGCGCAGGTCGGCAGGTGCGCTGCCTTTGAGCGCTTCGATAGCTTCGATGACCTCGAGCGAGTTTCCGACAGCCATTCCGAGCGGCTGATCCATATCCGTGAGGACGGCGGAGCATTTTCTTCCTGCGAGATTTCCTACGCTGACCATTGCACGGGCGAGCCTTTCTGCGTCCTCTTCGGTTTTCATAAATGCGCCGTCGCCGACCTTTACATCGAGAACGATGCCGTCTGCACCCGTGGCAAGCTTTTTGCTCATGATAGACGAGCATATAAGCGGTATGCTGTCAACGGTAGCGGTTGCATTCCGCAATGCGTAGAGCTTCTTATCGGCAGGGACGAGCGAGCCTGTCTGACCTGCGACAGCGAAGCCGACATTCTTCACGCAGGACATAAATTCGCTGTAGGAAAGTGAGGTGTTGAATCCCGGTATAGCTTCGAGCTTATCGATAGTTCCGCCCGTGTGTCCAAGACCTCTGCCCGACATTTTGGGGACGTATATACCGCAGCTTGCGGCGATCGGGGCGGTTATGAGCGTTGTTTTGTCGCCGACTCCGCCAGTGCTGTGTTTATCGGCGCAGAATTTATCGAGGTCGGGCTTCATCATATCGCCCGAGTGCGCCATTGCCATTGTGAGATCGGTTGTTTCTTTGTCCGATAAAGAAGAAAAGCATACCGCCATGAGCCACGCCGAAGCCTGATAATCGGGAATGCTGCCGGAAACATATCCGGCAACAAACCAATTGATCTCTTCGGCAGAAAGCTCTGCGCCATGCTTTGTTTTCTCTATTATTTCATACATTGTAATCATAATACATCAATTCCCGTATAGTAATATTTCAAGATCTGATCGTATGTATAGCCGAGCTTTGCGAGGTAGTTCGCACCGTTCTGGCTCATGCCTACGCCGTGTCCCCAGCCGTAGGTCGTGAAGATGAAATATCCGTCCGAATAGGAAATATCGAAGCTTGCGCTTCTGAGATTGTATGAAAGTACGCTTTCACGAAGCTTGCGTCCCGTGATAGTAGCCTGTCCGTCAACGTCAACGGTCGAAACGTAGTTGCCATCGATGTGTCCCGTAACGGTGAGCCATTTTTCGGGGTTATCTGAAAGTGTGATGCCGAGGTAGCGTTCGAGCGAGGAACGTATCTCGCTTTCGGAGAACTTTGTCTGCTTGCCGTAGTTGGGGTCGCCGTCTGCATCGAAAGGACATTCAACGCTGACAAGGTAGGGAAGGCTTCCGCCCCATACGTTTACGGAAGAAGCCGTATAACCCGAGGACGAAGCCATATAAACGGTCTGTGCGACCTTGCCGTTATAATAGCAGCATTTTCCCCAGACAGAGGAAACAAGGTCAACGATGCGCTGCGGAGGGTCGCTCTTTACGAGTACGGACGGTGTAAGTCCGTTTACATTGTGATACTTGACGTATGAATAAGCTGCAACAGCCTGCGCTTTGATAGCTTCATCGCTGAACGAAGAGGAAATTTCATTGTTGACGATCCTGCAAACGAGGTCGAATGCGTCGTCGGTATGTACAGAACCGCCGTATTTTGCGGAGAAAACTTCATTTCCGCTCGATGAAACGGTCGGAGCTTCGGTAACGGCTTCGGTCGTTACAAAGGTCGGGGTAGTTTCGGTCGGGGTATCATCGATAGTGACAATAACATCGGCGGCGGAAACGGGTGCGATATCCGCAAGGCTCTCTGTGGCAGCGGTCGCTCTCGGGGCAGGTTCATCGTTCGATGATGGGTCATCGTCTATGATAACATCATCGTCATCGGGGTCATCGTCATAATCCTGCTGATCTTCCATAAGGTCATCAGCGGGGTCGTCTTCTGTGCCGAGCTGTGAAAGCTTCTTTTCCTGACCGTTATCGTCTGCGAAAACGTTGTTGTGTGAAGCTGTGTTCTTGTTTTCGTTCGTATCGCCAAGCTCTTCGGCGTGACCCGAGGGGAGACTTATCGGAACTTCGCTGTCATCGGCTGCGTTCGGCGGAACGGTGGTGACTGCTTCGTGCTTTGTGATGATATCGGAATAATCCATTCCTGCATATTCCGAAACTGCGGCAGAGGTCGCTTCGCCAATGTCTTCTCCCGTATCGGCGTCCGTTTCGGTCGAATAGTAGAAGTCCATCGGGATCGGCTCTTCATTGACATCTTCGACAAGGCAGAAAGCAAAGGTATAGAACCCTGCGACCAGCAGCAAAGATGCGATGCCGCTCAAAACTGTACTTTTTTTCATAGTGATTTCCTTTCAGATCTTATTCTGTATATGAACCGCCGTTGAACTTATAGTAGATAGCAGGCCACTTGGGGTTCTGGTTTACATAGAAGTTCGTGGTATCTATATTATCGGTGGTTTCGCCCGAACGAAGCCGTCTTGCGATAACAACATGACGCGCTTCGTCCCATTCGTATGCGCAGGTAGAAAGGGTAAGGTATTTATCGTTTTCATCAAAGTCGATCCCTGTAATGAACTGGCTGCGGGTGGTTATCTCTTTCTTGAAATTTTCGAAAGTATAAGTTCCGCTGTCCTTGAAATTGACATAATTGATGTAATCGAACACGTTTCCGTCGTCATGCTCGGGGAGAGTGTTTATGACGAACGAGGATATGATAACGTAAGTATAGTTTTCGTAATAGTTATCATAGTAGACAAATGGGTTCTTGAGCCAGTATTTGAGATCCCATTTATAATAGTCGAGGTTGCCGAACATTGAGCCGTCACGGTTATTGTGACCGTAGAGGATAATGTTGTCGCTCTGCTTATCGGAATAATCGTTGATAACATTTCTCGGGTCGGCAAAGACCGTTCCGACTGAGCGCACCTGATCGTAGAAGTTGTGCTTCAGGTAGTAGCTGTCGTCACGCTGAACGACAGGCTCGCCGAACACATCGGGGATATAGACATAGCCGACATAATCGGGGTTTATCGCGAGCATTTCTTCCGCAGCTTCGGACTTAACGAGCGGAGGACGCTGTTCCTCGGGGACTTCTTCGATATTATCGGAGGGGAGAGCGCTGTCTGCGGTATCGTTCCTGCCTGCGGAGCTGCTTGAAGCATTGTTGTAGATAACGTTGAGCTTGTTGTTGTTCTGCTTCGCTTCAAACTGGTGGTAAAAATACACCGCAAGCACCGCGATGCAGGCAATAAGCACAACTATCGCGAAAAGTGAGAATATCTTTCCGGCTATTTCCTTTCCCGAATCGCCCTTATGAGGGATAAATGCCTCGGAAAAGCTTTTTTTCTTCTTTTTTTCTTTTTCCTTATAATGTTGGGACTGGTAAACTTCATCGGCAAGTGCCATTATGTAAAAACTCCTTTAATTCGCGGTAACGGTAGTGGTTTCTTCCGATTCGGTTTCGGGGATGCTTGTGACTGTGCTTTCCTCGGTATCGGAAGTTTCCGCAGTGGTTTCCTTGGTCTTCTTTTTCTTTTTTGAAGTGGTTTCTTCGGCGGTCGTTTCTGTGGTCGTCTTTTTGGACTTCTTCTTGGTAGTGATTTCCTCAGCCGTTGTTTCCTCGGAGGTATCGGCGTCAGTTGATTTTTTCTTCTTGGAAGTTGTTTCTTCGGCAGAGGTTTCTTCCGTTGATTCCGCAGTTGTTTTCTTCTTTTTCTTTTTGGTGGTGGTATCTTCACTGCCTTCATCGGAGGCATCGGTAGGAACGGTCGTTACATCTGCATCAGCGGAAGTATCCGTATCGGAATCACTTGCGTTTAATGTATCTGTGCTGTTTTCCTCATCGGAAACGGAGGTTTTCTTCTTCTTTTTCTTTTTGGTCGTTGTTTCGCCGTCCTCATCGGTTTCTTCGGGGGCGGTGGTTTCCTCAGACGTTTCTTCTGTGAGTTCCGTTGTGGTTTCGCCCGACATTATCGCTGTCCAGTCAACTCCCCTTGCGTAAGGGTTGAATGAGGCGGAGGTGAAATCATAATCGGAAACGCTTTCGCCGTCACGGAGCTTTCGTGCGAAGACAACGAAACGTGAGTTGGTGAACTCATTCGAGCAGGTCGAGAGGACTAAAAGCTTGTCGCCGAACTCTGCTTTTACGGGGGAGATTATCTGATTGCGTGACTGGACTTCACCCATATACCAATCAAATGTGGCTTCGTCATTGAGCGCTTCGATATAATCGTGATAATGGAACACCTCGCCGTTGGAATCCTGCTTTTCGAGGGCATTCGTTACAAAATAGGCATAGATAAGGTATATGCCCGTTTCGTATTCGGTGCGGAGCGTTACTGTCGGGTTAGCGGCATAAAATTCAAGATCCTGCTTATAATTTTTGAGGTTGCCGAACATTGTTCCGTCTTCCTGATTATGACCGTAGAGGACGAGGTTCGGGGAAACGTAGTCCTCGCTGACGGTGCAGCGGTAATCCATAAAGATAGCGCCGCCCTTGTTCTGCTCGTCATAGTATGTATGCGTGAGGTAGTAGGTATTGGTCGTATCCTCGGGATCCTGGACTACGGGCTGGTAGATATCGCAGCCCTCGAGTTCGATAAAGCCGACCACCTTGTCGCTTATACCTTTATAATAGGACATAATATCGATGTTATGCTGCTGTTCTTCCTCCTCGGTCGGAGCAACAGTGATAACGTTGCCCTCGCTGTCAATAGTGGTTTTTGCCGTTGTGGTAACGACTTCCTTTATCTGTTCGAGGTCTTTTACGGCTCTGTTCGATTGGATAAGGGTGCTTGCGAGCATAACGCCTGCGCCGATAAAGATGATAACTGCGATGATGAACACTATTTTTCGTATCATCTCGAAAACGGTATCGCCTTTCCACGGGAGGATCTCTTTCAGGATATTCTTCTTCGTCTTTTGGGCGTTGTCTTCCGCAGCTTCTTTGGCTGTGAGAGTGACAGGCTCGGGGTTGAAAGCAGGTATATCATCGGTTTGAACGGTTTCACTTTCGGAACTGTCGTTTTTTTCGGTTTTATTTTCTTCCTCGGTCGGGGAGTCTGCCTTTTCGGGATCTGCTTCGTCATCGATTATTTCGTCATCGGAAATATCGTTGACGGTATCATCGGTTTCATCGATATCTTCGGGGACGGTTTCGTCCTCTTCGATATCTTCGCTTTCGTAATCGGTGATAGCATCGTCAACGGTTTCCTCTATGCTCGGCTCGGGGAGAATGTCGCCCCAGTCGGGGATATCGGCATTGAGGACTTCAACGGTTTCCTGCGGTTCGTTTTCGGCTTTGTCGGTATCGTCAAGTCCGTTGGCGAACACGCTTGAAAAAGTGCCGCTTTCGTCCGTGTTTTTGTCGGAAAAGCTTTCCGCAGGGATAACGCCGTCAAGAACGGCTGCAGGCTGCGGCGGAGCTTCAGACTCGGAGGGTTCGCTTGTTTCCTCTTCGGATATATCATCAACAATATTACTTCCTGTAATATCATTTTCCGTATTTTCTATGGCTTCGGGAACTTCACTTTCCTTTGGCGGAATGATCGCAGGTTCGTCAAGACCGGCGGTTTCCTGTACTGCGGAGTTATCCAGCTCGGGCAAAGCTGTGGATTCTTCCGACTTTGGTTCTTCTGCCATTTTAGGTTCGTAAGAAGCTTTAGGCTCGATAGTTGCCTTAGGCTCGATAGCTGCCTTAGGCTCGACTGACTTGTCCTGCTCGGCGGCACTTGGCTCGGCTGATGCTCCTGTGGGAGCGTTTTCCTGCTTCGCATCAGCTTCGGGAGTGCTTATTTCAGCGGAAGTATCTGAGCTGTCGGGAATGTCCCCATTCTGCTCGGTTTCTTCCTCGGGAGGGGCAGGCTTTGCATGGCGTGGGACATACTCGCCGTTCGGAGAAAGCTCCTCGGAAAATTCCTCGTCATAGTCCTCTGTTATATTGTACGGTGCGGACGGATCGGCTTTTTTCTTGTCGAATTCCGCGATTATATCATCGACTGTGAAGCCGAACTTGTTATCTGACATTGAAAACTATCCTTTTATTGATTATAGATGAAGCTGTAATCGGGTTCCTTTGCTTCGTAATTTACAGATGCGAGCGTTGTATCGACCTCTGCGGATTCGCCGTCACGGACACGTCTGCCGATAACAACGAATCGGGACGGTTCAAACTCGTTCGAGCAGGTGGAGAGGGTGAGGAACTTATCGTTCTCGTCAAAGTCAACGCCTGTGTTTATGGCAGTGTGTTTGAGGATATTTTCCCTGAACGAATCGAATGTGCGCTTTTTGCCGAAGTTTATGTAGTTATGGTAGTCGAAGATGATCCCGTCACGGGTGTGCTGGGGTTCGACTTCGATAACGAAAGCGGCAATGATCTTATAGGTGTATTCTTCATAGAGGTTGGAGAATTCAAAGGTCGGGTGGTTGACATAGAAGTCGAAGCCCTTTGTGCTGCCCGAGGACGGCTTGACCTTATAATAGCTGAGTGTGCCGAACATTGTGCCGTCGCGCTGGTTGTGACCGTAGAGGATAATGTTCTTGCTCTGGTTGTCATCATAGTCGTTGACATTGCAGCGGTAATCGGCAAAGACCGTTCCCGGCTGTGCTTTCTGACCGTAGAAATTTCGGTCGAGGTAGTCACTGTTGTTTTCCGTCTGGACAACAACGTTGTCGATGTATGTACCGCCGACCTTTATCCAGCCTGCCGTATCGGGGTTATCGTCAACGAATGATTTCATACTGTCGAGCAGTACGAGCGGAGGGGGAGCGGTCGTTGCCGTAGTTTCCTCCTCGGTGGCAGCGGTTGTCGGAACGGTGGTTTCCGAGGTTATAACTGTGGTATGCTGGCTTGCAAGTTCATCGTTGAGCTTCTTGTTGCGCTGTTCGCCTATGACAAGGCAGATAAGTATGATGACCGTCACAACGAGCACGGCTGCGGCGATGATTGTGACGATCTTTGAAGCCTTGACCTTTGGTGAATCGTCTTTCTGCGGTATAAATTTCTCGGAAAAGCTTTTATTTGACATCTATTTTAACCTCGTGTAAAATTTTTTATTGATAAAATTTTTATCTGTGATAGAAATTTATCTATGATAGATCACGTTCCAGTCGGGTTCTTTTGCACTCTTGTTTGTGTAAGCCTGAGAAGTATCGACGGACGGGTCTTCGTCTTTGCGTGTGCGCCTTGCTATGACAACGAAACGGGACGGTTCAAACTCATTCGAGCAGGTCGAGAGGGTGAGGAACGAGTCGCCGTATTCAACGTCAACTCCTGTGACTATCTGCGAGCGAAGCTCAACGTTTTCGATGAAATAGTTATACTGCTGCTTATTTTCAAAGTTTATGCAGTTATGGTAATCGAAGATAACGCCGTCGGCGGTCTGCCATGTTTCAACGGGAGTTACAAAGCAGGCGATTATTTTATACACATCGGTGCTGTAATTCGAGCTGAAAGTCACTGTCGGGTGCGATTTATAGAAATCGAGGTCGTGCTTATATTTTGCGAGGTCGCCGAACATGGTCTTGTCCTTCTGGTTGTGACCGTAGAGGATAAGGTTGTCCGAGCGTTCGTGCGCGTTGAGCGTTGCACGGCGGTCGAGGAAGATAGTTCCTGCCTTGTTCTTGCTGCCGTCAAAAGCACGTTTGAGGTAGTATGTATTGCCGTCGCTGCTTTTTTTCTGGACAACGGGGAGGGCGATGTTGGTATCGTCTATCTGTACCCAGCCTATGGTATCTTCGTTTATTGCGAGGAGCTGTTTTGCACTCGGGAGAAGCTCACCGCCGTTATCGCCTATGGAGATATGCGAGATAATGAGGTCTTTGAGGTTTCCGTTGAGTATCTTTGTGCTGACCGACTGCCAAAGCTCGCTTCCGAGTATAAAGATACAGCCGATGAGTATCACAAGGCAGAGCTGGGTGAATATCTTGCTGACGACTTCCTTTGCGCCGTCGCCTCTCTGAATGAGGAGCCAGTGACCACGCCGTTCCTTACGCTTTTGTTTCTGTGCTTTTTTATAGGCTTTCTGAGCCTCACGGGATAATGCCATTTGTATATCAGTTCCTAATCTGTGTTTTTATTTATACTTATATTTATTAGTAGTATAATTATACAGCAAACGGGTCAAAAAGTCAAGAAAATGCGCTTGTTTTGTAGCATTTGACAAATAAACTTTCAGATTAATTACACATAAAGAAAAGAAAATTTTACGCAAAGGCATATTTCAGAATATTTATGTGAAAATATACTCTCTGTATTGACAAAAAGGCAAAAATATTGTATAATAACAGCAAGGTTTTATAACATAAGTTTATGCTTTGTGGAGGGTAAGATATGCGTTGTCCGTTCTGCGGTTTTGAAGATACAAAGGTCATTGATTCCCGTCCTGCCGACGGTCAGAAGCGCCGCCGCAGGGAATGTACGAGCTGCGGAAGACGGTTCACGACCTATGAATCGGTCGAAGTTCCCGTTCTGCTCGTCACGAAAAAGGACAACACGGCGGAGCTTTTCAACCGCAACAAGCTTATCGCAGGAATTTCCACTGCTGTAAAGAAGCGTCCTGTTTCCGCGGAGGATATCAACCGCATCGTTGATGAGATCGAAAGCTACTATGCGAACAAAATGGTCACGCAGGTCACAAGCTCGGAGATAGGCGACAGAGTTCTTGCGGCTCTGCGTGAGATAGATGAAGTCGCATACGTCCGCTTTGCGTCCGTTTACAAGGATTTCGATGATGTTGACAGTTTTATTGACATCATTTCGGAGCTTAGGGACGGGGAGAAGAAGTAAACAAAATTTGATATAACATATAACAAAAACACAGTCTGTCTTAAACGGCAGGCTGTGTCAGTCTGTCCAAAAAGCCCCTAATCAGAAACCTGATTAGG
>UMKV01029211.1_pt1 | contig 36368 bp, 41 predicted proteins | sample 1966381 | NCBI WGS metagenome assembly UMKV01 (sample SAMEA4836182, study PRJEB28245) | human gut metagenome | biome: gut microbiome; material: fecal sample | place: Denmark | collected 2008
TGCCAAAGAATTTCCAGCCATTTCAGGAACAAGAGTTGAAACAATGGATGCTGTGGCAAAAGAGGACAGGTTTGTTAAATATTGCCAAATAAAGTTAGCTCAAAACAGAGCGATCAGGGATGATGCTTGGAAATTATTTACAAAATCAGAACCCTTATACTTTTATCAGCGTTTTGTTGACAACATGAAAAAATATAAAAACATAAACTGCGCAGATTACACAAAGCTTGCACAGCTCATACTTGCAAGCAATAACATAAAAGCTGTAAAAGCAAGAATATTAACACAGCATTTTAAAAACCTCGATCATGCGGTTTTGATAGTAAACCCGCCAGGAAACAATTTTATAGCGCACAAAAATAAAAATCTTGAAAAAATGATTATTATTGATCCCTGGCTTGGATTTGCAGATTACGGACATAATGCTGTTGTAAGATACAATTCTGAATTTTCAAAATACTTAGGCTTAAAGGATAATAAATTTGAAAAACTAATCTTTATATCAGAACACAACCCTGACATATCCCCCAATACAGTCGAATATGTCAGAAAAAACTTTCCTCAATTCATACAGAAATCAGGCTTTATGGCATTAGGATAATATTCAGGAGTTAATAATATGATAAATTATTTACAAAATAACTATAGTTTCACAGGAAGATCCCCGCTACCCAAAAACATAAAAGAAGTAAAACGTGTATTCTTCTCGGAATTTGCAGACGTCAAAAAACCTGCGTCATATTCCAGCCTTCCTAAAGAAAAACAGATTGAATTAGCCAAAGAAATTAAAGAATCCAATATGCTTCTTAGAGTGATTCGAGAACTCCAACATACAGCATATGAAGAAGGCGGTAACTTTGAAGTATTCAGAAGATTGATAGGAATGTTGAAAACATTCAAAGTAGGTAATTGCGCCGAATTGGCTGAAACCGGAAAAACTATATGTAAAATGAACAGAATAAATAACTGTGACATATTTACCCTCCATGCTAAATCTCCGGATGGAAAAATCAGGGCACTCGATCAAACAATGATTGCGTTTAAAGTGCCAAAATCTAAAAATAATAGAATTACAAAGAAAAACGGAACTATGTTTGAACCTGCACCAGATATTCCGGTTCTTGATTTATATATGAATGGCTTCAGCGGAAATGTCCGCCAGTCAAGAAAGATTTACTCAAGTTTTGGACTAAAGCCGGATGAAAAACTTCTTTTCAAGCCGGAGAATACTTACGAACCAGATATTAATACAATCGAAAAATTACGCCAAGAGTTCCCTGGTTTAGTTTTCAACAAATAAAAAGAAAGACCGGTTAAAATAACCGGTCTTTCTTTTTTTGAAATATATTTACTGATAAAGCGGAGCTAATTTCGCAGATTGCTGTGGTATCACTCCTTCTTCAATTGATTGATATACTCTATAATCAATTACAGGGAAGCAGTTATCAATGCTTTCTATTTCTTTTAATTCTGCATCATTGATGTTGCCGCTTTCAATCATATCGCAAATTTTTTCAAATCTGTCAACATGTTCTCTGAACCTGTCGGTAGCATAATCCTTTGCCTGCCATGTTGTAATCAGGAACGGCCAGTCTGAACTTTGAAGAAGCAGATTTTCTCTAGCCATCTGATTTAATGCTCTGTGAAGAAGTTTATCTTCAGGAATTTCCGGATACTTATCAACAATAGCATTGATGCGTTTTTCACAAGCATGGATAATAGGCCACATCCATTCTGTTAAGTGGTTATTCCATACATAGAAGTGACCGCCCTGTCCCCAAGAGCTTTCCGGGATTTGGATAGCTTCTGTAGGCGGATGAGCATGCAGATATTCACCTGCTGTCATTCTTTCAACTTCCGGAAGGTAAGTATTGAATTTTCTAATAACCTGTTTGATAAATTCAACGCCTTCAAACCACCAGTGACCAAACAACTCGGTATCAAAAGATACCATTACAAGACCTTCTTTACCGTTGTGAGCTTTTTTGTAATCATTTAATAAATGGTAAATTAAAGTAGTGTAGTGGTCTGAATTTTCATTAATTTTATTCAATGCCAAAACAGGATCATAAAGCATCTTATCACCTAAATCAGTGTTAGGGGATGTAATTCTCCAATAGTGCATTCCTGATTTGTCATCTTTTTTATGGAATTCTCTGAAGCAGCCGTCGCCAGGATAGCCGTCAGCAGCAGACCAAACCTGATAGCCGGCTCTGTCATTTCTGCCCATAACAGCAACCTGTGCATCAGGCAGCCAGTAAGCAGAATATGTATCATAACCTGTAGCCGGACGTTCAGGAAGCGGAATATATTCAATATTACCGTAGACACCTATTACACGTCTGTTACCAATTGAATTACCACCTTCAATTACGTGAGATTCAGTAAAGAAGTACTCAATATCATTATTTTGAAGAGTAACCTCAATAGCCGGTCTCCAGTGTTTTTTACCATCTTTACCTACATATTCATAACCTTGTCTGTATGCACATTCAGGGAGCCAGCAGCCTTTTGCTTTTTTACCGAATAATCTTTTTGTGGTATCAGAACCTACTTTGAATTGGGCATTCAAGTTGCTGTCAGTAGCAAGAAGCGGAGAAAATCCATGAGTTGCTCCGGAAGTTGTAATTTCAATACAGCCTAAATCCTGATATTTTTTAAATTCGCCAATAAGGTCCATTCCGTATTTATTCACAAAAGAATCTTTAATATGGTTAAACCAATCGAAATAATATTTAGCCAAATATTTCAGATGCTGTGAATGAGCAACTTTCGGATCAGGGTATCTTTCCAAATCCTTTGAAACCTGCTTAATTCTTGAATCCAAATATTTAACAAAACCATGCTTAAGGTGTTCGTCATTAAGCTGTTCAGCCAAAATCGGTGTAATGCCGACAGTCAGCTTTGCTTTAATACCTTCTTCATACAGTTCGGAAATAGCATTCAATAATGGAATGTAAGTTTCTGCCATACATTCATAAAGATTTTCTTCCCCGAAAGGCCACATGCCTGCTTTTCTGTAATAAGGAAGGTGGCTGTGTAACATAAATACGAATTGTCCTACTGACATTTGCGCCTCCATATCTCTCTTAACTTGAATTATTATATAACTATAATCCAATTCTGTTATTATTATATATAGCACAACCGGGTTAAAAATATAATCCTTAAGAACTAATTCTTGTGAATAATGTTACAAAAGTTAAAATATAAATCGTATATTATATTTACATAATTTGTCCAACAAAAATTCCGAGTTAGGAAATGTGAGCGGGATTGTTGAGTAGCGTATTAGAAAGCGCAGCTGCGCACAGCCTGCGAAGGCGCAAAGTAAGCAGCGAAGGTCTGCTTTTAATATTTAGCGGATATTGCACATAAGAACAATTTATTTTATAATAGAATAAAAGGAGGAAAAGATCTTATGCAAAACACAATTATAGCTTCAAAATCTGTTAAGGGGGGGGGGCTTAGGTAACGCCGGCGGGCTTTTTCACGCTTTGGGATTATCCCGGAATTCTGCATTTACTTTAGCGGAAGTTTTAATTACCCTGGGTATTATTGGGGTTGTGGCTGCGATGACATTACCGGCACTTGTTCAATCACACACAAACAAGATTGTTGAAACAAGACTTGCCAAATTTTACTCAACAATAAATCAGGCAATAAAAATGTCGGAAGTTGAATATGGCGACAAAAAATACTGGTTTACAGACCTGAATAATATTGAAACCGATGAGGAAGGAAAACCTGTAAATGGAAGCTCGGAAGTTGAAAAATGGTGGAACAAGTATATCTCACCCAATATGAAAACTACATCTGTAAAATATGATGAAAAAGGTTTACCTTACTTTTATTTTCCCGATGGAAGCGCCTTAAAAATCCGATTTACAGATGCAATAAGAGATTGGATATTTTATCCCGGCAATCCTGACAAGTGCTTAAAAAGATATAAGACCGAAGACGAAGCTCACGGGAAATGTTCATTTTTATTTATTTATATGCCTGGCGGAGAGGACATAAAAACTAATGCAAGCAACCCCAATGCGCCTGAGTGGAAATACCATGTAAATAAAGGAGTAGAACCATATAAATATAACTGGGATGGAACAGCAAACAGTTTATATAACAATAACGGCTACAGCTGCAAAACAGGTAACAGAGCATTCTGTACAGCATTGATTCAGTATAACGGCTGGAAAATCCCCAAGGATTATCCTTATAAGGTTTCTTATTAAATTCTCCACCCGTCATAATATTATATTAACAAAATTTAAATAAACTATTGCAAATAAATTTCTTTTTACTTAATATAAAAGCACTCACATCCTCGAGTATGGTGTCGTCATTAAGCACCGCAAGACTAAGAAAAGGAAAAATAAAATGGCAAATATTAAATCTGCTAAAAAAAGAGTACTTATAGCTGAAAAAAACAGAATTAGAAACGTAGCTTTCAAAACTTCAATTAAAACAGCCGTAAAAAAAGTTCTTGAACTTGCTAAAGGTGAAGATAAAGAAGCTTTGAACTCAGCACTTTCTAAAGCTTATCAGTTATGTGACAAAGCTGTAGGAAAAGGTATTCTTCACAAAAATACCGCAGCTAGAAAAAAATCAAGATTAACTATTGCTGTAAATAAATTACAGACAAAATAGTTGATAAACAAAGACCAGATAAAACTCTCTGTTAGTTGCAGAGAGTTTTTTTATATGCTATAATCAGCTTTAAGGAGGATATAAAACAATGAAAAACTCAATTATAGCTTCAAAATCTGTTAAGGGGGGGGGGCACTCATAGCAGCGCTTTTACGCTTGCTGAAACACTAATTACAATAGGAATTATCGGAATTGTGGCTGCATTAACTTTGCCGACGATAATTACAAAACAAAGGAACTCAGAACTTGAAGGCAGGTTTAAAACAGCCTACTCTTTAATTTCACAGGCTGTGTTAAGAATGGCTGCCGATAATGCGGATATTGCAGAAACATACTGTTCAAAAGGCATTAATGGTAGAAAATCTTACGAGTTTATAGAAGACTTTTCAAAATATTTCCAAACAGTAAAAATATATGCACGTAACACTCAAATGTTAACTGAAATTGGCTACAAAGAAAATTTTTTTAAACAGACAAACGGATATGAAAACTTTAATAATGACGGACACAACGAAGGAGCATTCTTTATAAAAAACGGTATGATGATTGCAGCAAGCGGATGCTGGTGGACTTCAAAATATATACCACTGGATTTTATTGTAGATACAAACGGAACAAAAGGTCCTAACAGGTTTGGTTATGATGTATTTTATTTTCAGATAATCGATGGAAATATACTTTTACCAGCTACACATAAATATACTTTTGCAGCTGTTAAATCACAACTGGAAGAATGCTGTGATTTTAAAAACTCAGGCAAAGCCTGCCATGTTTCAGGTGACAATGGAACAGCCTGTTCGCATTTTGCACTAAAAAATCAATACCCGCAAGATGAAAGTAGAGAATATTGGAAAAATCTTCCCTGATTTAAAAGCCTCTGTGTTACGGAGGCTTTTTTGTGGTTAAAATTATGTAAAGATATTGGTAATTATTTATTTAGTGAGTATAATAATGATATTAAATATATTTTTTTTAACGGGAATATTAATATGACGCAAACTCTTGAGAGAAAACAAATAAAAAATATTGATTTTAACATAGACTTGGCACAAAGTTTCGGTATTTATAAAAATAATTCAGAATTTGCCCTTTTAGATTATGCAAGTTCAGTAAATATTTCATGCGGATTTCATGCTGGAGATCCGATGACTATAAAAAATGCTCTTCTGAAAGCAAAAGAAAAAAATGTAGTTGTAGGAGCTCATATTGGCTTTGATGACATACAAGGCTTCGGTTACAGACCTATGGAGCTCTCGGAAGAAGAAATTGAAGCTCTGGTTATCTATCAGGTTGGAGCTTTGATGTCTTTTGCAAAAACATTCAGGATGGAAATTGAACATGTAAGACCACATGGTGCGATGTATAAAATGGCTGCCGAAGATTTTCAGTTTGCGATGAAAGTAGCAAAAGCAATAAAAAAATGTTCCCAGTGGCTTGTTTATTACGGAGCATCCGGTGATATTACAGCAAGTGTCGGGGAAGAGTTAAATCTTCCTGTGGCTCATGAAGTTCATCTGGAAAAACATTACAACACTGACGGCACAATAGATTTTAGTCAAAAAGACAGCGAGAATATATTTGCATCTATAAACAGATTAAAAACCCTTCTTGCAACTTCGCAGATAGATAATGTTACAGGCGGTAAAACCTGTGTGCCGGCTGATACAATTCATTTTACCAATAAAATTGCAAATGCACAGGCTTTGATAAAACAATCAAAAGATATAATTACTCCGGTTCCGGTAAATTACAAGAATGCTTGCCTTTCCGGCTGGGTTGAATAAGTGATGATTAAGAGGATATAATGAAAAATTTTAAAAATACAATGAGAATGCCAAAAGATGCCGGCTGGCTTATACCGGGATTACAGGTTAAAAGATGGTTTGTATTAATATTTTTAGGCGCAATTTTAATGGGTTTGGGATTTTTAATCCTTTGCGATATTAAACCTATTTTTTATACTATGGAATTTATCCGCAAAATTGCAATGAATATTTCAACCGAATGGATTGCTTTTGCTGTAATAATGTTTGGCGCAGCTATTTTCTTTAAAGGCTGGAAACAAACTAACCTTTCAATTTTAGATATTAATAACAGCAGAGATGACTCTAATATTCTGGAAGCTTTATATAGAAGAAGAAAGCTCAACAGAGGACCGAAAATTGTTGCCATCGGAGGCGGAACAGGCTTATCTATGCTTTTGAAAGGGATTAAGCATATTACAAATAATATAACTGCGGTTGTAACCGTAGGAGATGACGGCGGCAGTTCAGGCAGGTTGAGGGAAGATATGGGTATACTTCCTCCCGGGGATATTAGAAACTGTATTGCTGCGCTTGCTGATGACGAAGACTTGATTACAAAATTATTCCAGTACAGATTTAAATCCGGAGAAGGACTGGAAGGGCATAGTTTTGGCAATCTTTTCCTTACAGCACTATGCGCCATTACAGGAGATATGGTGCGTGCTGTTAAAGAATCTTCCAATGTATTATCAATAAGAGGAAGAGTTTTGCCTGCAACTCTGGATGATATGAAACTTGTTGCGGAAATGGAAGACGGAAGAATTATACGAGGAGAATCAAATATTCCCGAAGCTCATGGGAAAATTAAAAGATTATTTACAGATCCGGCACACTGCAAAGCTCTTGAAGATGTAATAGCAGCAATTAAAGATGCAGATTTTATCATTATGGGTCCGGGAAGCCTTTATACAAGCGTTATTCCTAACCTTTTAGTCGAAGAAATCGCTCATGAAGTAGTTGCTTCTAATGCGAAAAAAATCTATGTCTGCAATATTATGACACAACCTGGAGAAACCGATAATTATTCAGTTTCCGACCACGTTAACGCATTAATGAAACATGCTAACAGCAGAAAAATTATTGATGCTGTCCTTGTTAATGATTTCATACCGTCTAATCTTGCAAATAAATACCAGATGGCCGGCTCTTATCCTGTCAAAATAGATAATGAAAATCTAAAAAAACTAGGCGTAAAACTTTTCTCTAAAAAGCTTATAGAAGATAACAAAGAAGGATTTGTACGCCACAGTTCAAACAGGGTTGCAAGAGCACTTTACTACTGGTATAAAAGAGAACATAAAAATGAAAAAAATACTTTATTCCAGCATAAAGAATTAGCATCAAAAGGTTCTAAGTAAATATGACTAAAAAGGTTACAGTAAATACTATCCAAAAATATAAAGATAACCATGAAAAATTTTCAGTTCTGACAGCATATGACTACTCCACCGCCAAATATCTGGATGAAGCCGGAATTGATATAATATTAATAGGCGACAGTCTTGCAATGGTAGCACTGGGATACGGTGATACAAATTCAATCGGTGTGGAAGAAATGGAAATTTTTACCAGAGCTGTAGCAAAAGGGGCAGCACGTTCGCTGGTAGTAACTGATATGCCTTTTCTCAGTTACCACAAAACTCCGCAGGATGCAGTTGAAAATGCAGGAAGAATGATTAAAGCCGGAGCCAATGCTGTAAAAATAGAAGGTGCAACCGATTACATAATAGATGTAATCAAACATCTTACACAGGTCGGAATTCCTGTAGTAGGACATGTTGGTTTTACTCCTCAATTTTTAAATGCTATAGGCGGATATAATATTCAGGGAAAATCATTTGACGCAACATTACAAATATTGGAACAGGCAAAAAAATTAGAACAGGCCGGAGTGTTTACAATTGTACTTGAAATGGTTCCCGAAGAAAGTGCGCAGTTTATAACAGAAAATTTAAAAGTTCCGACAATCTCATGCGGTGCCGGCAGATATTGCGATGCGCAGGTTCTTGTTAGTGATGATTTATTCGGAAAATTTTCAGATTTCAAACCTAAATTTGCAAGAAAATACGGAGATATGAAATCTTTAATTTTAAATTGTGCAATACAATACAACGATGATGTCAAAAAAGGTAAGTTCCCTTCAGAAGAAGAAGTTTTTAAATTGAAAGAAGAAGAGTTAAAACAATTAAATTTACACAGAGATAATAAAACAAATTCTCTCCGGTAAAAAGAGATAAGAAGGTAGAAAGATGCTTATACATACAATTAAAGAATTAAGAGAGCAGGTAAAAGAATGGAAAAAACAAGGGTTAACTGTCGGTCTTGTTCCAACAATGGGAGCTTTACATAACGGACATTTAAGCCTTATAAAAAAAAGTGTTGAAAAATGTGATAAAACAGTTGTTTCAGTTTTTGTAAATCCGATACAATTCTGTCCGGGTGAAGATTTAGATAAATACCCGCGCACCCTGGAGGCAGATGAAAAACTTTGTAAAGATGCCGGCGTTGACATAGTTTTCGCACCATCTCCAAAAGAGATGTACGGAGAAGGTCATATTCTCTCTAACGATTTTTTAACATATGTTATTCCGCCGTTTTTCTATGTTGACAAATTATGCGGCAAGTCACGCACAGGGCATTTTGACGGAGTTTGCACTGTGGTAAATAAATTATTTAACATAGTTCAGCCTGATTTTGCATTTTTTGGAGAAAAAGACAGACAACAGTTAATAATTCTTAAAAAAATGGTTAAGGATTTAAATATTCCGGTTGAGATAATTCCTTGCCCTATAGTCCGCGAAGAAAGCGGGTTAGCGCTTAGTTCACGAAACAAATATTTAACTGAAAAAGGTAAAGAAGATGCTCTTGCATTAAGTAAAATTTTATTTAATATAAAAATGTGTTATAATAAAGGTATAAAAGACGTAAAAGCGCTTACAGAAACAGCTTACGGCTTTTTGAACGATAATCATACTCTTGAATACCTGGAGTTTAGGGACCAAAATACTCTTGAAGAAAAGAAAACTGCAGACTCTGATACAATAGTATTTATTGCAGCGAGAGTTGAAAATGTACGCTTAATAGACAACATAGCATTATAAGAGGATATTAATGGCCAAAGGGTTGGAAAACAGTAAAAAATTATGTAAACTTACTGAACATTTAATGGTAATTATACAGATTGCGGCAATATTGCTGATTTTTGTCGTGTCATTATATTGGTTTTTAGATTTAATAGGCAATCATGCCATGAGTTTTATGGATCCGTTTATAAAATCTATCCAAAAAATGATGGAAGTTCAGTTTGGTGAAGAATTGAAAAAGGGTAAGGAAGGTCTTGACGGTTCTCTATTTGTATTTATAATGCTTATTTTAACCGGACTTTATATTCTTTCCCAGGTAAAAATCTTCCTGAAATATTTAATGGAGGCTCTTGACCGTAAAATTAAAATAGCAAAAGAAGAGGAAGAAAAACGCTTCAACCTTCAATTAAAAGCAGAAGCACACAGAGCTATTCTTGAATATAAAAATATCGTTCTGCTTGTTAGAATTTCACTAAAAAGCATATTGAAAGATGCCTACCTTGCACATAATGACATGCAGACAGTAAGCAAAAAACAGGAAGATGCTGCGCTTGTTATGTTCTATAATTTGATGAAAACTGTTGAAGGCTGCAATTTTTCAAAAGATAACAATACCCTTATAATTACTGCCAAAAAATTTGAATCGGTAGATGAAATTCTGGATGCGCTAACAAATGCCATTGATAAATTGAAGTTTGATTTAAAAATGAAAAAATTAGCGTTAAAAGCTAATATTGCGATTGATGTATATACGGATAAAGTGCTTTTAAAAGATGTGTATGCAGACCTAAAAACACTTTTAAAATTGAATATTCCGAATGAAATATTATGCTACGGAAATTTTTGCAACCGTTATGAATTAATTAAAAAGCCTCATTTTGAAGCATTTTTAAAAGGAACATACGATATAACCGAAGATGAGAACGTGTGGGCATTAGTTAAGAAAAATTAAGAAAATGCTTGATTTATAAAAATTCTTTTGTTAATATTAACTGGTAAACCGCAGACAATTAGTCCGTTCGGGTACAGCAGCAGACAGAAAGCTACGTTTGTTGCAGCAGGAAACAGTAAGAGCTTATATAGGCATAGCTCGTTGATAGAAATAATAGTTTCCTAAATACCCCTTACGGTTAAATGTTTAGACAAAACAGCTAATCGAGGTTGCACTAGTCAATATAAAATATTATTTTGCTTGTGTAATTTTGCGGTTCCGGATACTGGATAAGCAAAATTTTTTAGTATTCGGGCAAAACAAGGTCGATAATGAAGTTACAAATAAAGGAGCAAAAATGTCAACAAAAGCATTTAAATCTGAAAAAATAGATGCAATGAAAGCAAAATTTGAAAAAGCTCAAGTAGCAGTTGTAACTGAGTATAAAGGTTATTCAGTAGAAGAAATCACAAACCTTAGACGTAATCTTCAAAAAGAAGGCGGAGATTATACTGTAACTAAAAATACTCTTGCTAAAATTGCTATTAAAGGCACTGAATTTGAAGCACTTGCTGATCTTTGCAAAGGACCTGTTGCTATCGCATTTGGTTTTGAAGATCAGGTAAGTCCGGCAAAAATTGTATCAAAATTTATTAAAGATTCCAAAAAAGGTGAAATCTTAGGTGCCGTATTAGACGGTAAAGTCTTATCAGTTGAAGAAACAAAAGCTCTTGCAAATCTTCCTTCAAAAGAAGAACTTTATGCAAAAATGCTTGGTTCAATCAACTCACCGGCTTCCGGTATTGTTGGATCTATCAATGCAGTTATGGCATCACTTACACGTGCTGTTGCAGCTGTTAGAGATCAAAAAGCCGCATAGTGAATTTGCAATTGAGTTGTATTAAGTTACAAAACGCTATGGGAAATAGGGTAACAGTACCCAAAATTTACTAAGTACAAAATACAAATTTATAAAGGAGAAAAACAATGAGTGTAGAATCAATTTTAGAATCAATCGAAAAATTAACTTTATTAGAAGCAGCTGAATTAGTAAAAGCTATGGAAGAAAAATTCGGCGTATCAGCAGCAGCTCCTGTAGCAGTTGCAGCAGCAGCTCCGGCAGCAGCTGGCGAAGCAGCAGCTGATGAAGCTTCTGAAGTTAGCGTAATCTTAGCAGCAGCTGGCGCTAACAAAATTGCTGTTTTAAAAGAAGTTAGAGCTATCACTGGTCTTGGCTTGAAAGAAGCTAAAGATTTAGTTGATGGTGCTCCAAAACCTGTTAAAGAAGGCATTAAAAAAGAAGATGCTGAAGCTATCAAAAAACAGCTTGAAGCAGCTGGCGCTACTGTTGAAATCAAGTAATGGATTTTATCCAAAATTAAAAAAGGGCTCTTGTTTTTCAGGAGCCCTTTTTATATACTAAAAAACAAAAGGAGTTTACATGAAAAAAATACAAATACTGGGTTTAGTTATACTTGCAGCAGGAATATTTACATCTGTGTCCGGTGCAGAGTTTTCAGATGAATTTGCCAAAAATCTTGTTACCTGTACTGAATATTCTGAAAATGCAAGCAGTATTACAGGAATGGATAAAGGTAAGTGTGTAATGAATGCAGATTACTATACATGCCGGCTGTCAGCTTCTCAGGCAAAAGAGATAAGCAATGCTATTATAAAATACAATAAAAAGGTTGCAGAATACGGATATTCATATAACGCTTACAAAAAAAGAATGATGGTCTTTAATAAATATGTAAATAATCCCAAGGTTTGCACATCTAACTCAAATACAAACTTTACAAAACCGAAACGTTAAAAATTACACATTTTTAAATACTCGCAGAAACGGCATCTTTCTGGTTTTTGCGGATACTCTTCAGTGTACGATATATATTTACATACTTCCTCCAGCGTTTTTTCATAGTCTTTCCTGGTTTCTGGAGTAAGCTCTATCACTTCATTATGATTATTCTTTAAATCAATATAAACAAACCTCAGCGAGTTGTATTGTTTTAATTTGCGGTCTGCACAGATTAAATAAACCATAGTCTGGAAATCCTGTTGCGGATTTTTTGGAATAGACCCTGTTTTATAATCGAGAATATAATAATCTTCACCGTTGCGCATTAAAGCATCCAGCCGCCCTCCAATCCAAAATTCACCAATTTTACAGGACAGATTGTACTCGGATTTAACATATGACATTTGGAAAAATTCATTATTAAAAAGCATATTCCAAACTGTCATTTCCTCTTCATTCAAACCTTTAATAATCTTTGAAATATCATCGCCTCGAAGATAATAGTTTGCAAGTGCATGGATTTTTTTACCTTTTTCAAAGTAAGATGCCGGCTGAGGGATCGAAATTTTTCTAATATATTTAAGGTAATATTTGTAAGGACAATCCGCAAAAGTTTTCAACATATTCGGAGAATAGCTATACATAATTCACCTCCAGCATATCAAAAATCATAGACGGCTCTTGCTCAACAATTTTTTCAAAAGATTTGGCTTTTTTCGAAGCTGTAAAATATAATTTTCTTTTTGCTCTTGTAATTGCAACATACAAAAGCCGAAGATTTTCTGCAACCAGTTCCTGTTTCATTTCAAACTCTGATTTCTGCTTGTAAGCAGGGTTTAGGCGTTTAACATTTTCCATAAAGTCAGATGATTTAAGTTTTATCTTATCAAAATCAATTGTAAGATTTTTCTCTGTCATCTCCGGCAAAAATACATAATCAAATTCATCACCTTTTGATTTGTGCAGTGTCATAATCTGGACTTTACCTTCAAGAAAACCTCTGTCGCTCTCGTCTTCTTCAGAGAAAAATTTAAATCCGCTCAAACTGTTTTTCTTTGCGAGTTCGGCAAGCCTTTCAACAATTTGAGAAAATCCTTTTGTATTAGAACTTATTCTTTTAATCAAAGTAGAAATCAAGTAAATATTTGATTTTTCGATTTCACCGGAGAAATAATGAAGCCCGATTTTTATAGCAAGTTCATCTACGCTCAGGTGAGGGAAGTACAGCCAGTAATTCAAATCCCAGTAAAACTGTTCAAGATAAGGATTGTTTAAATTATCACAATTGATTTGTACAAAAGGATTTTCAAACTTTCTTATCTCGCTGCCTAACCGCTGTTTATAAAATCCAAGTTCGGCAAGAATTTCATAGTTGTTTGCAATTACTTCATTATCAAAAGGTTTCAAAATCATGCTTAACACAGCATATATTGCTCTGAAAATTGCTTTCTGCTCAAGACATTCACTTCTTGTAATACTTTTTAGCCCGCTGTCATTAATAAAGCTTGTCCATTGCGCAACCTGGAAGTTATTTCTCAAAAGTATTCCGCAAGTAGCTTTAGGATTTTTTCGAAAAGCATTTTTTATTTTCTGTAAAACAAAATTTCTTTCCTCTAGCGTTTTTTCAAATATATCTCCTGAAACAGCATTTTCACTTTCCGGGTTTCTGCCTTCAACAGGATTCATCAGAATATGGAAAAACGCATCCTTTGTTTCCTCTCTCATTTCTGATGAGAGCAGAAGATTATTTGCCAGCATCCAAACATCCTTTGTACAGCGCTGTGAACAATTCATGCTTACATTTTGGCTTTCTGCAATGAATTTTCTAAACCCTTTTACATCTGCATTTGTAAAAGTTGTTGTAATTGCCTGATTTATATCACCGCAGCGAATTAAGTTTTTATGCTTCGCACTCAGAAGGTTAATCAATCTCTGCTGGATAGATGAGGAATCCTGCGCCTCATCTTCTATAATATACACGCACAAATCCTGATAATAATTTCTAATGTCTTCATTATCCTCAAGAAGCCTTACTGATGAAATAAGCATATCATCGTAATCTATAAGATTTGCTTCGCTCAGGGTTTGCTGGTAGCCTTCAAAAAACTCTCTGAATTTTTTAATTTTTGCATCAGAAGCAGATCCGCCGGTTGAATTGGCTGAAGAAAAAACACCGCCCCCTATCTTAAATACAGAAACAGCCCTGTCAAACTCATCAGTTTCAGTCTTTTTTAATTTCAACTTTGAAGAAATTTCTCTTACAATGCGTGAACGCTGCGTATCATCGCAAATTTCAAAATCAGAAGAAAGCCCCAATCTTTCAAAGTTTCCGTTCTCTTTCAAAATCCTTAAGGCAAGCCCGTGTATTGTGCTGATATTTGGAAGCTGGGTTGAATTTTCCCTGACCGATTTAATACGTTCACGAAAATTTCTGGCAGCCGATTCCATATATGTCATAACAAAAATATTTTCAGGATTTATACCTTTATCAAGAAGTTTCAAAATTAACGCAAGCAGAATTGTTGTTTTGCCGGCACCCGGTACAGCAGAAATCGCCATTTGTCCGTTTTCATAATCCAGAACAGGCTTCTGGTCCTCACGAGGAATAATAGGACGCGGCTTGGCAGCATCTTCCTGAGCCTGTGAAGAAGTTTCATCGACTGAAATGAACTCTTCAATTCCCCCGAAATTCTCAACCCCGTTTCCATCAAATAAACTTGAATAAGTAAATATTCCCTCTTCTGCGCAAAGGGTTAATTTTCTCAAAATTCTTGCTGTTTTTTCTCTGCTTAATTCAACATTATCATCAATAGTGTACTCATCCTTTGACCAGCCGCGCTGAAAAACCCACGCGTTATACAAAGGACCGGTATCGCTTTTTATCCATTCATCGCTTGAAATATCGAGCCAGAACTGATACTTTGTTCTAATCTGGTTATCAATAATTTTTTGCGGAGTACCTACAACAAGCTCATTATCTCCAATTTCAAGAACAGAATAAGGATTTTCCGAGATGATAGAGTTTTCAATTCTTGTCAAAATTTCTTCTTTTCGTCTTAAAACATCGCTGCCAAAAATATTTTCAAAATCCTGAAGCTGTTTTATGAAAAAATTAAACTTATTAAGCTGAACTGCATCCACAGAAAAAAGCTCCGCAAGCTCATTATATATTTCAAAAACCTGTTCTGATAATTTAACATTACCATCCGCAAATTTACTAACAATTTCTTTTAATTTTTGATATTTATTATTATGCTCTTCACAGCAAAATTCATATTCAGGAAGAACTTTATTCTTATCAAAATCCTGCAAAACTTCGCGGCAATATTTTAAAGGAATACCCAGAAAATTAGTTAAAACCGGACGTAAATCAAACTCGGTCAGTTTTTCTTTAAGTGCTGTATTCAGTTTCAATATAGTAACCGCAGAAAGAACAAGCGGATTTTGAATAAGCTTTTCACTGCCGGACAAAAACATTAAATTTGCCTGCCTGTTAATATTCTCTTTCAGTCCGAATTTAAGCATCTCATCAATCACCGGAGTAATTATTGAAATTTCAGAAGGGTTAACCTGTTTTTTTAAAAGTTCATTAATTTTTATAGACGCAAGTTCAATCATTTTTGAACGTTTTGATGGCGATTGAATAGTAAAATTATTTAAAGTGTTAAATTCACACTTTGTAACATTATTAAAAATTGTTTCTGCATCAAATTTCAAATTTGTTTTAGTTTCTATTACGGTAACAGGCTGCTCTAAAAGTTTCTCAAACTCCCAAACGGCAGTTCTGTCAGCACTAAGATAGCCTATACGGCTTCCGCCTTTAGAATCAAATGCAACAAACGCATCTTTCAACTGTGGAACCAGATATTTTATAAAGTCATAACATATAGGTGTAATCTCATCACCGTCATCAAGAATTAAATATTTTATATTATCAAAATACTTAGTATTTTTATAAATATAATTAAAGACAAGCCCCTGTCTGAGATAATCAAAGTCACGCAGATAAAGGGTTTTTGCAAGAAGCTTTTTCAGCGCAGTCTTTGCATCATCCGCAAAACTTTCGCCGAGAACTCTTGAGCGCCAATCCACATCATCATCAGTTAAATTGTTCTGCACAATGAGAGAATATCTTCTAAATAACTGATGCAAGAGAGATTTTTTTGAATTATACCCTTTAAAAGGAACATCTCTCAAAATATCATTAAGTATAAACTGCGAAATTTCCAGCCCGGCAAGGTTGGGCAAAACTGCCGGTTTATCATAAGGATTTCCATTTTCAATAAACGCCCAGTTATCGCAAATTGTGTTATAAACAAGCGAGAAAAATGAATGAACCTGAAGTTTTTCAAAACAATCAATTTCGAGTTTCTCTAAAACTCTTTCTATAAACTTATTTTTTAGATTGGAATTTTGGACAAGCACCAGAATTTGTGAAGCATCAACTCCGGCATTCAATAATTCCGCGTACTTCCCTGTTAGAAACTCCGTTTTTTCAGACGATATGGTGCCATCAATAATCAATTAAGCAATCCTCTTTTTATATTATTTTATCACAAAAATAAGTGTACTTAGTACCAATAATCTAATCCTTATATACTATTGCCTTTTTTTGAAATTTAGTCTATTATTTAAGCATAAAAAATAGAAAAAATTTATGGTGCATTGTAAGAAAGTAGGAGGTATCAAATGCAAGAATTACAAGAACAAATCGGAATGTCAGCCGGTCAAATTTACAACTATTTGAACAACAACGGAGAAACTACATTCTCAAAAATTAAAAAAGAATTAGACCTTAAAGGAAACTTCGCTGATTTAGGTCTTGGCTGGTTAGCTAGAGAAGACAAAGTTGAAATTTCTAAAAAAGGTTCTTCTGTTAACGTAAGACTTAAATAGTTTTTTATTTAGTTTTTGGGTAGACAAAAGAAAAAATTTTAAAAAACCACTCTTTTATAAAAGAGTGGTTTTTTGTGCCGGATGTGCGGAATAAAAGTTACATATCCTGAACAATACTAAATGCCACAATGTCTTCCACATTAACATTAAGCCAGTCATAGCGGAAACAAACATAGTCATTACATTCACAGTTATCATCATCGCATGTGCAATAATCACTCAAACGACATACAAGAGCATTTTCAAGAGCAAGAATATCTTCATGACATTCTTCACAATGTCCATCTTTTTTGTAAATATTTCCATCAATTTTTAAATGGTTTGTAAAAATCACAATTTTGTCAGATTCATTTTTTTCTGCAATTTTGTAAATAGCTTTTGAAACAGGTTTTGACATAAAAAATCTCCTTTATCATTACGATTGCATTATAAGGAGATTTGTCAATTATTTAAATTAGACACTAAACTAATAAATTATTAATATCGAACTTTACGCGGATAATCTTTAGGTATCTTCCAACCATTTAACTGAATTAATGCAGTACAATAGGAGCCAACATTTATACAGCCTCTTGTTGAATCATGTAAAAGCATATTATATGTTCCATCCCAATTATATTTTCCTGGTTCAAGCCCTTTATTATAAAGATATTTCCAACCCGCATTCTTCTCGTCCGGCTTATACTCAAACCAGAAAGAACAAATACCTCTTGTTTCATCTATACTACCAACACATTTTTTAGGATCTCCTACATAGTAGGAAATATCTCTCAAAGAAGGATTACCATCAACACCCAAACTAAAAGCAGAACCATCAGCTAAATAATACAGCATCCTGCCATCAGTATCAACTTTCCTTTCAATTACAATAAATTTTGATAAATATTTATTAAACCACTTATCAATTTCAGCAGTACCCAAGACCGGATTACCCTCTTCATCCAGATCTACTCCAGAAGCATCAATATACCAGTCTTTTCTATCTCCGTATTCAGCTTCAGCGAGTTGTATCGCCTGATTAAATGTTGTATAAAATTTTTGTAAACGAGTTTCTACAACTTTATTTCTATGATCTTGTATTAAAGCCGGTAAAGTCATAGCCGCAACAATTCCTATAATTCCCAAAGTAATTAAAACTTCCGCTAATGTAAATCCTTTATTCATAAATTACATCTCCTTTATAATATAATTACTTTATATATATAATATAAGTATTTTATATTAGTATAACTTATCTCTCTAATTTTGTAAAGTGTTTATAAGTACAAAATAAGGGAGATATAAGACACTATGAAGAAAAAACTTTCCAGATCGGGCAGCGGCTGGGCATTGTTCATGCCCAAAACACTTCTTGAATTAATCGATGTAAACCCTGAATGCGACTACCTTGAAGTTAAAGTCGAAAACAACACAATCAAAATTACTAAAGCCGAAAATGTAACAATTAGTGTAGCTACAAAATAGCCAAAATTATTTGTTTATGCTATAATTCTGGTATAGTAAAAGATTTTTAATAAGGGGAGAAATATATAAATGACTGACGGAACTCAAGACGTAACTACTCAGGTTGAGAAAGTTGAAGTAGTTGATATTCCTGATAATAATGAAGCTATTGAAACTAAAACCTCAGCGAGTTACGATGCCAGCAATATTCGTGTATTAGAAGGTCTTGAAGCTGTAAGAATGCGTCCTGGTATGTACATCGGATCAACTTCACAGCGGGGACTTCACCATTGTATTTACGAAATCGTTGATAACTCAATTGATGAATCTCTTGCGGGTTTCTGTACGGATATTCATGTAACCGTTCATAAGGATAACAGCGTTACCGTAGAAGACAACGGACGAGGCATTCCGGTTGATATTAAGCCGGAATCCGGTAAATCAGCATTGGAAATCGTTCATACAGTACTCCATGCCGGCGGAAAATTCGGAGATGGCGGGTATAAAGTTTCAGGAGGGCTGCATGGTGTTGGTGCGTCAGTTGTAAACGCTCTTTCCGAAAAGTATATTGTAGAAGTTTCAAGACAAGGATACATATGGAAGCAGGAATACATGAGAGGGGAGCCTCTTTCTCCTGTAGAAAAAGGTGCAGCTACTGATAAAACCGGAACTAAAACAACTTTTTGGCCGGATCCGGAAATCTTTACTGAAACAACAGAAATCGATTGTGATGTAATTGCCAACAGGCTTCGTGAAATGGCTTTCTTAAACAAAGGTTTAAAAATCATTTTCCACGTTGACGCAACAGGAACAGAAGAAACTTTCCACTATGTAGGCGGTATCGGAAGCTATGTTGAATTTTTAAACAAGAATAAAACTGTTTTACATGACAAACCAATTTATATTGATAAAGTCGTTGATACTATGCAGGTTGAGGTTGCTATGCAATATACAGATGCTTACAATGAAAGCGTTCTGTCTTTTGCAAACAACATTAACACACATTCCGGCGGAACACATTTAACCGGTTTCAGAAACTCTATTACACGTGTATTCAACGATTATGCAAGAAAAAATAATATACTGAAAGATTCTGACCAGAACCTTTCCGGAGAAGATGTTCGTGAAGGTTTGACTGCAATCGTTTCAGTAAAAATTCCAAACCCTGAATTTGAAGGGCAAACAAAAGAAAAGTTAGGCTCTCAGGAAGCTATGGGAGCTGTTCAGGATGCCGTAAGGGAAAAATTACAGGAATGGCTGGAATTTAACCCTAAAATTGCCAAAACTATCTTGGAAAAAACATTGCAGGCTCAGCGTGCAAGAGAAGCTGCAAGGCGTGCGCGCGAACTTACAAGAAGAAAGTCAGTTCTGGAAAACTCTACATTGCCGGGAAAACTTGCTGACTGTTCAAACAGAGAACCTGAAAAATGCGAAATTTATCTGGTTGAGGGTGATTCTGCAGGCGGGTCTGCTAAACAGGGCAGAAACAGAATGTTTCAGGCTATCCTTCCGTTAAGAGGTAAAATCTTAAACGTTGAAAAAGCAAGGCTTGATAAAATTTATGCTAATAATGAAATCCAGTCAATGGTTCAGGCATTCGGTATAAATATTTCAAAAAATGAAGAACAGGTTGATATTGAAAAACTTCGTTATCATAAAATTATTATCATGACCGATGCGGATGTTGATGGTGCTCATATTAGAACACTGCTTTTGACATTCTTCTTCCGTTATGCAAAACCTTTAATCGAAAACGGTTATGTATATATTGCACAGCCGCCTCTGTTTAAAGTTACAATAGGCAAAACAATCGAATATTTATATGATGAGCATGCTTTGGATAAAATGCTTAAAGAGCGGGGAATTAAGTCTTTGAGCTTGTCCGACAAGTCAAAATCCAAAGTTAAAACAGGTGATGAATTATTGGAATTGGTTAAGAATATGTCAACATTCTACAATTCTTATAACAACCCTATTTTAAATCTTTTCCCTGCGGTTGTGTTAAGAGGGCTGGTACGTTCGGGAATAACTCCTGAAGATTTTGATGATCAGGCAAAAATGACTGAAATCATTGATTACTTAAATCACTACCTTCAAGACCATGCTAAAAACTATAATATTCAGGAAGCTGCAAATTACAAAGCTTCTATTAAATACACTCCTGAAAATTCAAAATATTCAATTATGCTGTTCACAAATGAAGAAGAACATGTAATAATTAACCAGAATATTATAAAGAGTTCAGAGTATAAGAGATTAAAAGCTTCATATCCTCTAATCAGAGATTACCTAATTGAGGAATCTGACGGCTTGATGCTGGAAACCGATACAGAACAATTTGAGATTAAATCTTTTGACAGATTGCAGAAGATAATAGATGACAGAGGTCAAAAAGGCATGACAATCCAGCGTTTCAAAGGTTTAGGCGAAATGATGCCTCAGCAGTTGTGGGAAACAACAATGGATCCTTCAACAAGAACCCTTTTGAAAGTAAGTATTGAAGATGCAATGCTTTGCGACCAATTGTTTGACGTATTGATGGGCGATAAAGTAGAGCCTAGACGAGACTTTATTGAAGCAAATGCCGTCTATGCAACTAATATTGATACATAAAAAAAAGCTCCCTTATGGGAGCTTTTTTATTTAGGTAAATTATCCCAGTAGGTTTTAGTTTCATCATCAGGATTTATATCATTTACAGCATACCAGCTGCAACCGGCGCCGTTAGATAACTGTTTATTATTTACACTGCAAGGTCGACCGGCAAGTTCATCTACTTCTGTATCAACACCTTCTTGTACGTCTACAGTTTTCACAGGAACAAGTTTATCTGACTTATCAATCATAAATTTAAATATATCATGCCCGTATCGATTAGGTTTTTTATAAGGTCCGTTTGTATCTAAGGATATCCATATATTTCTTCCCTTGTTTGAGCCGTCTGAAACAATTTTAACCCCTATAGAACTCCCATCAGGTAATATATTAACCGCTTCAGGATAATCATTTCCTGTATTTTCAGTTATAACACGTGTCCCATTATAATTTTTAAAAGAATAAAATTCGACCCTCTTAATAACTTTCAAATTTTTATAAAAAGTATTTATAAATTCATCAGCATAAACGTAAATGCCATTAGGATCACTAGAAGTATCAAGAAAAGTGTATGTTTCATTAATATTATCAATACCCAGTTGAAATTTTGTTAGTAAATAAGCTTGTGAAGCATTTGAGTACGCCTTTTTCAACCCGACCTCAAGCTGTTTATGCGTCTGTTTTGCAATCAGCGACGGCAGCGTCATTGATGCAACTACACCTATTATACCGAGAGTGATTAATACCTCGGCTAACGTAAAGCCTCGTTTAATGGTTCTTTTTTCGGCGGCGCAAAATGGCTCGCTGCCTGCGCCAATGCCCCGTATGGTGCTTAAACTACTCTGCCCCCCCCCCGAAAAGCCTTGTCTTTACTGTGTTTTCCATAATTAATCTCCTTTTTAGTTATATCACTGCTTTTATTGCTTTCTTTTTTAAGGGAAAATATTTGTTTTCGAAACTATAGCAGTGCCACAGGCACGACACCTCCCGGATTTGCGTTTCCTTAAACAGTTTGCACTGGATTGGGAGTGTGAGCGTGTTTGAGAAAATAAATATTTTCCCTTTTTTATCTATTTGTTTTTCTTTAGCATTGCTTGTTGCTTTTTTCTAAGTAACGAAAAAAGTTTTTTCGTTACTTAGAATGTGCTGACTGCTTCTTTTACTGTACATGCTTGGCACTCTGATTGCCACTTACTGAAGGGGAATAAACTGTTGTTAAGTTTTCTCCTCTGCTTTTTTAATTATAAACTATTTTATATAAATTTCAAGCAGTAAGATTGAAATACTGTTGACATTGTAGTAATATTTTATCAGAGGATATTAATATTAAGAAAAGAGACAATAAAATGACAAAAAAAGAACTTATTTTTCTAGGACCCCCTGCCTGTGGAAAAGGTACCCAGACAGAAAAATTAGCTAAATATTTAGATTTCCCTCATGTTGACACTGGATCACTCCTGAGGGCAGAGATTAAAAATGAAACTCCGGATGGGAAAGTTGCAAAATCTTATATTGACAAAGGCAACCTCGTTCCGCTTGATTTGGTAGCTAAGATTATTAAAAACAGATTATCACAGGAAGACTGTGAAAACGGATATGTTCTTGACGGTTATCCAAGAAGTTTAGAACAGGCTGACAAGCTTGATGTTATCAACAAAGAAATTAATGGTGATGAAAAAGTCGATTTTAGAGCTATTTATTTTGACATAGATACAAATGTACTTGTTGAGAGAATTGTTAACCGCCGCTCTTGTCCTGTTTGCGGAGAGATTTACAATCTTGAATTTAAACCGCCAAAAGTTGCAGGTCATTGTGACAATGATGGTGCAGAATTAACACAAAGAAAAGATGACACTAAAGAAGTAGCTCAGGCAAGATTTGATACGTACTTCCACGAAACTGCTCCTCTTATTGATTACTATAAAAATAAGGGCGTACTTAAAACAATTGATGCAAATGGGACTATCGATGAAGTTTGGGAAAGATTATTGAAGGTAATAAATGATTAATAGAAAATCACGAGAAGAAATTAAACTTATGCGCCATGCCGGTCATATCGTTGCATTGGTTCATAAAAAAATGAAAGAAGTTATAGAGCCTGGAATTTCTACAAAAGAACTTGACGAAATTGCACATCAGGTAATAAAAGAAAACAGAGCAATACCTACATTTTTAGGTTATCAGGGTTTTCCAGGCTGTATCTGTGCTTCAATCAACGAGCAGGTAGTTCATGGGATTCCGCATGAAGATGTAAAGGTCAAAGAAGGCGATATTATCAGTATTGATGTCGGCGCAACTTACCATGGATTAGTCGGGGACAGTGCCTGGACATATGCTGTCGGGGAAATAGATGAAGACAAAAAAAGGCTTATGAAAGCAACCGAAGAATCATTATTTGCAGGTATTGATAAAATGCGTATTGGCAATGTTCTTGATGATATTTCCGGTGCGGTTGAAGATGTTGCCCATCACTATAACTTCGGTATAGTAAGGCAGTACGGCGGTCATGGCGTAGGGCATAATATGCACGAAGAACCATTTCTTTTCAATTACAGGGTAGGTGATAAAACCATCATAAAACAAGGTTACGCAATTGCAATCGAACCGATGTTAAACCTTGGCGGCGACGAGGTTTCTGTCGTAGAGGATGAATGGACAGTTTCCACTGTTGACGGCAAAGCTTCAGCTCACTTTGAGCATACTGTAATTGCTACAGAAGATGGTCCTTTGATTACAACAAAATTAATGGAGTAAAGCTATAATGGGATGGATTTATCTTGTTACAGCAATATTGTTAGAAATTTTTGGAACAACTATGATGAAATTATCTAACGGGATGACAATACTTCTCCCGACAATAGGAATGTTCATCGGTTATATACTGTGTTTTGCAAGTCTTGCAATGGCTCTTAAGACTATTGATATGAGCGTTGCCTATGCAATATGGTGTGCTTTAGGCATTGTATTAATAGCTCTTATAGGAATATTGTTCTTCCATGAAAGCTTTAATATTCCAAAATTATTAGGATTGTTACTTATTGTTATCGGGGTTGTAACCCTGAAACTAAATTCATAAGGATTTAAAATGAGATATTATATAGGATTATCGCTTGCATCAACTTCCGGAATGGACTCCGGTCTTGCGATTTTTGATGAAAATAGAAATCTAATTATGGTTGACAAGTTATATAAGATGAGCGATATAATCCATTTTTTTGATAATTATTCATCTACAGGGGATTCGGAATTGTGTGTTTCTCTGGCGTGGGACAGGACTATGCTTAACGGGAAATGGCGGATACTGTCAAAGCCTTATCAGATGGTTTCTACAAACAAACTTATCCCTAATCAGGATAATTGGACTCAAAGATTTACAACAAGAGGAAGCGACTATTTTAAATCTCTAACAGAAAGAGGAGCAAACGTAAACCGTTTTGAGATTTACCTGACAAGACAAAGCCTGCATCTAAATTCTTGTTTTAAAGAGCGTTCTCCGGCGGATTGTAAATTCCTTCAGCAGACTTTAACTAATGAATGGGGAATTGAACTACCGCAAAATATGATGCCGATGTCACAGCTTGAGGCCATCACAGGGGCTCTGCTCGCTAAAGAAAATTATGAAAATAAACAAAACATCAAAACTATAGCCTCATACAGAGGACTTAATGTTATTGATGTAATATCAAACCCGAATATATGTGCTAAAGAAAATATGGAAAAAGTTTTATTATTTAACACAAAATAATAGTTTATTTTAACTTGTGATTAACAATAAAAGCTTTTAAAATATCAACAACATTTTTATGTATATCGTCAATAGACTTAGCAGCATCAATAACTTTTACACGTTCAGGCTCCTGACGTGCAATTTCCAGATAGCCATTTCTTACACGGTTAAAAAACTCCATGCCTGCGCTTTCCATTCTGTCTTTTTGCCCTCCCACGCGTTTCATTGAAGTTTCTACATCAATATCAAAAACAAAAGTCAGATCAGGTTTGTCGCCGCTGGTTGCTATATTGTTAAGGTTGTTAATCCGCTCAATATCCAGCCCTCTTCCATATCCCTGATAAGCAACCGTACTATCAGTATGCCTGTCGCATAGAACAATTTTACCTTTTTCAACAGCAGGTCTTACAATAATATCCATATGCTGCGCTCTGTCTGCCAGAAACAAAAAAGCCTCACACCGGGAAGAAACCTCTCCGTCATAATTTAACAGAATTTCCCGTATTTTTTCACCAAGTCCCTTTGCTCCGGGTTCACGCGTAACAACAACATCATAACCTTTAGCTTTTAACCCTTTGGCAAGAAGCATAAGCTGTGTAGTCTTACCGCAGCCGTCAGCACCCTCAAACGTTATAAATAAACCTTTATTCATGCCATCTCCTCAAAAAAATTATACCATAACCAAATACTGCACCATCTAAAGTTGTATATTTCCCATACTAAAGTATGAAATTTTGTAAAATTTATTAAAGTTTTTTTCAACTCATGCCGTATATTAAAACAAAAGCATGCAAGTAGAAGGATAGATTGAATGAAAAATAAAGATACAAAAAGCGGTGTTTCTCTGTTCGGACAGTCAGAATTTCTCATGGAAAATGACCCGATAGAGGAAATTTTTGCGCTTAATCTGGGAGATTTTATTTCAGAACACCTTATCTCAGAAGATTTGGCTAAAAAAATAGGCTCAAATGTTAAAGATAAAAAAGTCAGCCTTAAAAACCAGCTGACAGAGCTTATTTCAATATATTCTCTCAAAAATACCCTCTGCGTTCTCAACTTTAATACAAAAGAAGATTACGCAATTTATACATCTATTGCTCATTCAATTAAACAAATGCTTGAAATTGAAAACTGCAATATTTATCTTGAAAAAACATTTGTAAAAGGTTTAAAAAATAACAATAATGATCTTATTTTAGCAGGAAGTTCGGTAGAAAACCTGAAACATGAAGGATATAACTTAAACGAAAACTCAATCATAAGCGTTGCATTCAATGAGCAGGATACAATCGCTAAAGACAATGTTACGGCAGTTGCAATGTATTGTAATTCAAGAGCAGTAGGTGTAATCGCACTGGAAAGCCATCAGCCGGTACAGCCGGAATATCTTAACCTTGTTGAAAGCATTGCAACACTTTTTGCAACATCAATTACCTTACAGGTTGAAATTGATACAACAAATAAATTAATCGCAGATGAGGATTCAAGTGTAAGCGACCTTCAGCATGAAAGAGCAGAACTTACAGCCCTTATCGGCGACTTGTGCGACTACCAGCAGAACTTTGTAGAACAACTTGCAAATGCAGTTGACACAAAAGGTCAATACAAAGTTTCTCATTCCCAAAATACAGCAAATCTTGCCCGTAAAATCTGTAAAGCTCTCGGTTTAAATGAAAAAACAACCGATTTGATTTACTACGCAGGCTTGCTGCAAAATATCGGAAAAATAACGCTTCCTGAAAAAATCTTCGCAACCAACGGCAAGTTATCTCCGGAAGATTTGAAGAAAATTCAAAATCATTCAAATATCGGCGTAAACTTATTGATGAATATAAACTTCCTCTCAGAAGTCGTTCCTTATATTAATTACCAGAAAGAACGCGTAGACGGCTCAGGCGAACCTGAAGGATTAAAAGGACAATCAATTCCTCTTGGTTCAAGAATTATTGCAGTTGCCGATGCGTTCAGTGCAATGACATCCGATAGACCATACAGAAAGGCTATGCAGGCTGAAAAAGCTTTCTCAATACTGAAAGAAGAAGCCGGTAAGAAATGGGATAAAGATGTTGTTGAAGCTTTAGGAAACTGCTTATAAAATCTTACAATGACCATAAGAGAAAGGAGCTGTTGGCTATATGAACAGTTCCTTTTTTTCGTTACAAAATTTAATAGCGGCAAAAAAAATTTTGCCATATAATAATTAAGCAGTAATTTTGAAAGGGAAATTTATGAAAATCGCAATATACCCCGGAAGTTTTGATCCTATAACTAAGGGTCACCTGGACATATTGAAAACAGGAGCAGAAATTTTTGATAAGGTTATTATTGCAGTAGCAAGAAATTCCGAAAAAAAAGGGTTCTTGCCAGTGGATGAACGCGTAAAACTAATAAAAGAAAGTGTAAGCGATTTAAAAAATGTTGAAGTCGACAGCTTTGAAGGCTTAACAATCGAATACGCCAAGAAAAAAGACGCAAAAGTTCTCATACGAGGTCTGCGCGCGGTATCCGACTTTGAATATGAACTTCAGCTTTCACAGGCAAACAGTGCACTTTGCAGTGATATAAAAACAGTCTTCTTAACAACAAAACCAAAATATAACTTTATATCCTCAAGCACTATAAAAGAAATCTACCTTAATGACGGCGATATTTCGAAATTTGTTCCGGAAGCAGTTTTTGAATATCTCCAAAAACGTAAACTAAGTTAATATATCCGTATTTATATCAGAAAATAATTTGACAATTGTTTTACGCTTAGGTAGAATAATATTATTAAGAAAGGTATATGTGTGACGACCATGCAACAAAATGGAGTATTTGATTTACTAAAAATGTTAGAATTATCGCTGGACGAAAGTTTTCCGATAATTCCTGGAAGATATGTAGTTGTAAAACCAAAAGAAATTGAAACATTAATTGATAGAATATATGCTTCACTTCCTGTAGAAGTTCAGGAAGCAAGAGCATTTCTAAGACGCAGAGATGAAATGCAGCTTGAAGCACAGCAAAAAGCAGAAAAAATTATTGCTGATGCCCAGATGGAAGCTGATAGAAAACTTTCAGAAGCTGATTTTATAAAAGCAGTAGAACGTGAAGGCATCAGAATTAGAACCCAGGTTCAGGAAGAATGCGAAGAAATAAAAAGAAAAGCTCTTGAAGAAGCCGAAAATATCAGAATGCAGGCTACAGAAGATGCTATGAAAACAAAAGAAGGCGCTGAATTATATGCAGAACAAGTTTTAACAAATCTTGAAAGCAACTTAACTCAATTACAGCAGGTAGTCAAAAACGGTCAGGTTTATATGGAAAAACTACGCGGCGAATCTCTCAGTCCTTCAAGATATGAATCAAACTACGCAACAAATAATAATTATGTAATTAAATAGAACTCAAAAAAAATAAATTTAAAAACGATTGGCATTACGTCAATCGTTTTTTACATGCAAAGCCTTATAGATTGTTTACAATTAGTTTGCATTTTATTTTGTTTGTTTTATTATGTAAATATAAGCCGAAAAAATTAGAATGTGAGTAAATCACATTCTTTTTTAAAGAGGAAGAAAAATTAAATAATAAGTACAAAAAGGAAATAAAACTATGGGTATCAAAGGAAAAAATGACAGAATGGTAGTTCTTGCTTGTGAAGATTGCAAAGAAAGAAACTACACCACAGTAAAAAACAAGAAAAATACAAAAGAAAGATTAGAATTGAGCAAATATTGCCCGACATGTAAAAAACATACTAACCACAAAGAAACTAAGTAATCATTTTTTCGTCAGAGTGAGGACATAGTTCAAAACTCGCAAATGTCGCAGCTGCGCTCGAGCAAAACAAATTTTAAAAATTTGTATAGCAAAATCAAAAAACAGAATAGACGAATAAAATGAGAGCAAGTAATATTTTGGGGCAAAGCCCCATCTTGCGTCCTTAGTTCAGTTGGTAGAACGTCGGTCTCCAAAACCGGATGTCGAGGGTTCGAGTCCTTCAGGGCGCGATTTATAAAATAAAAGGAAAAACATTATGGATCCGAAAATAGATGCAATAGTCAACTCAATACAAACTTACTTCCGCGGTGTCAGAACCGAATGGGGCAAGATTAACTGGCCGGAAAAACGCCAGGTTGTTACAGAAACTGTTTTTGTAATTGTTATAGTCTTTGTGTTTACTCTTGCAGTATATTTGATGGATATAATTTTTAAAGGTTTACTTGGTCTTATCAAGTAGAAAACCGATAAGCTTCGGTAACAATTAATTAAAAGATAAGGTGGCTTATGACTAAAAAAGAAAAATCAATGGAAGAAGAATTGAACGAAGATAAACAGCGTGAAGCTGAAGAAGTTCAAGCCCAAGAAGAAGAAAAAAAAGCTAAAAAAAGTCAAAAACGCTGGTATATAGTCCACACATATTCAGGATACGAAAACAAAGTTAAAGTAAACCTTGAAAAACGTATTGAATATATGAATATGGGTGACAAAATTTTTAGAATTGAAGTGCCTCAAAAAACAGTTACCCAAATGAGAGGCGGGAAAAAACAGGAACGTGAAGAAAAAATCTTCCCAGGCTATGTTCTTGTTGAAATGATAATGGACGAAGACAGCTGGTACGTTGTAAGACACACATCAGGCGTTACAAAATTTGTAGGTTCTGCAAAACGACCAATCCCTGCACGTGATAGTGAAATTAAAAAGATTATTAACAGATCAACATCACAATCACAGAAAATCGAACTTGATGTTAAAGCCGGTGATAAAGTTAGAATTACCTCCGGACCATTTGCAGACTTTATTGCAGATATTATTGAAGTTTACCCTGATAAGTCTAAACTTCGTGCAAATGTTTCAATCTTCGGACGTGAAACTCCGGTTGAATTGGAATACAAACAAATTAATAAGATTTAATTTTCGGCAGAGTAAAACGCAGCGAAACTCGTTACATCAGCAGCTCCGCTTGAGCGAAGTAAATTGATAAAAAATTACATAGCGAAAACGAGGAGCAGGAAGCCGGATAATTATAGAAAAACAATAAAAAAACTAACAGTACAAGAAACGTGGAAGGATTTCTGTTAAAGTCGATAGAAACCGTTTGTACCACAAAAGGAGAAAAAAATGGCTAAAAAAGTAGTAGGAAAAATTAAGCTTCAAATCGAAGCAGGAAAAGCAAATCCGTCACCACCGGTTGGACCTGCATTAGGTCAGCATGGTGTTAACATCATGGATTTTTGTAAGCAGTTCAATGCTAAAACAGAATCCCAAGCAGGATATATTATCCCTGTAATTATTGATGTTTACGAAGACAGAAGTTTCTCATTTGTAATTAAATCACCACCTGCACCGGTATTGATTAAAAAAGCATTAAACTTGTCAAAAGGATCAGCTGTTCCTAATAAAGACAAAGTTGCAGAAATTACAAGAGAACAACTCGAAGAAATCGCAAAAATTAAAATGAATGACCTTAACGCAACAACTATGGAAGCTGCTGTAAAAATGATTGCAGGTTCTTGCAGAGCAATGGGCGTTACAGTAAAAGAATAAATGTGCGCCACTGGAGTGCAGTCTGAAAGGTTTGCTACAAAACAAGTTATGCAAAACTTAATGACAGTGACACTCTGCAACGGCAACATAGTTTAGTATAATTTTGCGGGAAAATACGTCAGGACGTATGTCTAAAGCCCGCAGGAGCACAATGGATGGAAGGACATCTGTCCGCTAACACCATGAAAGGAATTTAAAAATGTCAAAATTAACTAAAAAACAACAAAAAGTGCAGGAAATGCTTGCAGACTTTACACAGCCTGCAACAGCAGTTGATGCATTGAAAAAATTACAGGAAATATCAAAAGAAACATCTAAATTTAACGAAACAGTAGAATGTCACATGAGATTAGGTATTGATGTTCGCCAGGCTGACCAGCAAATCAGATCTACAGTTGTATTACCGGCTGGTCTTGGTAAAACAGTAAGAGTTTGTGTAATCGCTAAAGGTGCTAAAGCTACTGAAGCTACAGAAGCCGGAGCTGATTTTGCCGGAGCTGAAGAAATTATTGATAAAATTTCAGGTGGCTGGTTCGAATTTGATACACTTATTGCTACACCTGATTGTATGGGCATGCTCGGAAAATTAGGACGTGTTTTAGGGCCAAAAGGCTTGATGCCAAACCCTAAAACAGGTACAGTAACTATGGATGTTGCCAAAGCTGTAAAAGATGCTAAAGCCGGTAAAGTTGAATTCAGAGCTGATAAACAGGGTATGATTCACTGCCCTATCGGTAAAGCAAACTTCTCTAATGAAGATTTGGTGAAAAACTATGCAACTTTAGCTGATGCAATCTTAAGAGCAAAACCATCTTCAGCAAAAGGTACATTTGTAAAATCAGTTTACCTTGCAACAACAATGGGACCTGGTATCAAATTAGATCCTAAGACATTTGCAGCAGAAGTTAAAGAATTAGTTTAATAAATTTCTAAATAGAAAAAGCACCTGTAATATAGCAGGTGCTTTTTTATTGATAAAAATACAAAAATATGATAAAATAAAGAAAAAGGAGGTACTATGCGAAACACAATTATAGCTTCAAATTCAAAGAGGGGGGGGGGGCTTAGATAACGCCGGCGGGCTTTTTCACGCTTCGGGATTATCCCGCTCTGTTTTTACTTTTGCGGATGTTATTATAACATATTGTGCAAGTCTATGTAGACATGCTGCAAAAATTATACCGAAAGTCAGAAAAGTTTGGTTTCACGACACCTTACGGGTTCGGTTCACTGCCGCTCACACACCCCCTTGTCGAAAATTTGGTTTTACATTAGCCGAAGTTCTTATAACTCTTGGTATTATCGGGGTTCTTGCAGCTATGACAATGCCAACACTTATTAATAATTACAAAAAAACAGAGGTTACTACACATCTAAAAAAATTTTTTAGTATGATGAACCAAGCTATATTGGAAGAAGAGGCGGCAAGCGGCTCTATGGAATACTGGATGCCAAACTGCAAGAAAGCTGATAAAAAATGTTTTGAAAACTGGTATCTGGAACACCTGGATAAACATATAAAATCTTATCAGAAAAAGGCTTCCTCAAATGATATAAATTATAATGTAATTTTTGCAGATGGAAGCGGGTTTAATGCTTATGTATCAAACCCTAATCAAATTCACTTTTTCTATTGCACAAATTTTAAATATTGCAATACAGAAAAAGAAAGATATGACGGAGTACAGTCCTTTCTATTCACTATATGTAAATATAAAAATAAATATCAGTTAGTAGCATCAGACTGCAACTACCAGAATAAGACACGAGAAGAACTCTTGGATCTATGTCTAAAAGGAAATTCGGATAATGTTGATGTATACTCACAAGGTAGAAGACATGCCTGTACGAGATTAATACAATATGATGGCTGGCAGATGAAAGATGACTATCCTTGGTTCCAAGCTAAACAGCCGGAAAAAGATAAATAATTCCAAATAAATTGACCGGTTTAACTGTTAATGCTTTAATAATTATATGAACTATATTTTTTATCTTTTAATAGTAGTTTCTATAATAGCAGGTGCAATAAACGGCAGATTGCAAGAGGTCGTTAACGCGGTTCTATCAGGAGCAGAACTTTCAGTTAAGGTAGCATTTTCTTTAATAGGAATAATGGCGTTCTGGCTTGGTATGATGAAAATTGCACAGAAATGCGGAATAATAGATTTTATTGCAAAACTTATTAAACCTGTTACCAAACGTCTTTTTAACGAAATACCTGAAGATTCTCCAGCTATAGGTGATATTGCGATGAGTATTTCAGCTAATGCCTTTGGGCTGTCTAATGCAGCCACACCAATCGGTATTAAGGCAATGGAAGAACTGCAAAAACATAATAAAGATAAAAAAAGCGCATCAAATGCAATGTGCATGTTTCTTGCAATGAATACTGCAGGTTTCCAGCTTATGCCTGCAACCGTCATTGCGATTCTCATAAGCATAGGTTACAAAAATCCTACGGCAATAATTGCACCTACACTTCTTGTTACAACTATTGCATTTATAAGTGCAATAATTATGGCAAAAATCTTTCAAAAATATTGGAAGCCACAAACTGAAAAATCAGGAGGTGAAAAGTAATGTTCCAGGATATAATGAATGCTGCTTCACTCTGGATGCTTCCTGCGATTTTAATTATAATCCTTACTACAGGTTTAATTAAGAAAGTGCCTATATACGAAGTATTTACGGAAGGTGCAAAAGAAGGTTTTAAAGTTTCTGTAAGTATAATTCCGTACCTAGTCGCAATAATTGTTGGTATATCAATGTTCAGAGCCTCAGGAATTATAGAGATGACAGGAAACATCTTAAGTCCATTTCTGGCTCACTTTAATATTCCGGCAGACATAATACCTGTTATGATTGTCCGTTCACTTTCAGGTTCAGCAGCTCTTGGAATATTTTCAGACATCGCACATACTCTCGGACCGGAAAATTATGCTACAACCCTTGCTGCTGTTATGGTAGGAAGCAGTGAAACAACTTTTTATATCCTGGCAGTGTATTTTGGTGCTGTAGGCATATCAAAACTAAGATATGCTCTGCTTGTCGGTTTGCTTGCTGATTTGGTTGGAATTATCGCAGCTGTAACAGTCTGCAACCTGGTATTTTAATAATGACCAATTAATTTAGGATTATAAACCTCCTTAACATCACACCAGCTTTGTGTAATATCATCTATTTGAGGTTTAATAACAGCTTTCACAAGAACTGCATAATTAATATCTATAAAATTAATCTTATTTACGCGCTCTACAACAAAACTCTTAAAACCGCAGTTGTGACAGAAATGTGCCTCAGGAACAACTTCACCGTTTTTTATAATTGCTTTCAGCTTCACACCGCAGCAGGAACACCTTGTAATATACCATTGATTTTCAATTAACTCTCCGCAGTCCGGGCAATAAGCAGCATCTTTTTCCGGTGTAACTTTATCATGATGGCAGACATTATTTCTTCTAAAATACTCCAGTAAAATCATATCCTTTTATTAATAATTAAGAGCAGAAAGTCAATTTTTATTTAATCTGTAAACATCAAAATTTAACACATTCGCGAAAATAATCCACAACAGATACGGAACCTGCATCCATCCGAGAATTAACGAAATTTTAAAAAATATAAGCGTCATAAATGCAACCAGCAGCAAAAGCAACAGTGAAATTACGCATGACAGTCCAATATTCTTCCACTTAAAGAATATGTAAGGCCAGAGAAAATTCACAAAGATCTGTAATGCGAAAATACCTAACCCAAAAACCTGAAGAAGACTTTTCGGCATAAATAGTAAAATTCCAAATGAAATAAACATTAAGAAGTACAAAAACATCCACACGTAATAGAATACAAATCCGGGCGGAGCATATGATGGCAGTTTTAATTTATTATAAAATTCGTACATAATAAAATTTTAAATACAAACTTACCCGAAAACATTACCATAAATAGTAATATATCAAACATTTAAACCATTACAAACAGCAATATTTAGTAAATAATATTAGACAATGGCATTATCGGCAAATATAAATAAATATATTCAAAATTCCCTCATTAGAGGAAAACTTTGTAAATGGGATAAACTAATAATAAACGTGTATATAACTCCAATTACCGCTAACATTTCAAACAAAGAGTTTTTTGTTTCTCAAGTACTATCTGCAATGCAAAACTGGAACAAAGTATTGAAAGAGCACTATATAAATGTACACTTTAACCCTGTTGGAACAGCAGCGCAAGCAGACATTATAGTGCATTGGGTAAAAGTAGGAAGGGTCTATGAGGGAATGTGCAAATACTTAAGTGTTATTGATAACAGGATAAACAAAATCTCAATAGATATAGGGCTTCCAAACACCTATGGAAGGGAAACCAGCGACTTAAGTATTTATTGTGCAATTATGCACGAATTTGGGCATGCTCTTGGGCTTGGACATGGCGTAGAAATAGATGACATAATGTTTGTGCCGCATCAGAAAAATATTTCGGTTCCAAGTGAAAATGATGTTTATGTACTTAAACAGATATATGGTTAAGTATTTTACCAAGGATACTCATCAGGAACTTTCCAGTTATTTAACTCAAGCAACTTTGTACAATATGCAGGGTAAAAAGTATAGCCGGAAGAACACGAATATTTAGTTCCACGCTTTGTCAAACCCTCAATTGTTCCATCCCAGTTCAAGACATAGGGTACTACAAAATTTTTGTTTTTCACATTTGTATTTGCAATATGGTCTTTTTCAGTTCCGTTATCGCTTTCTTTTTGCATTGAAAAATAGAACACTCGTCTTGGGTCAGTCAGATATTTACCACTTGTTAATTGGGATCTTTTAAAATCAGATATATAGTATATATCCACACTAATATTATTTATTCCGCTTGCTCCGCCCTGATAAACTCCTAAAACTATAGCATCTCCGCTCGGGAAATGACACATTATAGCAGCAGCATCCTGCGCACTAGTCCCTAACTTCCAATTTTCACAGGATAACACTTTTATATATGGTCTAAAATATTTATTCACAAATTCTAAATTGTTCTTGTAATTGACTGTAATAGTCGTATTATTGCCCATTTCAATACCACCGGGGTAAATCCAAACATCAGGTTCACCATGCTCAATTGTAGCAATTCTTACCGCCTGATTAATCATAGAATAAAACTTATAAACCTTTGTCATGGTAACTTGTTTTTGATATTTCGCTACAAGTCCTGGTATTGTAAGAGCGACAACAATACCAATTATACTTATTGTTATTAATACTTCAGCTAAAGTAAATCCTCTATTATTACAACTTCTTATTCTACGGAAAAGAGCGGTAATGAAGCTTAAATTACTCTGCCCCCCCCCCGAAAGCTTTACTATGAGCGGTTTTTGCAAACATTAATCTTTTCAACTCTTCCTTATTATACATATTACTATTATATCGTATTTTTTATAAAAATCAAGCCTACATAAAAACAGAGGTACTAATTTAATACCTCTGTTTTGTAGTAAACAAAACAAAGACCTGACATAAAAATATATGTCAGGTCTTTAAATTTAGTGTCGGCAACGAGTTATTTTCCCAGGCGGTGGCCCGCCAAGTATCTTCACCGCTGTGAGTCTTTACGACCGTGTTCGAGATGGGAACGGGTGGTTTCCTCACGCTTGGTTACCGACGAATCTTGTAACCAGTGCAAACGCACTCTGAAAGTTGCATAAAGATTATAAGGTTTCGCAATCATCTTAACCATCCAAAAAGGATAATTAGGAAAAGCCCTCGTCCTATTAGTATCAGTCGACTGAAAATGTTGCCATTCTTACATCTCTGACCTATCAACCGTGTAATCTGCACGGGGACTTACTAGCTTATGCTATGAGAGATCTTATCTTACGGTGGGCTTCGTACTTATATGC
>UMKV01031294.1_pt1 | contig 35383 bp, 58 predicted proteins | sample 1966381 | NCBI WGS metagenome assembly UMKV01 (sample SAMEA4836182, study PRJEB28245) | human gut metagenome | biome: gut microbiome; material: fecal sample | place: Denmark | collected 2008
TAAATGAAATCTTTCAACACATACAGCTTTTTCAGATTGTAAACGTTCACAGTCAACACCTTCTCCAATTGCATCCAAAGTTTCAGCTTTTGCGTATCTCAAAAAACGCTGCCGCGTCTGTTCATTTATATAGTTGTATTTCTGTATATAAACAGCAGCAATAACATCTGTATAAATTCTTCTTTCATCCCCCGGGTATAAAGGAGATTTTACTCCGGTTTCCACTGTACCGACTATATCATTTATAATCTCTTTTGAATCAGTTGTCAGAATATCAATATCACTCATCAGCTCTCCTTTATAACCGTATTCAAGTTAAGAATTTCCACATCATTTTCTATGTCAGTAACCGTATTTGTGTCTGACAATGAAACCCGGGGTTCATAGGTTTCAATGAGCCAGGCTGCATGATTTACAGCTTCAGCAAAAAATTGCGGAGTGTTTTTATCAATCAAATCCGGGTTCATACCCCTTAATCTGTCATAAGGTACCTCGCCCTGCATTAAACGCATCAAATTAAACACACATACTTGAGGTGTGCCGTTTCCGCTTGAAAGCATATTATATACTCCTATTTTTTATTCTTTTTATCCTGGGCACTTGGACCTATGCCTAACGCAGATTTTGCTTCCGCTATTTCTGCTTCGGTTACACCGTATTTTTTAGCCTTTGTTTTTTTAGATGAAGCAACATATTGTCTAAATTTTAATGAATGTTCTGCATGATAAATTCGCCCGGTGTTTGACAATAATGTGTTCGACATAGTTGTTTCTTCAAGCATGAAATTTCCACGACCGAGCTTTTTATTGCCAAGATAAAATGTATCAATTTGACCTGTTAACTTTTTAAAGTCATCATTCTCTTGTCTTGGATCAGAGCCGGCAGAAAAACCGCTTGAAAAATTTACCTGTAATTCCTCCGGCTGCAAACCTTTTATTGTTACTTTTTTAGAGCCGGATTTACTCTTCTTTTCCTCGGTTTTTAGCTTCGTACTTATTGTAAAATTACTGATTGCTAAAACTTTACTATTTGATATTTCAAAACTTTTATTTTTCCATTTTGCTTGTATTGTCATACTACCCCTTAGGAGGCGTTGTATCAGCACCCTCGTTACCGTTGCCATGTATATGGGAATTGTGGCTTGCAACTTTGCTTGTTGTTAAATCTTTTCCGCTGATATTCTCCATTGCCTCAAAATTTTCAAGAACTGTTACACTGCCGGGAATTATCCCGGTCCATTCGCCGTCCATACGTTCAAGGATAATTCCGCTTAAATCATTGAATAATGCAAATACAACAGTATCTCCTGCTTTCAATTCTCCCATTGCACCTCTTAAATGCCAGGGAATTGTTAACGGCTTTGTCGGCATATCAGGCTGAGAAGAAGGCAGCACTCTTGCGCAGGTGCAATCGCCGTTTTTATCAACAGGCTGAGCCTCTATTGATGAAATTATACCCTTTTGTATTTCGGACATCAGACAACTGCCTTTCTGAAAAATACTTTACTTTCCATGTTGACGTAATCCTGTCGTAAACGATTAATAAAAACATTCCCGTCCCAGGAAGCTGCGCCTTCTGTATCAAGGGCTACAACAGAACCTGCCGCAAGCCCGCGCATTAATGGTGTTTTAAAAACACCGGTATTAAGGTTCTTATTTTCACTGCCAAGCAGCCCCTTAGCATAACGGTTGCCTTCATCTTGTGATGAAATTTCACAGTTTATAGTTTGGATTAATGGTTTATCCAGACCGTTCGGGCTTACATAAGTTCCTGTTATGCTGCCGTTGGAAATTTGTGCATTGCCATAACCTTTTTCAAAATTTTCATCAAACGAAAAATCGTTATTTTCATTTAATACTATAGTTTGAGCTGCTTTTCTTTTTTCAAACTGTTCTTCATTAAAAACAACTAATTTCTTATCATGTACAAGAAAATTTAATCCTTCCAGCTTGCAGCGCTGGGTTATAAAATCAAAGTCCGGGATGTTAACTTGCCTTACATAAGAATAGAGAACATCTTCTACATCATACTCCTCAAATGTAAGCCCATGCCTGCCGGCTATTTCTTCATACAGCTGATGTAAATGTACATTTTGCCATGATTTGCTATATTTTGTTTTATAAAAACTATCGGGTATTGAATCCGCTTTTAAGGTCATTAATCCGTTTTCCGGCGTTACTTTTTCAACAAACATTCTGCCGGTATCTGCAAGACCGTATTTTATCTGTATTATATCTTTGCTGTCAGGTTTCCATTTATCCCATAAACGCTTAGTATCATTAAATCGCATTAACAACTTATTGCCTTTATTATCGGCATACATATCATGCTCACATGTACTTAATGAAACACTGTCTTTTATATCCTTCCCGTTGTAAAAAATCTTTAAAACATCATCAACCGCCTGAGCCTTAATTGGTTTAGTTTTTAGCGGGCTTACATAGCCGGATGCCTTTGCTGCCTTTTTCTTTCCTTCCGGGCTCCACTCGGTAAATGATAATGTCATTTTCCCGTATAGGACTTGTCCGCTATTTGTCAGATGTTCTGCTGAAAGACTGACACCCTCAAGCAATACACTCGCAGGACCGAAAAGAGTATTTTCAAGAAGAAAAGGAGCAGATTTGCCAATATATGAAACCATTGTATTATATTCATTTAATGGTTCAATGCCAATAGTCGGGCTGACGGAGTAGCTGATATTAAATTTTTGAATTTCATGCCCCTCTACTACAGAGGCACCGTTATCGCCATTTGACTTCTTTTTTACTTTATATGTACTGTCCAAACCTTCAAGGGATTTCAACATCTTATTTGATATTTCAAAATTTTTGTTATTCCAAGAAGCCTGTACAGTCATTGTATTACCTTTACTTATAAAACCTAACTTAACCAAGGAGGCAGGGTTTCACTTGTTTCCAGGGTATCAAATACCGGAAGTCTTAATGTTTCCCCGCCTTCAAAGACTATTGTTTGTAAATATGCCGGGTTTGCCTGCATAATATGATGAGCAAATGTTTCTTCACTATATATTTCTAAGGCGATACTGTCAAAGGTATCGCCTTCAGAAGCTATATAATCAGTATACGAGATTATCTGTGCCATCCAGTTTAACTCCTTTGCCTTTCAGCCATTCAATAATAAGGTCAATAAAGTCACTTTCACATTCTTTCAGCTTTTCCAGAATAGCTTCCGGACTTACATCGCCCTCTATTACAAGCTGCGGACTAAAAGTAAAGCCGCCTAAATCATAAGTTGTGCTTACACTATCTCCCGCTCCAAGAAGTTCTCCCGCTTCTGCCCACAACGCAAGGTTGCTTGACCTGTATGCAGGGTCAAACGATATTACCGCTTCCGGCGCTCGTTCTCCACAGATTGAAGGCTCTGTTGCCCAGCCGCCGGCCGCTAACTGTGGCATTTCAGGGTTGAAATCTATCATAGGAATTTTTGGAATATTCATCCAATCAGGTAAACCTGTATTTATTCCATTGATAAAACTGTTTATCAAGCCTGAAATTGAATTGATTAATGCACCGAATGTATTTAATATACCTCTTACTACATTTAAGAAAATATTTTTTATATCTTCCCACGCAGCCTGCCACTCTCCGCTAAATACATGCCGGATAAAATCAATAATACTTGTCAAAATTTCAAGAATATTTGTGAGCAGAGGTCCAAAAGCATTTAATGCCTCTGTTACAACTCCGCTTAAAACTCCTCCCCAAAATGAAAATACCGGGCCTAAGAGTTTTGCGGCTGATAAAATTAACGGTAGAATATCTTTGCCTAACTGTAAAAGCGGCGGCAGCATTTTAGCCAGTTCTTTTGCAAAACCGTCTATCATACTCTTTAAAGCAGGTGCAGCATCCGCAATAAAAGCCTCTAAATCCGGCATAATTTCAGCAAGCGCAGGAGCTGCCGCATCCATTATATCGCCAAGACCTTCTGATAAAACAGTTGCTATCGGTTCCAGCAATACCTGCATATTGTTTATAAACAGTTTCCATTTTTCCGGGGCGTCATAGATTTCCCAGGCTGCACCGCTTATGCTTTCCCGGCTTTCCTGTAAAGATTGTGTCAGTTCCTGAATATTTAAGGAGCCTTCACGTATTGCCCGCGCCATTGTACTGCCGGCTTTTGTCCCGAAAACTTCTGCGGCAATATTTATTGCTTCTGTTTCTGTACGCGCTTTTCTTATTCGCGCATAATAAATGGCTAGTCCTTCATTTGCTGACAGATGTTCTTTTGCAAATGCGGCCATACTCTTTTTCATTGCCGCCAGGATTTCCTCTGTGTTAACCCCTTCTTTTTCCAACTGACCCATTAAAGTGGCTGCTGTTTGGAAGTTATAACCCATACTTTGAAGCTGCGGTCCGAATTTTTGTAAGTTGCCGAGAAGACTTGAAAAGCCTGCGCCTGTTGATTGGGAAACCTTGAATATGTAGTCCATTTGCCCGCCCATTTCAGAGGCACTGATATTCCATTGCTGGAATGCTTTTGAACTTTCATCTACAACGGTTGTAATGTCTTCTTTCATCAAGTCCGATACAAGAAGCGCATGTTCTGATAAGTCCTGAAGTTCTTTGCCCGTCAAATTCAACTTTGTGTTGTAGTCAGCAATTGCGGTTCCGACTTTATCCATATCAGCGGGAACCGTTGTATAAACAGCTTTAAAATCCTCTTTTAAGGCGTTCAAAGCCTCACCTGTTGCGCCTGTCTGTATTCTGATATTATCAAATGTGTCGCCGAACTCCTCGCCTAATACCCACAATTCCTTTGTTATATCAGAAATACCTTTGACAGCTGCAATCCCGACTGCAACAAAAGAAGCTCCGATTGCTGCAGCTTTTAAATCAATCTTACCTAACAAATCAACCGCATCTTTTACACTTCTTCCAAGAGAAGGATCAACAGCACCGGATAGTTCCACAACTGTTTTCATTATTTTACCTTTTGGCGCCATTTATCTTCTCCTTGTATGTCTATGTTTTAAAAATTTGCTTTGTTGATTATTTCCGTTGTTTCTTACCTGTTCTTCCTTTAAATCCTCTACGGCTTCCCGGAGTTCTGTCAGAAAGTATGAAATTTCCATTTTATAAACATCTGTTAGAGGGATGTTGTAATATTTTGCGTATTTTCGTGCGAGTTTTCTGAGGACTTTTCCTCCGATGCCTCCACTCTCTGACCTGTAAAAAAAGCTTGACCTGCTTTCATTAGTTTTGTTACGTCAAACCCGCTGATTTTTGATAAATCAAGATAGGTGTAACTTCTGTTAACCGCAATTATAGCTGCTATTGCTAAATACAAATGTAAGGTGCTGTCAAGCTGCGCTACTTTTTGTATCATTGCGCCGTTTGAGCCAAGCGCTCTTGCCTTTGCAGCTTCTGCATTTCCATAGTCCTCTACTGTGATTTTTGAAAAATCATATTTAAGCTCGCTTATACTTTCTCCGTTAATCATTATCGGATTTTCTAATTTTATTGTTCCTTGCATATTCTCTCCTTTAAAAAACGGGGTATTCTTTACCCCGTAATAGTACGCATCTTATAACAAATTTTTAATTGATTGTCCGTAATCAGTGCCGTCGATTTTAATGATGCCCTTTAACTTATCAATTAAACACTGTTCTACTCCGTCAACAAATAATTGATAACGTAAAACGGATATTGTAATATCTCCGGACCAGCTTTCACCGGGGGTTAAGGCTCCGCCGGCTACTTTTTTAGGAACTCCTCTTATAAATGCCTTTATACCTGTTTGGGTATTTGTGCCGTCGATTTTTAAATCATTTTGAGCAGCACGAAATTCAAAACTTTTCGGCTCTAACTTCTGGTATTGACCCATTTTTCGATTTAAGCCGATTTTTGTAATTGAAGCTTCCAGTGATTCTGTTAAAGGAATAGGTAGTGAAAGACTGCCTGAGGCCTTGTACTCTGCAGCAAGATAATTAACATCCGGTAAAGTACATGTTACTTCTTCTGCAACAATATCATTGTCACAAAGTAATTTGTCCGCCAGTATAGGACCGTTTAAATCAATTGTTGCCATTATGCAGCCTCCTCTCCGACATAACTTGCCACACCCTCATCTGTGTAATAAACTTTTGCGGTATAAGATTTACCCTGAGGCGTTACTGTTACCGGAATATCAAAATCAAAATCACCGTTCACAATATCCGCTGTAGGATTATCCTTTGTTAAAAACAGAACCTTTGGAGTTCCTACCAGTCCTTCAACGGCTACCAGTAAATCAAGAAATTCCTGTTCTTCATTTATAATTGAATCCTTACGCTGCAATGAAAGCCCTTTATCAATATCATCGGCATACTTGACCTGAAAGTCGTTAACAATATGAAAAAGCATTCTGATGTAAGTATCAAATATAACTTTTGCATCCATTTCTGTTCCGTAAGAGTAAGCATCAGTGTGGCCGCCCCAGATTACCCAGTTCCCGTTGCTTCTTATGTAGGTTGTTATACCTTTTTCATTTAATTTGTTTGCTTTACTTCTGCCAAAACCTTTTGACTTACTATCTTTTCCAAAATAAAGCCCTGTAATTGGAACTTTTTTATTTGAGCATGTGTCCTTTGGAATACCGTTATTATTAGCGTCTTGACGCATAAACTCAACAACCATAAGAACAGAACCATGGTATATTCTGCCGGTTTGACTGTCATAAGCCATTGGCCATATAGATTTTGCGCGGTCTGAGTTATAGTTGTTTTTTTCTTTCCATTGAAGCGCCTTCTCTCGTGTATCAATCTTTTCTTTTCCCTCAATAACAGGTAAATCCGAACATACAAAACACTGCCATTGTTCATCTACTGCATTTGCAGCAGTTACTGCCGCACTGTAAACTTTCGGTTTATCCATATATCCGGGAATAGCCAGCAGATTTGGAACTTTATTTGTTTCTACATTAAATAATTCCAGCAATGCTAAACCTGAATATTCTTCATTGGCTGTTACAGTACCAATGATGTCGTTTTCGGTGATGAGTGATACATCCACCTCATCATAAGAACAGGTCACTGAGCCGTTTATTGTTTCTGCCTCTAAGGATTGCAAAATAACAGTGCCTTTAGTAAAGTTATAGTCAACAGAATAATCAACATCCAAAACTTTTTCTGCCAATGTTATGCTGTCCAGAATTATTGTATCTGATTGAAATTCTGCCCTGCCATTTGTAAATGAGATTTCCTTTGTTGTTTTATCGGATTTTTTATGTACTTCCGGGTTTAAAACATTTATTATATAGATTGGGCCTATATTACCGTTTCTGTTATCAAAATGGGCTGCAACCGGTTCTGATAATGTAAAACTTTCCCAATCGCTTGAATATCCGATTTTTGAGTAAGCATCGGTTTTATCGCTTACCTCAATAAATGTATTCACCAGGTTTTTATCCTTGAAACCTTTTACAAGGTTTATTGGAGCCTTACCTATATAAATCACATTTGTTGAGGCTTGTACGGTACTTTCCGTAATGCTATCTCCTATGTTTCCATAAGAGCCATGTTTATATGCCATTTTATCCTCCTGTTAAAATTTTTTAATCTAATAAGTGTCTGTAATTTTCTTTTGTCCGCACTACCGAACGTTCCAGCGTGAATTTTATTTCCGCATACCAGTAGGGAAAAAATTGAGGAATATTCGTTTGTTCAGATATTGCTGCAAAATTTATGCCATTTTCTTTTATCAGCCTTAATCCGCCGATATACTCGCTGTTTTCAATCTTTTCAAGAACCAGGTCAATAAAATTCCAAGGGTCCCGCCAGCCTTCTACACTTAAATCCAATTTCAACTTATCATTTAAATGTTTATACATGCCGGGGTTCCATATTGAAAAACCTAAACGGATATTTAGTTCTCCTTTTCGGCTGGTTATATCATCAGAACCGCCTTCTAACTGTATACAGATTGAAGGAGAGGGAGGGGCTATGTTAGAAAAATTTTTTGAAGGTAAATATTGTACAAAAACGGCAGGCGTTACAAGTTCATAATTATAACCGTCTAACGGATTTTCATCATCAGGTTTTTTAAACTTTATATATTGGCAAACATTATCTTCAAGCCATTTTTTTATAGCCTCAAGATTTGATACAATTGTCATAAGTAAGCTCCTCTAGCTGCTGATATTTTGATGAAGTGTGAGTGTTGACATACCCGTATCCTCATCCCACTCGTCCACAAAGTAAGGCCTTCCGTCAATATTTATTGGTGTTCCTGCTGTTTGTTTCGGTCCGATTTCAGAACTTTTAACAAAAAGCAAAGCGCAGCTTTCTGTAATTGCTACATCTGCCCCGCCTTGCTTCTCCCGTAGTTTGCTGTCATCAAACACACATTCAACTTCTTTACCGTTAATTATGTGAAGTGATGAGAATTCTTCATTGTTAAAAAAAATGGTATCTAAGTCCGCAGTTAAATCCTCTTTAAATCCCATTTATCCAACAACCCCGTCATCGTCATTCAAATTCGGTTCCTCATCATCCTCATCATCCTCATCATCCTCTACCGTTTCATCTTCTACCGTTTCTTCTTCATCCGCCGCTTTTTTAGCTTCAATTAAGTCAATAATCTGCTGCTTTGTCTTGCATTCGTTAAGCGCAGCTTCATCAACACCGTATTTCAATGCTATGTTTGACAAGGCAGCCATATTCATTGTTTTGTTATAAGTTAATTCTTCATCAGAGTTTTCAGTTGTATTTTCTGTGCTGCTGGTTGAGGAGTAACTTATAATTTTAGCTACTTCAAGCTTAACAAGCCTCTCTGCTTCTTTATCAGAAACCTCAAAAGGTTTATCTTTCGGGGTTTTAGGGATGACTGTATTATTTTCATACAAACCGTATGTTCCGCGCGTCATTTTGATTAAAGTCATTTATTCTCCTTTCCGTTTATTTGCCGTTTACTTTTGCTATTACCATAGGATTTTTGTTGTTGACTATCGGAAGCGGCGCTGCTGATACTCCGATTTTTCTGATGTTTGCATCTCTGTCGGCAAGATATTTCGGAACTCGTGCTGCTGCCCAGGTGTGGAATTGACCGTCTTCTTCCAATTGGTCAATTGCCCCGTATAAAGTTCGGCCGCAGGCGGGAGCGGTTACAGAAACATAACCTTCAGGAATAAAGCTTTCATCTTCGCCCTCGTCATTTTCAAAAGTTTCATCATAAATGAAAACTTCAAGCCAAATCCCCTTGCAGTTTAACCGGCAGTAACGATTGACGCCTTCAGGTAATTCTTCCGGTTTAACTTCTCCGATTTCAACGCGTCTGTTGTCAAGTTGGTTTTGGATTTTTGTATTATTATCAATATATGATGAAAGTTCACATCCGCCGATTACATCCTTTGCAGGTAAGCCGCGCCTTTTTAACATCATTGCCATATTATACAAATCGCCTAAAATATCAGCATCAGGGTCTGACCAAGCTTTTGCAGGTGTGTAAACAGCAGGATTTTTTTCTTCTGTGTAAAAACGGATTTCTTTATCCTCGGTTTCCTGACCGTCCACATATCCTTTCATTACATAACCGTTTTCAAATAGTGTTTTTGCACACATCCATTCTTCTCGGTTTGTAATCATTTCGGATTGTTCGTCAATATCAGCCAGGGCCATCATATTTTGGCGCTCTTCCGGTGTTAATTTGCTGTATAAAGCTTCGCCAAAACCGCGTTTTTTCAAGTCATCTGCTGTCATTGGACGTATTGGTGCAATCAACGGCGGTGTATAGCTTGTGGTTGTAAAACCTTTTCTCAAAATGGTTTTACCGCCTTTTCTCGGAGCTACAAACGGCGCAAGCTTTTTCTTACCTTCTTTATAATCTACAAGCACATCATTTGTTGAAAAAATATCTGTGCTTTCATTTGTAGGGAAATATCTGTCACGCAAAAAACTTTTCGCTTTCGGCATTTCCTCTACGGCCATAATTAGCTGGTGTGTGTTACTAATATCAATCGGCATTTAATTCCCTCCTTAATATTCCATAGCAGTATCAAGAAGAATACCGCCAGTTCTAAAATCTTCTCTGTCGTTATCTGTAATGGTATAATCCTCTGCCACAATCAGAACGTTTTCATTAAAATGTCCTACCCTGTAAGCAACAGCGGTTACGTCTGCATCTGTTGCGTCATCGGAAGCTTCTGCAAGAATACAGTTAGCCTTTGGGGCGGCTGTTTCAGAGCCTGTTTTTGCAGTACCTAAAATAACCATTTTCCCGTCTTCGCCTTTTGCTAAAGCTGTCCCCCTTTTCATTGCTTTTTGCCCTTGCCTGATAGTTACACTAAAAACATCAGGCTTCGGCTCATAATCATTAATTAGGTTGTCATATTCCATTGTTTCAACAACCTGGTTTAATTGTTTTGACATTATTTTTTACCCCCTTTAAGTTGTAAGTACGTATTTGCAACTCTTTTTGCTTCCTGTACACTGTCAGGTTCTGTGTTCATTCCGCTGTTGCCAAGGGAATGAACCCCATTTGCATTAGAGTTTTGATAATCTGATGCCATATTATTGAGAGAGCGCTTGTTTATTTTCTTTTGGTATTCAAGTGCGCGATAGGCCAGTGTTGCTGCACTGCAAGCATATTTCCCATATTTTGCCTCTCTTACCAATTTTTTATTGCAGATTGTTCCGGCTATTTTATCAATTTCCTGCAAACGTCTGCGCTCCTTTAAGACTGCGGCTTTCATCTTTGGTGACATATTTTTTAAATCAGGTTCGTCATCATTAACAAGTTCATCATCATCTTCATTTTCCAGGTTGTCATCATCCTCGTTTTCAAGCTCATCTTCGCCTTCATTTAACAATTCTTCTACCTCTGTATTTTTCCTGTTTTTCTTATTTTTTACAGGCGGGTTTCCTTCCGTTACTTCTTCCTGCCCCTCTCCTTCATTCAATAATTGTTCTTCTTCCTCAGCTTCATTAAAGAGTGACAAGCCGTTCAGAAAAAAGTTTTTTAATTTTTCCATTTTTGTTGCCATGCGTTTTCCTCCTGTTGCATTTAACCGTTTGTTTTTAAGCCTTTTCAAAACTTTCGGCGGGATGCTAAGCCCGCCGATATTGTGTTTTATTCCGTTTACCAAAAGAATTTTTTTGTTATTTTCAAATTCAAATTCGGGTTCTGAATTCTCATCCTCAATCAGTACATCAACAAAACCGTATGCTTTTGCTTCTTCCCCTGTCATCCAGGTTTCAGCATTTATCAATTCCTTTAATTTCTCCTCCGGCAATCCTGTTTTTGCTTTATAGATTTCAAGCATTACCTTTTCTGCACAGACAAAAGAATTTATCGTTTTTTCCAAGTCATCACGTGTATAACAGCCGGAAATTTCACCCATTGCCTGGTGTATCATAAATTCAGTGCCTTTATAGGCTTTTACAATATCACAGCTGCTCGATATTAAGGTTGCCGCACTTCCGATTAATCCTTCATTAATTGCTATGGTCTTGGCCTTCAAGCCTTTTAAAACGTTTCCGATTGCAATACCGGTTTCCAAATCTCCGCCGCCTGAATTTATTCGGACTGTAATAACTTTTTTATCTTTTATTTTTTCCAAATCTTCCAAAAAGCTTTTGGGGGTTATGACGTGTTCTTCGACCGGCTCACCTGTAAACCAATCTGTCGGGGTTCTTCTTTCTATATCACCATACAAAATAATTTCCCCGCTGGTTTCATCTACATTTACCATATTCCAGAATTTTGGACGCTTATTTTCTACTGCCATCTTCTGTTTCCTCTTTTTCTTTCTCTGTTAATGCTTCAATTATTGTGTCTTTTACAAGTGTTGTGACTACTTCATTTGTTATCGTTGCTTCGGCAAGCTGCTGATTTTCCCGTTTCAACTGGATTACGTTGCTGTCCCATTGTGAACCGTTAATCTTAATTGCGCTGTCTGCACGTGTTGAAAATCCGTTTTCACAGGCTAATATTTCTGCTGTTATCTCTTTTACAGGGTCTAACATACCTTGTGAAGGTCCGATAAATCCGGAATCCAAATAAGCTACTCTTGCAAGCGGATCATCAAAAAAGCCGGGGGCAATTATTCTCTCTCTTGCGACTGCTTCATACATCCAGCGTTCATATATCGGTCTGCAAAAATTGCTTACAAAGTATTCACGCCGCATCCTGAATGCTTTCCACGCTTCTAATAACGCAGCTCTTGCAGCAGAATAACTTGAGTTAAATTCCTTCAGCAGCAAATCAGCAGGTACTTCTAATGCTGCACCCAGCTGAACTGATATTGCTCTTACAAAATTCTGAAAACCGCTGTTTGGACGTTTAGGGTCTATGAAGTCAACACTTTCACCGACTTTTAAATTGTTTACTACACCGGGCCCCATTTTATATTCGTTTTCATCATCCGGCAGGGTTTCCTGATTTGCGCTGTTTGTTTCATTAAATACAGGAGAAGAAGTGTCTGCCTCTGTTTTGATAAATGCCGTAAAAAAGCTTTCTATTAATGCGGCCATTAATTCGCTTTCGGTATAACGCCGTATTTGCAGCAATCCTTCAATTACATTTGCCAGTTTAGATAATCCCCTGTATTGGTCCGGGCGTTCAGCGTCCATTACCTGAATAATATTAGGCAATCCTGTTTTTTCGCCGTATGCTTCAACTCGTACCCATTTAGTCAGGTCGGTTGTCATTTCCCAGGGATAATTATTTGAAACATAATACGCTGTAACTAATCCGTCATCATTTACTTCTACACCGTCATAAATACGGTTGCCGTTATTGGCTTTCCCGTCTGTTATCATTAAAGGTGTCTTTGTCAGCCTGAAATGCGGTGTTGATATTCTATCCGCCTCAATAAGTTTTATTCTTAATGAGTATGGAAGCATATTTGTAGGCATGTACTGCTTGAACAAAGCAAAACAATCACCGCTTGTAAAGGCTGATGTAAAAGCAATTTTTTGCAAAGAATAAAAGTCATTCATCCCCATAGCGTCACAAGCGCGTTTATTTTCCGCCCACAACGCCCATTCTCGCTCAACGTTCTTTTGCCAGTTTATTGCATCCTGTTCGCTCCACCCCAAATACTCAAAATCAACGCGGCTTTTTAGCTGTAATCCGCAGCCGATAACGTTTGTAGTATTTGTATATACCGCTGATGCTGCAAGACCGCCGGACATAGTAAGCATTCTTGCGCGCTCACGCAGGGTTTGGTTATTCCAGTTTATATCTTCATTCGGGCTGCCGCTGTTAGCGAAAAAACCTTTCAAAGCCTTTTTGGTATAACTGGCTCCGGTTTCTGAATAACCCTTATTTAACAATTTGATTGATTTGCGAGTTGCCATTTCTTATCCTCATCCTGTCAGCTGCATATCCAAGGGAAAGGAGCACCCCTGAATATGCAAAAAGGAAACAATTTAGTTTCCTCTTGGCTACCAATCCATTGGAACAACCCCGAAGGCTTTCCGCGGGCACTCCTTTTCAATACGACCTTCAAGCTCCCTTATATCGTCTTCCAGTTTTTCAATCATTTCCTGAACTTTTGAAAGGTCTGTCTGGTATCTTGATAGATTTCTGGAGCCTATACCGTAGCTTTGAACTCCGTCAGTCAGCATTTTTTCTTCTCGCTGATAGTACATTTCAAGACGTTTTCTTTTTATTTCAAGCTGTTTTGTTATTTCCTGTTTCTTCATAATTACCAACCGTCACTTTCAAGATAGGGATTACTTATCACTCGTTTTCTGGGCTTACGTACAGGCACGTTTGCACTCTCTTGTTTTATATTTTTCAAACGTCTTTCTATTGCTGATAAGTCCGGGTTCTTTATCTTGAAAGCTGCCATAGCATAATTGCGGCAATCTAAAGCCTCATTTCTGGTATGACCGGGTATTTTTTCCCAATACCATTTGAAACCTGAAGATGTCTTTTTACAGACAAGCCGTTCTGATAACAAACCCTTGAAATAGGAAACATCATAATTGCCGCCTAATGGGAAATGACAGTATTTAGGCCCTGCCGTCTGGACTTTCAAATTACACATAATCGTTGATTTTCCGGCATCTACACCTAGTGTATAAAGCCAGGTCCATTTCTTCTTATTCCCTCTTATCGGCACCTTTTTAGGAAGATTGATGTATTGAATATCTCCACCTTTGCCTTTTATGGCTACAACATTTTTTTCAAAACGTTCCCGGCAGTATTCGTAAACCTCTTGCGTGTAGTGACCGCCCGAGTCAATACAGGTCATAAGAATTTTTAATCCCTTGCCGTTTTTGAATTTATAAACGTGGTCGAGTACATCATCCAATCTTGCCCACACCTCTTCAGTATCAGGCACCCCCATAATGTAACCTTTTTCAATCCCCCACGTTTCACCGAAATAGCCATGTCCAACAACTTCATATTCAAGTCGGTTGTCCTGTGTATCAACTCCGCACGTTAATGCTAGAACCCCTTCCGGCAATTCTGCACCGTAATCCTCACGTCTGTTCAATAATGTATCTTCATCAGCAATCTCGCCTCTATCCTCAAACGGCTGGCCTAAGACAGTATTGACAAAGGTTTTTAATTTCAATGGGTCGTCCTTTACTTTTAAAAACTTGTCCACTACCGCACGCCAAGGCCGCCAAGGATGAGCGAAAGGTGAAATCCAAAATGATACATGGCCGCTTTCGTATGCTTCTGGGTTATGTTCTATCCATTTCTGCGGCTGCCTTTTCATAACCTTTTCAGGCGTAATTACCCCGCAATTTGGACATGCAAATCCCAGAATTGTAGCTTTATAAATTTTTTCGTTATCAATTTCTTTTACTTCAGTTTCATATCTGATATGTTCAAATAATATAAAATGATATTCGCCGCATTCCGGGCACTTATGGCACCAGTAAGCCTGTGTACCCTGCATAAAGGATTTTACAATCGGGCTTTTGCCTTTTACTGTTGGGGATGATGCTTCCAGTGCTTTGGCATTATAAAAAGTTGTTTGTCGTGCTTCTGCAAGTTCCCAGGGGTCGCCCTCGCCGTCTACATCAAAAGCCCACCTGTCGCGCTCGTCGCCGATGAGGTATCTTACAGGAGTTGAGGCTAATGCGCGGGCACTTTCTGTGCCTACTATTGTTAGCATTCCGCCCGGAAAACTTTTTTGCAGAATTGTGTTTGCATTGCTGCTTTTCTTTTTTGTCTGAATTTTCTCCCGCAGTCGTTTGCAGTCATTTAACATTGGGTCAATACGTTGTCTTGAAAAGCTGCGCGCTACACCTAAATCCGGATGAACATACATTGTGGAGCCTGGTGCATTATCAATTATGTAACCTAAACAGTTTAACTGAATTTCAGATTTCCCAACCTGGGAAGGTGCTACAATCGTAATTATACGAACACGTGGGTCAGTAAATGCACGCATTATATCTTTTGAATATGGTGTTCGTGAAGTTCTCCATGGGCCGGCTTCTGAGGCACTCTCTGAACTTATCCAGCGATATTTATCAGCCCATTCATCAACATGCAGTTTTTCCGGCGGTTTTAATAATATGAATGCCCCTTTTATAACCCTGTTTAAATCCTCTATTGCCTCCCTTTCTGTTTTATATTTTTTATTAGGGTCAATCGCTGCTTTCCTCATCTTTTCGCCACCCTGCACGCTCTCTCACTCGTTTTTTAAAATATGACGGGTCATAAGTGTACTCGCTAAGATGTGTTAATATTCGGTTCACTTCATCTTCAATCCGATCCGAAATTTCAGCAGGGTTGTCAAGCTCAGACAAATCTATTGCTAACAGACCCGGAAGCGATAGCAGCATACTTCTTATATAGGCTGCAAATTCTTCCAAAAAGCCTTGAACATCTTCGCTTCTGTGCATTTCTCCTTTTAATTCATCCAATTCAAGTTGAGCCGTTGTTGCTTTTGCCTGCTTTAAACTGATTTCAGCATCAAGTCGAATTTTTTCCTTTTCTTCTAGCGGATTTTTCTTTTTTTCCAACTGTTCTTGTAAATACTCTATGTAACGTTTAATTGTCATTACAAGGTCATAATATCTCTTACCGTCTGCCCCTTTTACAGTTGGCAGTATACCCTCTTGGGTTAACTGCTGTATTCGTCTTACGGAACGGTCAAAGAACTTTGCAATATACTCAACTCTTTTTAAGCCTGATTGCTTTACTTCATCTTGTATTTCTGTATTTACAGTACTTTTTACCACGTCTAATCTCTCAAACTTTTTACGTAACGAAACGCCCTGAAAAATTTCCCCGAAAAAAATATGGAACTTGGGCTCGCGTAGAACCGCAGGAGAAAATTTTGCGTCACAGTACCTTTCAGCCCAAAATCCGCAAGCAGCGCGGATTTTGGGCTTTTGCAACAACAGGCGGTAAGAGGGCGCCTGTTATCGCATTAAGGTGCTGAACGTAAATTTTCTGTGCGTCCTGCGGTGTCTGTGAGCGATTTCTTTAGCTTTTTGGTTCATTTCCTTTATTATCGGCTCAGCTTCCGCTTTCGCCTCTTCATAAGTCAAATAACCTTGCAGCAGTTTTATTTTGATTGTTTCTATTTTGTTTCTGTAATCCGCACCGCCCATAACTTCTTTTTTCCTTTCTATTGCTTGCTGTTATTGAGCTTACGGCATTTTTATTATTATTCAAGTCCTGTTTCAGGGATTTCAAAATCTTTTACAATTACATCTCCCAAACGTTCAGCTGCAGCTCTTGCATCACCTTTCAGGAAAACAAGAACATTTTGATGAACTTTACAAATTTTTCTTGAACATTTGAAGCCGGCTGCCGCACGTAATGCGGCAGTACCGACAGGAGTTTCAAGAATTATTTCGTTATAATATTTAAACCCTGCATTAATAAATATTTGAATTGTATCACCTAAGAAGTTGTAATAATTTCCGTCTTTGTTCCGGACTTCACCGATAACCCAGACGGCAAAGGAATTATTTTTCAACTTTGCATAACATTTATTAATTATTTGTGAATAAATATTTAAGAAAGCCGAATGTTTCATATTTGAAATGTCGTCGGGATTATTAGAATAAACTTCCAAGTTCAGGTAAGGCGGACAGGATAACATCATATCAAATGAGTTATTTTCCAGGGTATCAAGAATTTTGCAGCTGTCGCCGATTATCCATTCAGGCGTATAATCTTTACATATCTCAGCAGCATTTTGAATATTTGCTTCAACCTGTTCCTGCCGCAATTCAATACCGCAATAATTACGTTTGAGTATGCTTGCAACAATTCCCCTTACCGAACCGCCTGCAAAGGGGTCAAGGATTGTATCGTTTTCTTTGCTGAACCAGGAATAAACAAGCTCGCAAAGTACCGGGTCAAAAATGGAGATACCTGCTTTATAAGAATTTTTTAACTGTGTTTCAGTTATATCTATGCGTTTTTCGTGAAGTTTTTGTAAGGATTTAAAAGTTTTATTTCTTCCCAGTTCACTTTTAATGCCGAGTTCAAGCCAGTCATTTTTTCGGTTTTGCCAATCCCCGCTATTTGCTTTGAATATAGAGAAAGGCGGAGCAATAAACAATTCTTTTAAATTAGCTTTTACATAATCATTTTCTTTGGCATCAACGGCACTGTAAATATCTTGAAATTCCTCAGGGTTAAAACCTGTGAGAATTATATCATCATCTGAAAACTGATAATTTTCAAAGATTTCTGCTATAAATTTTTTATCAAGAATTGAAAATTCTGCGATTTTGTTATCTGCAATCATATCAGCATATTCTTCTTCATCAGAAGAATAGTCTTGATAATCAACGGGAACAGAAGTTAGGCCGGCAAGTTTTGCTGCCAATAATCTGCCATGGCCTTTAACTATCATTCCCGAACGGTTTGAAACAGTTATAGGTGCACGCCAGCCGGCTTTAACAAGTATTTTAGCAAGAAGCTGAATTTGTTCTTCCGGATGTGTATTAGGATTAAGCGGATTTGCTTTTAGTTCATCCGCTGCAACAATTTCATCGTATGCACAAAATACCTCTGCATAGATGTTGTTTTCAGATTTTGCTACATTAGCAGTTTGATTTTCAGTCATAGTAAAGCTTCCTTTTCTCGCCGCTGTGTTACGGTGGTTAAGGCGGTGCTTTTACAATGACTAAAAGTAACACGTTCGCAAGGTCGCCAAACTATTGCGAATGTGTAAGCGATACACATATCGCTTTCGCCACTATCTACTTAATACATTTTTTTATTTATGAAATTGTCTAAATGATGTTGAAACCTTTTGTTTAACAGTTCTGACAAACTTTTATCAATATTTTTACGAACGGTTTTATTATCAACCATTTGAGGAACTGAAACTGTTTTGACGGGTTTTATATCTTTCCTGTCGTCACTAAATCTTTCCCAGGGGATTTGTCTTGCGTAGCCTGCTCGCACAGGTGCTAAAAACGGGTTATTGCCTGATTTCCCTTTTAAGATTTTTTGTTCCTGCTTTATTTTCAACTTGATGTTATATTTTTTATTTTTTTTCCCTGCAACCTTAGGGCGGTTTTTGGGTGTCATACCAAAATGCAAAGGAGTTAGGGTTCTGCCCCAATAAATTATTTTAAAGTTTTCAATTTCCGTTCCGGTTGCAAATATTGAACCGGCTTTTTTAAGAGTACTTTTTGATGATTTGCTCTTGGGTGTAATATCACTTTTTTTGATGTTATACACACTACGGACAGCGTCTGCAACTGCACCCGGAGCTCTGCTTTTTATATCTCTGAATGTATATTTAAAAACGTCTGACGGATCATTCAAAGCTGTTTTAATTTTTTCAACCTTCGTGTGAAATTTTTTTAAATCTACAAAAGGATGTATAGCCATTAAGAACCTCCAATCCCCAAACAATTTTCACATTCTAACATTAAACTATTCTGTAACTGTTTTTCAATCCAATTTTATCAAGATTTATACGATTTTATCTGTTAAGGTTTGTTTTTATAATATTTACTGTGATTTTCGTTTTTCACACAAAAAGCTCTTAAAACGAAATGCAGACGCATTAAAAAAGGGAAGCTTTAAGTTTTATCTTGCTTAATTTTATAAATCTTATAGTTTCTTAACAAATCACTAAAAAAAAGCCCCCTGCGCATGTAAAGCGCAAGGGGATATTTTCGGAGGTTATGAAAAGAATTAAGACAAAACTTGTGAAGGAATTTTTGTTAATAACTCTTTATGTACAGGACATAAGACAGGTATTCCTCTGGCATAAAACATTCGGCAGTTATCTATGTCGTCATCAACAGCAAACGAAAAGCAGTACGCATCTTCAATTTTATTCAGCCATTTTTCTTTAACATTCCATGCCGGGGATATATCATCTGCCTGACGCATAAACAAATGGATATTAGAGCGGAATTGTTCCGGCAGATATTGAAATAAATACGCCTCGGTCTGCTTAGATATTTTTTCGGAACGTGCTGTCAAAAATATCACATCATATCCAAGTATCAGGTAGTTTATGACTAGCATCATGCACCAAGCATTTACAGGGCAGCGTTGAACATTTGAATGGAAATAGTCCCATTTTGCAGCTCCGCTTAATTGATTTTTTTTTATCTCATCAAAAATAAACTCTGTTTCACATAATGTGTTATCAATATCTACAATTATTGCATTTTTCTTGTTAGCAGTTCTTTTAATTCGTGTAAACTTATTTAACAGTTTTTTTATATTTACCATTTATATTTCCTCCTTAAACTCTTGCCAGAGTTTTTTTATAGCACTGTGTGTGAAATATCCTCCTCTTTTCTTTAATTTCTTTTTTAATTTTCTTGGAATTTTCCTTTGTGTGAGATTAAAGCTTTCAACAAAATACCTAAATATATTTGTTGTTCTCAAATTAGCTAGCATTTTGTCTACGTCTGATTTCATCAGCATAAAAATATCCTTCCTTAATTTCTCCGTCAAAAATATAGCGGATCAGATACATAATTAAACCTTTTTTGATTAGCAACCCTTCAACTTTTCCTGCGGCATTTATTTGCCGGAAATTGATTATATCACCGATTTTAAAGCTTGTTTCAATATTCATCTGCATAAAAAGTCCTCCTCATCTTTCATAATGTTTAATTGTTTTCTTATAATTCTCTTTATCAAAAAGCGTGGTTTGAACTTTAGGAGTTATTAATTCATACTCTTTTTCAAAGTACTCTAAAATATCCTGCATTGTATCAATTTCAAACTTTGCAGTTTCGCTTTTCAATCTTCCGGCAATAACCCATTTCGGATAAACAGTTTTACGGATTTTTAATTCTCGGGTTATGCAGGTAATAAAGCGTTCTATGGCTGCCTGATTGTATTCTTTCATTACAACCCCCTTTCTACTAAAAAACACCGAGCTCGTCGTGTATAATAAAGTATGCCGGTGTTTTATCTGTTTTCTTGTTGCTTATACGTTTATATTTAGTCTTGTACCTCTCAATCCTCGTAAATTAACAAATACTTTCAGTCGTTTTTTTAGTTTTGCATCGCTTTCCTTAAAAATCCATAACTTTTTCCGTTTTAGCCCAAGTTGTAATGCTGCTGCATCGAGCCGCTCTTTTTTTAATGAAGGGTACAATTTTTCAATCTTATTATCATATTTTTTTATTCTGATGCCTGCAATCAGGATGAATAAACCTATTGATAAAAGCGTTGCGGATGTTTCCATAGTAATCTCCTTATAAAATTTTACTCACTTTCTTGAATAATAATTGTTTTCGGGTGAAAACATTTCAATCCTGCCTCATTTATAAAAGACTTATAACCAAGACTTTCCATTATTTTTTCTTGTTCCGGTATAACCTGAATATAAGCAACGGCCGCTATATCAATATGACATCCGCAACAACATCCTTTTGTCCTTATACCTAAATTGTGTAAATATTTGATTTCTTGCCACAAACACCCGTCAACACCGATATTATTTATAATGACCTGGCATTCATACTGCTGCATATGACTTTCTGTATTACAAAATGCTGTAAAACTCTTCATTCCTTATCTCCAAATTTCATATTTATTGTGTTTTAGCTTATTTTTCAAACTGCCATTCTGCTTAGTCACTTACCCCGAACAGCGCGCGGACTTGGTGGTAACATTTTTCAGCAAATGGTAATAATCCCACTAGTATATGTTCTTTCAAATTTTCAACATCACTATAGGTGTTATGGGCTTTATTAATTTGTGATTCAATACAAATCAGCTCAAGCAGGATGCGGTCAGTGATTGTAGGATAATGATATTCTCCCCAGTACACACAATCATTTCCCGGCCTTGGTGTTAACATTTTATGCCAAATCTTAATAAAACCTTTTTCAACTAATTGTTGTCTTTCTTTAAAAAACTCCAAACCTCTTTGAACTTGACACCCGTTAAATTGCTGGTGGTAAATTATATTGCACTCAATGCCGAACGCGTCAAAAAATTCCTTTTCAATATCTGTTGTCATTGTACTTTCCTTTCAAATTTATATATTTTACAAGTATATTGCGGGTTATATTCTTTCTCAGGTTTTGGGAGTTGATATTCCTTAAAACCTTTTATGCATTCTGGTGGAATTTCCTCCTCAAAAAACAAATCATCAGGATATTTTAAGCACTGATACTTTCCTTCGCTCATTTGCCATGCAGTTTGTGAAAAATATAGGCAATTTTGATGACGTTCAAAATCACTCATAAATCCACTCCTGATCTCTTATTGCCTGCTTCAAACTATCCCCGCAAATAGGTAAGACTTTCCAGAGGATAAATAAAATCAAACATTCTGTCCTGTTTTCACGTTCTACAAACCAGTTATCTACTGCAATACCATTATGCTTGAATTTGATTTTATGGCCGCATTTTGTAATTAAAATATATTCATGCATCAAGGTATTATCAGAAAAATAATGTACCCACTTAACAACAGTAAGTCTTTGTTTTGCCAATTCTGCAAGCATTAGTTCTTCCAGTTTCACAAAGTTTTCCGGCTGTGTGAAGTCGGGATAAGCATCAACAATTACCCCGCCACTTTCAAATGCTGAAATCTCAGCAAGTTCTTTATCTTCGGTGATATTTATTAATGTACTATCTAACATTACCTTGTATGTAGGCTCAATCCCGCAAATCTCGCACAGCGCGAGTGAGTAGTCTTTAACTGTCATCTTGCTTCACCTCCATATTTAATCGTTGCCTAGCCAATTCAAAGAAACTAATATCATTCTCTATTCCCACAAAACTTCTGTTTAGGTTTTCACAAGCTTTACCTGTTGTTCCTGAACCCATACAAAAATCAAGGATTATATCATTTTCGCTTGAGTATGTTTTTACAAGGTATTCAATAAGTGCCAGAGGTTTCTGTGTCGGGTGCAATTTCAGGACCTGCTTGTCCGATGAAAAATCTAATAATTGTGTCGGGTACCTGTCAGTATTTCCGCCTCCGCTAACTTGTTTTGATATTCCATAACAAACTGTTTTGTTTGCAGTGTGAACATATTTAGTATATGAGTTTACAGGCTTATGTCCTGTTGATTTCTGGGGATTATAGGTACATTGTTTTTTATAAAAAACAAGGATTTCTTCAATATTTCTTAACGGCTGTTTTTTAGAATTTAAAAAATTGGTAGGATGAGATTTTTTCCAATATAACTTGTATTTGAACAGGTTCTTTTGGCTGTTTATAAGTTCTGAAGTATAAGGTTCGCAAGAAAATAAAATTATTGGTGTTGTATCATAACAAAGCGGCAATATACAATCCCACATTTCTTTTATGGGGATTATGTTATCCCAGTGACATTTTCTATTTAATTTGTTATATGGAGGATCTGCAATTATTGCATTAAACTTTTGCGAGAAAGTTGGCAGTATTTTTAAACAATCTCCATTAAATATTTTAATACCGCATTGACCGCGGGAGCAGCTTGCTGTTCTCATTCTTTCTCCTTTATAAGTTCAAATTCTATGTCAAAAACTGGCTCTTTAATTTTTAAATCTGTGTCTAAGCCGTCAAATAATCGACTTATGTTAGTTATATAGCCATATAATCGTTTAGTTCTATCATCTTTATTAGGGTAACCAAGACAGAAACAACAAGGAATTCCAGTACCTTTAAACTTGTATTTATTCCATTGTGTATACAATCTTTTATTCCAATAACTATTTGCAACTCTATATTCGTGCTTTTTCTCGCCTGATTTTATCTTCTCAAACCACTCTTTTTTAACGTTGAAGGTTAGCATTGTTTCTCCTCCAGTAATTCAGGATTTTCATATACGTTGCCGATGATTTCAGAATATTTAATCATTGTTGGCACATAAACCCTCTGATAAACTTTATTCAAAATATTCGCAACAGGTAATATAACTACTCTGCCATAATCAATATTGTCAATATCACGAATTTGTGCAACTTTCCCTATAACACCATCTGGAAGTCTGACTAAATCATCAAAGTATACCTGCTTGCCGTTTTTGTCTTTTAAGCCGGTACATTGTCGTACGAGCCAAATCCCCTTACCTAACATTCTATGGTCCAGAAACATCCCATATATAAAATTTGGTCCAATTTTTATACAATCAGACCAAGAGTACATTTTCTTTTGTTCTACAGACCATACTTTACACTTAAGTCTATCTTGCATTTTCTTCCCCTTTCGGTTCAAAAGCCGAACATAGGCATTCTCCATCGTCTATAACTCCACCCCACTCGTGGCAAACCAGTTCCATACTTTCAATTTCACTATGAATACAATTACTGCAATTGCGGATTTCGTCTAAAATCTTTACTGTCACTATTTTGTTTCCTTTCCCCTTAATGTTTCGTATATCTCTTTCAGTCTTTCGCTATAAACCCCGCTTTGTTCATTGACATAAACAGATATTGCAGATAAACACTTGAGCAGATACGTCAAAGGATAAAATATTAACAAAGTAATACAATCTGTAATGCCCAAAAATAATATTAAAATTGTCGAGCTGATAATTTCCTGCAATATAATAAGTTTTGCCGATAGTTTACATAATTTTTCTAACATTTTTCTCCTTTCGCCTTGCTGATGATGTCTAAAATATTTTTGCCTATTTCCGGCACTACTAAATTTCTTAAAACCTGTCTGCAATCAACCCCACTTGATTTTAAGATATTCAAATCATACCCGTAAGCTTTTGCCATTGCTTTTATGTCATCTCGGATAGATGAATAAAAGTCGTTAAATTGTGGAAGCATGATAAAATCAGATGACCAAAAATAATGCCTATCAACCATAAATGTCGGCATTATTAGCGGAGTATAATACGGTTTCACATTCTCAATTACCCATTTGCCTTTGAAAAAAGATTTTAACCAAATAATTTCCTGATAAAGTGTCATATCAGGATATTTAAGTTTTTCATCATAATAACGAGTCATTTGCAATACGGAATGTGTCGGACATGGCGGACTTGCCCAGATAAAATCGTATTCCCTAAAATGTTTTCTTAAATATTCATGCGCATCATCAACAATTACGTTATCATTCGGAAATAATTTTCCATAACACTCTGCAATTTTAGGATTAATTTCGACCGCTGTTATATCGTGTTTATTCCCCCATAACTTGCGGTTCCCGCCTATGCCTGCATAGAGATTAAGTATTTTCATTTATCTTCCACCCCTTTCGCCTCGCTGATGATGTCGAGGTACTCTTTATATTCACACGTTGGACAACTAGCAGGGTAGTCGTCAGCCTCACAATTTTCACAAAATTCTTTTATTGTGTATTTCTCAATCTCATCAAGGGCTTTGTGGTAATGGTTAGCTAAATTTATAACTTCCGGCTCTTGCATGGGTATTACAACACCTCGAGTTAATTTATTTAAGGTATTTTTCAGCTCCTCGCATTCTGCTGTCTTGCGTTGGAGTTGTTTATAGTAACAGTTTGGATTGTTTTTGCAGGCATCAGTTTGTAATGGATACAGTAAGCAATCCATTACAATGCTACCGTTATAATTTTTACACTCGCTCACATCCACGCTGTCTATTATCATTTCTTGTTTATCTGTCATTAGTTACTCCTGCTTATAAATTTTTCTTAATAAAAAAATCCCCGTAAGTTTTGTAAAATCAGAGTATAAAGCTTACGGGAATTTTTTGCTTGTTCATAGTTTATTAACTTTAATAATAAGAGGCTTTTATTTTTTACAACGGAATTACTAAACCGAATGTTCCGCTAACCTCTTGCATATCACACCTCCTTTCTTTTTTGTGCTTCATTTATCCCTAATCTCCAGTTTTTTTATTTTTTCAATTTGCTTTTGGTTTTGTTCTTCGAGCATTTGAATATAATCTTCATATTCTACAATTTGTTCTTTATAGGACTTTGCCAGCAATTGTGACAATGAATGAACTTGTTTTTTTTGAAAAATTGTATTAACGTGTGTTTTTACTGTAGCTGTAGAAATAGTTAACGCCTTTGCACATTCTTTATATGACAACCCTTGTAATAACAATTTCAAAATAACCTTTTCCTGAGGGGTTAAATCAATCGCCTTTGTTGTTTTAATTCTAAGATAGCGCAGTTTTATTCTCAGATTACGTATTGAACCCGGACTAATACCCATTTTTTTTGATAGTTCAAAATCATTCATATTTTTATAATTTTTTCTCAAATATAAAATTTCTGCATCTGTCCAAATATGCTTCATAACCTTACTCCATTTAAAATAACTTAAGCTGTCCTTTTTTATCTATTATCAAATCTGGATTCTGTTCACTGAGCGGATTAAATTTTTGGGCAGCAGGGGAAATGGGATTTAATGCTTTTTTGAAACTATCGTACATAAATCTGTCCTTCCAGTCTTTTCGATAATAGAATAAGGTATTATAAATTCTCCAAGCTTCTAAGCTGAGTGTATTCCCAAAAACAACAGTGCCGCATAAACCAAGAAGTGATGTTTGAATAAAGGTCATATCAAAACATCTTTTGTCAATATCTGTTGCAATAAAATACATTGTTTCCTGCGGATTATATCCTAAATTTTCTAATGTTTTTGCTGCAGCAATTATCATACCGCCGGCACCGGCACAAGGCTCGCAAACCGTAATGTATCCTTTTTCTTGGATTTTTTTTTGACATCATCTTTACACAATGTAATTTGAGCCATAAAATCACTGATGTGAAAAGGTGTAAAGAACTGTCCGGTTCGAGCATTCCCGAAATCAGCCTGCATATAAATTTTGCCTAATAAATCCTGATACCTGTTTTGTTCAAATTCTTGAACAATCATTGCAAGTAATTCCGGGAAAATATCAGGATTTTTATATTTTCTTATGATATTTAAATATTCATTTTCCAGTTCTTCACTTTTATATAAAACATTTGCAAAAGAATTTGCAGTTAATGTCAAAAAATCTGTAAATGTTTCGGATATTCTTCTGCTGGCGCATACTTTTCCTAACTTATTTAAAAATTCATCTTCAAATTTATTCATTTCTTAAAACCTCCTTTTTTGTAATTTCAAAATATTAAATTTATATTTATTGGTATATACCAATAAATATAAAAAGGAGAGTTAATGAATTATTGGTATATACCGAAAAATATATAATAAAGACTTTTTATAAATTATTTAAATTTTTATTTTTCCGATTTCTTCCAATACTTCTAGTGAAACTCGATAACGTTTAATCTTCTCAATCATAGAACTTGTATCCAGAGCGGCATCAGCGGAGTAACTATTTAGTACAACAGTTTTGCCCAAGCTTAAATATGCTTTGTCTGCTTCTGCTTTTATAATATCAATACAATAGCGGACATTAGTGCATAATATTGTTTGGCCGGTCTTAATTTCCGCTTCCGAAGCAAGATTTTTAGAAGGTTCCTTTGTTTCTGTATTTTCCTTAACTGCTTCACATACAGGCAAATCTGTTTTTTCTTTCGAAAGGTCCATATCATATACTTGCGGTTGCTCACAGTTTTTTATATAATCCTTAACCCATTCTCTAACCTGTTCAATAACAGATTTATCAGGACTTACCGCAATATTGAGTTTTTTCGCAATTCCTGCTATAGTAGCAGAAGCATTTGATGATGTTGTATCTAACGAGGTTGCAATGTCTTTCAATGATAAACCGGTTGCTAAACCGTAAACGCACTCGAATTGTTTCGGGCTGAACATTGACTGTAAACGCTTTAAGCTTGCTTTTGTTATCATAACTTTTCCTTTCTCTTATTGCTGGCTTTTAACTTTTTTAAAGCCTCTCCATGCAGGCGATAGGTTTTATTCATATACGTTGTTTTTTCTTCAATATCAAAGTCTTTTTCTTTTTTAAACAGAATTGCATTTATCTCATCCCATTCAAAACCGTCAATATAACGAACACTCATAATAAATGCTTGCCTTGGTTCCAGTTTTAAAAATTCGGTTTCAAGTATTTTTCTTTCTTTTCGTTCTTCTTTTTGCAATTTTAAAATCTTGCTGTCAATCTCAACTTTTTTGGATATTAACATGCCGGTTCTATCATTTTTATTTTGGTTCTTAGGCATTCCGGTAATTGATATTGAAGAAGGTCCTTTAAGCTTTTCGGCTAATCTCTCGCTTCTCTCCATTTGATAATCAATATCTTCACAAAGTTTTCTGTACCTGATTAAACGTTCTTTATCTATAGCAACCATTAATCCACCTCTTTAGGAATAAAATTTGCGCCGCATTCAGGACATACTACTGATTTTTCATTCTTCTTTTTTGTTTTATCAAGATTTATATCGCATTCATCAAACATTGCAGCAAGATTTTCATATTCGGCTTCTGTATATCCGGACAAAATAAACGGAGTTTCTCCTGTATCATACTGTTCAAAACAATCCAGAAGCATTTTTTTATTTATTTTTGATAACTCTGCAATTTTATTATCAGCGAGTAAGTCTGCTGTTTCTTCCTCCTGTGAGGAGTATTCCTGAAAATCCACAGGGACTTCAGTCAATTCCGCCATTCTTGCAGCCAAAAGCCGCCCATGACCTTTTACAACATAACCGCTTTGTTTTGAAACGGTTATCGGGGAACGCCAACCGGTTGCCTTGATTATATCGGCAAGTAGTTTTATTTGTTCTTCAGGATGTGTATTAGGATTAAGCGGATTTGCTTTGAGGGTTGATGTTTTGACTATTTTATCAAAAGCACAAAAAACCGGGATTAAATCCGCAAGGGCTTTCGGATGCGCATTTGTTTTATATTCTCTCATCTTTAATATCTCCCTTTGCTCTAATCTCCTTCTGCATATCTCTAACCTGTTTTACCAGCTTGTTGTAATTCCCCTGAAGCATCTCAAAATCTCCATACCTCTCTTTCAAGTATGCCAATACAAATTTTACCCGGGTATTTCCGTCAAATTCTTTCCCTCTGGCATTTAACAAGCCATATTTTTGATAAATATGGTTAATATGCGTTTTTACTGTTGAAAGTTCGATTTGTAACGTCTTTGAAATTTCTTTGTTACTGTAACCTTTAGCTATGAAGTCAGCAACAATAAGCTCACTGGTACATAAGTCATCTATCATAATAAAGCTCCTTTTATTCATAAAGTGATTGTTGTTCAAGGTTGGAATTTCTTTTATTCCATTCAGCTATTTCTTTATCAATTTGAGAAATAGTTTTTACATTACTCCAACTGCTCGGGACAATAACAAATTCATATTCAATACCGCGAAAAGTTCTTTTGACTATTTCACCCTCTCTGCCTGACAGCTCTGTTAATTTAGGTTTTTCGCATATTTCACGTTTCTTAAGAAGCCAGGAAACCGGCGGAGGTGTCTTAAAAGTATATTCTTTGGCAACTATCGAAAGAAGTTTTTTATAGTTATATTCCTTGTCTGATGCAAGAGCTTCTGAATAAAAATCTAAAACTTCATCAAGATTTTTTTCGGGAGGAAAAACAGCAAAAAGCTTACACAAAAACGCAAATTTATCCATGTCCGCTGTTCTCCTTTTCTTTTTGTCTTTGTATCAGAGTTTCAATATTATCTTCCATTTTTGCGAATTGATTATTCATTAGTTTTGAATAATTTGTATCTTGCAGCAGCCAGCTTGAACGGGCTACAAAATTTATTTTTGAAAAGTCTATAAGTTTTAATCGTTTAAGGACTACCGGGATTGTTTCATGAAAATCGTTATATTCATCAATTAGCCCGGCTGAAAGTTGTTTGTCGAAATCTTCTTTTATTTCAAGAAGCTTCTCGCATTCGGATTTTTGAAGGAACGGTGATTGCTTAAAAACTTTTTTATATTCATTTTTGAAAGAAAGAAGAGTTTCATTTACAAACGGATCTGTTTTTTTCGGTTTTTCATCATGAATATTTTTAATCTCTATACTCTTGTCTTTATTCTCTATACTCTGTGCCACAAATGTGGCACTGTTCGTGGCACTTTCAACAACTGAAATTTGAGGCACTGTTTTCTGTGATGCAAGTTCAAGCTTTTGTTTCTTACGCAGCGCACGCATATCATCAGCCTTTTTAGAAGATACCCCAATCAATTCGTCAACCTGATTCATGTATATTGCACCGTCTGCTTCAATTGAGATTAGTCCTATTCGTTTTAATAAATCTATTGCAACAACAACCGTATCTCTGTCGAACTTTGTGAATTCGGCAATTTTATCTATATCATAGGGGATATAAAAATCTCCTATTTTTCTTAATAAAACTCCCTCATTTTTTAATGATTTAAGACAAAGTTTGAGATAAAAAATACAATAATCCCTGCCGTTTTTCTGCTCCAGAAGCCAGTCTATTTGTTCTTCATCAAAAAAATTTTCTTTAAGCCTCATCCACCAATATTTTTTATCTCTGCTTTTTTCACTCATAGTTTCTCCTATAAAAAAAGGGAGATTTTACTCTCCCTATAAATCATTAACAGTATTTAAACAACTTTCTCATACAATTCATTGTAAATACCGGATTGCCTCCTTTTTTCTATCAGAATATCAATACTTTCGGTTATTGTATGCTGTTGAAAATCAGACCTTGCAATATCTGCAAGAATATCAAGGGTTCTATAATCTGAAAGAATTTCTACAATCCGGCTGTTATAATTTTTTAGTCTTGTCTGTTTCAGTTCTTTTTGCAAACAGAATTTATCAGGGATTTCCGGCGGCGGAATATACGGAGCCTGAACACAATCCCAGAACAGCTCTTGCAATCTAGTATCCATATATATTCTCCAGAACAAAAGCCATAAAATAAACCATACCGTAAAACATTGCAAAAGATAAAATTCCTCCTGCTACAGTTTCAAATGTGTATTTCATAACATAACCATCCTTTCACAAAAGTAGTTTGTTATTTGAAGAACTACTTTTTTCTTATACCGAAATATTTGTTTAAAAATTTTTCTAAACTTGCTCCTTCATTTTTTGATGTTATTTCATCAATTCTCAAAATTGTTTCTCTCTTGTTTTGTCTTGCACTTGTAATTTTCATAAGTTCTCCTTTCATAAAAATTGCCGGTCTTTCCCGGCTGTCAGCTATTAAGACCCATTTTTTTACGAGGTTAGTGCATAGCTGCCGTTTTTCCTGACCTGGAGTGTATTAATTAGTTGTTCTCCCGCAACTTGCATTATTTTTCGGCAACAATGCAACAAGCCGCCGTCTATCCGAGGTGTCTTTTATAAATAAATGGGGCAGGCAGCAGGGCTTTCCCTGCGGTCAACTGGTTAAAAGATGTCAGCCATCCTGCGGCAAATCCGCATATAACCATGCCTGTTTATCCCCTTCATTGGTTTCTTTTATCAGAAGGTAAAAATGGAAAATTCTTTTTAAATATGTCTTCGAAATCACTTATCATTTCATCCAAGCAAGAATTTAGCTGACAAAAATTTTTATTATGTTCTTTAAGACTAAGAACATAGGCTCCAGAACCTTCAATATAATTTATAAGTCTTTGTATATTTGCTTTATTAATTCTTTTATGGTTATTAATATATTCCTCTTTTACTTTATTATAATCTTGGAAAGAAATTGATTTTGCATTTAAAGCCCGAATATCAATAAAATCGACTATTTTTATTGTTAGTGTTGTTTCTAAGGGTAATAAATTTTTATTTTTAAGATTTTCTCCGATAATCTTCCTTTTTTCTAAATATTTGTGTTCTTTCTCAATTTCTTCATTGATAACATCATCATGAACTATGCCTTCTTGTTCTAAATGCTCTTTTAATTGTTCAGTCATATTTTCCCCTTTCTTTATTAGATACTAAAAAGCCGTCCGGCCACATGGAGAGAAATATTCTCTCCATGGCGCCTGTGCCTAAACACTTTTTACGAGTGGTGTTTTGCATTATTTCTCGGTTGGGCTATCGTGCTTGCTCACGTTTGTCTTTCCAAATGTCCATGTTTTAACAATCTTTATGCCCTTATGAATACCGGATAAGTTATTGCTTACCCGGCAAATATAAAAACATAAATGTTATACATTATTTTCTATCCAACGCTGTTGTAGCCTTCACCGTATAAATTACTTATACGATTACTTAGCATCAGTCGAAACTACTGTTGCATAACCAAGCATAATCGCTCAATATGCTTCGTTTTACGTTATATTTAATTTTCAATGTACATCCCGATTTACTGTCCGGGGCAGCTAAACTTGCAGCTTCTGTTTCTCAGATAACCACTGTTCAAATGCTTTCTGGTTTTCAGGATTATCATAAAATGCTTTGATAACGTCTTTTATGTAGTAGCAAAAATTATCCAGTGCTTCATCCGGAACAAAATTATTCTTAGACATTTCCCGGCTCCTCATCTTTTGCAAAAAGATACTCATAGGAGTATTCGCTATTAAATGCCTCAATAATTCTGGCAATTTCCGGTAATTTAAATTCTGATTTACCTGTCATTTTTAAAGAAAATGTCACAGGAGTTAGCCCTATTGATTTTGCAAATTCTGCTCTTGTCTTACCGGAACGTTCTATTTCCGCTCTTAAATTTTTAAACATTTTTTATCCTTTAATTAATGTTTTCATTATTTAATGACAAACTTCATAAAATTTTACATTCGATTATCATTATTTAATGCACGAAATTAGACTACTATATTTTAAAAATTTTGTCAAGTGTTAATGAAAACATTAATTAAATAATGTAAATATTTAATACTGTTATGTTTTTAAATAATGTATACATTGAATGGTTAATGTATCTGTAATACATTATGAAAAAAGGAGTTTTCTAATGAATGAAAATATATATGATAATCTTTCAATTAAAATAGCGTTTTATAAAAAAAAATTAGGGCTGACTAATAAAAGAATTGCAGAAATAGCACAACTTCCTATAGGTACGGTTGAACATTTATCAGCAGGCAGAACTAAAAGCCCTAAACTGTCTACTCTCAAAAAATTATGTAAGGCTTTTGAATGCACACTGGATGAATTACTCAGCCGGGACCCGGAAAATAAAATTCAACCTTATTATTTTAACAAAGAAACCGCACAACTTGCGCAGGAACTCAATGACAATTCAGATTTGAGAGGGGTATGTGATGCCTCAAGACACTTAAAACCGGAAGAATTAAAAATGGTTAAAAATATGATTGATATGTTACTTCGCAAAAATGAGGAATAGAATGGATAATTACAGAGTCGTTTACAAAAATCTGCCCTATGGTATCAAAGGTCTAACGCTGCACAGTACTGCAGATGATTTTTTTACAATTATTTTAAACAGCCGTATGAGTTACGATATGAATTTAAAAACTTTTCAACATGAGCTTATACATGTATCTAACAGCTATGATGAAATTAACGAAAATATTAATGCGATTGAAATGTTAGCACATTCATAAAGGAGATTATATGAAAGACAAGATTAAACAGATACTAAATACAAAGACAAAAAAATATATAGCAGCTTACCTGTTAATTTTAATTGCAGCTGCGATTATTTATATACTAATTCCGGGTGCCAAGGTTGAAACGGCTTTTACAAGAGTTGCAACAATCTCTTGTAATACCGTTGAACAACTCAAAAGTTGTGAAACAGGGATTTCAAATGAAGTTAACTGTGCGTCTGAATGTAAATCATATAAAATGTTAGATAAAATTAATATTGAAAAAACAAATTCCGAAGTTTTTAAAGTTTTCAACGAAAAAGGCAAATATACTTACATAGCTTCTGAAGATGTTGTATTTGAAAATACTCCCGAATATGAACAGACAAAAAAAGAGAAAGAAAAATACCAATTACAAAACGAAAAGATTAAAAAAGATTTAATAAATAAAAAGCTTGCAGAGGTTGAGCCCAAAATTAAAAAGGTTTTTGCATCAACAAACATCAGAGCTGAACTATATTACTGTTATATTAAGCCTGAGATATGGACATCGCTTACCATGCCTGAAAAAAAACAAGCTTTTATATTATGCGGAGAATACGGAAAATTAAAAAATAATAATCCTTATGAGGACTTAAATAAAATGCAAATTAAAACAACTATTAAATCAGCAGATACAGATGAAATTCTTGCAGAATACAAAACGATAAAAGGAGTTACCAAAAATGACTAATACTGTAATTTATGCACGAAGCACAGTTAACGAAATGGAGCTTCAAAACCAAATCAAAACCTTAACCGAATTTGCAGAAGAAAAAAATCTTAATATTAAAGGAATTTTTTCAGATACAAATAAAGAAAAAAAAGGATTAAAAAACGCGCTCCAATTGTTAGACACTATTGAAGATGCTCAAATTCTTGTAATAAATACTGATCGTATAACAAGAGATATTCAGGAAATGCAAAAAATCTTGGAAAAATATAATGTAATAACACCCAATATGACTTATGAGCAGCTTGTAAGCGATATTAATGACTTAATGGGAAATCCGCTGGTATAAGATAACTAACATCAATTTGTAATATGGATATTACTAACAACTTAAAAGCTGCTGCTGCATACGGAAGGTATTCAAGCCACTTACAAAACGAACAATCTATTGAAGGCCAGTTTGCAGATATTTATGCAAAAGCCCAAAAAGAAGGATATACTATCATAAAAGAATATGTTGACGAGGCTATGACGGGCAGAAATGACAACCGACCTGCTTTTCAACAGATGATTAAGGATAGTAAAAAAGGTATCTTTGAGGCTGTTTTTGTCTGGGCTATTGATAGATTTGCAAGAAACCGGTATTTAGCAGCTATATATAAACATGAGCTCCGCAAAAACGGAGTAAAACTTATTTATGCTGCCGAAAATATTCCAGACGGCCCCGAAGGCATTATGCTTGAAGGTATCTTAGAAAGTGCAGCAGAATATTTCAGTGAGTATAATGCACAAAAATCTATGCGCGGGAAAAGAGAAACCGCTCTTAAAGGTAAATATAACGGCGGCGGCATTTTATGGGGATATAAATTAAATAAGGATAATCATTATATAATTGATAAAAAAGTTGCACCTATAATACAAAATATCTTTAAACAATATGCTGCCGGCATCTCCAGTATAAAAATAGCAGAAAATCTTAATAATAGCGGTATTAAAACATGTAATAATACCGATTGGGATAACCGTAAAGTATTACAATTATTAAAACGCAAAGGCTATGGTGGATTTTACTGCTGGAGCGATTACTGCTTAGATGACAAAATCCCCGCGATAATAGATAAAAAAACGTTTGAAATGGTACAGGAAAAAATGAAAAAGAATAAAGCTAAAGCAGCAACATTTAAAGCCAAAGACTATTATGTTCTTTCCGGAAAATTGTATTGCGGAAAATGTGATTGTAAAATGGTAGGTAACAGATCTAGAGTTTCAAGAAAAACAAATCAAAAAATGTCTTATTATGTCTGCTCGGGTAAAAAGTTATATAAAAAATGCGATTTAAAATCATTTCGTAAAGAGTTTGTTGAAGATTTGGTAATTAATGAAATTAAAAACTTTTTGTCTGATTCAGAAAGACTGGAAATTATTGCGGAAAGAATTTATGAACTATTGGAAAAAGAAACCGCCTCATTCAAACTTTCCGATGCACTAAAAGCACAATTAAATGATATTGAAAAGTCACTTAAAAATTTATTGTATGCAATAGAAAAAGGGATTATATCTGAAACAACACAAAAACGTTTAGAAGAACTTGAAAAACAAAAAAAAGCCCTAATGCTGAAGATACGACAAGAGGAATTAAACGAACAAAAAACAATAATATCAAAAGAGCAAATATTATTTTTCTTAGAACGTCTTAGATTAGCAGACACAGAAAATAAACAGACACAAGAAAAACTTGTAGAAACATTTGTGAATAAAATATACATAGATGAAAACTGCCTGCGAATAATATTTAATATTTCCGGAGATAATAACGAAACCAAAATAGACTTAAAAGCGGTTCAGCAAGCAGAAAAAGACAAAGCAGAATTTAATCCGTCGAGCGTCTTGGATACTTCACATAGGTGTTACTACACCTATTATTCCTAAGGTTATCAATACCTCGGCTAACGTAAAACCTCGGGT
>UMKV01054429.1_pt1 | contig 34500 bp, 42 predicted proteins | sample 1966381 | NCBI WGS metagenome assembly UMKV01 (sample SAMEA4836182, study PRJEB28245) | human gut metagenome | biome: gut microbiome; material: fecal sample | place: Denmark | collected 2008
TGTCCTGCTGCGGATTGTCGATGATGCGAAGAAGCGAAAGCACCGTCTGCACCTCGGTCGTGGAAAAATAGCCGGTGCGCGAGCCGGTATGCGCCGGAATATCCATGTCCGTCAGCACCTTCGCAAACGGTTCCGCCCATCCCTGAATGGTGCGCAGTAAAATAACGATGTCGCCGTACTGCGCCGTCCGGTAGGCGCCCTGCTCCTTATCCCACACAAGCTCCTTTCCCACGATCTCACGGATCCGCTGCGCGACAGCCGCAGCCTCCAGTTCCCGCGACGATTCCTCCGGTTTTTCGTCCTCCTCTGTCGCATCCGCGTCGATCAGCAGCACCTCGGTATCCCGGAAAGCCGCGTTGTCCCCGGGCGCGAACCTGGCTCCCGGATAGAGCGCCGCCGCGTCGTCGTACTCCACATTGCCAAGATGCTTTTCCATCATCTGCTCAAACAGGAAATTTACAAAGGTAAGCACCTGACTGCGGCTGCGAAAGTTCTGATGCAGGTCGATGCGCCGCTGCGGTGCATCCTTTTCTCCAACGCGGTAGGTGTCATATTTTTCCATGAAAAGCTCCGGACGCGCCAGACGGAAACGGTAAATGCTCTGCTTGACGTCTCCCACCATGAACAGATTATGTCCGCCGCTGTATTTTTTTGAAATACTGCCAAGGATCATTTCCTGCACCAGGTTGCTGTCCTGGTATTCATCGATCAGGATTTCCTCATAGTGGGCGGCGAGATCCTCCGCCACCGGCGTCGGACAAATCCCGCCTTCTTCGCGCTTCACGAGGATCTGCAGCGCAAAATGCTCCAGATCGTTGAAATCCATCATGTTTTTCTTTATCTTTTCCGCGGCGTAACGGTCGGCAAAACGGTCCGCAAATTCCGTGATGCCGGAGACGACGGGCGCGCATTCCTTCATCGCCGCAATGATCTCCTCCGCAGAGGCATAATAAAATTCGCTGCGCAGATCCTCCACCGCCTTTTTATAGCCGTCGCGCATATTCTTTACCTGCTGCTTCTTTTCCTCCGAGACGGAAGCATCCTTCTTTGCGGACAGACGCGCCCAGGAGATATTCTGCAGCTTAATGCATCGCCCTGAATAGGTCTTCGCCTTCAGAATATCATCTATCAGCCGTATATCCTCCTGCAGCGCGTCACTGTAGGTATAGGGGCCGTACATGCTCTCTGCCTCTGCAAGCGCCATCTTTGCCTGCTCACGCACGTCCTCTAAAATCTTTTCGGACATCTGCTGCATCTGCTGCACCCACATTGTCTTTTCAAAATCCTCTTCCGTCAGATAATAGGCGCTCCGGCACTCCCGCAGCCACTCCCTTGGGAACGGAAAGCTCATGGAAAACTGATAGAGCGCGAGGGCGATCCCCGCCAGCGCCGTGTCGTCACGCCCCGGCGCCAGACACTCCGCCATCCGCCGGAAGCTGTCGTCCTTTTGGGCGTAGGCTTCCTCGATCAGCTTCTCCATCACGTCATTCTGCAGCAGCTTCTGTTCGCCCTCATCCGCCACACGAAGCCCCGGATCGAGGTCGATCGTATGGAAATGGTTGCGGATCACATACTGACAAAAGCTGTGGATGGTAGTGATCTGCGCATTCGAAAGCAGGGAGACCTGCCGCTGCAGGTGCTCCAGAAGGCGTTCGTCTTCCTCCGTCTCCGCCTGGAATCCCTCGATCTTCTGCTCGATCGCCACGCGAATGCGGTCCTTCATCTCCCCTGCCGCCGCATTCGTGAAGGTCACGATCAGCAGCCGGTCGATATCCCGCGGATGCTCCCGGTCCGTCAGCATCGACAAAATACGTTCCACGAGAACTGCCGTCTTGCCGGAGCCGGCCGCCGCCGATACCAGCAGGTCGCAGCCGCGCGCGTCGATCACCTGCTGCTGGTCGTCTGTCCATTTTACGTTCACGCTCATATCTTCCCGCCTCCTGCTCATTGAGATTCACAAAAAACAATCTGCCGCTTATTTTTGCCCGCCTTCTCCATTCAGCCGCTCCCAGATTTCCTGCTCGCTGTATTCCTTCAGCCGTTTTGTGTGCGTGCCGGGGATCTTGTCGTCCAGGCAGCAGACCGGGCGGTAAATACAATAATCGCACGCCTTTTGCTGCTTTCTCTGATACGGCACCGGGGCGATTTCGCCCTCCAGCATCGCGCTGCCGATCTCGCGCAGCTTCCTGTGCACAAACCCTGAGAGCGCCGCAAACTGCTCATCTGTCGCCGTTTTTGATAGCTTCGACGGGGTCCCGTCCTTGTTGACGCTCACCGGAATCACATCAGAGGACTTCTGTATTCCCAGATCCATCTCCTGGAATACCGCCGGATTTTTATTCACCAGCCCGTCCGGACGGAGCTGACGCAAAAGCTTTTTGTTTAATTCCTCCGGCGTCAGCTCTTCGTCTGTCTCCAGAAGCGGATCCTTCATATGATAATAAAAAATACCCGCCGGAACGATCTCCCTGTCCGGGTGAACCCGTTTTTCCAGCTCCATGGCGGCGTTTAAGTAGACCACAAGCTGAAGCTGCAGTCCGTAGTACAGCGCCACCAGATCAAAAGCGGTGTTTCCCGATTTGTAGTCGATCACCTTAACGTACACCTGGTCTTCCTTCTCACAGACGTCGATGCGGTCAATGCGTCCCTGCAGCTTCATTTTTTCCTCCGGCGTCAGCGCAATGTTCACCGCCTCCAGACCCTCCACCTGCGAGAAAGAGACCTCAAAATTCGCCGGGTAAAAATGCCCGGACTGGATCTGGCGGTGCAGCGCCCAGACGGTGCGGCGCATAATGCGCTTCATGCGCCCGATCATCGCCTCGTTGCGCGCGCTGTCATGCAGGATCTGCTGTCCGTATCCCGCGGACACCTCGCTGACTGCCTCCTCGATAAAACGGTCGCGCACCTCCTCCGGGATTTCGAACCAGTTGTACCCGCTCTCCTCCACCTTCTGCGAATACAGCTCGATCGCGCTGTGGAACACCCTTCCCATGTCGACCGGGCGGAACACGTATTCTTCGCGCTCCTGCAGGCGCAGTCCGTACTGCAGGAAATGCGCAAAGGCGCAGGAAGCGAACTTTTCCAGACGGCTTACACTGTTGACCAACACCTCGCCGTACAGCTCGCGCGCCGCCTGCCGTCCGATGCCGCTCCCGTCAAAGGTGAGAAATGCCGCTTCCACTAATTTCTGCGCCTGCTCCGCCGTTCCCTGGCCGCGGCGGTACCAGTTATAAAGCTCCAGCCACTCGCCGGAGGGACGCTGCTCCCGGATCGTCCCAAAGCCCTCCAGCAGATAGGCAAGTGCGTTCTGGGGCGTCTCCACGCGATCCGCAAAGGAATCGTAAGCATCTTCATCCTGCACGGAAAGCTCCGGGAACAGCCTGCCGATCGTGCGCATCACATAGGACGGGCGCAGAAGACTGCCGTCCATCGTCGCCTTGCTGCAGGAGAGATAGAGACGCTCCTGCGGTTTTGTCAGATTCAGATACAGATAAAATTTCTGGATATAGCTGTTCTGGCGCGCCGTCGGAGCCAGCTCGACCTTGCTCTCCATCAGCGTTTCGCGCTCCAGGTCGGAAAGCAGACCGCCGCCTGCGCCTGTCGCCGGAACCCAGCCGTCGTTTAAGCCGAGGAAAAACAACACCCTGATGTCCGTCAGACGGGTGCGCTCCAGATCGCCCACCTGGACGCGGTCCGCGGACGGCGGGATCATGCGCACGCGCGCCTCCTCAAAGCCGGCCTCCAGAAGCTCCGTATATTCCTTAAGCGTCAGAAGCTCATCGCCGAGAAGCTCCGCCAGCTTATCAAAAATGCCGATCACAAGAGCATAGATATTCGCAAATTCCTTCTCAAGCTCTGCCTGTCCGTCCGTGCGGAAGCCTTTTTCCATATCCGCGAGCTGCTGCTGGATCTCATAGTGGCAGAGCAGCCTGTGAAGGCTTTCTGTTTTTTCCCTCGCCGTCGTCTCCCCCGTCCGCAGACAGTGCACAAACGGAATGAGCGGCTCCATGATCCCGGCGCGCAGCTCCTCGCAGAGCGCAAGCTGCTCCTCCTCCAGAAAATCCACCGTCCGCATGAAAGGCTCTCTCCATCTGGAAAATCCGCGCACGCCCGCGGCAAGCACGTAATTTTCCAGCATGTCGAGCTTTTCTCCCTCAATTTTGCAAAGATCTGTCCGCAGATAGCGGAAAACGGACGCGCAGGTGAAATCCTGCTGCACCATGTCGAGCGCGGCGCGCAGAAATTCGATCAGCGGATTCGAAAAAACCGTCCGTGTGCTGTCCATAAAGTATGCGATCCCATACTCCCCGAACACCTGCGGAATGTAGCTGCTGTACGAAGCCATATCGCCGACGATCACCGCAATATCCTGAAAGCGGTACCCCTCCCGCAGGAGGGCGCGGATGGTGCGCGCCGCAAAGTGCGCCTCCTGCACCGGATTTGCCGCCGTGTGCAGGGAAATCGCGTCCTGCGATGACTCCGCAGCCGGCGGCTGCTTTGCATCCCGCGCAGTCGCTTCTGCTGGCTGCTGCTTTGCATCCTGCGGCGTCTCTCCTGCTGACGGCCGATTTGCGTCTTGTGACGTCCACTGCGCGGCGCGGCTTCCGCTGCGGAAGAGCCTTGCCTCCAGGAATCCCAGCTCCGGGCTTTTGACGAAACGCGGAAGCGTCCTCCACTCCATCACCACCGGCGGCAGGATGCTGCAGCACGCCTCCTGCGCCGTGTGCGTCAGAGCGCGGATAGTCTTTTTGCTTAAATAAAACAGCTCGTGCTCGCCGCGGATGCGGTAGAAATCCTCTCTTGCGTCGATCGTCACCGTCACATATACCTGCTCCGCCAGCGAAAAAAGCTCTCGCAGAAGCTTATTCTGCACGGGTGTGAAACCGGTAAAGCCATCCAGCGCCACCACGCAGCCCTTCAGGATCTCAGACTGGCGCGCCACCTGGCAGAGCGCCTCCAGCGTTTCCTCCGCCGTGATGTATTTTCCCTCCAGCTCCTCCTGGAAGCCTTCGTAGAGAAGCTGGATATCCTTCAGCTTATAAAAGAGGGACGGCTTTTGCTCCGCCCGCTGCAAAAGCCGCTCCATCTTCTCCGAGTCGATATCATACTGCGTCAGCTCCGAGATCATGGATTTCATCTGCTGCAGATATCCCATCTTTTTCAGATTTCCTTTTAAAACCTTTAGCTCATCCTGCCGTCTGGAGGCCGCGCGCCGAAGGAGCAGCGTTTTTCCAAGCTCCTCCAGCACGGTGCGCTTATCCGCCCCCACCTCTTCAAAGATGCGGTGGGCGAGACGCTGAAAGCTTAAAATATCAATATTCAGAAGTCCCCCGTCCGGGTGGAGACGCACCAGCTCACGCTGCGTCTGCATGGTAAACTGCTCCGGTACGATCACCAGAAATTTCTTTTCCGGCGACTGAACCGCAGACTCGATGATGCTGCTGTAAATGTAGCGGGATTTCCCGCTCCCGGAGCTTCCCAGGATCAGACGCAGTGACATAGCTTCTCCTTTCCTGCCGCGATGCGCCGCACTTTTTTGCCGGCTGTCCCGATTCTGCCGGGGCGCGCACCGCGATACCTTTCCTTCACTTCTGCGCAGGCTGTTTCGTTCCTGCGCCGCAATACCTTTACTTCGTCAGATGTGCCAGGCGCTCCTGCACCTGGTTCATCATATCGGTGTATTTTGCAAGCTTCGCTTTTTCCTCGGCAATTTTCGCCTCCGGAGCGCGGCTCACAAATTTTTCATTGCCGAGCATTCCGTTTACACGCGCAAGTTCCTTCGTCAGGCGCTCTTCTTCTTTTTTCAGACGCTCTATTTCTTTCTCAATATCCACCAGCTCGGCAAACGGCATATAAAGCACTGCTTCATGAATCACTGCCGATACGGCGTCCTCTCCGATGCCCGCCTTATCCGCCTGGATAACGACCTCGCTCGCATAACCGAGTGTCGCAAAGAATACTTTTCCGTCCTCAAAAATGCTGCGCACTTCCTCTTTTTCGGAAACTACGAATACCTTCGCCTTTCTGCTGGGCGGAACGTTCATGGAGCTGCGCACATTGCGGATGGCGCGCACGGCTTCTTTGATTGCCTCTACCTCGGTTTCCTCCGCCGCAAAATCCCATTCGTCCGTCCACTCCGGCCAGGAAGCGATCATGATGGATTCCTCCTGCGGATTCAGGGTACAATAAATTTCCTCGGTGATAAACGGCATGTACGGATGCAGAAGCTTCAGGGCGTTTCCAAGCACCGCCTTTAAGGTCCAGAGCGCCGCCGCCTTTGTGTTATCCGTGTCGCTGTACAGACGCGGTTTTACCATCTCGATATACCAGTCGCAGAATTCCTCCCAGATGAAGTCGTACACCTTCTGCACCGCGATGCCAAGCTCGAATTTCTCCATGTTGTCGGTAACGTCTTTTGCCAGCGCGTTCACCTTTGAGAGAATCCACTTATCCGCCTGCGTAAGCGCATCCTTTGGCATTTCGGACGGAACCTCTGCCTTCTCCAGATTCATCATGATAAAGCGCGATGCGTTCCATATCTTGTTTGCGAAATTTCTGCTCGCCTCCACACGCTCCCAGTAGAAACGCATATCGTTGCCGGGCGCATTTCCGGTCATCAGTGTGAGACGCAGCGCGTCGGCGCCGTATTTATCGATCACCTCCAGCGGATCAATGCCGTTTCCGAGAGATTTGCTCATCTTGCGTCCCTGAGAGTCGCGCACAAGACCGTGGATCAGTACGTGATGGAACGGCGCTTTTCCGGTCTGCTCAAGCCCGGAGAATACCATGCGGATTACCCAGAAGAAGATGATATCATAGCCCGTTACCAGCACGTCGGTCGGATAGAAGTATTCCATTTCTTCCGTTTTCTCCGGCCAGCCGAGCGTGGAAAACGGCCACAGCGCCGAAGAGAACCAGGTATCCAGGGTATCCTCATCCTGCGTCAGATGGGTGCAGCCGCACTTCGGGCATTTTTCCGGCGCGCCGCCTTTCTTCACCACGATCTCTCCGCACTCGTCGCAGTAATATGCCGGAATGCGGTGTCCCCACCAGAGCTGACGGGAAATGCACCAGTCGCGGATGTTTTCCAGCCAGTGCAGATACGTCTTGTCGAAGCGCTCCGGCACGAAAGTCAGCTCGCCATCCTCCAGCGCCTTGATCGCCGCCTTTGCCATCTCATCCATGCGCACGAACCACTGCTGTTTTACCATCGGCTCCACCGTCGTCTTGCAGCGGTCATGCGTGCCGACTGCGTGCATGTGCGGGGCCACCTTCACCAGAAGCCCCAGCTCGTCAAGATCCTTCACGATGGCTTTGCGCGCCTCGTAACGGTCCATACCGGCATACTTTCCGCCCAGCTCATTGATGGTAGCGTCGTCGTTCATGATGCAGATTTCTTCGAGATTATGGCGTTTGCCCACCTCAAAGTCGTTCGGATCGTGCGCCGGCGTGATCTTCACGCAGCCGGTTCCAAATTCCTTGTCTACATAGGCATCGGCAATCACCGGGATCTGCCTGCCGGTCAGCGGCAGCTCCAGCATTTTCCCTATCAGATCCGTGTAGCGCTCATCCTCCGGGTTTACGGCAACCGCCGTATCGCCGAGCAGCGTTTCCGGGCGGGTGGTCGCAATCTCCACAAACTTTCCTTCCTCGCCCACTACCGGATAGTTGATGTGCCAGAAGTGTCCCTCCTGATCCTCGTGCAGCACCTCGGCGTCGGAAATCGAGGTCTGGCATACCGGGCACCAGTTGATGATGCGGGAGCCTTTATAAATGTAGCCTTTCTCATACAGCTTGACAAAAACCTCTTCTACGGCTTTGGAACAGCCCTCGTCCATGGTGAAGCGCTCACGCTCCCAGTCCGCCGAAGAGCCAAGCTTTTTGAGCTGGTTGATGATACGGGAGCCGTACTCCTCCTTCCACGCCCAGGCGTGCTTTAAAAATTCCTCACGCCCGATCTCATCCTTGTCAATGCCCTGCTCCTTGAGCTTTTCGATGACCTTTACCTCGGTCGCGATCGCCGCATGGTCGGTCCCCGGCTGCCACAGCGCCTCGTAGCCCTGCATCCGCTTAAAACGGATCAGGATATCCTGCATGGTGTTGTCCAGCGCATGTCCCATGTGAAGCTGCCCGGTAACGTTGGGCGGCGGCATTACGATGGTGAACGGCTTCTTGTCCGGATTTACCTTTGCGTGGAAGTAGCCGTTGTCCATCCACTTCTGATACAGTCTTTCCTCCAATCCCTTCGGATCGTAGGTTTTTGCAAGCTCTTTACTCATGATGATTCTCCTTTTTATACAGTTTGGCGGAGCATTTTGTCTCACAGGATCTGGGAAGGGATTGTATGGAAATCCCAGCCCGAAAATTCTTTCTGAAAATAATAACTTCCAGGAGACGACGAAAGCCCTCCGCACGGCTTTCGTGCGAAGGGCGTATATACGCGGTACCACCTTCATTTATCGCTCATTCTCCTTAACGCGGATCAGACGTGAATCCTTACACACCGCACAATGCCTCTGCACTGCTTTTGGCATACAGCACGCAAATCTGGGCTACACCCGTTTTCGCATGCCGCACACAGAGCCTTCACTCTGCGGCTTCCGGATTCCGGTTCAAAAGCTACCTTCCATCCGTGCCTTCCCGGATATCCTTTCAGCCGGTGGGATATCCTCTCTGATGGCGCCGCGGATGTACTCCTCTTTCTCAAAACCTTTTCCAATGTCTTTATCATAGCGGACAGCTGAAAATTTGTCAAGAAATTTTACTGCCTGCTTCGGTATCATGGAATTATAGGTTATTGTTCTTTATATTCATAAATATTTTGTTGAATATATAGAATTAATTATTATACACAAAAGATATAAAATAAGTATTGCTATTTTAAAAAATTTTAGCTATACTAAGATTGAAAACAAATTCGAAAGGAGTATATACACATGGCAACACAGAGCATTAAAAAAAATATTGTAATCCATGACAAAAACTCCGCCACTGCTTTTGTGGAAGCAATGGAAAAAGCTGCCGCTATTGCGACAAAAGCAGTTCCGACCAGTCATCAAATAAAAGAATTAAAAGGCAAGAAAAATATCAGGGCCTTCTTTGGAGATAAACTATAATGGATTATGTCGAATTGAATCTTTTAGAAATGCTTGACACATACGGGGAGGAGAAATTGCAGAAAATCCTCTCCCGTTTTATTTGTCCGCAGAATATAGATGTAGAAAACTTTATACAGACAAAAGCTATCAATTTTGCACGGCAACGAATCGCTATGACATATCTGGTTTTCTCGGATGATAATCAGCCAGAATTTGTTGGATACTTTACTCTGGCAAATAAGTTTGTATCTGTTACTGGAAAAGCATTAAGTAAAACTCTCCAAAAACGTATCCTGAAGTTTTCGCAATATGATGCAGAGCTTGACCGCTTTCTGGTTTCAATGCCTTTAATCGCACAACTGGGACGCAATTTCAATCCTGCTTTATCTGCTTCTATCCCTGGCAGTGATTTATTAACGATAGCCTGCGGCAAGGTTCGAGAAGCGCAGTTTATCATTGGCGGAAAAACTGTTTATATAGAATGTGCCAGCAATGCTAAATTATATGATTTCTATTCTGCTTCTCAGTTTGTTCAGTTCGGGCAACGGAACCGGGATATCGACGAAGTCGCCGAAAGCGCCATACTGGTACAAATGTTGAAATACTTTCGGGATTAAAATGCCACTTTTTCCACCATATTTATATGGCAATTCATTCTATCATTTCAGATATAAGCTATTATCCGGTTATCTTGGACGCTTTCCGGTAGTTCAGCGGTGTCTGCCCCGTTTCCCTCTTAAAAAGATTAATGTAATAGCTGGGACTCTGAAATCCGCACAGCGACGCAATCTCTGAAACGGAAAGCTCCGTATCCCGCAGCAGTTCCGCGCTTTTCGACAGCCGGTATTTTGTCAGATACGCAACCGGCGACATCCGGACATACTGCCGGAATAACTGACAGCTTTTGCTCCGGCAGACGGCACCGGCGCCGGCTATTTTATCAAGGGTGAGCTTTTCTCCGTAATTGTTCTGAATATATTCTGTCATATTCAAAAAAGCCATTTGTGTAACATTATTTTTCTCACTGCTTTCCACTGTTTCAATATGCTCCCCTGCATCGGCACATATAGAAACCGCTTCCGCCAGCAGTCTGAGCGGATTGAAGGAAGCCGCATTTATCTCCCGATATATCCGGTCAATCCCCTCTATAATCTTCTTTTGCCAGGAAATATGGGAATCCAGTAAGATGTAATCCACATTTGCAAAACCAAATTTCTGTTCCGCGAAAATGCGCGCTTTATCAAAGGAATTCGTAAACAGGGAAGGATGCACAACAAGCGCAATAAATGTACATTCCTCTTTCTGCCGGGAAAAACCATAATGCAGTCTGCGGCTGTTCACAAAAATTCCCTGCCCCTGCCGGATAGGAATCCTGTTCCCGTTAATAAAATAATCCATTGCGCCATCAATGATGTAAATAAATTCCAAATCCGGGTGCCAGTGGCACAGAGCCTCATAGCCATAACGGGAAAGCTTATCTTTCTTTACATAAAGCGGAAAACCGGATAAATTGTAATGTAAACGCTCCGAGAAATCGGCAGATACCTCTAAAGGTGAATTCATACAATGCTCCTGTAAAAATACGATTTTTATATTATTCTAGTGGATTTTACAAGATTTTTCAAGAGAGCTGATGTACAATATTAATATACATCCAGGGAGGAATACGGCTATGACAAACAAGGAACGGAAAGAAAAGGGACTTGTATACTGTTATGATGATCCGTCATTACTAGGCGACCAGCATATTTATCAGGACAAAATGGTGGAATACAACCGGACTTTGCCAACAGAGACAGAAAAGAGACGGCAGCTTCTGCCACTGGTTTTTGCAGAAATCGGGCATGAATGCACGGTGGAAACACCTTTAAACGCAAATTGGGGCTGCAGGCATGTTCATCTGGGAAACGGCGTTTATCTCAATTCCAATGTCACATTTGTGGATGATGAACATATTTACATCGGCGATAACTGCCTTATTGCCCCCAATGTTGTCTTTTGTACTTCCGGTCATCCTGTTCTGCCGGTTCTTCGCGAGCATCACTATGTTTATAACCTTCCGATTCATGTAGGAAGGAATGTCTGGATCGGTTCCGGCGCCCAGATTATGCCCGGAATTACGATCGGGGATAATTCCGTAATCGGAGCCGGAAGTGTGGTGACTGGCGATATTCCTGCAAATACCGTCGCCTACGGGGTGCCCTGCCGCGTCATACGCAGCATCGGCAAAAAGGATGAAACATATTACTATAAGGAAAGAAAGCTGGATGTATGGGAATAGATAGCGGCTGCTGCCCCGGCTTTTATATAAGGTACCGGGAATATCAATATATTCCCAGCACCTTATACAGCGGCTCCAGTTCTGTCTGAACATTCTGTGCGATTTTATCAATGTCCAGTCGTTCAATCATACCATTGCTTTTCATTCCTTTATAATACATTCTGTTTGCCTGTTTAAAAAGTTTTTTCAGTTTATCATATCCATTTCCTCCGGATACCTTCGTTTTCTTAGGCAAATGGAGAAATGATATTATTCCATCCAAATCAATCAGAAACCAGTCTTCAATGGAATGCTTTGCCTTTATATGAATAACCTGCTGAGCTCCATTCTCCTTAAAAACAGCTTCTACTTCATCCCATTCTACCGGCGGCTTGGTAGACAGCTCAAAAACATCAGTATCTCTGCATAATGCAACACTAAATTCACATTTTTTCCCATATTTAGGCTTTATTTCTTTTATAAACTTACGAAGTGCAATATTTTTAAATCCTCCAACTCCTCGGACATTTTTGCATTCAATATAAATATCAAATCTCCCATCTGCTCTTTTCTGTCTGGCATTCGATATTACACGTTTATAAAACTCGACCTCTGTATCTCCCTCAACAAATAATACAAGGCATTTACTCATGTATATCACACTCCAGATACTCTTCCCAGTTGCTCTCCTCGTCAGCTAACATTGAAAACAGATAGTCTCCTGTGCTCATCTTAAATGCAGCGGCATCCTGCTGCAATAACCGCTGTCCGGATTTCTTAAATGAATAAAATCCGGCAATCCCCGGTTTTCTGTTTACACCTACATGTATCCACGAAGGTTCCAAATAGCTCACAACATAAGGGGAGTGACTGGTAATGATTACCTTGCAGTCATCCAACAGTTGGCTGATTATCTGCATATAAGACTGGAACAAACTGGGATGCACCGAATTTTCCGGTTCTTCAATAGCAATCAGAGAAACATTTCTTTCGTTAGCCAGAATGACCCTCGCCAGAATCATAAATACTCTTTTTGCTCCATCTGACATCATTGCAAAGTTTATCGGATGTGTTAAATTTTTATCTTTGACAAACAGAACATATATCGCATTTGCTATCATAAAGGGAACATCCGCCGGTAATTTATCACCGCTATCGCGTTCGAATTTATACTGCTCTACAATAATATCCTCAACATCCGGGAACAGCTCCTTATATACTTCTTTTAACAGTATAAACTTATCCGGATTTTTCTCCTGCAACTGATATATTACACGCGGAAGACTTTCTGCATCTACCGCCATATCCTCCAGCCCTTTCCGGATAATCGGGTCGGGCTGATAAAAACTTTTTGCATCCAGATTATTTTCCATATAAAATCTTATGCTGTTCATTTTTTTTATAATTTCAGCATAAAATATTTCGTCGTAAGCCCGCAGTTTATTTATAACAAGCTCTGTTAATTCAACATTGATTTTGGAAGAGCATCTGCCGGTTTCAGAGCTTTTGTATAATGCTCTCTGACCCTCCCTGTTAATAAGCTGCGTATATTTTAATCCTCTGTTTTCCGGTCTTATTCTTAAATATTCAGACACAATATGAGGCTCCGCGCTTTCCCGGCACTTCCAGGCAAATTCATATCCGTACAAAACACGATATTCCATATTATCCAGTTCTGTCAGAATTTCCATTTCAAATTTATAATTTCTGCCAAACATACAACAGTTAATTGGTATCAGATTCGCATTCGCCATCATGTCCGCCTTGTCTTCTATCGAGGCTTTCATAAAAGCCAAGCCAAAATCAATGGCTGCAAGTACATTCGATTTTCCAAAATTATTCAGTGCCACCAGCGCCGTAATCTTATCAAAACTAATTTTAACATTTGACAGGTTCTTGAAACCATCAATTAAAACTGCCTGTATTTTCATATCGATGCGTCCCTTCTTTCTCTGTATTTGTATCATAGCATTTTTTCATTTAAATCGCAATATTTAATTTCATTTTATTTGTATTTTTATTTTAAAATATTTATTTTATTTTAGAAACGCAATTATTTATTTCTTTTATTCGACTTATAAACAGATAGTCTGCTGATTCGGCAGGGCGAAAGGGATACATATGCCAGGAGCCGGAGAATCCGCTGTTATGCGGCTCTCCGGCTCCCTGTCTGTTATCCGTATTTGATCGTAACAACTATTTGTCTCTCCAGATGATACGTCCCTTGGACAGATCATACGGGGAGAGTTCAATCGTTACTTTATCTCCCGGAAGGATGCGGATGAAATTCATGCGCAGCTTTCCGCTGATATGTGCAAGCACAACGTGCTTATTTTCCAGTTCTACCTTAAACATTGCGTTCGGCAGCTTCTCCAATACAGTTCCTTCTACTTCAATTACATCTGCTTTCGACATTTGCAAACCTCCTGATTACTCGTCTGATATCTTCGTTTTTTATCTCTTTTTCCGGCATACCCGCAAGCTCCTGCGGGATCGTCCGCATTACCTGGACATGCTTCTTTTTCTTCTTTTTCGGCTTATCCACCGGCTTCAGCCGTCCGTCTGTCAGATAAACATATTCTTCGTCTGTCCTCATTATGACATAAAGCGTGCCGCTGTCATGCCCGGCGCGCGACCATGCCAGCATTCCTGCCTCAAATCGATCCATTCTTACCTCCATGCCGCAGCTCTTTGCGACTCAGTTCCGGGGCTTCCCGTGTGACACATCTGCACCGGCAGACAAATCCGCCGGATGCGCAGCTCCTCCTGCACGCGTTAATCCGCATGCAGGGTGAGAATCTCCGGCGCACCGTCTGTAATCAGAATCGTGTTTTCATAGTGAGCGGACAGGGAACCGTCCTCTGTGACAACCGTCCAGTCGTCATCCAGCCAGCACACATCGTAGCGACCGGCGTTGATCATCGGCTCGATAGCAAGCGTCATACCCGCCTGAAGGCGCAGTCCGCGGCGCTTCTGTGCAAAGTTCGGGATCTGCGGGTCCTCGTGGAGCGCTCTGCCGATACCGTGTCCGACCAGGTCACGCACAACACCGTAGCCGAAGCTCTCCGCATATGCGCCGATCGCCCCGGAGATCTCATGCAGATGATGTCCGGCTCTGGCAAACTCGATGCCTTTGAAAAAGCTTTCTTCCGTAACCTTTATCAGCTTCGCCGCTTCCGGGCTGATCTCTTCGACAGCGTGCGTACGCGCAGCATCAGAATGAAAGCCCTTGTAAATAAGACCGGCGTCCAGGCTTACGATATCGCCCTCTTTTAAGATATGTTTTTTGTTCGGAATCCCGTGTACCACCTCGTCGTTGACCGACACGCAGATGGAAGCCGGAAAACCGTTATAATTCAGAAAGTTTGGAATGCAGTCAAGACCTCTGATCAGTTCTTCCCCGTAACGGTCGATATCCTTTGTGGAGATTCCCGGCTTTACAAACTCGCCGAGCTTTTTGTGTACGATCTCCAGACGTCTTCCCGCTTCTCTCATAAGGTCTATTTCTTTTGGAGATTTAATTGTTACTGCCATGTTTACGCTCCTAATATCTGCACAATTGCTTCAAATACACGGTCCATTTCCATGGTGCCGTCCACAGTCTTCAAAATACCGGCGTCGCCGTAGAAATCGATCAGCGGCTGTGTCTGCTCATGATATACATTCAGACGCTTCTGTACCGTCTCCGGCTTGTCGTCGTCTCTCAAAATGAGCTTTTCGCCGCAGGCATCGCAGACGCCCTCCACCTTCGTAGGATTAAACTCCACATGATAGGTCGCGCCGCAGCCAAGGCATGCTCTTCTTCCGCCCATGCGCTTTACAATGTTTTCATCCGGCACATCGACGTCGATCGCATAATCGAGCCTGTCGCCCTGCTTTGCCAGCGCTTCCTTCAGGCTCTCCGCCTGCGGGATCGTGCGCGGGAAACCGTCCAGGATATACCCTTTTGCGCAGTCCGGCTGCGCGATGCGGTCCATCAGCATGTCGATCACCAGCTCATCCGGCACCAGGAGTCCCTGATCCATAAATTCCTTCGCCTTTTTCCCCAGCTCTGTCTCGCCCTTTACGTTCGCGCGCAGGATATCGCCGGTGGAAACGTGCGGGATCTCATACTTTGCCGCAATACGCTTCGCCTGCGTGCCCTTTCCTGCACCCGGGGCGCCCAACATTACAATTTTCATAATCTTTCCTTTCTGCTATAAACACAGTTAGTGCACCGCCTGTCCGAAAACAAACGGTACACTTCCTTATTCGCTTAAAAAGCCTTTGTAATTGCGGACTACCATCTGCGATTCGATTTGCTTGATCGTTTCAAGGATAACACCTACGATAATGATGATAGATGTTCCGCCGAAGGATACGTAAGCCTTGAACACACCGTTGAAGAAAATCGGGATCAGAACGACGATCGTCAGACCGACCGCACCGATAAATACGATGTAATTCAGAATCTTATTCAGATAATCAACCGTCGGCTTGCCCGGACGGATGCCCGGAATGAAACCGCCCTGCTTCTTCATGTTATCCGCAACCTCAATCGGATTGAAGGTGATGGAGGTGTAGAAGTAAGCAAAACCAATGATCATCACAACGTAAACAATAAGTCCGATGGAATATACCGGCTGATCGGGATTGAACCAGTTGTTCTGATTCAGCGCCGCAAGAATTTTTCCGCCAACGCCGTCTGTGGATACGCCCAGTACGGATGCGATCATGCTCGGCATACTGAACAGAGACTGCGCGAAGATAACCGGAATAACGCCAGCCGTGTTTACTTTCAGCGGGATGAAAGTGGACTGTCCGCCCATCATCTTTCTTCCCTGCATTTTCTTTGCATACTGCACCGGGATACGTCTTACCGCATCACTCAGCACGATAACAAAGACGATCGTAACCGCGATAACTGCCAGAATAATAAGAGCAGCCAGCGCGCCGCGCGCGATTGTCTTTCCCTTGATAAAGGTCTCATAGAGAGTGGCAATATCGCTCGGTACACGCGAAAGGATGTTGATCACAAGGACGATGGAAATACCGTTTCCAACGCCATGCTCTGTGATCCGCTCACCGACCCACATCAGGAAAGCGGAGCCGGCCGTCCAGGATGCAACCACTGTGATACCCTTGAGAACATTGATATCCGGGATCATGCCGCTTCTGCCGAATGCAACGGTCATTGCGGTCGCCTCGATCAATGCAAGCGCAACGGTAACGTAACGGGTGATGTTGGTCAGCTTCTTTCTGCCCTCTTCCCCGTCCTTCTGCATCTCCTCCAGCTGCGGGATCGCGATCGTCAGCAATTGGATGATGATGGACGATGTAATGTATGGTGTGATATTCAGCGCGAAAATTGACAGTCGCTCAAAGGAACCGCCGGTGAACGCACTGAAAAAGTTAAAGGCGCCATCCGTCTGCTGTGCAAAAAACTGCGAGATATAATCGCGGTTGACACCCGGTACCGGAAGCTGTGAACCGAACCGGATGACAACGAGCATACCAAACGTATACAGCAGACGTTTGCGGATGTCCTTCACTTTAAACATGTTACGAAGTGTTTCTAACATTAGATCACCTCTGCTTTTCCACCAAGTGCTTCTATTTTAGCTTTTGCGCTTTCACTGAAAGCATTTACCTTAACGTTCAGCTTCTTAGTAAGTTCCCCGTTTCCAAGTACCTTAACGCCGTCCTTTGCGCTCTTGATAACGCCTGCCTCGATCAGAGTCTCGATCGTTACTTCGGTATCGTTATCAAATTTCTCCAGATCGCTCACGTTGATTGCTTCGATATCCAGAGTATTTCTGTTTGTGAAGCCTCTCTTCGGGATACGTCTGTATAACGGCATCTGACCGCCCTCGAAGCCCGGTCTCGGTGCTCCGGAACGAGCCTTCTGACCTTTATGTCCCTTACCAGCCGTCTTGCCGTTTCCTGAACCATGTCCGCGGCCTCTTCTGAAATTATCGCTCTGTCTGGAACCCTCTGCCGGTTTTAAGTTTGATAAATCCATCATGGCACCTCCTTATTCGATTAGATTTCTTCTACTTTTACTAAATGCTGTACCTGCTTTACCATGCCCATCGTAGCTGCGTTGTTCGGAAGCTCAACAGATTTGTTCAGTTTTTTCAGACCAAGCGCCGCTACCGTTGCACGATGTTTCGGGATTGCACCGATTGTAGATTTTACTAAGGTTACTTTTACTTTATCTGCCATTTTCTAATCCTCCTATGCGCGCACTTCTTCTACCGCTTTTCCGCGCAGTCTTGCAACTTCCTCCGGGGATTTCAGCTGTTTTAAACCTTCCAGTGTAGCAAGAACGACGTTCTGCTTGTTTCTGGAGCCGAGGGATTTTGTACGGATATTGCGGATGCCTGCCATCTCCAGTACGTTACGTGCCGGACCGCCTGCGATAACACCGGTACCTTCCGGAGCTCTCTTGAGAACTACGTGGGAACCGCCGAATTTTCCTTCGAAGTCGTGCGGGATACTTGCATTGTCATCCAGCGCAACATTGATCAGATTCTTAGCAGCGTCTTCTTTTCCTTTACGGATTGCTTCCGGAATTTCTTTTGCCTTTCCTAAACCTGCACCAACATGGCCATTTCCATCGCCTACAACTACGAGAGCTGTGAACTTCATGTTCTTACCGCCCTTAACAACCTTGGTAACACGCTTAATAGACACTACTTTTTCATTTAATTCTAACGAATTAGCATCAATAATTTCACGTTTCATGTGTCTACCTCCTAAAATTCCAGACCAGCTTCTCTTGCTGCATCTGCTAATGCCTGAATTTTACCCTGATATATGAAGCCGCCTCTGTCAAAGACAACGTTCTTGATACCTTTTTCAAGGGCTCTCTCGGCAATTACTTTTCCTAAATATGCTGCTGCATCAACGTTGTTGGTCTTCTCCAGCTCTGCGCTTACTTCCTTCTGAAGCGTGCTTGCAGAAACAAGAGTGTGTCCTACGGAATCGTCAATAATTTGAGCATACATATGATTATTGCTTCTAAACACTGCCAGACGCGGTCTTTCTGCAGTTCCTGCAAAACGATGGCGAAGTCTTCTGTGCTTATTTTCACGAACTTTTGTTCTGGATTCTTTTCTAACCATTTTTACACTCTCCTTATTTATTTCTTACCAGTCTTACCAACTTTACGTCTGATCACTTCATCAGCATACTTGATACCCTTGCCCTTGTAAGGTTCCGGAGCTCTCTTTTCTCTGATTTCCGCTGCGTATTGGCCAACTTTTTCTTTATCAATACCTTTGACTGTAATCTTGTTTCCTTCCACTACAGCCTCAAGTCCTTCCGGATCCATCATCTCAACCGGATGAGAGTAACCCAGATTCAGTACCAGCTTCTTACCCTGCTTTGCTGCCTTGTAACCTACACCGTTTACTTCCAGAACCTTTGTGTAGCCCTCGCTTACGCCGACTACCATGTTGTGGATCAGGGTTCTTGTAAGACCGTGAAGGGATTTCATTTTCTTTAAATCATTCGGTCTTGTAACGATTACATGACCGTCTTCTACTTTGATATCCATCTCAGCCGGAAGCACTCTCTCCAGAGTACCCTTGCTGCCTTTTACGGTAACCTTGTTGCCCTCGGCAACCTCTACCGTAACGCCTGCCGGAATTACAACCGGCATTCTTCCGATACGTGACATTTGTATGTCCTCCTTACTTAGATTTTCGGAAAGAGCCTGTGCTCTCTCTGTTTTCAGTCAAGATTTCTATTGCTTTCATTAAGTGCTTCAGGGTCACCAAACAAACGCCAGCACTTCTCCGCCTACCTGGAGCTTGCGTGCTTCTTTGTCTGTGATCACACCTTTGTTTGTGGAAAGAATTGCTACGCCAAGTCCGCCAAGTACACGCGGAAGCTCATCCTTGCCTGCGTAAACGCGAAGACCCGGTTTGGAAATTCTCTTAATTCCTGTAATGATTTTTTCATTCTTGTCTGCGCCGTATTTCAGAGTGATGCGGATGATCGGGAAACCGCCTTCTTCTACGACATCATATTTACTGATATATCCTTCATCTAAGAGAATGTTTGCGATTGCAATTTTCATCTTGGATGACGGTACGTCTACTGTATCATGCTTTGCAGTGTTCGCATTACGGATTCTTGTAAGCATATCTGCAATCGGATCGCTCATAGTCATCGATATGTCCTCCTTATATAAACATTGTTATGCTTTCAACCTACCAACTAGCCTTTTTCACACCCGGGATCTGTCCCTTGTATGCCAGTTCACGGAAGCAGATTCTGCAGATTCCGTATTTTCTCAGATAAGCATGCGGGCGGCCACAGATTCTGCAGCGATTGTATTCTCTCGTAGAGAATTTCTGATTGCGCTGCTGTTTAATCTTCATTGCTGTCTTAGCCATGAATTTTCCTCCTATACTTCAAACAAATTGACCTGTTAACGGATTAAGCCTTTGCAAACGGCATGTTAAACTGTGTAAGGAGCTCGCGCGCTTCTTCATCAGTCTTTGCTGTCGTTACAAAAATAACGTCCATACCTCTGACTTTGTCGATCTTGTCGTACTCGATTTCCGGGAAAATCAACTGTTCTTTAATACCAAGAGCATAGTTTCCTCTGCCGTCGAATGCGTTCGGGTTTACGCCGCGGAAGTCACGCACACGCGGAAGCGCGAGGTTGATGAGACGATCTACGAACTCATACATTCTCTCGCCGCGAAGGGTAACCTTACATCCGATCGCCATGCCTTCTCTGATCTTGAAGTTTGCCACAGAATTCTTTGCTCTTGTAAGGACTGCTTTCTGTCCTGTGATGGTTTCCAAATCCTTTACGGCTGATTCAAGCAGCTTCGCATTTTCTTTTGCTTCGCCAACGCCCATGTTGATAACAACCTTGTCAAGCTTCGGAACTTCCATGATATTCTTATATCCGAACTTTTTGATCATAGCATCTACGATCTCGTTCTGGTAAGTTTCTTTGAGTCTACTCAACTGTATGGCCTCCTCTCTTATTAATCAATGACTGCGCCGGTAGCTTTTGCCACGCGCACCTTTTTATCGCCATCCATCTTGAAACCAACTCTTGTTGCCTTGCCGTTAACCAACAGCATTACGTTGGAGATGTGAATGTAAGCTTCTCTGTTTACGATGCCGCCCTGCTGATTTGCTGCGGAAGGCTTTGTATGCTTTACGATCATGTTCACGCCTTCCACCAGGACTCTGCCGTTCTTAGCGTCAACCGCCAGAACCTTGCCCTCTTTGTCTTTATCTTTTCCTGCGATAACCTTAACAGTATCGCCTTTTTTGATCTTTAACGCTGACATCTGGTACCTCCTTATAATACTTCCGGAGCCAGAGAAACGATCTTCATAAACTGCTTATCACGAAGCTCTCTCGCAACCGGTCCAAAAATACGGGTTCCTCTTGGATTCTTGTCATCCTTGATGATGACTGCAGCATTCTCATCAAATCTGATATATGAACCGTCCTTACGGCGGGTTTTGTTTACCGTGCGGACAACTACCGCCTTCACAACATCACCCTTCTTTACAACGCCGCCTGGTGTTGCATCTTTGACCGAAGCAACGATAATGTCTCCAATACTTGCATATCTTCTTGTAGAACCGCCCATAACTCTGATGCAAAGCAACTCTTTAGCACCAGTGTTATCAGCAACCCTAAGTCTGCTTTCCTGCTGGATCATGCTGATATACCTCCTATACTATTTCGCTCTCTCAGTGATTTCCACAAGTCTCCATCTCTTGTCCTTGGACAGCGGTCTTGTCTCCATAACCTTTACGGTATCACCGATGTTGCACTCGTTGTTTTCATCATGTGCTTTTAATTTATAGGTGCTCTTAACGACCTTTTTATAAAGCGGATGCTTTACATGGTCTTCTACTGCAACAACGATCGTTTTGTCCATTCTGTTGCTGACAACCTTACCTGTACGGGTTTTTCTAAGATTTCTTTCCACGTCTATATGCTCCTTTCGTGGTTATTGCTTACGCATTAGCCTTCTCAGTGATAACAGTCTGGATTCTGGCAATGTTTCTGCGAACCTCTTTGATTCTGCTTGTGTTATCTAACTGGTTGGTTGCGTTCTGGAATCTTAAATTGAAAAGTTCCTTTTTAGCAGCTACTAATTCTTCATTTAATTCTGCAGCTGATTTCTTTTTTAAATCTTCTACATACTTATTAATCTTCACTGTTATCACCGCCTTCTAAATCCGCACGAGAAACGATTTTACATTTACAGGGTAATTTATGCATAGCGAGACGCAATGCTTCGCGGGCAACCTCTTCCGGTACGCCTGCAAGCTCAAACATTACACGGCCCGGTTTTACAACCGCAACCCAGTACTCCAGTGTTCCTTTACCGGAACCCATACGGGTTTCTGCCGGCTTTGCTGTTACCGGTTTGTCCGGGAAGATTTTGATCCAGACTTTACCGCCACGCTTGATATAACGTGTCATAGCAACACGGGCTGCCTCGATCTGGTTGGATTTGATCCAGCATGGTTCTGTTGCAACAAGACCGTATTCACCGTTGGAGATGGTATTGCCTCTTAATGCCTTGCCTGCCATGCTTCCGCGGAACTGTTTACGTCTTTTAACTCTCTTTGGCATTAACATGATTTATCGCTCCCTTCCTTATTCCTTAGCCGTTTTTGTTGGAAGGATTTCGCCGTTATAGATCCATACCTTTACGCCAAGCTTGCCGTATGTGGTATCTGCCTCTGCGAATCCATAGTCAATATCTGCACGAAGTGTCTGAAGCGGAATAGTACCCTCGCTGTAGAACTCTGTACGAGCGATATCTGCGCCGCCCAGACGTCCGGAAACTGCCGCCTTGATACCCTTTGCGCCGGTCTTCATGGTTCTGCCCATGGTGGACTTCATAGCGCGGCGGAAGGATACACGGTTCTCAAGCTGCTGTGCGATGTTCTCTGCAACGAGCTGAGCGTCTCTGTCCGGTCTCTTTACTTCCTTGATATCTACTAACAGCTTTTCTTTTGTCAGCTTCTGTACTTCTGCTTTTACTTTCTCGATCTCAGAACCGCCCTTGCCGATCACTACGCCCGGTTTTGCCGTGTAGATGATCACCTTAACTCTGCCGGATGCTCTCTCGATCTCGATTCTTGAAACGCCGGCACTGTACAATTTCTTCTTCAGGTATGTTCTGATTTTGTTATCTTCAATAAGGTAATCTGCGAATTCAGACTCTGCATACCATTTGGAATCCCAGTCTTTAATTACACCGACTCTAAGTCCGTGCGGATTAACTTTCTGTCCCATGCTTTACCTCCTATCTCTCATTCAGCACAACGGTGATGTGGCTCATTCTCTTCTCGATGCGATAAGCCCTGCCCTGTGCTCTCGGTCTGATTCTCTTCATTGTCGGTCCCTTGTTTGCGTAGCACTCCTCAACGTACAGATTCTCTCTGCTCATGCCGTTGTTGTTCTCTGCGTTCGCGATCGCCGACTCTAAAAGTTTTTTGATCAGTGAAGACGCATATCTCGGATTATATGTCACGATTCCGAGTGCCGTCTGCACATCTTTGCCTCTGATGGCATCTAAAACGAAGCATGCTTTCTGGACAGAAACTCTCGCATAAGATAACTTTGCGGAAGGTCTTGTGTCCTTCTGAGCATTTCTCTCTCTCTTGATTTGGGATCTATGTCCTCTTGCCATGAATGAAACCTCCTTTATTTCATGCATTTGCACGTATCTCCGGGCATTTGAGAGACACCCGGAGCTGCAAATTTATCCTAGCGGGATTTTTTCTCGTCTTTGCCATGTCCTCTGTAGGTTCTGGTAGCAACGAACTCTCCGAGCTTGTGTCCTACCATATCCTCTGTGATATATACCGGAACATGTCTTCTTCCGTCATGAACTGCAATGGTATGTCCAACCATCTGCGGGAAAATTGTAGAACGGCGGGACCAGGTCTTGATAACCTGTTTGCTGCCTGCTGCATTCATAGCGTCTACCTTTTTCAGTAAGCTTTCATCTGCAAATGGTCCTTTTTTCAGTGAGCGAGCCATAGGTTCTAACCTCCTTTAATTAATATTAGTTAATCGCTTTACCGTCTCTTCTTCTTACAATCAGCTTGTTAGACGCTTTCTTTTTCTTTCTCGTCTTCAGGCCGAGTGCCGGTTTGCCCCACGGTGTGCACGGACCCGGACGTCCGATACCGGTCTTACCTTCACCACCACCATGCGGATGGTCGTTCGGGTTCATAACGGAACCGCGTACTGTCGGGCGGATACCCATGTGACGTTTTCTTCCAGCTTTACCGATATTAATCAGATTGTGCTCTGCATTTCCAACAACGCCAACGGTTGCTCTGCAGATGATCGGAACCATTCTCATCTCACCAGACGGAAGACGAAGGGTTGCGTATTTTCCTTCTTTTGCCATAAGCTGTGCGCTGTTTCCTGCGCTTCTTACAAGCTGTCCGCCCTTGCCCGGATACAGCTCAATGTTGTGTACCATGGTACCAACCGGGATCGCTGTCAGCGGCAGGCAGTTACCGATTCTTACTTCCGCGTCCGGACCGCTCATGACCTTCATGCCGTCCTTTAAGCCCTGCGGAGCAAGGATATATGCCTTCTCACCATCTGCGTAGGTGATCAGAGCGATATTTGCTGTTCTGTTCGGATCGTACTCGATTCCGGTAACGTAAGCCGGAATTCCGTCCTTCTTATTTCTCTTGAAATCGATGATTCTGTATTTTCTTCTGGAGCCGCCTCCGCGATGTCTTACAGTGATTTTACCCTGGTTGTTACGTCCGGAGTTCTTTTTGAGAGAAACCAGAAGCTTCTTTTCTGGCTCAAACTTTGTGATCTCAGAGAAATCAGAACCGGTCATATGTCTTCTCGACGGGGTATATGGTCTATAGGTTTTAATTCCCATGGTGTTTCTCCTTTCGATGATTTATTATCGCACTGTTCTGTGCATAGGTTCCCGTCGCCATCGCAACGGGTGTGTTCCCCTGTGACGGGTACGTCCGCTCAACTAAGCTCAAACTTCGCTATCGCTCGTTCTCACTAAGGTTCGCGAACAGGGTCCGACTAAGACTCAGTCATCGGCTACGCCTCGACTTCGTCAAGTCTTATAACCCTTCAAAGATCTCAATATCCTTGGAATCTTCTGTCAGGGTAACGATAGCCTTTTTGCTCTTTGCTGTCTTGCCGACCGTCATGCCGCGGCGTCTCTTCTTACCTTCCAGATTCATGGTATTTACGCTCTTTACTTTTGTTCCCTCAAACATCTTTTCAACAGCTTCCTTGATCTGGTTCTTGGTTGCTTCGGTGTGTACCTGGAAAGTGTATTTCTTCTCGCTCATCGCGTTCATACTTTTTTCCGTCACGATCGGTTTCAGAATGACGTCATAATACTGAATTGCTGCCATTATGCGTACACCTCCTCAATAGCCTCTACGGCTGCTTTCGTCATAACCAGTGTGTTATACTTCAGAACGTCGTATACATTAATGGTATTGATCAGCGCGGTCTTTACATCTGCGATGTTTCTTGCGGACATTACCACGTTCTCATCGTTCTCGTTTAAAACAACCAGCGCTTTGTCTGCGTTTACGTTTTTCAGAACATTTACCATGCTCTTTGTCTTGATCGCATCCAGCTTCAGCTCATCAAGCACTACTACTTTATTTTCCTGTACCTTGGAGGTCAGCGCGGATTTCAGAGCCGCTCTCTTCTCTTTCTTGTTCATCTTGAAAGAGTAGTCTCTCGGAACCGGAGCGAATACAACTCCGCCGCCCTTCCACTGCGGTGCTCTTGTTGAACCCTGTCTTGCGTGACCGGTTCCCTTCTGTCTCCACGGTTTCTTGCCGCCGCCGGAAACTTCGGAACGTGTTTTCGCCTTCTGTGTTCCCTGACGATTATTTGCAAGCTGGCTGAGCACTGCCATGTGTACCAGATGTTCGTTGATCTCTACACCGAACACGGCATCATTAAGCTCCATCGTGCCAACTTCTTTGCCTTCCATATTGTAAACAGATACGTTTGCCATCTGTGTGTTCCTCCTTTCCTATAAAAGCTTATTTACCGGCTTTTACTGTCTCCTTAATTGTTACTAAAGATTTCTTCGGCCCCGGTACAGCACCCTTTACGAGAAGCAGATTGTTTTCTGGATCTACTCTTACCACCTCAAGATTCTGGATGGTTACGCGTTTGCTGCCCATGTGGCCTGCCATCTTCTTGCCCTTGAATACCTTACTCGGATCGGAGCAAGCGCCGTTGGAACCCGCATGACGGTGATATTTGGAACCATGAGCCATCGGTCCTCTGTGAAGGCCGTGTCTCTTGATAGCACCCTGGAAGCCTTTGCCCTTGGAGATCGCGGTAGCGTCGATCTTATCGCCTGCTGCGAAGATGTCCGCCTTGATTTCCTGCGCTACCTGGTACTCTTCTGCGTTTTCAAACTTGAATTCTTTCAGGTATCTCTTACAGGAAACACCTGCTTTCTCGAAGTGCCCTTTCATCGGCTTATTCACAAGCTTTTCTCTCTTGTCAACAAAGCCAACCTGCACTGCGCTGTAACCGTCGTTCTCTGCAGTCTTAACCTGTGTGACAACACACGGACCGGCCTGAAGAACCGTTACCGGAGTGAGCACTCCGTCATCGTTGAAGATTTGAGTCATTCCGACTTTTGTTGCTAAAATCGCTTTCTTCATTTCTTTCCCTCCTGTTTTTCTACAGCGGATTACACTGTGTGGTGCAATCATCCTAGTAAAACAGTCAATATAAGTGGAACTTTGGCATATCGCCGCGTTGCTTCTATATTAACCCATAGGATAATTTACTTTGGCAAAAACCTTATTTGGTTTTCATTTTGATATCGATATACACGCCAGCCGGCATCTCCAGTCTGGACAGCGCATCCACCGTCTTCTGGGTCGGTGCAATGATATCAATCAGTCTTTTATGAGTTCTCTGCTCGAACTGCTCTCTGGAATCTTTGTACTTGTGTACGGCGCGGAGAATGGTAACTACTTCCTTCTTTGTCGGAAGGGGCACCGGTCCGCTCACCTGTGATCCGTTCTTTTTTACAGTTTCGATGATTTTCTTTGCGGATGCATCAATAAGCTGATGGTCATACGCTTTCAGTGTGATTCTCATTACTTGACTTGCCATAAAAAAAGTCGCCTCCTTTTCGCACTTAACATCAGTACGACAAGCGGTGACTGTACACGCTCCCGTGTGTATCCTAAATACTCCACACGTTGTTTCCGGTCTTTGCCGGACAGTTGTTCTTGTACAGTGACTTGTCGCCAGTTTCTCAGAACTTGACATTCGCTCCACGGAAAACCTGCGGCACAGACCGCAGCAACCTCACGCTTCAACGCTATCAAGGTCACAACATCTGCATTATATATGAAATTTTAGCCATATGCAAGGAGTTTTTAAAAAATATTGTATTTTTTTTCGTACAATCCTGTTTTTATTCTTTTGTTCCGTTTTTCCCCATTCGGAGGCATTAAGAATGTTCTGCCATAAAACTTGCATATTTTACTATTTTACCATATAATGATGCCAGGGTCAAAATCCCGGATATTTATTGATGGAGGAATACAACATGTGGATTGCCGATGGCTGGAAGGATTATGAAGTGATTGATACGTCAGCTGGAGAAAAGCTGGAGCGCTGGGGAGACTATCTTCTGGTGCGCCCGGATCCGCAGGTGATCTGGAATACCCCCAGGAAGGATCGCGGCTGGAAGCACCCGAACGCCCACTATCACCGCAGCAAAAAAGGCGGCGGCGAGTGGGAATTTTTCGACCTGCCCGAGCAGTGGGATATTCACTATAAATCATTAACATTTCATTTAAAACCGTTCAGCTTTAAGCACACCGGTCTTTTTCCGGAGCAGGCTGCAAACTGGGACTGGTTTTCGGAGAAAATAAAAACGGCCGGGAGACCTGTGAAGGTGCTGAATCTCTTCGCCTACACTGGCGGCGCCACGCTGACCGCTGCAGCCGCCGGAGCTTCTGTCACCCACGTCGACGCCTCGAAGGGCATGGTCGGCTGGGCGAAGGAGAACGCCCGCGCCTCCTCCCTTGAAGATGCTCCGATCCGCTGGATCGTCGACGACTGTGTAAAATTTGTGGAACGTGAGATCCGCCGCGGCAATCATTACGATGCCATCATCATGGATCCTCCCTCCTACGGGCGCGGTCCCAAGGGCGAAATCTGGAAGATCGAGGACGCTATCTATCCGCTCGTACAGCTCTGTGCAAAGCTGCTTAGCGAGGAACCGCTTTTCTTCCTTATTAATTCGTACACCACCGGACTTGCTCCGGCTGTTCTTTCCTATATGATAGCAACTGAATTGAAACCCTTCGGCGGACACGTCGACTCTCAGGAGGTCGGTCTGCCCGTCTCCTCAAACGGACTGGTGCTGCCCTGCGGTGCATCCGGACGCTGGGAGCGCTGAGGGGCGCTTCCAGATTCCGTTTACCGGCTTCTTTTTCGTAAGCCCTCCTGGCAGCACGCCAGTCAGCACTGCCGTATCGACGGCCAGGACTATTAATTCCCGTCAGACAGCCAGGCACCAGCCAAAACATCATTTTGATGTTTTGAAATCATTAAATTAACCAGACCGGCACATACCAGTTCTTTTCATTTACAGGCAGTAAGTCATTTGCCATGCAGACTACACTTCCCGTTCCAATTTCTACCCTCAGAGACTCCAGTCCCCCAAAGGCTTCTGCACGGGTCACAGGCTCTAAAACATCAAAATTCTTTATCGCGGTCTTTCCGGGGGATGCCGCTTTTTTAATCTCGATGGGAGAAAGCACACCATTCTGGTAAAGCAGCAAATCATTTTGACAGACTGTTTTTGCTTTGGACATAACAGCAAAATGATTACTCCAAGCAGATTCATTCAGAGCCCGTTTCTGACTCTTCTGAAACGTCGCTCCCCGCATAAACACCGGTTTTTGCGACATTGCAATTTATTCAAGCGCAATCGTAAACGGCTCGCCTACCTGCTGGTAATCGTTGCTCATCCGTCCGCTTTCCTCCGGGAACGCAACTGCATACAGCGTCATTGTCAGTTTCTTTGCATCTTTCCGGATGTAGCCGTTGTCAAGGGTATTTACTTCCATGCGCCCCTGTCCTTCCAGGAAGGACCTCATATTGATTTCCACCGCATTGCCCAGGTCGTCCGTTCCCTCCAGTTTCAAATCATACCCGCACTCACCCGTGGAGGTTGTGAAGTACACCTTCTGATTTACATCGCTCGTCGTATATTTTTCCAGCGTCACGTCTGTTCCGTCCGGAAGACGGAAGGTCTTATCCAGCTCAACTGTTTTTGTATCTGCCAGCAGCTCCGCTCCCGACACAGAAAAACCAATCGTCCCCAGCATTTCTTCCCCGAAATAGAATTCCATTTCCATATCCATCTGCTTTTCCGTGCTTATTCCGGGAACCTCCAGCTCGCCGTATACCGCCATCGTATGCTCATCCGCTTCTTCCATGCTGCCTCCGAACGCAAAGGAAACCTGCGCGCCGTCAATGCTGACGCTCACCCCCGGATGTACGCCGCCTTCCACCTCCAGCGAATCCAGCGCCTCCTGCGAATGGATCGCATAGGAAACCAGCAATGTCTCATCATCCAGAATCACCTCATTTAAAGTAGCGGAAATTCCGTCCTTTTCCACCGTCTCTCCAACCACCGACAGATACGGGCTCAAATCCTCCCGGATTCCCAGCACCTTTGAGAGGCTGTACATGGCGGCGCTCACCCCGGCATAAGCCTTCTGCCCCACCGGGCTGATTGCTGTCCCCAGTACGCAAATGCACGCTGCAGCCGCCGCATATCGTTTCCAGCTCTTTCTTCTGCTGCTTTTGACCGGAATCGTTTTTTTCCAGTTTCTTACATCGTCTGCATCCGCTCGGAATTCTCCGTAGCTGTCTGCACTATGTTCCATTTCATTTAACAGCGTATAAACTTCCTGTTTCATATAATCTGCTCCTTTCCTTCTGCTCTCATCCTGCATTTTGCTTCGCCGCGTTCCCCTTTCATTTCCGCTCTGCACTCTGCTTCACCGCATTTACCTTTCATTTCCGCTCTGCATTCTGCTTCGCCGCGTCCACACTCCGGTGCTTTTCTTAAAGCTTTCCGTACATCCGTCATGTCCGTGAAAACAGCCGCCGGATTTTCTTCTTTCCGCGTGAAAGGCGGTTGTAGATGACCGGTCTGCTCATCCCGCTCTGCGCGCTGACCGTTTCCATATTTTCTTCCTCAACATAAATTTTCAGAAACAATTCCCGGTCCTGCGGGTTTAAGCACTCCAGCATCTGTCTGGTTTCTTCGGAAAATTCCTCTTCTATCTGAGAAATTTCCGCCATCATATCCTTCCCGCTGCAGCGCTCCGCTTCCTCCCAGCTCATCTCAAGGAGCCGCGCGGCATAGCGGCGCTTGTAATCCAGCGCTTTGATGCGGGCAACTCCGGCAATCCAGTTTGCAAAGGGATTTCTCTCCGGCATATAGGACGAAGCATGATTCCACACTGCCAGAAATACATCGCTGATGCATTCTTCCTCATACTGTGGCAGTACGTACAAATACCGGTGCACCACAGATTTCACCAATCCCCCATAATGCAGCATGACATATTCCAGCGCTTTCTCATTGCCCTGTATCATCTGCGTGACAAAATTCTGTTCTGTAATTTTCATATTCGCTCCTTTCGCAGCAGTATGGCGCCATCTTCCACAAGCTGTAAAGCATGTTGCCAAAAAACGTCCACCGGACGTTTTTGTCGTATGCATGGCAACAAAATCGCGCCGCCAGCATACAACTGCCGGCGGCGCTTTGAATGCTTTCACTATATATTCGCAAAAAAAGCGGCGTTTCTATCATAATTTCAATATTTTTTAAATATTCCCCCACATAGCGTCATTCCCATAGAGACACCCTTTTTTGCACATGGCGTTATTTCTGCACAGGCTTCTCTTTACGCCGGTCATACAGTGCGATCCCAATCAGTATCAACACTCCGATGATCGTCAGAAGGAGTCCCGCGTTCATCCACGGCGTACGGTACCGCAGCTCAATGTGGTGCTCGCCCTCCGGCAGCACCAGCGCGCCAAACATATAGTTTGCTTTCAGAAGCGGCTGTTTCTCGCCGTCCACATACGCGGTCCATCCTCCGTCCCAGGGAATAGCGAGGCACAATATTTTCGTGTCCTCCAGCGTAATATCGCCGGAGACCCGGTTTGTCTCTATCTGCTCATTCACCAGATGATCCTTTCGCAGCGCATTCATCTGCTGCTCATAATCAGTCAGCGGCTGATTCCACAGATAGATTCTGTCAAAGCTGTATTTTCCCACCAGCGGAAAAGTAATGGTAATTTCCCTGATTTCCTCTCCCGGACAGCCCAAATTCACCGTAAAATCTTCTATACCGGACGGCCACTTTGATTTCTTCGTCTCATAAAACATCTCCCGCGACACCTCTTTACCGGAAGCCGTCACCATATTTACCGAAAGCGTAATCTGTTTGCCCTTTCCTTCAAACCCATAGCCTTCCATGCAAAGATAAAATTCTCCCTCCTTACCGGTTTCTTCTGCATGAAATACAGCCGTCCCGCCTTTTTCATCAACGGTAAAACCCCGTTCAGTTTCCGTCACGCCATCGCCCGTTTTCGTCGTATACAGCGCTATCTCCCGGCCCGCAAGCGCTATCTGTCCATCTTTGCTCTGCAGCTCTTTTCCCGCCTCCGTTTCCAGAATTATGCTCTGCGCCATTGCTTCTTCCCGCTGCGCCCCATTCCAGGCGGAAGCCTCTTCTTCCGTTATATACGAATCATAACAATACCCCAGCGGAAGCGCGTTTTCATTTTCATATATCACACAGCCTTCCTGTTCATCCACTTTCCGGTAGCCGTACGGTACATTCTGCGTTTTTCCTGCTTCGCAGATATAATACCGGTTTCCTGCAAGCGTCGTTAAAATCGTTCGCTCATTCAGATTTCTATAGCTGTAAAAACGCATTACGTATGTCTGTGTTTTTGCAAAAAAGTCTGACACATTGCCGTTGGAAAGGCTCCAGTAAAAGTTCATTCCGTAAGTCCCCGCATTGGCGGCTGCATTTGGTCTTGAGGGATTTCCCACATAACGGAAGAACTCTTCCGACTCCTCCTGCAGCTTTTTCGCAGCCTTCTCCGGCTTTCCATCATAATAGGCATTTATCTGCTCTGCGGAACGATACGTTTCCGGGATGCTGCGCGTCTCAAACAATCTGTATGCATTTTGCGTCAGTCCCGCCAGCATCAGCCCCAACAGGACAGCCTGCACTGCCCTCCGGCTCTGCTTTCCTCTTCTGAAAAGGCAGACTGCCAGCAGCACGAGCGCCACGGCGATAGACGGAAGCAGATAACGGACTCTGGTCTTTCTGAGCATTGTAAAACAATGTGTGATCACCGCCGTATAGCAAACGGAAAAAGCCAGCAGACGTGCGGCATTTTTCGTGCTCATCGCTGTCAGCTCTTCCCAGAGCTCACATAAAATATAAGCGCACAGCATGGAATATCCCCACATCCACCGGTTCGAGGTATAGGAAAAACCGTTAAGGATATGACCGGCCAATGGGGACATCAGCAGCAGCGTTCCAATTACAAATAATAGTTTCAATTCCGCCCGGTACTTTTTTCTGTTTTCTCCCAAAAACAGCAACGCCACCGCAAGCAATGCCGGCATCCCGTAGCCAAGCTCCGTATAAGCGCCCAGCGACAGGCCGGAGACAAAGGAGGACAGTAATTTTTCATAATAAAGCTTCCCGTAAAAGCTTGCGATGGTGTATTCCTTCTCAATTCGGTAATCGTTCAGGAAGGTCCGTATGATCGGCAGGAAAATCACCGCGCTCAGCAGCACTCCGACCAGCGAATAGCCGCCAATCTTCAAAATCATCAAAAGCCCTTCCCTGCGCCGTTTCCAGCCATAGGTACAGATACAGCGCACCAGCACATAGATGATCGTCTCCAGCACGATCATATAGAAAAAGTAAAAGTTACTGACCGCCGAGACGCACACGGAAACGATCAGGACCCAGGGCTTTTCTCTGCGAAAGACCTTCTCCACCCCAAGCAGGACCAGTGGGAAATAGATCATCGGATTCACAAAGAATGGATGCACGGTTCCCGCGTATAACGCATAACTGCACAGCATGTATGTAATTGCGCCCGCCAGTATCCCCATCGGCCGGCTTTTCTTCATATAGATGCAGAAAGCGGAAAACGCCAGCCCGGAAAGGTAGTTGCGCACAAGTACCAGAAAGCTGAAAAAATACGGCATATAGCGTGCCGGTACAAACGCTGTGAAAAGGTTCAGCGGATCGCCGATCGCATAATAGTTTAATGTTGTCAGAATATTTGCGCCAAGACCGATGCTGAAATCCCATTCCGGGATCACCAGACGGTGCTCTGTCACCAGCGTTCGTCCAATTTCCCTCAGCCATTCGCCGCAATAGATCAGCGCGCGGCAATGCTGCGCCACCCCGTCCTCACGGTAAACGAACGTCTTCCCGGAAGCAGCAAAAGGCGCATAGATAATCGCCAGCATCAGCACCGCAGCCACGGTATAGGTCAGATAATATTGTTTGATCTGTTTCTTTGTCATTGGTTTCCTCCGTATATCTTACAATATACCTTCCAGCCGCAGCAAGTATTTCTTCACTTCCAGGCCACCCGCGTATCCTGTCAGGCTTCCGTCTGTTCCCAGCACGCGGTGGCAAGGGATCAGGATACTGATCGGATTATGCGAGACCGCGCCGCCCACCGCCTGCGCTGACATGCTCCTCTGTCCATGCGCCGCCGCAATTTCTTCGGCAATTCTTTTGTACGCAGTCGTCTGACCGTAGGGAATCTTCTGCAGGAGCTTCCACACCTCCTGCCGGAATGCACTCCCCTTCGGTTTTAAAGGAGGCAGAAAATCCGGCTGTTTTCCGGAAAAATAAAGCTCCAGCCAGCGCACCGTATCCGCGATCACAGGCGGAACACCGCCTGCGCATGCTGCCCCCGCAGAGCGGCCTGATATTTCGTCACACGTCTCACACACATACAGCCCCTCCCGTTTCTGCAAAGTCGCCCGATCATACTTCTGTCCGTCGATCCAGAGCCCGGTAAGATACTCGCCGTCAGCTGCCAGCGTAAGCCGTCCAAACGGCGTCCGATAAGAATACAGAAGCTCCATATTGTTCCTCTTTTCCATCATCATCGTCTCTTTTCCCTGTAACGGTTATAGCACGCAATTCCCAGAAGCGCCGCAGCACCGAGCAGCGCAAGCACGAGTCCCGCCGGCAGTCCCGGCGTACAATATCGCAGCTCTATATGATGCTCCCCTTCCGGAAGCGCAAGCGCACTGAACATATAATTTGCTTTCATAAGCGGCTGTTCTTCTCCGTCCACATATGCCGTCCATCCGCCGTCATACGGGACCGTAAGGCAGAGGATTTTCGCTTTATCCAGAGAAATGTCTCCGGATACCCGGTTTGCCTCCAGCTTTTCATTGACGAGCCGGTCCCTGCCAAGCGCCTCCATCTCCTCCGCGTATTTCTTAAGCGGCTGGTTCCACAGGAACAAACTGTCAAGCTGATATGTCCCGGGTGCCAGAAATGTAACGGTAATCGTTCTGACGGCCTCTCCCACGCATCCAAGATTCAGCGTGTAGTCCTCCACTCCGGAAGGCCACTTTGAATCCTTCGTTTCATAAAACATGCTCCGCGACACCTCCTGCCCGGAGGCAGTCACCGTATCCATTAAAAGATTGATCTGCTTTTTTTGCCCTCTGTACTCGAATCCCTCCATGTAGAGATAGCTTTCTCCTTCGCTGCATACTTCTTCCACTTCAAACGTGATACTTTCTCCTCTGCTCTTTACCGTAAAGCCCTGCTCATTTTCCGTTATTCCCTCGCTCATCTGCACAGCACGCAGCGGGATCTCCCTGCCTTCCAGAAGCGGCTGTCCGTTCCGGTACGCCTCATCCCCGACAGACAGAGCCTCTTCTAAAATCACGCTCTGCGCCATCGCCTCTTCCTTCTGCGCGCCATTCCAGCCGGCAGCCTGTGTTTCCGTAACATAGGAATCATAGCCAATGTCATTTAGTTAAGGCAATTGAAAAAGATCAATCTG